>VOFC01000781.1_pt1 | contig 370000 bp, 428 predicted proteins | sample 5384161 | NCBI WGS metagenome assembly VOFC01 (sample SAMN12384722, study PRJNA508395) | human gut metagenome | isolation source: healthy gut B | host: Homo sapiens | reverse complement strand
CAGTTCCTCAGAATCAAAAATCCACCGTATAGGCGTATTTGTGGTTGATCGTCTGCCAGAGCTTCTGGAACTCTTGATATCCTGCACCTTATCTCCCAGCACTTCCGCATCCATGCGGTTTCCGTCCTTATTCACGCACAGACGCAGACCACGGCCTACTTGCTGCCGTTTCTGCGTGGTGCTGTCGCTGTGCTTCAGGGTGCAGATCTGGAACACATTCGGGTTGTCCCAACCCTCGCGCAGAGCAGAGTGGGAGAAGATGAACCGGGTCGGCTTTCAAAGGACAGCAGTCGTTCCTTATTTTTAAGAATCAGGTCATAGGCAGAAATGTCATCCGACATATCTGAGCCACGCTTGACCGAACTGTTGACGCTGTGACCTTTCTTGTCGATGCTGAAATAGCCCTTGTGGACATCATGCACATCGGTTGAATCCAGATAGGCTGTATAAGCAGGGTCGAACAGGGTGCGATGCTCATTCAGAACCGAAAGATACTCCTGCTCAAAAAATCTTGCCGTACTCGCCCAGCAGCTCGTTTCCGTCTTCATCGTACTGGCGGTATTTTGCCACTTCGTCGATGAAGAACAGCGAAAGTGTCTTGATACCCAGTTTGAAAAGTTCCTGCTCTTTTTCAAAGTGCGAAAGGATCGTTTCATGGATCTGCACCCGGCGCATATCGTTTTCGGAAACGTCGCCGGTAACATCGCCCTTTGCGGATGGTGTCTCCGTTCGTAAAGGTCACAATGCCCGTGATCGGGTCGATTTCCGACACTACGAAGCCCTTTGTACTGCTCCATTTTCTCGGAGATTTAATAAAGATTATCGCCCACATCCAGCATATGGAACTCTCGCTTCGTGCCGTTCTGGTGGCTGACCTCCATCTCCACTTTTGCCCGTGGCGGATTCTTCGGGGAGATGATGATGCTTTCCAGATACAGATACTTGTCAGTTCCACGCAGATTCTTGACCTCAAAGCCCTTGACCTCGATTTTCTTGACCAGCCGCTTGTTGTAAGCATCCAGTGCATCCAACACATAGATCAGGTTGTGCTGCTTGGCGTGGGTAGCAGAGTAATTCAGTGTGAAAAGTGGATTGAACTTTTTCAGGGCTTTCTGAGTGGCGGAGTCCTCTTTGCCCATCTTCTGCGGTTCGTCCAGAATCAGGATCGGACGGTTGGCTGCGATGACGTCAATGGGGCGGCGGGAGCCGAACTCGTCCCGCTTGGTGTAGATAATTCTCGCCGCAGCATCACCCTTTGCGGCCTTCCACGTTCTTGTCCTCGTTCATGGATGCCGCAAACGCCTGCGTGTTGATGATCATGACATTGATGCCGGAATTGCTGGAAAAGGAATCCAACTGATTCAGGTTGCTGCTGTTGTAGATGAAGAAGCGAGCCTTCTTGCCGTAGTGCTCCATAAAGTGGTCTGCGGTGATCTCAAAGGACTTCTTTACGCCTTCACGGATGGCGATACTCGGCACAACAACGATAAATTTGCTCCAACCATACCGCTTGTTCAGCTCAAACATCGTCTTGATATAGACATAGGTTTTGCCTGTGCCGGTTTCCATCTCAATATCCAGAGAACACCTGCCCAGCGGGGCAACCAGCTTTTCCGACTGATGGATGTTTGCTTCTGCCTGCAATGTGTGGATGTTCTGAAGCAGCTCCTGCTCGGTCAGTTGGAGTGCTTCGTTCTTAAAACCGGAATCGTTGATCAAATCCTGTAACTCCACCTGTGCTGCATCGTCCCCATTGGAAACAAGACTCAACTGCTGCGGCTGCGCAGACAGGCTTCCCATATCCCGCAGGTACGACACGCCTGCATTGTAGGGCTGCCCCTGAAAGACCCGTGCCACCGCATCCACAGCGTCCGTCTGGTACTGCTGAATCTTAAAACTAAACTTCATCTTTGTGGTTTACCTCCTGCTCCAGCATCAGGAACCGGTCAAAATCGCTTTCATACAGGCGATCCTGAATGACACGATACTTTTCGTATTCGGTTTCCGCATGGAGTTTTGCCTGTTCTGCGCTGATTTTACCGGGGCCTGTCAGCAGTTCGTTGCCGTTGAACTCCAGAAAACCATCCAGCCGCTTTGCCCAATCTTCCATGCTCATTGGGATTTTGCGCTCAGCCTGCAACTAGGCATAATCCAGATAGAGCGACACAATGCGCTCCAGATAGTTCATTTCCTCTTTGCTCAGGTAGTTTTTGGCTATTGTCACATCCGCTTTCAGGATTTTTCCATCCGGCGCATTTTCCCATGTGGTAAGCCCCATGTGTTCCTTGTTGGGCATCCGCCCGCTCCACGATCAGCTCCGACGCCGTGTGACGGTGGACGGCATAGTGCATTTTGTTCTGGACGGTCTGGAAAAACAGCCGGGTCGTCTTGGCATCCTTGTCGTAATCAAACGCTGTTGCGTACAAATCCGTCACTTTCTGGTAGAACTTGCGCTCCGACAGACGAATTTCACGAATCTGCTGCAACTGACGCTCAAAATATTCATCCGTGAACATATGGCCTTTTTTCAGCCGCTCTACATCCATTGTCCAGCCCTGAATGGTATGGTCCTTGACGATCTGTCCGGCCCACTTGCGGAACTGCACTGCACGCTGGTTGTTTATCTTGAAGCCGACTGCAATAATTAGTTGCAAATTATAATGTGTCAGTTCCCGATTGACCTGCCGAGTGCCCTCGGTCTGAACTATCCGGAATTTCCGGATAGTTGCCTGCTCGGTCAGTTCGCCGTCTGCATAGATTTTTTGATATGTTCGTTGACCGTGCGCACATCCACATCATACAGTGCCGCCATCATCTTCTGCGTCAGCCAGATGTTTTCATCCTCATAGCGCATTTCAAAGCTTACATCGCTTTCGCCTGTGGATGCCACAAAGGTCAGGTACTCCGCTGCGGAACTACGGATAGATTCTTTTCTTCTTTCTGCCACGGAAAGCCGCCTTTCTTACCTTATCCGAACATTCGACAACTTCACAATACTAGGTGAAATTCCTTTTGAAGCCAAAAGTTCCTGCATCCCTATTTTTTGTTAGTTCTGAAGTAACAAACGGACTGATAGTTATTTCTTCCACAATATCTCTAATCGGAAAATTTTTCAATTCCAGTTGTGGACGAATCGTTGTTCCTGACAGAAAGAACTCCTTTGAGCAATTCTTATTCAGGTATTGGTCTTCAAAAGGAATACCAATTCGATACTCATGCTCAAAAGAAAACGATGGTGATTTTATAAGCAGGCAAAACCTTAATATATCGTCATAAATCATCAGTTCATTCTTCAAACTACACCAAAGCTTTATTCTATCCTCAAGCTCGTTTCCCACGTGATAATTTACTTTCCCGTTTATTAAATTTGTAACGCCATTTTTCAGATTCGCATCGCGAAAGCCATAAAAAAATTCATACATTTTCTGACTATTGAACTTTATACAGCATCCATTTTTCGCATACATTCGCCACATCGGAAGATCATCGAAACTTTGCGACAAAGATAAAATATAGTACTTCACATCACACAAACTATTGTGAACATAAGGGAGATTCTCTCCAACGCCTTTTAAGCGCTCAATTTTTCCATGCTCAATGTTTTCAATTGCAATCAAAAGTTTTTTGACAAAATCATCCTCTGACCTTGACTGTAAAATGCTTTTCAACCATGCAAGAGCGTATGATAATTCCTGCGTATCGTTTAAGAATCGATAATCTGTCAGGCGAATCGTCTCGTTTTGCAAAATAGACATGAGTGACTCTATAGATGTATAGTGATAAAGATCGATTTCGGGATATTTAATTTCAGTCATCATCAAAGTACCTTCCTTACCGTTTCCGGGCTATACGTTTCAAAAATCTGGTCAAAGTTTGTTGCAACGCTGTCGTTTGCCATGGAGCTGTCACGGAACACGGCATAGTAGGGCTTCATCTGGGCAATGGCCTTGACAGTCTCATCCGTCACATCATGGTCGAAGCAGGCCAGCAAGAAGCCGTCTGCCACGTTGAACACCTTTTTGCCCGCAATCTCTTTCACCTCAATGGGGCTGGACAGCAGCACACCCAGATCCAGCATCACCTGGAACAACAAATCTTCCGGGGTGCGGTCAGGTTTTACGTTATCCACCAGCGAGAACATATCCTGCTGGCTGACTTCATCCGGCGTATAGTAGACGTTTTCCATATTACTACTGTCCAACCGCAAACACCGGAAACCCACATCAATGGGGGCGCTCTGGTCAGGCTGCGTCTCGGAGAACGATAACTGTCCCCCCCCTGCGGACAGAATTTGCTTGCCCGCACGGCGGACGCGCTCTTTGCCGATTTCGCAAAGCGTTTCATATTGCGGCGAATTTCCTTTTTCCGGCAACTGAACAAGAATATACTTTCGATTACCACCATCTTCCATATTCTTTTTTTTTCATGACTGCGTGTGCTGTTGTAGCTGACCCTGAAAAGAAATCCAAAATATACGAATCTTTATCCGTTGCAATTGTTAAAATACGTTCCACCAACCTAGTCGGTTTTGGAGTATCAAACGGGACACTTCCATCAAACAGGTTTTTAGTTCTTTCATTGCCTCATCTGTATGTCCAACCTCTGCGTATGGCCATAGATTTGTCACTGTCCGTCCTTCAACTTGGTTCAAGTATGTCTTTCGACGAATTCCTCCCATACCATCTTTCGTGAAGTAGAAACGTGGCCATTGACCACGATTTAAAACAAGTTTAGCCTTTTCTTTTGCTTGATTCAAATCGTATTTAAGAACAATTGCTTTTACGTCTTTCCGAATGTTTTCAACATCTACTCCACAAATTTCTGCTCTTTCTTTTTCATCATTGATATTTTTCAGTTCATATTCGCACCATCCACTCATATAATCCAACATTGTCTTTTTGGTCATATCTCCAGCAAGAAGCCGGTGCAGGGTAAAGAAGCTCTCCTGTAAATGGATGCTGTATAGCATAAACCATTCCCTGATGAGTTCTCGCCCCTGGTGCGTATGGTGTAGTATTTTGCCATGCACCATTCGGATCATTATCAGGGTTTTTATAAGCTGCATCCATTTTATCCGTACGCGGCAATTTATTCGGAATCCAATTGGGTTGTTTGCTATACACCAAAATATGTTCTGCTTCCGAAGGAAGTCCCTTTGAATCGTTTCGCATAGAATAGGTGCGTTGCCATGCAACATTTCCAACAAAGCAGCTTTCACCGTAAACATCATCACATATTTTTTTCAAATTATAAAGTTCATTATCATCAATGGAAATAAAAATAGCACCGTCATCTGCCAGCAAATCCTTTGCCAGTTTCAGCCGTGGATAAATCATATTGAGCCAATCCGTATGGAAACGACCATTGCTCTCCGTATTTGTCACCATGCGATCGCCTTCTTCATCGTACTGGCCGCTGTTGCCCATGTAATACTCGGCGCTCTGAGCAAAGTCATCCTCATACACAAAGTCATTTCCTGTGTTATAGGGAGGATCAATGTAGATCATCTTGACCTTGCCCAGATAGGTCTCCTGCAAGAGCTTCAGCACTTCCAGATTATCGCCCTCGATGTAGAGGTTCTCACTGTCAAAGCCACCGGGAGTGCCATTTTTGCCAACGCTATCCGCCACAACGGGACGCAGAGTTGCCGTGATGGGCGCATTTGCCGCCAGCATCGCCTTTTTCTTGTCCGGCCATGTGAACTGATAGCGTTCCTCCCTGCCCTCTACAATGGAGTCGGAAAGCTCCTGCCGCAGAACGTCAAAGTCAATGGCGTGTTCTACTTTGCCGTTGCGTTTCACCTCGGTAATGGCGTTGGGGAATAGCTTGCCAATCAGCTCAATGTTGCGCTGTACACCGTCAAGGCTGTGCATTTTTAAGTTTTCCATAAAGATCATTTTCCTTTACATCATGCATATCTATTTGCCAGTGTCTTTGAATGAGCAATCTTGTATGCAACCTCAAAATCCTCAAAAAAATCAATTAACTCATTAACCGTATTATAGCTACCATAGTAATAATCAAGCAAACCTGTACTATCGACAAAATTCCAAATTTCACTATTTGGATGTTTGAAATCATCGTGGTATTCTCCAAAAATCTTTTTAAATCATCATTATTGAACTCCTCAGGAAGCCCCGAAAAAATCCCCCTCAATTTTGAGGGTGTATATAGAGCTGTATTCTTTTTTTTGATCTAACGTCCTCCAAAAAACAGTATGATTCATTTCATCATTCACAAGTTGATAAATTATCCTATAGATGAACGATTCCGGTGCAAAGTAATTCGGCAAAAAACAAACCGTCTTTTTTTGTGCGCACGATCCGTCTCGCCTTTAGCATCAACTTCTTTGTCAAGATAATCCTTGACTTTCGGTTTTTTTGCAGGCAACTCACGGCGTGCATCCCCATCCAATAAAATAATTACTCTATCAAAATAGTTGTCCGCTTTTGATATTTTAATAAGTTCATCACAGCCAAGTGATACTACCGTTTCTAATAGTTGGTTCTCAATTCGGCAGTATTTTTGAAAACTCATTATTTTTTATGGACGCTAGGCTTTTCAATCGCATAGCAGTCACCACGAAGATCCTCTCCACTTTCTATATTGTCACATTGATGACAAAGTGCCTTCACAAGTAGTCCAAATATATGCCTTCCTACAGTATCCTCAAAATAAATTTTTGTTTTTGGCCTGTCAAATGTTGTTTTACCCAATAAGTCAGCCTTTAGTAATTCATACGAACGCTGCTCTGTTACCATAGGAGCTGAAGGGTTCTTTAGATAAATAACAGAATAGTCTTCCGGATTTTTTTCTTGTTTTCGAAGAAGTTCTTTAAGAACAGTAAGTGAATGTGTACTAACAACGATTTGAATGTTTAATTCCTCTGAAACTTTGTCAAAAAAGAGAGAGTAAATTCAATTGAGTATCCGGATGCAGCGAGACCTCAACTTCATCAATACATATAATTGCTCCGTTATACTCTTCCTGTTTTGACAAAAGATAAATATCAACCAATGCGCTAATAATATTTCCGATATTATCCTGCCCTACTGATTGCGAAAGAGTCGGTGTATGCTCCATTTCCATATGAAGTGATGCCCGAGCACTTTCTTTTTCTCAATCATGCTTAATTCTGCATCATCCTTAATTGTTCCTGGGATAACAGCATTATACCATTCCTTGAACTTTTCGTCCGCCTCATTTTGACATAGTTTGGCTGTTTTCTTTATAGGCTTAATAGTAACGGAATCTTTTCGTTCTCCAAGTGGGTAAAGTCTAGAAATACTCAAATAAATTGTTGGAATTGGAATTCGCGCCGCTCCGCCTATTCCGTATTTTTCCTTTATATATTTTTCATGTTCGCGTTGTTTTCCTTGATCCTGTGTATTAGATGTACGAGGAATTATCCGAATCCCTCTTCCTGTCGCCGTATCGTCTTTAAATGATAGTCTTTTTTGAAATTTCCTCTCCGTCAGCCGATTCATATGTCAAATGGATTCTATAATCAGAAAACGGCTCATCCAAATCAACATTAAAAAGTCATAGAATTCAGGTTGAAAATTGCTGCCAAAATCCGATTTTCTGCTCAAACCAGATCCTGAAGCAATCAATGATACCAAATTTGACTTTCCTACTCCATTTTGACCACTGATTGCGGTTATCTTCTTGCCAATTTCAAAACTCACATTTTTAAAATTGCGAAAATTTTCGACTTGAATTTTCTTAAGTTTAATATCCATATTTACATCCTCAAAAAAATCAGTTATCTACTTCCGATAAGGTCGCGTGTATATTTTTCTGTTTTATTTCATCATCTGTTGGAATCATAGAAGCGTCCTTAAAGATAATAATTTCTTTTTTCTGTTCGTTTAGTGGCAACAGAATAGACACACTCAATCTTTTTACATACCTGTCCTTTATAGAGTTCTAGAATCGCAGAACAATTATCATACGTGATAACCCAATCGATATCGCTCAATTCATCTATTTTATCTCTGATTCGAACGTGATCTTTATATTTAAGAAAATTCATATATAATTTCGGACCTTTTTCATAGTATGGCGGGTCAAAATAAATAAATGCATTTTTATAATACTTAGGCGCATAAGTAGTCAAGAAGCTACAGATATCTTTATTATACAAGTGAATCTTCGAGGAATGCTTTGAGATATTCAAAACCTTTTCTGCCAATGCCTGTCGATTAAAGCGAACATCCATATGCCACTTTCCGCTTTGTTCCTGTCCACCAATAACCCCACCTTTTATTATTCCAGATCGATTGGTTCTATTGAGATAAAACGTTGCGAATCCCAATTCATAGCTGTATTTTTGGGATTGCTTATAATAAATTGATCGTTGATGTTCCCACTCATCAATAGTAAGAGGAACTGTAAAAATATCATTCACGAACCGATTTGGTTGCTCAATGATTGCCCTCCAAAATGAGTAAATTCCTTTATCCAAATCATTTATGACAATTTCTGAAACATCACCATTTAACAGCAACTCTAATGCGATACCAGCACCTCCTGCAAAAGGCTCAATATACGTTCCACCCAAATGTCCGCTTTTTTCTATTAACAATTTTATAAATGGTGAAAGTTTACTTTTTCCGCCAGGATATCGTAGTGGAGAATAATACATACCAGCTCCTCATTTCTTATGTTTTATTATTAAATTACGCTCTTGTACCAGTTCAAACTTCTTCTTCGGCTGCTTTTCCTTACGGATTTTGGCTTCCAGTGCCGCAATCTGCTTTTCCAGCTGCTCTCGCTGCTTCTGCTGCTCCACGCTGTCTTTCAGGGATGTGCTTTCTCCTGCACCAAGCGCATCACCTGCGATCTGCCGGACAAAGTTCTCGTATACAGCATCCAGCGTAAGCCTTCCAGATGCACCGGCAGGTCCTCCTCGTCCAGCCAGTCCGTAGAATAATAGTGATCAACCTTAAAGGCTGTCTTGCCCGCCGCAGCCTCCTTGTAGCCGATGACAGCACGATACTTGCCCTCGTATTCCAGCAAAAAGAGGATGTGATACGGAATTTCCCGGTCGATCTGGCGCAGCACACTCTCGTCCAGCTCCGGGGCAGACAGCCGCACCTCGAACACCTCGATCTCCGTCACCTGCCCGCCAGCAGCCAGATTCAGGGTGGTGGCAGCAATCTTATTGCGCCAGTAGATGATCCTGATCTGTTCGACAAAGGCTTTCTTCATAGCCGGAGTGACAGCGATGTTCTCATAGAACTTCTGCTTCGGGATGCGTTTATTGAACTCGGTAGATACAGGCAAGTCCAGCACGTTTTTCACCTCTATGTGTTCATTTCACGACAAGAAAACAAATCAACTCAAAGTCATCCAGCCCAGACACCTGACTGAGTAATGCCGTTGTTCCGCCCGCAGAGAACAGGCTGTCGATATCGCTTTCTTCCTTAACATCAATGATCGAATCAATGGCTTCACTCAGCAATTCGGACATTTCTGCCATGTCCTTTCCGTCGTCTGTTTCCCGATTGAAGCGTTCGTACACCTCTTTGATCGGCTCAGACTTTCCACGGCACAGCAGCCGAATATCATCCAGCATCTTTTTGGGGTTCAGATAATCGCAGACGATCTGCCCATCCATTCCGATGTAGACCATGTAGAACGGTTGGATACGGTTGCGATTATCCGCATTGACGCTGTTATTGATGTTTTTCAGAACGAAGATCACGCCCTCCGGCAGTTCATCCGTAGCTGGAACCACCGCATGAAGTCCACGGGGCTTCTTGTCCAGATCGCCGTTGTGCTTGATGTAATCCAGCAGGTCGAGCCGGAACTCGTTCAGTCCCAGATCCATGATGGAGATGCCGTCCGACATATCCTCGATGTCAACGACCTCTTCCTGCAAGCGTTTCAGCTGTGCCTTGCGGTACTCCAAATCGCCCTTTTTCTTCGGGGGTTGATAAGGTCATCATCGCCGGTGGAGGTCATAACGGTGATTTTCATGCGGGTCTCCACACGGGATTTCAGGTTGATGTAATCGTCTAGTGTCAGATCGGGCCAGAAATTCACAAGCTGGATGTACTGGTTTCTGCTGCCAATACGGTCGATTCGTCCAAAACGCTGGATGATGCGCACCGGGTTCCAGTGAATGTCATAGTTAATCAGATAATCGCAATCCTGCAAGTTCTGGCCTTCAGAAATGCAATCTGTCGCAATCAGCACATCAATTTCCGTGGTATTACCGGGCATCAGAACATCCCGGTCTTTGGAAATGGGAGAGAAGCAGGTCAGCACGTTGTTGAGCGTTGCCTTGAAGCCCTTGATCGTGGTGCGCCCGTCAATCGAGCCGGTAATGACAGCGGTGTTCAGCCCATATTTCCGCTTTACGAACGTACTCACGTTGTCAAATAGGTACTCTGCCGTATCCGAAAATGCAGAGAAAATCAGCACTTTCCTGTTGCCGGCATTGATCGGATGCTCAATTTTTTCAGACAGCAGCTTAAACAGTTCTTGCAGCTTTGTGTCATGCTGCGGCGTAATGTCTGCCACCATAAAGGTCAGCAGTTCCAGAATTTCCGCATCTTTCCGAAGTTCATCGCGCCAACTCTTCCAGTCCATATCTGCAAGGTCGATTTTGACTTTCTTGCCGACGGTGAAAAAAGTCAGTGTTTTCATCATCCATGTCAAAATCGTCTCCAGCCATGTCGTACATATCCAGATCGGCGTGGCCAGAGCGTTCAAACCGGTCAATAGACTGAATCGTACCATCAATCAGCTTCTTGATGCGCGTCAGGGTCAACTGGAACGAGCATACAGAGCTTTCCAGCCGTTTCAGCAGGTTAATACTCATCAGCCTGCAAATGCCCTGCTCACGACCTCTCTGGGTCAGATTCTCGCCCTTATTGTGCGTCAGCTCCTGATACTTTTTGGATCTTACTTGCGAAGATGTAGTTGGAGGGCATATAGACGCACAGGCTCAACTGTATCAGCTGCTCGTAAATCTCGTTGTAGTTGATGGCATTATTCAGGTCTGTCAGGCATGGACGAACAGAGATCGGCTTCAACCGCTCCGGGAACTTTCCGATAGCGTTGGTGTTGTAGTACTTCTCAATATGCTTCCGAGAACGTGCGATGGTAACACTGTCCAGCAGCTCAAAGAAGTCAAAATCCAACGTCCGCAGCAGCGCATCCGTGGTTCTCTCTTCTGGTTTCAGCTTGCTCCATGCGTTAAAGGCTTTCTGCGCCTGCTTGAAGATGTCCTCAATGCTCTTTGAGGTGTTCAGCCTTTCATCCAGATACTCGGAGCTTCCCTCATAGGCAAGGGCCAGCTGATTTTCAAATCCACAAAGCGGTTGTTGACCGGCGTTGCCGAAAGCATCAGCACCTTGGTCTTAACTCCGGCACGGATCACCTTATCCATCAGTCGCTGGTAACGGTTGTCCTGCGTCTTGCTGTGCGTACCGATGCCGTTGCGGAAGTTGTGGGACTCGTCAATGACGACCAGATCGTAGTTGCCCCAGTTCAGGCGATCCAGATCGAGGCCATTCGATTTTCCGCCACTTCTGGACAGGTCTGTGTGGAACAGGACGTCATAGTTCAGCCGATCCGATGCAATCGGGTTGTTCACATAGTTGTCCTTGTAGGTATTCCAGTTTTCCGCCAGCTTTTTGGGGCACAGCACAAGAACCGACTTGTTTCGGTTCTCATAATACTTTACAACAGCCAGTGCGGTAAAGGTCTTACCAAGGCCAACACTGTCCGCAAGGATACAGCCGTTGTACTTTTCCAGTTTATTGATGATGGCCAGCACGGCATCCTTCTGGAAGTCGTACAGCAGGCTCCAGATCTTGCTCTGCTTGAAGCCGGTTGCCTCATTCGGCAATTCGTCTTCTGAGATGTCGTCCAAAAACTCGCTGAACACATGATACAGCGTCATAAAGTAGATGAACTCCGGGGAATTTTCTGCATAAGCCGTGCTGATATTTTCCAGAACCACATCGGTGACATCCTGCATTTTGTCCCGGTCGTTCCAAAGAGAATCGAACAGCTTCATGTACTGCTGTGCGAACGGTGCCTCCATGCAGTTGACCATGTTGTAGCTGTTATTGCCACGCTCACAGCCAATATCGACTGTCGTAAAGCCGCCATTCGGCATATAAGCGGTCTGTGCTGCACCGGAATCCACCGTCATGAAGCCAGCCATATTTTCGCCGGTGGTGTTCGATTTGAACGTTGCCTTTTTCCTGATCCAGTCTGCGCATTCCTTTGCGATGGCTCTCTGGGTCATCTCATTGCGCAGTTTGATTTCAAACTCTGTACCGTAAAGGCTTGTTTCACGGGAAATGCGGGGAATATAGAACTCCCGCTTCTGCTTTTCAGCCTTTTCTTTCACAAAAGTGGGCGATGTAAAGATAAATTCAAACTCATCTATGGTTTCCAGCTGCTTCTTCAGCTCTTTATACGCATACATCGAAAAGCAGGTTGCCGCAATAGACACCCTGCTGCCTTTTTTGATTTCCACCCGCAGATCATCTCGAACGGTATTGGTGATGTTATCCAGAATTTTCATATCATCCACCGGTTTTATGCTTATCCGTATTCTTTTATAGTCTTGACTATGAAGGCGCTCTTACAAAAATCTATTTCTATTATACCACCCACTTTTTCCCCCTGTAAACGAAAAAAGCTGACGGTGTGTAGTGTGCAGCATCCATCAGCTTTTCGTGATACAAAAATCAGCACCTGCTTTTGATGGCAGGTGCCGATTCTGTTACCTTATAGTGCGCTTGATTTTTTGGCGTAAGTGGCGTAAGTTTGGCGTAAATCCGTTTTCGCACGCTCCAAAAATCAAGTGTTCATGCGGTTTTCAGGCACCGGCATTCTTAGCGATCTGATCTTGGCACCGGTGCGCTCGTCGCCTTCCAGCGTGTCGCACAGCTCACGCACAGCGGGGATCGCATTGATAGGAGCAGTGCCGCCGCCGGCAACAATGCCTTCCTGAACAGCAGCCTTGGTTGCGTTCAGAGCATCCTCGATGCGCAGCTTCTTGTCCTTCATCTCAACTTCGGTAGCAGCGCCGACCTTGATGACGGCCACGCCGCCAGCCAGCTTTGCCAGACGCTCCTGCAGCTTTTCACGGTCGAAATCGCTGGTAGCGGCCTCGATCTGGCTGCGGATCTGAGCGATGCGGGCTGCGATGGCATCCTTATCGCCTGCACCGCCAACGATGGTGGTGTTCTCCTTGGAGACCTTCACCTGACGGGCATGGCCCAGCATCTGGACGGTAGCATCCTTCAGCTCATAGCCCAGATCGGAGGAGACCACGGTGCCTCCGGTCAGGGTTGCGATATCCTGCAGCATTTCCTTGCGGCGGTCGCCAAAGCCGGGAGCCTTGACAGCGGCCACGTTCAGGGTGCCGCGCAGGCGGTTGACGATCAGAGTGGACAGAGCCTCGCCCTCGATATCCTCAGCCACGATCAGCAGCTTCATACCATTCTGCATGACCTGCTCCAGCAGGGGAACCAGATCCTGAATCACGCTGATCTTCTTATCGGTGATCAGGATAGCGGCGTTGTCCAGATCAGCCACCATCTTGTCAGTATCGGTGACCATATACGGGGTGAGGTAGCCGCGGTCGAACTGCATGCCTTCCACGATTTCGTTGTAGGTCTCAGCGGTAGTCTTATTCTCCTCAACGGTGATAACGCCGTCGGAGGTGACCTTCTCCATAGCGTCGGCGATCAGACGGCCGATCTCGGGGTCGCCTGCAGAAATAGTGCCGACGCGGGCGATATCGTTGCTGTCCTTCACCTTCTGGCTGTGAGCCTTGATGGTCTCAACAGCCTTGGCAACAGCCTTGCTCATGCCGCGGCGGATATCCATGGGGTTTGCACCGGCGGTGACATTCTTCATGCCCTCGGTGACCATGGCCTGTGCCAGAACGGTTGCGGTGGTGGTGCCGTCGCCTGCTGCGTCGTTGGTCTTGGTAGCGACTTCACGCACCAGCTGTGCGCCCATGTTCTCGAACTCGTCCTTCAGCTCGATCTCCTTGGCAATGGTCACGCCATCGTTGGTGATGACCGGTGCACCGAACTTTTTGCCCAGCACCACATTGCGGCCCTTGGGGCCCAGGGTGATCTTAACGGTGTTTGCCAGGGTATCGATACCGGCACACAGTGCCTTGCGGGCATCCTCGCCCTGCTTGATCTGCTTAGCCATAATCAAATCGCTCCTTTAAAGCTCAATTTTCAAATATCAGAGGGGAAACTGCTCAGTCCTCAACGACTGCCAGGATATCGCCCTGACGGACGATGGTGCACTCTTCGCCGTCCACCTTGACCTCGGTACCGGAGTACTTGCTGGTGAGGACCTTGTCGCCGACCTTCACAGTCATCTTGACTTCCTTGCCGTCCACAACGCCGCCGGGGCCGACAGCGATGACCTCAGCCACCTGGGGCTTTTCCTTAGCACTGCCGGTCAGGATCAGACCGCCCTTGGTGGTCTCCTCAACCTCAACAGCCTTAATGACAACACGGTCTGCAAGAGGAATGATCTTCATAGTTCTTGCCCTCCTATAGTAAAAATATAATTTAAAACTTTGCTGTGTCCAAAGGGCCTCATATCGGCTCTTTGGTTCTTTAGCACTCCATTTCTCTGAGTGCTAAGTGTATTGTACTCATCTTGACCCAAAAAATCAAGACCTTTTTTGCTTCTTTTTGTTAAGATTTTGTGACTTTTCATTTTATTATCGCACCTACGTAATATTCATTCAAAAATGTACGAATAATGTACGTACCGTCAACTTCTTACCCCGCTTTAGCACTCCACTCATGCTAAAAATAAAAGTCCCTGTAACTTTCGCTCACAGCTCCCACTTAGAGCCATAAACGATCGTTGCAGGGGCTTTCTTCATCTTACCGGTCACTCCATTTTGAATTATGCAGACAGTTCCTGCCTTCGGTGAGTGCCAGATGAACTATTTTCAGGCAGTGCAGAAGAAACATTCAGCGTTGGATACGTGTGTGGATCACGTTTTCCGCTCCTGCCCTGCCCAAAATATCATTTTTACTTCCCGCTCTTTGCCTTCAGGCGGTCGTACTCCTTGTCGGCCGCAATGGCTTCCTTCGTAAAGGAGTTGTTCTTCCACCATGCGATCAGTGCCGCAATGGTCGTGATGCCAGCCGTCACCAGCTGCTCCACAGTGGTGCTCTCGATGGGCAGCGGGCTCTTGCCCATGGCGCTCAGCATCTGGTTGGTCAGAGCCAGCAGCAGAACGGCGGTACGTGCAATGGTGCCTGCAGTAATGTTGAAATTCATACGTTGCTCCTTTCGTGTTCGTATTCATGTACTTCGATGTCGGACATTCTGTGATTCAACACCTGAATGTCTCTCTGGATGACCGGGATCTTCTCCGCAAAACCGTTGTGCTTGCGGACTTCCCGGGTCAGCTCCTCAATTTTGTATTCCATCACGGCATTGGAACGCGAGTTTGCGATCAGTACGCCGATCAGGGTCACAACACCGCTGAGGATGGCGGCGATGATGCTTTCCATCGGCGCTCACCCCTTCCAGCGGCTCTTGGCTTTGCGCACGTCCACATGCACCCAGCCGTTGGTGCGTCCCAGACCGGGCGGGTAAATGCCGCAGCCACCGGCGTTGCCCAGCAGTTTGTCCGCGTAGGCATACACCCGCTCCACGCTGATGCCCTGCACCCGAATGTCTGCCGCCTTGCCGTACAGATGCTGGCTGAACGTTGCGGCATTCTTCTGCTTTGCGTTCCAGCTTGCCGTGCGGAACCCGCTCGTGATGGTCACAGGCTTGCCAAAGTGCGTCCGGATCTTTTCCAGCACCTCCACAAGCGCCGTGTCAATGAACACCGGGTCGCTGCCGTCACGGCAGTAGAACTCGCGCACCTTGAAATGCTCCGAGAGCTTTTCGTTTCCATTTTTCAAAATGGAGTACGCTTCCAAACTCAAATATCATCCTTCCTTTCATCTTCCAAGCCGGAATGCTCCTTCTACCCGTTTCAGCGGCTTTACCTCCACAGGCAGGATATCTGCACACAGCATCGCCGCCACCGGCTTTGCTGCAGCATGCGCTGTGATCTTGATATTTCCCGTCACCGATGCCATTTTGATTTGTGCGCTCGCGTTGTCCTCTGCCATGACAACACAACTTCCGGTCACATCCGTGCCTCCCATCTCTACGGTCAGTTCCAGCATTTCCTTCTCGCTGTCGCCTACGTTGAACACGTTTTGATAGCTCATGCCGGCAACGATGCTCCCCACCGGGTTCGTCTCGCTCACGCCGTCCAGTGCACGCTCAATGGTAAAGCTCTCGTAAGCGCCTACCGTCACGGCGCACTCGGCTTTCATACCGCCGCACTCTGCCGTCACCACCGCTGTGCCCTTTCGCAGGGCCAGAATGGTTCCATTTTGAGTAATTTTCACCACGTCCCGCGGTTTCGCGGTCACATTCATCTTGCGGTAGAACGTATTCGTCGGCCCAACGCCCACCAGCAGTTGGTACTCCATGCCTCTGTTCAGCTTCAGATCGTATACGTTCAGCGCCACGGCTTCCACCTTCAGGGTGTACATGGTCGGGGACAAGTTGTACTCCAGCGTGATCTTCGAGTGCCCCTTGTCGCTTTTGAACTGGTTCACCCACAAGAGACCCGAATAATAATGGCTGGGATTGTCCTCCAGCGCAAACCGCACCCGCTGTCCCTTCAAGGTCTCGCAGATGGTCGTGTACGCGGTCTCCCAGTCCCAGCCAGCATAGTCGTTTTCGAGGTAGAACTCGATTTTTCCGGTGCGGTCATCATAAGTAGGACGGTTTGCAGGGGTACGGCTGTAGTCCAGTGCGCCGTCTCTGCCCGGCACAGTTACGAACTTTGTCCGCTCAATGGGCGGTGCGATCACCGGCCGCGAGGAAGGGATCAGCTTCCAGTCGTCCCAGGTGTCAATGTAGTCGTCGCCTACATTTATAATAAGAGAATGGTACATTGATCCTCCTCACTTGCTGATGTAGCCAATGGTGGACTGGATCGCGTTCCACGCCTTGCCCGCCGTCGCAAAGTTACCTGCCTGCAAAGACGAAAGCTTTGCCGTGGTCGCACCAAAGGTAAAGTCTTTCTGATCCAGCTCATGCAGCGGGATCACTTCCTTCGTGCAGGGCAGCCAGTCATCGATACTGTGCGGTTCCGAGAGCACGTACGTCTCCTTCATAAAGTCCAGCCGGTCGGTGTCCACGCCAATATCACACAGGTCTGCAGCGTTGATCTGCACACTTCCAGTGAAACCGCTGTACTTTTTCAGCTCGTCCATGGCCTTCTTCAAAAGGCTGTCTCCCGTGGAATCGGTTCCTTCCACCACAAGGACTCGCTGGCACAGGCCGTACTTCTTGATGGATTCTCCGTTGTACGCTTCCCGCGAGATGGGGTTCGTGGTCTCCCAGAAGAGCCATCCGCTCTTGTACCAACCATATGCCTTCACCGAGTTCACGATGTCCCCGGCCTTGATGTAGTACGAAATGTCCAGCAGGTTCTTTCCAAGCTCGATCACCTGATCGGTCTTGTCGTTCAGTTTTGCCAGATAGTCCAGATATCTTGTGTAAACGCGCACGCCGTCCACCATTTTGATTTCTTTGCGCAGGCGCAGATATCCGCCGTACTTTCCGGTCAGGCTGTTGGTCAGTACGCTCCAGCAGTCGCTGATGGCCTTGGTCTCCTTGTCCGTGTCGCTTTCCGGCTTTTCTACGGTCACGTTTCCGGGCAGGAACACCTTGCCTTCGCCCTTGAAGCCGACGTGTTCTTCCGGGTCATCCTCCACGGTCAGCGCCAGTGCCAGCAGTTCGGACGCCGTGTAGAACTTGTTCTCTACCCGACAGTCTCTGTCCTGCAAGTATCCAAACTCGCTCTCGCAGGTCACTTCCATGTCCAGCTCAAAGTTCTTTTCCGTTTCAGTGATGTAGCCCATAAAGATCTCGCGGCCGTCCTCTTCTATGCTGACTACCGGCTTTTTCAGCTCCAGCTTGTTGTAGAACGGGTTCGAGACGGGCACTGTAAAGGTAAACGAGCTGATCGCGTTGGCTTCCAGTGTCACTTCCGGGTCAAGGATCACCGGTGCATTCTCGTTAAACGGATCGTCCAGAATGTTTCGCTCTGTCCAGTAGTAGCTCTGTCCATCCGCCGTGCCTTTGATCTGCCCGATGTACACCACGTACCCGGATGAACGGATGCGGTTCACCTTGCAGCTTTTCCGGTTGGTGGTCCGGCCGTCGCTGGCTTCTACCGTCAGGGTATAGTCGATGTTCCAGTCAAAGCTTTCCAGCTCTTTCTGTGATATTTCAAACCGGTATACTCCATTTTGAATTGCCGTAAACGTCCTGTGCACTTCGCCGTTCAGCTTTTCGGTCACGGTAATGGTGTTGCCATCTGCATCATAAACGCGGTACGGCAGCCCGAACTTTCCCCACCGCCCAAATACGCCGTTCATGCCAAAGTAGTTGCTCTGGATCTCCGGTCCGCTGTTGGCTGTCAGACATCCATTGTCGTCCACCGTGGCGTTCTCGTCCACGCAGAAACATACGAGAATATTCGGGCTGGAAACTCCCCACTGTCCCGTTGTCGTATCCCAGTAGGTGTTAATGTACCCCGGCGACCCGGGGTCGGCACCTCTGCCGTGCTTCACGTAAAGGCTCAGCGCCTCTCCGCGGGTGTTATCGCCATCCTCGTAGTTTTTGGTGCTTCGCGTGCTGAACACATACGTCCACAGGTCGTAGATGTTGCTTCCTTCGGTAATATCCGCCCTGCCGCCGCTCAGACTATCCTCAAAAAATCTTCGGATTCCCGTAAACAGTGCCGTATCTCCGCTGAAGTCTACTACCCTTGGCACAAAGAACCGCTGTTCTTCCAGCGTACCGCTCTCACTTGAACCATAATCATACCGGATCGTCACCGGCACGATGGTCTTCAGCGTGTCCTCACTCAGCCGTGCTGCGTAGGTGTTTTCCAGCCAGTTGCGCAGGGTCGGCTCGTTCTTCCACGAAACATCTTTCTTGTTGTTGCCCCACTTCACTGCGTCTTTCAGCAGGGTGGTGCGCATCAGCATGGTCTTGCCCTTGCCGTTCAGGTCTTTTTCGTAGTTGTGCTGGGCCACCACAAACTCTGCTGCAACGCCGTCCTCGTACACTTTCAGGGTATCACCGGGGTTCAGTTCTTTGATGATCGCCATTTTCTCACTTCACTTTCGCTGCAGTCAGCCGTCCCATCCGGTCATCAATGTAGCCAATGGCCTTTCTGCCGTTGATGGTCACGCTCATGCCCTTGATGCTCTCGGCCACGCCGTCCATGTGCCCGGCCAGTGCGTTGATGGCACGCAGCGTGTCCTCATTTCCGGCGCTCTTCAGTCCATTTTGAAGCTGCACTTCGGCATCGATCTTGTTTGCAAGGTTCCGGCTCACGTCTCCGTCAAGGCTCAGCGATCTTGTCGCCGCAAAGGCATTGTCGATCTCGTCCGCACCTTCCAGCACGTTGGTCAGGTCCACCACGGGCACGATCTGGGGCGTGTACTCGTAGTCGTCGCCCATCACCTTGCTGATGGTTCCAAGTGTGCCCTTCGCAATGTCCATGGCGTTCTCGGTCATGTCGCTCACGGCATCGTCCACAATGGGCGCATCTTCCTTCACGCCATCACTGATGCCCTTATCGATCTCCGAGCCAACGTCCTTTGCGCCGGTGGCCTTTTCCTTCTTCCGGCTGCTGATAAACCACGCAATACCGCCGATCAGTGCCGCGATGGCTGCAATAATGCCCACCACAATCAGCAGTTCCGGCAGCACCGCCAGTATGGAAGCACCCAGCCCGCCCAGTGCTTCGCCAATGCCGCCAACTGCTATTCCTGCACCGGCTCCGGTCGTTCCCAGCTGTCCCAGCATGGGCAGCAGTCCACTCAGGGAATTGCCGACATTTGCCGCGGCTGTCCCAATGTTGGCAAGCTTTCCAGCAAGGTCTCCATTTTGAATTCCGGAAAACAGCTTCAGCAGCATGTCTCCTGCCCCGCCGGTCAGCTGCTTTCCGGTGTCCGTAAACAACAGATCGATCAGTCCCGTTGCCGCCGAAATGATGGCACCAGCGTAGTCTCCCTGCATGGCGGATGCAATGGCCGAGACGAATTCCGTCCCGATCTCCATGCCTTCCTCGCTGAATGCTGCCTTGAATACGGTGCTCAGGGTGTTCGTCATCTCCTCGCCCATGGCTCCGGAGACCTTCGTCCACACCTCGCTGCATGCATTGCTGATGGGCACCCAGTTCTTCTGGATGGCATTGGCAAGCTTTACCACCGCGCTTTTGGCGCTGTCCTCAAGGCCCATGGCATCTGCCAGTGCCCTGCAAAGCTCACCATAGAACTGCGGGAGGAGAGCAGCTGGTCTTTCAGGTCGTTCACATCGTCTTTGCTCAGTGGATTGCCATTCAGGTCTTTGCCGTCCGCCAGCTGCTGCTGGATGAGCCGGGTCTTTTCCAGCTCGGCATTCATGTTCTGCAGTGCCTCCACCGTGCCGAGGATGCTGGTAGTAATGCCCTGATACTTTGCTTTTCTTGCCTCAGCGCTGTTTTCGCCGTACTGCTCCACCGCCTGCTTGTAGGCGTCCTCACGGTCTTTCAGGCTGCCATCGCCGTAGATGCTGGTCAGCAGGTCCATGCGGCTCTGCATCCGGCTCTGTTCGTCCTTGATGATGGAAAGCTGCGCATCCAGCTTGTTCAGCGACTGCTTGGCAATATCATTTTGAAGCTGCAAACTCTCGGTCTGCGCATCCAGATAGTCGTTCCAGGCTTCCTTTGTGCGCAGGTCGCTTTCGCCGTATTCCTTCCGCAGGGTCTCCCACTGCTCTTTTGCCTTGGCTTCCTTCTTCTGCTTCAGTTCCAGCTCGTTCTTCTGGTACTCGGTCTCCCGGTCGATCTTGTCCAGCTTTGAGGCAGTGTTGCTGTTCTGGGCCGTCCAGAGGTTATACTCTTTTTCCAGTGTACCAAGGTCGGTGTCATACCGCTTCGTGATGTCTTCAAACAGGCCGGTGTACTGGTCTGCCTGCAATTTCGCAAGGCTGGTCTTTTCGCTCAGCAGGCTGGCGTAGGCTTCCTTGGTCTCGGTCTTGTCCGCGCCCCAGCGCTTCAGCATTTCGTCGTACTTTGCCTGTGCAATGGCCACCCGGTCGGTCTGGTTCGCAATTTCTGCCGCCGCGTTCTCCATCTTCTTCGCCAGCAGCGTGTCCTCATCCGCGCTGTATTGGTTCTCGGTCTGCCGCAGCTCGTACTCGCTGTCCAGTGCTTCACGTGCCGCCTTGTTTGCTTCCAGCTTCGGCTTGTACTTTTCCTCGATCTGCTGGGCCACGGTCTTCTTCGTGCCGGAGCCGGAGGATTTTTTGGTCTTGCCAGTGGTTGTACCGCCAGAACCGGTGGGGCTCGTATCTCCAGACCCAAAAAGTGTTCCAAGAATATCTTCCGCAGCATCATCTGCCACGGTATTCGGAGTCACATTCCGGTACTTGCTGATCTCTTTTTCGTACCACTCGTCAAACCAGTCGTCTTTGGAACCAGTTCGGACGTTCTTCGCCGCGCTCAGTCCGTTATAGAAACTGCTGGCTGCATCGCTGCCTTTGTTGAACATCCAACTGTTCAAACCATCAAACGTACCGGAAAGTCCAGATTTTACATTTTCACCAAATACCTTGGTTCCAGCATTCAGCTTCGCAATAGATGCTGTTCCATTCAGTCCATTTATAAGACCCGGTGCAAACCACTGGCCGAGCTCCCTCATCCAGGTCGAAGGCGAATTGATTCCAAACGCATTCCGAAAGAAATCCTTCACCTTATTGCACAGAGTCTGAACACCGTTGTTTGCAATCTGCACTGAAGCTCCAGTATTCAGGCCATTAGCAAGTCCCTGAGACATATATTCTCCGATTTTGCCAAAGAAGCCCGAAATCGTGCCAAGCAAGCCGCCAAACAAGTTTATCGGATTGAGATGTTCCGAAAGCCATGCAACAATATTTCCCAGCAGTTCACTCAGTGCACCTTTGATGCCGCCTCCCTCACCGCCACCATCCCATGCCCATGCGATCAGATCGATAATGGTCTGGATCACTACAGTGCCCAGCGTAAACAAAGCCTGTCCAATAGGCTCACTGCACTGTACGATGACATTGCAAATGGCCACGATGAGCTGAGCAAGTGCATTGCCGATTGCAGGAACGGCCTGTGCAATTGCGTTGCATACCGCTACAATAATTTCAGCGATTGCAATAGCAATGCTTCCAGCTGCTGTTCCAAGCCCTGCGATTACTCCAGCGATAAAAACGCCAATTGCAGAGCCAAGCGTTCCAAGTGCCACGACAAGTGCTTCCACCCGAAGAGGCATTAGGCTTACTGCTGCCATCGTTCCAAGCAGCAATGCAAAGCTTCCTGCCAGCAAACTCAGAGCTGCAGAAACAGCAATGACGATTGGACCTGCAAGCGACATTGTTCCAACAGCAATCGCGAAAATGCCAAGTGCCCCACCAACTGCGAGTAATCCATGCCCGATCTCTTCAAGTGACATTTCGCCAAGAGATTTCAGCGGAGAAACGAGAGCATTCAACACAACCGACATAATAAGGAACGAGGTTGCACTGCCAAGAGAGCCTTTTACAAGAGTCAGTGCGACACCCATTTCAATCAGTCCGCCTGCCATTGCTGCCAGTGCCACGCCGATCTGACCAAGTGTCATGCCGCCGAGGTTTGCCAGAGCATTGGATAGAATCAGCAGTCCTCCGGACAAAATAGTTAAGGCAGTTGCTGTTGAAAGCACATGTTCTGCCGGGTTGGACAACATGCTGAAAACCGCAATTTCGCCAAGAATCGCACCCAGTACACCAATTCCATTCTGGAGTTCGTCTACCGGCATCTTGCTGAATGCTGACACTGATTTTTCCAACACACTCAGTGCTGCTGCCAGGATCAAAATTCCCACTGCTTTTCCTGCCGTCAGTCCGCCAAAATTACTCAGCCCCGAAAACGCAGCAACTTCCGCCAGCAGTCCTGCTACGGCAATAAGACCCTTCTCAATGCCATCCCAGCCAAGGTCTGCCAACTGTTCTACTGCTTCTGCAAGGACACGAACTGCCGCAGCCATTGCAAGCATACTCATGGCATGCTTAGCACCATCTTTTGCCCATTTTGAAATTGCAACTTGTGCAGCAACCAGTTCTGCCATCACCGCGCCCAATGCGATAACTGAAGTCAGAAGCTTTTCGGTTTCAATTTCAGAAATCTTCTTCAGCGCAGACGTAAGGATCAGAACACCTGCTGCCATAACGACCATTGAACTGGTGCCTTTGCCAACTTTTTTGGTTTTTTCGCAATTTCGTCATAAATTGCAAGCGCCACAAGCAGTTCAGCAAACAGTGCAATCATCGCTCCCGTAGATGCAGCCAACCGTTCTGGCTTCACCATCGAAAGCACAACAAGTGACCCAGCAAGAATTGCCACAGCGGTCGAAATTGTCTTGAGCGTTTCTGCGTTCTTGTTGTTTTTCCATGCAGTGACAGCTTCTCCTAACTTGTTAAGAAGTTCTGCCACACCCCCGATTGTGTCTTTAACGGTAGAGCCGATATCTTTAAAAGCTTCCAAAAAGCCCTTAATGCCTGCAATGAGCCCGGCAATCATTCCAGCATTCGCAAAACCCCAAAGTGCGTTGCCATTCAGATTGCCAAAAGCACCGGATGCACCGCTTCCCAGTTCTTCAAAAATCTCCCCGATTTTATCAGCAAGCCATTTCAGCTTTGGTGTGATGAAAGAAATAAAATTTTCAAACCACTCGCCAAGGGTCTTTAACGGGTCGAACACGACAGAGACGTTATTCGATACATCAGTCAGTACCCCTGCAAAGGTCTGCATCCCTTCAGACACCTTTCCGATAATCCAGTGAATACCATCCAGTGTCGTCTTAAACGTCTTAGAGTTATTGACTGCATTGGCCATCTCAACCAAGCAATCGCTCAATGACGCGGTAATACTTAAAAAGCCGCCAGCAAGTGGAGATACAGCATTGAATACCTCCCCCAGAACCTTACTAACGGTTAAAAGCATATTTTTCCAAACATTCAGCACAGCAAAAATACCACTGAATGTTCGTTCGATTTTATCGGCTGTCTCGTCACTGATGCTGAGCTTTGCAGTAAACTCGTCAATTGACTTTGCGATGTTGTAGATCTGATCGGCCGTGATGGGCGAGAATATCTTCTGCCAGGCACGTGCTACCGGCTCCACAACTTTTTCAAGTGCCTCAAAAACATTCCAAATGGACTCGATCAGATGCTCCCGACCGGAGAGCTCACCGATTTTCTTGGAGTAAATATCAAGATCCAGGCTACCGTCTGCAACCTTCTGGTTAACTTCCTCAAAGCTCTTTGCCAGAGACCTCACCTGAGCAGGATCGAGTTTTTTGGCTTTTAAAGCATCGTCACTCAAAGCTCCCAGTACTGAAAGCTGCTTGTACGATTCTTTCAACCCATTTTGAAGCTGCTCAGCGGAAACACCTCCCTGCTGCAAAGCCTTGACAAAACTTCCGGCATCATCAATCTGTTTTTGACTGATTGAACCATTTGCAAGCATGACCTTTTCCAGCATCTGACTATAAAAGTCAGCACTGTCTCCCAGTGCGGTGCTCAACTGCTGCCAACCGGTATTCAGGCCTCCGGCCAACACGGTATTACGGGCTTCAGACGATTTGTTTATAAGATCTGAAAAGACGTCACTGAATCTTGTGAAAAGCTCTTTCGCCTCTTCAAAGTCACCAATAATCGTTTGCCAAGTCTGAGTCCATCCAGACTGCAGCGCTTCGGTCAAAGTATCTTTCAGCTGACTGAACGTTTTGACTTTTGTTGCAGCGTCATTTGCAGTCTTGCCCATCTCCATGATTTTCTTTATCTGCTCATCGGTGTATCCAATGGACTTCAAGGTTTCCTCATTGAGATCGCCAGTGAACTTCTGAAGAGTTTCAGTCAGAATAGATGAAGTCAGCCATCCCTTGGATAAGGTCTCACGGAAGGAACCTTCCTTTTTTATCATGCTATCAATGGCAATACCATGCACACGAGCGGTTTCTTTCAAGGCATCTTGAAACACCTGACCGCCCATACCAGCATTGACTACGGAGTTCCAATCCTGTAATTTCACAGTACCGGATGCGAGTGCCTGTGAGAGCTGATACATGGCTGTACTAGCCTGCTGGCTGGTCGAGCCAGATACAGCTGCAAGGTTTGCAATACCCTTAATAGCTGAAACGGAAGTATTCAAATCAACGCCTGCCGCTGTAAACGTACCAATGTTACGGGTCATTTCCGTAAAATTGTAAATCGTCAGGTCGGCATAGTGATTCAGCTCATCCAGTGCAGCATTGACTTGGTCCAACGTAGTGCCTTTGCTTGATGTATTGGCCAGAATCGTCTGAACTGCATTGATCTGCGTTTCATACTCCTGAAAGCCACTGATAATAGGATCAAGCGATAATGCTTTGACAAGCCGTTCACCAGCATCAACTGCCTGATTTGTAATCCGCATCAGTGCAGTTACGCCAATCACCTCGACAGCCGAGAATTTTTGGCTCAGATTGTCCAGAGCATTCAACAATGCATTGAATTTTACCTTCTCTGATGAATCTGAGACTTTCTCAAAGCCTTTTTCCGCTCCTTTGAACATCAGTTTTTCGTTGAGTGCCGCCAAACTCCGCATTGTCTGCTGAACCTTGCTTTCAAACAATGCGTTATTGAACCGCATCTCTACGACGCGTTCATCTACTTCTTTACTCAAAGATTTCGCACCTCCTTCCACAATTCATCGGCCAGAGCAGAAAAAATCGGAGCCAAGGCAGGGTTAATGTAATCTACTCCCTGCACATAGGCTCCGTTTCTTGTGCCATGTCCGTATTGTAAGATCACCGCAATGGGCACTCCGTCCACAATGTTGCCGTTCTTCCAGCAAAGTGTGGCCCCGCTCTTATCCATTTTGATTTCGTAGCTCCAGCTTGCCGCCGTCTTTCCGGTGGCTTTCGGGGTGGCATCCGCAAGCCGTTCTACACCCAGCTTTCCGTATTTCTCAAGGATCGGTCGCACACTCCAGCTCTTGATGTGGCTGAAAAAGGTCAGGCTTTTCTTAAAGTCGCCTTTCTGCCGGATCTCAATTACCTTGCTCAAAAGCTCTTACCCCCTCGAGTGAAACTTTGCCCTGCGCTGTGCATTCAGCGCCCGGATGTGCGCCGCCTGCTCGTGTCTACCCATCTTCTCGGGCGGCAGGTTCTCTTCACCGCAGGCCCGGATCAGCGCCAAAAGCCGGTTCAGGTGCCACTTTTCGCACTCGAATGGGATGCCGTAGCTTGCCATGGCGGCATAAAACAGGTCTGCCGTCTGGTAGCGTGCGCGCTTCTTGCCGCCTTTGCGGTCTTTAAAGGTCGCGGCCGTCATCGGGTCGCTCATATATCGTTGAATGGCCAGCCAGTCTTCCCGCCGCAGTCTTGTGTATACGGTCGGGTCCACGCCCTTTGTCAGAGTCATGCATCGGACGAAATCAAGCGTTTCTTCGCGTGTTTTCTTCACATTTTCGTCCAAGTACGGCTTGTGCCACTTGCTTTCCCATTTAGACAGGGAGAGCAGGCTGTACTCCAGTCGAAGCGCCACCGGTTTATCGTATGCAAACTGGTTGATTCGTTCATCCCAGCGTTCTCCACCGGGAATATGCAGCTCCAGCATTCTTTCACTCTCCCTGTACTCTTAAATGTGCTCCTTTAAAAGGCTCCCTCTTAGAGGGGCTGGCGCGTCAGCGCCTGAAGGAGTAAAAAAATAAAGACTGCCCGGAAATTTCCCGGCGCAGCCTCTCTCCGCCAAAGCGGAAAAATATCAGAGCTTATCAGCCCTGTTCCGATACCACGCTCAGTGCAGGCGCAGCGCTTGCGGTTGCGGCCATCTCCATAGCCGGGTTCTGATTGCGCAGGTCAGCAGGCATCAGGCCATTGATGAAATTTGCCGCCTTCTGCGCATCGGACATCAGCTCCATGTAAATTGCGCTGAAAGCCGGACTTGCCTCGAATTCTGCACGAATGGCATCATTCTTGAAGAACAGACGGCCATCGTCGCTCTTCTTACCGTAGGTCAGCAGCAGAACGTCCTTGAACAGTTTCATCAGCGCAGTCTGGTCATTGGCTGCCATAATGCGCTGGATGTAGCCCCTCATACCGCCTTCCACGCCCATCTGCATCTCTGTCAATTCGGCCATGGACAGGTTGAAGTAGAAGTCCTCGGTGCGCTGGTTGCCGTCATAGTCGGTATAGGAAATGGTCTTTTTCAGCATCTTAATCTCTCCTTATCGGTTCATTTTGATTTTTTCCTCTCAACAAAGCTCGCCCCTTCGGGAGAGCTGCAAGCAGCGCCGGAAAACGCCGGACTGCGCGCTGAGAGGGTGTTTTTACACAGCAGCCTTTACTGCAGCAATCAGCTCGTCCGGGGTGGGAAGCTTTGCATCCTCGCTGTCGGTGCCATACAGCAGGTCTTCCACAGCCTTCATCTGGGCAGCCGTCAGCACAGTGCTGTCAAACTCCATCACGGCGACATCCTTATAGCCGGTCACGTTCACGGGCACGGTGTCGCACTCCCAGCTGAAGGTCTCGGCATCCGGGCTGTCGTTCATGGTCTCGTGGCTCTTCTCACTGGGCTGTGCGGTAGCGTTCCACACCACATGGATGATATAGCCCTTGTCGGCATCCTCGTCGGTGCCCACCTTGGTCTGCCAGCTGAAGCCGAAGGCCTTGCGCTTCTGCTGACCGATGCGGATGCCCTTCACCGGGGCAGCCAGACCGTCGCAGGGCTCAAACTCCTCCGGATACATGTAGGCCTCAATAGTAAAGCCGTAGTCCTCGCCAGAGATCAGGCGGGCATACTTCATGTTGTCGGCCCACAGGTCAGTGGGTTCTGCGCCGCTGGGGCTCTCGGTCACGCCGGTCAGGCCATTCCATGCAGCGCCATTAGCCGTGCCTTCGTCTGCCTTGGGGTATACCATACCGTGGGAAACACCGGCATGGAACTTGCGGGTGCCGTCCACATCCCATTTTGCTCTTGCCATAGGTTTTGTCCTCCTTTATAAATAGGTATCAGTACCACACGCTGAATACGTCGTGGTATAAGTTGTCCGAAATAAAATGGCGGTCATGAGAAGCCTTTGCAAGCAAACCCATGGCCGCCGTCATTTCGCTGTCCGGTTTCGTGTCAATCACGGTAACAGAATAATGGAAGGTCTGGCGGTATACGCGGTCGTCAGCCTTCGGACTGCGGATCTTTTCCAGCTTGTAGCAGATACAAGGGTATTTCATCCGCAGGTTTGCAGGCGGCTGGTAGTACACGTTTTCACTGCCACACCGCTGTTTCACGATGCTGCGCAAAAGCGCATCCAGCCCGGAGCGTCTTTCACTCAGTTTCGTTGCCATGCCATAACCCTCCCAGCGTCAGCACGATGCGCGGGTACTCCACGCTCGCGTCCGTCACCTTCCATTTTCCGCCGTAAAGCGTCACATACCGGAGATTGCAAAAGTGCTCCTGAACATACGGGTCAGCGATGACACTTAACGTGTTCGCAAGGCTGATATCATCGTTCACCTTGTCGCCGGACTGTAACCTGCGCATGTTCCGTGTCAGGTCGCCGTAACAGTCACGCTCTGTCACGATTTCCGAGTAGACACTCGGCTCTGTCTCCTTGGTCTCCACGAAACCAAGCTTCCCAAACCACTTGCTCATAGCACTTTCACTCCATTTTGAATTTTCTGCTTACTTTTCGGCAGAAGCAGCCCATGCCTGGGTTTTCACGGTCTCACCGGTCACAACGGTGATCGCACCGGTCGCACCAAAGGCCACAGGCACCAGATAGTTTGCGCCCTCCACGATCATCAGACGGCCCTTCACGAAGGCATCCTCGATCTCGGCCTTGGTCACGGTCTCCTTATAACCTTCGTCGGCATACAGCTTGTGGTCAGCGGTCTTGCCATAGGCCACATAGTTTGCAACGTGCAGGTCCTTGTCCTGCTCATAGAGCTTGTTCAGCATTTTCTATCATCCTTTCCTTTGAAAAAGGCTCCCTCATTGAGGGAGCTGGCGAACAGCGCCGCCGTCAGGTTGACTGTGAGACTGAAGGAGTCTCTCATGCAGCCCACTCAATGGCCATAGCGCTGTAGGGGCTGGTCAGTGCACCGGAGCAGCGGGTCTCGATCAGGTACTTCTGTGCGTTGAAGTCGATGTCAAAGTCATCGAACATGCTCACGGCACCGCCCTTGTCCGCACCCACGGTATAGTCGGCCAGGTTCACGATCACAGCAGCCAGATCACCGCCCTTGGCACCCTTGCGGCCTTCCATTTCGGGAATGGTCACGATCTTGGCAACACGCAGCTTGCGGGCCAGTGCGGCCTCGTCCGTATACAGTGGGCGGCCCATGCCGTCTTCCAGCAGCAGCATCTCGGTCAGGGCATCCTCGGTGGTAAACATAGTCGGGGTGCCGCTGCCGCGGTAGTCCTTGCGGGCACGGATGGCCTGCTTGATAAAGGCCTTGTACTTGTCCTCCACGGTGGAAAGGCCAGTGGTCTTCACCTGCACTTTGATGGTAAACAGGTCGGCGTCGTTGAACACCGGACGGATGCAGTTCTCATCGATCTTGTCACGGCTTGCTGCCATGCGGCCGTCACCCAGAATGTAGGCCAGTGCCAGCTCACGGTTCAACTTGTAGCGCATCTCGTTGCGCAGCCATGCCACCACATCAAAGCTGGTAATGTCTACCACATCGTCGCGATCCAGCTCCTGCTTCTTGTACACCGTGGTCGGGCCGGTGGAGCGGCGCAGCAGGCCGAACACCTCTTCAGTCTTGTAGTTGCCCTTCAGGTAGCCCTTGGCACGTGCATCGTCCTCGGTCAGGTCGGCGAACAGGCTCTTGAAGCGGCTGAACGGGATGTGCTTCACGCCGCCCATCACCACGCTCACCCAGTCGTCGGGCTTGTCAATGATGCGGGGCGGGGTGTCCAGCAGGTGATCTTCCGGGAACAGCCAGTCGATGTTGTCAATGCCGTGGCACAAAGCGTCCACCTCACTGTCCTCAATGCCGGCATTTGCAAAAGCGGCCTTCATGGTGCCGCAGGTCTTGGCGGTCTTCACCACCTTGTTGATCTCGTCGATGCTGTGCTTCAGCACGGTGCCCTTCGTGTCCTTCTCAAATACGTTCTGCTTCACGGTTTCTTCCTCCTCATCGTCAGTCTCTTCGCCGTCACGCTCTTCCAGGGGCCATGCCCATCAGTGCATGGCAGCACTCCTGCTGTTCGGGTGTCATGCTGTTGTACACCTCTTTCAGCGTCTTGCCATCCTTCTGTTCGTCCGCCATCTCGGCTTCCTCCTGTGTTGCTTCGTCGGTCGCTGCATCGCCGCTGTGTACAAGGTCGTCCAGCGGTTCACCGTCTGGGTCCAGTCCGTGGGCAATGCTCAGGCCGCCGTCTGTGTAGATGAATGCTTCGCCGCCCTCGTAGTCCTCGTCGGCACTGTGCTTCACCACCTCGTCGATCAGCGCACCCGGGTTGCAGCCTGCCAGCACAAGGCTCACTTCCTGAATAATGCCGTGCTGGACAGTGTTTCCGGTCTTCTTAATGCAGTTTGCATAGATGGAAAAAGCGTTCAGGTCGCCATTTTCCACGCAGGCCTTCGCGGTCCGGCCAGTATCCGTATCGTTGAACTTTGCGTAGCAATACATGCCCCCGGGCCGGTTCTCCAGCAGGCAATGGCCAAGGACGTTTTCCAGGTTGTCATGGTCATGGTTGTACACCATGGTCACAACTTTGCCGTCGCATTCCTGGAACGCATTCGGCGCAATGGTCAGGCCATCATAGCACTTGGTCTTTGCCTTCGTGGCCCAGCCGCTGCAGTCATAATCAAACTTCGCCATTTTGATTTGCCATACTCCTTTCTACGGCTTCCTTTCCAGCCGTGATCGTTTTGTTTCTCTCAGCAATTTCCGCATCGGATTGCGAAATATTGCTGTTCCGCAGTTCGTCCGCCTTCGGGTCCTTCGAGGGCTTCATTCCCAGCAGCTGCCGGAACTCGTTGCTCGTCAGGATCTCGTTGCGGGTAAACTTGTCCGCCATCTCGGCAACGGCGCTCACCGGTGCCAGCTTGAACGGGTCGCGGAAGTACAGCACACTCTCGCGGCCTTCCTTCCGGTCCTCTTCGGTCAAAAACTTTCGCTTCAGCTCGTCTACGGCTGCTGCCACAAGGGGCTCAATGGTACGGTTCTCATAGTTCGTCATCACCGCATCGCTTGCTGTACCGTTCATGATCTCCGGGGTAATGCCTAACTGGCTGTATGCCATGTTGGTCAGGTATTCCACGGTTTTCAGGAGGTTATTTTCAAGGCTGCGGTTCAGCTGCGTAATGTGTTCCGAACCATCGGTATAGGCAATGCCGTATTTAGAGCCGGTCAACTGCCGCTCAATCTCGGCTCTCCGGTCGTCCGCTCTTTTTTTCTGGATTTCGTTGCGCACTACATATGGCAGCTGGATGATGAGGTCCAGCTTTTCAGACCCCAGCTGGTCATCCACCACGTCCATCAGGTTCAGCTTGCGGACAAGGCGCTGGATGGTGCCGTTCGGCTCGTTCATCACGGCATAGAACGGATTCTCGATCAGGGCCACTTCTGCTTTCGGCAGGGTGATCTCCTCTTTCTGTCCGGTCTGGTCGTTATACACTTCCAGCCGCACATCATCGGGGTACCATTCCTTCACCTTTGCCACCCGCATGGAAAGGATCTTTTCTTTGCCGGTCTCTTCGTCCACATCCACGTCCACCGGCACAAGCGCTGCCACGCCCTCGTCCAGTACAGAGAGGAACATGTCATACCGCAGCGCCCTGCCGGTCTGGTCCTTGTTGCCGGAAAGGTTCAGACAGCAATTAAGGCCCGAATCAACGGTTTCGTCGTAGCGTCCGTTTTCATCGAGCCTTACGTGGTTTATTGTGATGCCCGCTGCGTCCATGGCAATGCGGGTGTATATGGCGGTCATGATCGTGCGGTCGTTCGCACGGTTCAGCCGTACCCGGTCAGGCCGGTAGCTGCTCCCTCCGCCATAGTAGTTCTTCCCGGGAGGGTCCCGGTTCGTAAAGGCGTTCCACGCCCGTTTCAGGCGGGAGCCAATCGTTGCTTCACTTCTCATAGATGCCTTTCTTATTCTGAGTGAACCTTCATCGTGCTCATACGATTCTGGATTTTCTTTGAGGCAATAAGATTTTTTCCGATTTTTGCCACAGCGTTGTAGTTGTTGTACAATGTGCTTATGGTTCCTAATGCTGATGCGGCCGTTCCGGCTGTCGCAAGCATCTTTTTCACATTGCTCGGGTAGCAATCAGTGATTCATACTGCTTTTCTTTTTGCAACCGGTTAATTTTAGCATTAAGTTCTTCATCGCTCAGCACTCGAACACTCTTTTTCTCATGCGCTCGCGTATAGTCTGAATGTGCATGAGTTTTAGGAGTTGAACTCCGCTCTTTTCCCGCCTCTTCCATAAGTTCAGCAGCTTTTTGTTTGCCTGCAGCAACAAATGGCTCTAACTTGCCAGACTTTGCCAAGCGATACCCGCCATACGTTCCCAATGCAGCAACCGCTAACGCTGCGCCGATTTTCAACGCCCTTTTTTTTTTGTCTGAAAGCCCAACTCTCTTTTGTGACTTTTCAACTGTTCCTTCAGCGTTACTCCCTACATATCGGCTTCGTCCTGCCGCAGTCAGAGTCCCATCTTTATTTTGATATCGACGCACGCCCCATTTCATGCCCTTGATGCCCCAATGGTAGAGTTCATCGTTATAGCTGTGCATATAATCACCTCCTCTCTAATAAGAAATCCTCTATTGAAAGCGATTTCATTGTTTCTTTTTTCGACTGCTCCTTGCAAATATAGATTATCTGCTGTATGATAGATTCACAAACTACGAGGAGGCTGTCATTATGGCCAGTAACGAACTGCTTTCTACAAAAGACCTCAACTGCGAAATCGTTCCAAGCGATATCCCGTTTGACTTTAGTGATAAGACACGGTTCCGAAAAGTTGAGTTTCCAGAGCAAACTGGAGTTACCGCCAATTCTTTGCTTCAACTTCTTCCCCCAGCCATTGTTTCAGATACTGCTTCCAAAACCTACATTTTGAAATTTCCAGAAGGTGTCCAGGGAGTGCTCTTGCATCTTCGCAACGGAGGCTATGCCACGACTGTGGTTGATGCTAGTTCGCATTTTAGTGGAACCGCATCCTTGCATCCAATCAATCCAGCATCCGTTGCCCTATTTAATGCCTTTAGCATTGCTTCTTTCGCAACCGGGCAATACTTTCTCTCCGATATTTCGTCTAAAATGTCGGAAATCAGCCGAAAACTTGATGATGTCCTTAGTTTTTTAGAGGACTCCAAGCGCACAGAACTTCTTTCCGAGCTGACATTTGTGAAATATGCCGTTGGAAATTATTTCACAATCATGTTAAGCGAGCCCCAGCGCATAGCTACTCTAACGAATATCCAGCGTTCTAAGATTCGAGCGATTGCGGACATCGACTTTTACACAACCGAACTAGAGCACCGGGTCAATACAAAAGACGCTAAAAAGAATCAGGAGCCTGTTCTAATTGCAAAACAGAACCTTGACTTATCATCACAGCTCTATGCAATCAGCACTATCATGGAAGTCTATTATGCACAAAACTGGAATGCTGTTTATCTGGAAAGTGTTCTTGCAGAGGCAGACCTACTGCTGGGGCACACGAAAAACAAAATTTCCGATGCCATTAGCCCTTACGCAAAGGATATCCGAGAAGCACACAAGGCGGCCTTCCTCAAAAAAGATCCTGCCCCCTTTACTCAATCCGAAAAGAGCATTCTAAAAATATCTGATAATCTTACAAAACAGGTGCTAAGTCCACTGGTTACGGTAATTAAAAATGCACTAAATGAACCCATGAACCCCTCCGAGCTATATTTGACTCAGGACGGATTTATGTATCAAAAAGTCTAGTCATTGTAGTGGGGAACTCTGCTTACGGTTTATATTGCAATTACAGTATTTCAGATGCTGTAATCACTCAAATGCATCCCGGTTCTGCTTCCACGCAATGTAAGCATCCATCATAGCTGCCACAGCATCGATCTTCTGGTCCTGCCGCTGCTTGTAAAGCTTCCGGTTGCCATTAGTGTCCACCAGTGCAATGCAATTGCCCATTGCAAACTGCATCAGCTTTTCGTCAAACAACAATTTTCGCTGTTCACTCAGCTTTTTCAGCTCACCCAGCGGCACGCTCGGTCCTCGCACCCTGAATCACCTTCGTAATGCCAAAGGTGCCATTCTCCTGCCCCCAGCGCTCTACGAATTCCTGCGCGTTGTATGGGTCGTAGCCAAACGCCCGCACGTCGTACTGGTTCTGCTGCACAAAGTTATCAAGGTCTTCGTACACCTGCATCATGTCCAGCACCGTGCCGTCAAATACGAATAGTGTCCCCTCTTTCATGAACTCTTCGTACTGGTTTCTCCGGCTCACGGGCAGCTGGCTCAGGGTGTAGCTGGTAATGTAGTCCCTCGTCTTTACCCCAAAATATCCGCTTGAAAGCGGAAACAAAAACGTAAACGCACAAAAATCATCGCCCATGCTCAGGTCCGCGCCCATGGCGCATGGCATCTGCCAATAGCTTCTCGGTCGGTGGCAAAGGGTCTCCTCATATGGGAAAAAGAATGTGTAACCCTCCATCGGCAGGTTGAAGCGCTTTGCAAGGATGTCATTCCGAGCACTGGGCGATTTTTCGGCTCGTTCCACGTCCAGCTGGTAGGTCTCGTAGCTTACGGTCTTGCCCAGGTTCGGGTTTGCCTTCAGCCACATCTCCGGCTGACCAACTTCCTCAATGCTGTCCAGCTTGTAGTACCAGATGGAAACGTGTGGATTGATGTACTCCCCCTTCAGGATGCTCAGCAGCTCCATTTTGATGTCATCGCCGCATCCGTTGCGCACCGTGCCCTCGCTGCTTGCCGCAACGATCAGGTAGTTCTCGTTTTTCGCCGCGCCCTGCTCAATGGCACCAATGGGGTCTTCTCGGATGTCGCAGCTTAGCCATTCGTCCACGGTAGCCACCGTGTCGCGCCTGCCCTGCAGCTTTTCAATGGTCATGGGGCGCACTTCCAAAAGGCTGTTGGTCACAAAGTTCTCAATGCCTTTCTTCGTGCTTGCCATCTTCACACGGTCTGCTTTCGCGCCGGTGGTGTTCTGCAGGCTGCCATCGGTCATGAACTTCAGCACCGGCCCCTTTGCCCGTGCCAACGCGGTGCGGAAGGGTGCCAGCACTTCCTCGGCCTGCTTCATGGTAGGCGCTGTTGTCAGCTGCTGGGTGGTGTTCGTGTTGGCAGTCATAAAGTACGCCTGCAAAAACTCCAGATACATGGTCTTTGCGGCCGAACGTGTGATAATGAGGTACTGCTTCGTTACCAGACGCTTTTTGATGCGTTTGGTCTCGTAGTGCCCGCCTGCCCCGTGGGGGTTCGGCACATACACGCTCCGCTCCACAAAGTAGTACCAGCCAAAGATCTGTTCTGCCCACAGCTTAAAGCTGTCCAGCATCTTCACATCGCCGCCGTCGGTCAGGGTCAGCTCGTCCTCGCAAAAGGCAATAAAGCCGTTGATGGCCTTGTCGTCATAGTAGATGCCCGGGTTGGCGATCAGGTCGTCGATCCGGTTCATCTCCATGCTGATCTCTCTGCAAACGGGGATCTCCCCGCGCATCACGGCCTCCCGGAACCGGCCGTAGTAGATCGGCGTTGCCGTGTTCGAGAGTGCCATTTTGATTTTTCAGCTCCTGTTTTTATTTCTTGGCCTTTGCTGCGTTAGCCTTTTCGGTCAGCATCTCGGTCAGCTCTGCGTACTGTTCATCGGTCAGCTTGTTGGCGGCGTAGAAGATATCCAGCTTCTTTGCCATACCATCGATCTGGCCGCGCTCGATCATGCGCTTGCAGGTGTTATAAAGTGCCATAGTAGTCATTCCTTTCTGTTCATGCGGTGGTTTCATCATCGGTCACGCCCAGCTCCAAAAGAGTCAGGCGGTAATCCTGATCAAGGTTCAGCGCGTCGGCATCGGCCAGAGCGGATTGAGTGGATGCTAACTGCTCTGAAACTTCTGTCAGCGTCATGTACCGGTAGCCCACAAGCGTGCCGGAATATTCGCTGGCCGTTACGGTGCCGTCGCTGGCAAAAGTGACTGTGGCCCCGCCAGCGGTCGCATACGTGCTGCCTTTCACGACGCGGGCAACAGCTTCTACAGTGTTCTTGTAGTCACTAGAGCTGCTTGCATTATACCGCTCCTTGATCTCGATATAATCGATGTCATGGTCTTTAGCGGATGTGCCGTCGCCCTCAGTCCAGACGATGCAGGGAGTGGCAGCAGTGCCGTATTTGTATCCCTGAATGCAGGTTATGCCGATACTGGTATCGTAGGCGGTTATTTTGATCTTGCGGTTGCTGGCAGTGTATTTGAAATCAGCATTAGATGCACAGATCGCGAATACCGCCTTGCTGTTTCCGCCTGTAAGGCTTAAATCTTTATTGGCAGAAAACTGGAACACATACGGAGAATCGAAATTATCCGGAGTGATGCGGATGAAATCCACACCTTTAGGAATGGTGGCTTCACAGCTCATGGTCTGGTTCCAGCCCCATTTGTTTGCAGAGATCTGCGTGACAAAGGCCAGACGTTCGGTCGGCGCGCCAGCTTTTGCGACCTGCGCCTGAATCTCTGCCAGCGCGGCATCCACGGCTTCTTTGGCCGCAACGGCCTGCCACGTCCCATCCCCGCGCAAAAATTTACCCTGTGCACCGGCTGCGGGTGCAGGCACAAGGCCCTCTTTGCCAGCCGCGCTGGCCGTGGCGGCGGTCATCTTGGTGTAAGTGTGGTCAGTAAAAACGGCGTTGGCCGGTACATCCTTGCCCAGCGAGTGAGTGCAGGCCACCGGCTTGCCACCGCTGATATATACCGGTTTCGTCGCACTGCCCGCGGTTGCGGTATCGAGTTTGACGGCACTGTTGGCCGAGCCGCCCGCAGAACCGGAACCGGCATAGTTGTGGGTGTGGCTCTTGGCCGCAAACACAGAGCCTGCCTTGCTCTTGATGTAGGTCCACAGTGCACTCATGGGCCGACGGTGGTAGGTGGTCGTTGTGCTTCCGCCGCCGGCATATTGGGATACATAGTAATCTGCATCCTGCGGGGTGGCGCTGCCCGTACTCAGCGTGTTGATCATCGTGTTCAGGTCATCGGCGGTCTTGTTTGCTTTGCCAGTCAGCTTTTCATCCACCTGCGTGCGGGTGTAGTAGTCGCTCATGTTTACCGTCACCATGCTGTCACGCCAGGCATTGGTGTCGCGGTCCCATACCCAGATGCTGTCCGTGGTGCCCACCACAGCCCACCAGCCGTTTTCACCCACGGGCACCGCAGCAGTCAGGGCGTCTGAGGTCTCATACCAGCCCTGCGCGCCCAGCGTAATGGTGCGCACCTGCTCGAAATATTCCTTTGTGGCCTGCAGGTATTCACCGGATTTTGTTTCGCTGCCCTTCGCATTGGATGCGCTTGTGCCCGCATTGGTCTCGCTGGTCTTGGCAGCGCTTGCCGCACCTGTGGCAGTGCTGGCCGCGCTGGATGCTGTCTGGGCATCTTTTTTTGCGGCTGCTGCACTGTCAGCAGCTGCGGTTTTGCTGGTATTGGCATCATCTCGCGCCGCTTCGGCTTTCTTTGCGTTGGCCTGAGCACTGGCGGCGCTGGTACCCGCATTGGTCTCGCTGGTCTTTGCTGCGCTTGCGCTGGTGCTGGCATTCGTTTCACTCGTTTTTGCGACCTTCGCACTGGCCACGGAGTTTGTCTCCGAGGTCTTTGCCGCACTGGCCGAACTGGCAGCAGTTGTTTCGCTGGCCTTTGCTGCCTTTGCACTGGCGGCAGCGGCATTCACAAAGGTCTGTCCGTATGCCTCCACTTCCGCCTTCAGCGTCGCCATAAAGTCCCGGATCTCAGAAATGTCAGTTTTTGTGTCTACCACCAGGCCTTCCAGGCATTTTGCCTTGCCAAGCGTCGTGTGGAACGCACAGTTCACCATTCCGCCAGTGGTAATAAGGCCCACCACAATAAAGAACACATCGCCCTGATACGCTACAGCATCCGCCGCCACAATCCAGTCAAACACCACCGCATTGCCTTCAGTGTGTTTGCTCGTCACCGTGTAATAGTTTTTGTCACCGTTTGCATTCTGGTAGTTGATGCGCAGGTCAAACTTCGACATATCGTATCCGCGCCATGTTTTGTTCATTCTAAATCGGATGCGGTTCGCGTCTTTATCTCCCTCAACGCCCAGCACCACACCCCGCTCCGGAATGGCAATTATGCGCAGGTCTTCGTCGATCACAAAGTCGCAGGTGCTGTCCTCAGCACTCGTATCCGCCAGCTCGGCAAACTGCTTGTCCAAATCTATCATGTCACTTCACCTGCTCGATCAGTACCTTGCTTGTCACCATTCGGGCTTTGCCGTTCTGGCCCGCAAGGTACACCTTAAAAAGCTTTTTCCGTCAGTCACCTCATCCGGCACATTACACTCGCCTTCTGCGCCCACAGGCACTGCATGTTCGTCGTTGAACACAGCAATTTTCTTGGCGGCGAGCCACTCCGGATCACTCAGCTCAAAGCGGCAGCGCAGATAGCCCTTGCTTCCAGCCGTAATACCCGCAAAGTCGCCGTGTTTGGCAAGCTGCTGCCCCGTCACAGCAAAAATCAGTCTGCGCATTTCTCGTCCTCCTTGTCGCACTCTGCATACAGCCGCCATTCCAGTTCACTGATAAGGTTTTTTGTTGCTTCCATCGTGCTGGAACTCTGCGGCGGGTCAAACAGCATCTTCACCTTCAGCGCCGTATAGCTCTTTACAGCTTCGATGTCCGCCCTGTTTTGGCAAAACTCGCTCCATGTTGCCGTCGCATCGCTGATGTTAAAGCCTTCTTTTGGCCCAACACCCATTTGCCGCAGGATCATCAGCACACTGTTGATGTGCATGATAAGGTCCGCATCAAACGCCGTATACTCCTCGGTCAGCCCGAGGAGCTTCTTTACCGAGGTCAGGATACTGTCCATTTCTCATCACCTCAGTCCGCAATGCACTGGTTGTCCCACTTCTTGTAAACGTCCAGATAGGTCTCGCCCTTGTCACCGTTGTGGGTGATCTCGTAGTACATCCCATCAGATACGGTGGTGCTCACCAGCGCCTTCCAGTTCTGCAGCGTCTTACTGAACCACACGATGAACACATCCTCCAGCGTCAGCTTTTTGCCGTCGGTCACGTCCACATGAGCGTTAAAATAGTCCACCACCAGCTGCTTTGCACGTTTCATCATGGTTTCGTTGGTCATTTTGTTTTTCCTCCTGCTTTACTCAGATTTTGGATATACAGAACTTTTTCGCGACATTTTTCAATCGTCCTTTTATTTCTGTACGTATTTCTCGTCTTTATCCATTTTATTTCTTGATATAAAGTAAGTTTTCTGATATAATTACGCCATCAAACTTCAGCCAATCCGCTCACATTCGGATATGTTTATAAGGAGCGCATTATGAATCCCTTCACCGAAAAATCCGACGAAGAACTTCAGTCCTATTTTGCCGACTACGAGCAGTTGCGCTCGTTCAACCGCGATCGTCCTCTTTCTGACCCAGAGTTCGCCAGACTTCTCTCAGACTATAAAAACAAGTGCGGTCCCATAGGCGAAATGGTTCTCGGTCAGTATCTCTTTGAAGAGATCTTTCACCGCTGGGAGAAAACTTTACACAATAATTGACTTTTTCCATGGGCAGGTGTCGCCCGGTCGTCTTTCGGCAAATGCAGGCTTTAGGATCGTATCATCTCCATAGTGGATGGCCTTGTGGGTCCGATCACTCACGCAGATCACGTTTTCCGGGTCCAGCAGTGCGTCCGAGTGCTGAAGCACGTCCTCTTTCGTCAGCGGATTCAGATGGTGAATAATAATGCGCGGCCGGATGGGCTTTCCGTTTCGTATCACCCAGTCGGTGATCTCGTGGTCGGAACATCCCAAATCACACCCAGCGTCCCGCACAATGATCCTGTCCCGGAACTGCCGCCACTCTCTTGACTGATAAAAACTCTGATTTAGCCACCGGTCAAAGCCAAAAGTATCAAATCCAACTTTGCCGTGAAGCTGCAAATAATGGAAGCGGTCTTCAAAGGTCGCATACCGGCAAAGCTCAGAGTATGTCTTCCTGGGCATATGCTTAGTACCCCACGCACCAGCAGATCATGGCAAATGCCGTGCAGATCATAGAGAGGCAAATCACCTTACCATGCAGGTTCTCAAGACCTTCCATTTCGTCATGGTAAGCGCATACAAATGTAAAAATCAGCGTACACCAACATCCGAATCCGCCGATCCGCTTATCAACAATTTGTGGAAGCCCGACTGCGATAGCCGTCAAAAGCGACAGAATACTCGGAGGCAAATACCACCAGTACCGCTTGCTTGTTGGTCGTTCTCGGTCTGTGAACAAGCATGCAAGCATGATCCACGGCATCGCCGCCATCAGCCAGAAGCAGATTTCTTCAAATGCTGTCATCATAAAAATCCTTTCTTCTGCAACATGTCATCTGCAAGCAGTATCGGTGTCCATGCAACTGCTCCCGTCAAAAGCACTGTCTTCCATTCGCACAGGATATTGCGCTTTACCAGAAAAATCGCTGCCGCAAAGCAGATAAAAAACAGAATTGTCAGGACGACTCCGGCCGCATAAGAGCTTTTAAAACTCATAGTCGGCATCATCACCTTCGTCCACGCCATTGTACTTTGCCATAGCTTTCAGCACATTTGCGTACATTTCTTTGGTGTCCTTTGCGTTTTCCAGTGTCTCGGTCTTTGCCCGGAGCAGTTTGTTTTCTTCTTCCAGTTTTTTCTTTTCAAGGTCCGCTTTCATGGTAGCCAGCTTCAGGAAGTGCGTTGTTTCTGCACTGGAAGCCGTCCCTTCGCGCAGCCTTCTTTCCACCAGTTGCATGGTCAGGTTTATCATGTACTGTTCCTGTGCTTCCGGGCTTGTTGCAGGCCGGGCCGAAGCCACAGCCGCTTCTCCCGGTGTGTTCTTCTTCGGTCTCATTCAAAGGGCCTCTTTCTTTGTTGTCTAAAATTCAGTTTTTGCAAAGGCTCATGGGTGTGGTGGCAGTGCTTTTCATTTGAAGGGAGAAAGCGAACATTCCGTATAAAGGAGAACAACACAGAATGCCCCGATGCCGATGGAGGTCGAACGTCATGAACTCAGAAAACTCTTAGGAGGCGCGCACCCCATAAGCCCTTGCAAAAACTGCCGAAACCTCAGTCTACACCCCAAGGCCTCGGCAGCATGTTTAAAGCCCAAATATCAATTTTCCCTCCGGGGAAATATCAAAGACCGGCGCGATTTGAGAGGGGGGGTGTCGATTTTGAGACCCCTCCCTATGGCCTTAAGCACTTTGTGCATAGCCAGTATCGTCCTTAATCTCGATCTTGAGCTTCTTATAGATGTTAGCTGGATCGTTTGCCACGATTTTATTGATTGCTTTCTCAATTTCGTAGGCATTTTCATTGTCTGTGAACTGAGAAGAGGTCTGTGCCAGCCGCATAAGCAGGCCAGACGAGTTATAGCCGTGATCCATGTCATACTGATACCACTGCTCGAACTGCTCATACGGATTGTAGGGATTATCGAACGTGGTCAGAAAGCATCGAACCATAATTCAAAGTCTCTTTCCTGTTATCACTTTCCAAGTGCATCATAAACGGTGGATTCAGGAACGCCACACGCCTGTGCAATCTCTTTATAAGTGTAACCGCTTCGCAACATCGCTCTCGCTTTGGACAACTTGGCCGAAGACAACGAAGCCGTGGTTTTGGGCATTGCACGTTTCACGATTTCATCCGAATCAGAAGAATTCAGGAACTTTGACAGCATGTTGTCGGAAATTGCGCCAGCCTGAATAGCTTCCCATTCTCTGTCGCTAAACCTGACTTTGGACTTTTTGCCCACTTGCGCCGACCTTATCGCGAGCGCGCTGCATTTCAACAGAAGAAATCTTCTTGATTTCTTTCTTGTCCTCGGTGTTTTGCGGGTCTAAACCCAGTTCCTGAATTTTGGCCTTGATGTTGGCATTGGCAATCAGCATTGCCTTGCGCTCCTTAGGTTTATTGGCCAGCATTGTGGTGTACTTGTCTTTCAGTGACATAACTTCCGCAGCATATGTCTTGGCTGCCTCAGGATCACGCTGGATGCCCTTCATGTTGACCGCCTCTTTGCGGGCCTGTGCTGCCATAGCTTTGAGCTTATTAGAGAAGTCTGCGTACAAGTTCTCCTGGATAGTGCCAGAAGAGAGGGTTCTTGCGTCCTTTGTCTCGGAAATCAGACTTACGGTATCCTCGGCAATACGCTCTTTCTTGGTCTTCGGATCGATGAAGGCACGCCCGCTCTCCTTATAAATGAGTTCACCAGTCTCTTTATCCACGCGCACGCTACCACGACGCTCAGGCACACGGATGGTCTGCTTGCGACGAGACAGGAGCGTAGATGCACCACCATAATGCGTAGTGCCATCCTCATCCACACGGATCTGCCACTTTTCCTTCAGTTCCTGGATGCCATTTTCTTTCTCAGAGCGTTTGTAGTCCAGCTTGTGCTTCTCCGCATCGATGACGACCATCGAATGCTTGACCGCACGAGCCAGTTCTTTTTCGTCGGCACCGCGAAGAGTCATGTCCGTGATGAGGTTCGAGATTACCCCCATTTCACGCTGCTTCTCTTCTTTTTTCATGAGACGCACGTTGTTGGGGTTACCTTCAGGAACAGCATATGCCGTCTTCGGATCAAAGTCTTTCAAATCATCCAAAGGACGAGTAGACTTAATTGGCACTTTGGAGGTGACAGGAATAGCCATAACGGTATCGCCGTCAAAGTCTGCGCCGGACAGACGCTCTGCCACCTTGGCGTTGATACCAATAGCATCCTGAATCTGTCCGAGATTGCGCTTGCCGCTGACATTTTTGTTGTTGACAGTAACAACCGGAATCTCAAAGGTGCCGGCATGAGGATAGCGAATCAGTGCAAGCTGTGTGCCGTTCTCATAGGTCGGACAGTAAGCTTCTGTTTCCTTAATTCGGTTGATGGGCAGAATGACTTTCGTTGATTGTCCCGGAAATGCCGATGCTTTCAGCGTCATGGACGTACCTTCACAGGTATCGGCAAAGTCGTTCAGCAGCTTCTTTTTAACAGTAGGATTATTGTAGTGCATAATCTCATCATACTGCGCCTGATAATCCGCAATTGTAAGCTTCAGCTGATTTTCAATAAGCTTTTTCGGCTGTTTGGATAGGAACTGCGAAGATACATTTCGGGACATTGTATCCCAATCGCCTTCCTCTTTCAGCTTGTTAATAGGAGAAAGATGCTCCTTTCCATCAGAACCGATGTATGTACTCTGGCCATTGGCTTTGATGGCTGCTCCAAACGGATTGTCCGGATCAGCTTTCGCTTCCTTCAGGACCTTCATTTTGGGCGTGCCGGAAGGCTTGTTAGTGTTAAACATGATGTCCACACCATCGGGAAGATCATCCGAGTAGACAGCCATGCCTTTCAGATAGTGGTCACCATCGACAAGGATACGAACCTGCGCATAATGACTCTTGCCAAGGTCAAGATCGGGCACGCCACGGCGAATTTCCATGACACCATCTTTGTCCAGACCACCTTCATCGCCATACCGGATGGCAACACGGCTTGAATCCAGACTTGCAGGACGCTGAAGCTTCTTGAACGTATCACCGCCATCGTCAGAATGATAATCGCCGAGCGAATCAATCTGATCCTGATGCTGATAAGCATACTTCTGGTCGAATTCAGGCTTAGCCAACACCGTAATGTTAGTCTGCTGACGGATGTTGGTCGGCTGACGGATACCTACGCCATAACGTTTGTAACCGTATTCCGCTTCCAACGTATATGCAGCGTCGTCAAGCTCAGATTGCGACACGCCCATTACAAGATTGGCACCTTCGGAAATATCGATCATGCCTTTCTTGTCCACTTCTTTTTTCAACGTGTCAGCAATATTCTCTGCACGCTGCGCTTTTTTATCAGCAGTGCCTGCATATTTTGAGCGCACACTGGACTCGCTCATACTAAGCTTTTCACCGATGGCTTTCCAGCCGAGACCCTGTTCCTTTAAAGCAGCGATTTTCTCATACTCAGATGCCTTGCGCTCATGGATTGCTTTACGTCGAGCCACTCGAAATTCGGTAAGGCCGAGCTGGTACTCCTTGGGAAGAGTGCTATTGATTTGATCTAAAATTTCATTCTCGGACATGCCCTTCTTCTTGAGCGTTTCCACACGAGACAGAAAGTCACCAGAGTGCTGATAAGGATTATCGCCGGAACCCCAAGGATATCGGCCGGAATGGCGCTTTGTGCCGTAATGCTCCAAAATATCAGAGTCGGAACTCGTGCCGTAGTAGTTTTTAAGGTCTTTCTCAATTGGATTCATAACGCTACTCCTTATCTCAGATCCGCAATGATTTTGTCAAATTCTTTAATCTTTTCGATGATGGGATCAATGATATCTGCCGTCGGTGTCTCAATGAGAACATCATCATTTTGGTAAATGCGATTTTCGATAAGAATATCTTTCGGTTTGACATGATACTCCATGCAGAACAGCGCATCATAAATAAAGAGCTGCTCCATATGTGCCGGAGCAGCTCCTGTTTTCAGATCATGAATGCGAAGAAAATTATCTTTGTCGTTAAATGCAATGGCATCTGTAGTACCAAAACAGTTTTCGCTATAAAACAAAACCTGCTCGGGGTCCATGCGGAAACCAATTGCATCGTTGACATATGCGTTGAGGGTTTTCTTGCTCTTCGGGAGCTTCTGCTTCAGGTTAATGCACTCTGCTGCAAAAGCATGAAGTCGAGTGCCTTTCTCCTTTGCTTGACAGCTCATGAAAGCATCCACCAGGCGCTGAGTATCATAGTTCAGCCAATGATACTTACTTGCGCCCAGAAAGGCATGCTGCCCCACGAGCCTGGAATGATCGTTCCATTGCATTGAGAACTTCCTCCTTGTTCTCAGGATAAATGAAAGCGGCAAAGCTCATCTCATTCATCTGACGGACATAATAATCCTGATTCGGACGATGAGGTGCATTTGCTGAGCGCTTGCCTTCGAGTGCTGCCCAGGTGGAACCATACAAAACCAAAGGTCAGGATGCCCCTGCACCTCGTTCGGGTCAAGATGGACCACTACACAGCCGGGAAAGCGTTCTTTCAGTTCTTTCGTCAATCCCTGTTTGAATTTGTTTTCGAGCATGATAAAAACCTCCAAAATAAAAGGAATAGTGCGTTCAAGACGCGTTCTATTCCCCCCATAAAAGGGCATGTTTTTATCGCGTCAGTTTTTGCTAATTTTTGCAAGATTTTATTATTTTCGGGCAAAAGAAAAGCCCCTGCGTTGTTAGCGCAGAGGCAGATCTTATTTGCTGTATCAGTCGTACCACTCAGGTTCTGGTTCAAGGTCATCGTCTGGATAGCTTGCTTCCTCTGTCGGAGATGACAAAAGATCTATGTCGTTATCATCGATATGATCTCCGCATTTCGGGCACAGCCATTCATCATCATGATGTACCATCTGGCAATGACAGTTCCAACACCAATGTTCGCCTGTTGATTCATCATAGCCGGGAGTATGGAGAACACGGTAGTCAAACGATCCGTCTGGATGCTTCACCCATAGCACTGGTAGACCAAGTTCCAATGTAGTGTAGATCCAAACTTCATCGCCATTCGGAAGAGCATCTCGTCCTTCAAAAGAGTAATCGTGCTCACGCCAATTTTTTTGCAAGCGCATCCATATAGTTCATATTTTTCACCTCGCACTTCATTAAAGGGCAGTACGTCTATTTAATGCAGTTCTATATTACACTGTCAGGGGATATAGTTCAAGGTTAAAATATTGTAACATTTTCCGGCTCGATAAGACGTTAAACTTTCGCCGTGGCCAAAAGCCCGTTTTTCATCCTTAATTACTATATATAAAATTTTTAAAATTTTTATTAAGTTAAAGAAAAAAGTGGGGTTTTTGGCCAAACGGCAATTTTATTACGTATTATCGTAATATTTTGTGGCCATTTTTGCAAAAATTTTTGGCCACGAAGTGGGTTTTTGGCCAAAAAGTTGCCGAGAATCAGTCAAAATCGTTCATCATCCTCCTTGCCGCGGCATAAATGAACCGTTTCACAGACCACCGATCAACCCGATATTCGGCCCGAAGCCGCTCAAGTTCAGGGTTCGGATACTCTCCACACCGAAACTCAGTCACGTACAGTGCCCTGCGAAGCCGTGCATCCGCTGAACTTGCACTGCAGTGAAAACTATCGCTAAGTACATTTTCAATGTCTGTCAGTGTGACAAAACGATTATTCCGCATTTCCTGAATAGCGAAATCAATCGCTTCTCCCATGAGATCTCCACCGAATGTCGCCATCGGCACCCGCATTCTCACGAGAAAGTCATGTGTTTTCTGCTGCATTTTGCATCTCCCATCTTATCTACAAATTTGTATGTAGTCATCACGACCTTACCTCCACGTCCGGCAGAATATCCGTGTGGAAATAGAGCTTATAGTGGTATGGATCGGTATGAGTACCGGTGATATCCTCAACAACATACATGGTGTACTCGTTCAGATAAATGTAGTTTTTCTTATACTCGTTCGGACCGGTCTTCACCGTGCACACAAGTTCATTGTTATCATTGTTCGAGATGGACATAGCGCCTTCCATTTCAAGGATGACATTATCCGTACGTGCGTTATAGACCGTGATCCGGCGCTCAGCTTCAAAATAGTTAGCCTGCTTGGAAATGTTCCGATTCACCTTATCCGCTTCGGAGCAGCTGCACAGAACCATACAGCCCACGATCATCATCAGACATGCAAAGACGCAAATAATACGATTTTTCATAGTTAATCACCTCAACCAAATATCATGTAAATCAAAAGCAAGAACCATCCTGTATATCTGATGATTCTCTGTTTTTCTTTGCCGATGTTCTCAGCAAAAGACATTCCAATTGGCGATAGCTTGTAAAATAATGCTTGCGAGCAGCACAATTCGCATCACTTCTCCACACTTTCCTTTCCCGTCTGGTCATCATTCAGCCAGTACGTGCAAATATCATCGAACACCACCGGGATCTTGTTCTGCAGCTCCTTTAGCAGCGGGCACATCAGTTCTCTCATCTGAGGATGGGCCGCCACAGGAGTACGCAGCTTGAAGATGTTGCGCCACTCACGGTAGTTGGCCGTGACCACAATCTCAGTCTTCAAGCACAGCGGCAGCACGCAGCGAGCCTGTTCGGGACGATAGCCGTTCATAAGCATCAAAAAATAAGTTTTTTCTGCCAATTCGCAGGATTCTACCCATTTACGATAGAACAGGCGATTCTGCTCTTTATCGATATAAAACGGCTCCACAACGGTAATGCTGCCCTCAAACTTCTCTCCTGCATAGTTGCAGTATCGTGTACTCTCCTGTGCAAAGCTCGCAATGCGATGCCGCACCAGCTCATTAGCCACGCCACGGTCACAGGTAAAGAGCACACTAAGCTGAGAATGCTCAAGCATGGCCTCATGCCCTTGCTTCACCAGAAAGCCCACCAGTTTCTTTGCCGACTCACCGTCCGGCGTGATCTTGTCTTTCACTTATAGCAGACCCGCGCCACCCGCTCGATCTGCTGGAGTTCTTTGATGCCACCCTCAGAAATATCAGTGAGGATTTCGTACTTAGGTTCAATGATTTTCATATGTTAGCAATCCTTTCTCTTTCGGGATCTCGCAAAATAGAATCCCAGTCTCTAATAAGTTTCCGTAAGCCATGATCATCTGCTATTGGGCTCATCGTTTCTTCATCGTATTGCACAATGACACTGCCTGCATTATCGCATCCAAATCCGCAATGCCGACACTGAATCTTATACTTGATTTCCAGGCTTGTCTTAATGGTCGCCGTTCCGTATACAGTAGGCCTCACTTTTGAATAGCATACCGGACAACATCTCATAAAAGGTTCTCCTTTTTTTTCAACTTACACTCCCAGTTCCCACAGATGTCACCGCAGGCGTATTTTTTGGCAAATTTCATACCCTTTTCAATAGCCTCCTGCTTATCGGTCGCCCTGACTTCAAAGTTCTGATAGCCGCCACCATTGTCTGTGCAGGTAAAGATAAAAGTGTGTTTCATAAGAAATCCTCCGTAATAGCTTGTACAAACATATCAATTACTTCGTTCAGAAAAGCAACCAACCGATACGGCCAAGATCTTTTCTTTTCATGCCAAGCTGGGATGGTCGTAGTTTCTGTCTGACTGTATCGAATACTTCCTACCGCTTGCTCCATATCAACCAGTGAGTGATTAGTGTTAACGCACCAGATTCGTGCGTCTTGCAAAGTGATATAGCCATTCGCCAACAGCCAAGCAACATCGTCTATCGACGTGAAATTTCCAACCGGAACCCTGTAGCCATACTCAAGATCATATGTAGTAAGGGCATTCCGAGTTTGTTCTCTTACCATATCAATAGGTCGGCCATTCGCGTAGATGGTTTCAATGTCATCATCAGAAAATTCGTACACTGCCTTACTCCAATTCCGGATAGCTTCTATGGCTTCTTCATATGACACTCTTCCATTGTCCATAGTCTTCTTACCTCACAGCAGAATCCGAAACCAGATAAACCAAAGCACCTTCAGCGTGAATGCAATAATGATGGCCCAAGCGCACAAAATAAGTGTCAGCGCAATAGCCCGGCCAAGAAATTTGCCAACTTTCGTCCAAACATCAGTCATTTTTATCAACCCTTTCAAACCCTGCAAACTTTCCGAAACCAATATTTCCATGCTCGCAGTGGTGAACCGGTTCATATTTTTTCAATTCAGGCACATGATTTAGAGCATCGGCTAAACCGACATAGCAGAGGCCATCATTGAATTTCTGTTCGCATAAGCTGCATTTGTAAGCTGGAAAATAGAATGTTGTCACCCCACACACCTCCTAACCGCATCCACCCGGCACTCTGCAGCGTTCAGCTCAAAAATAGCTGCATCCACAAATTCCGGGTCGCAGTGCTCGAAGTGGTTCCGAGCCACCTCCAAGGCCTGCAAAGCCTCCCGCAGGGTGTTAACCGTCGTCGGAATCGGCTCCATGCGGAATATCTTTTTGACAAAATCAGCGATTTTTCGCAGCATTTCTACGCCTCCACATCTTCATAACCTGCCGAGCCGTGAGCCAGCCCTCGACATCATAATGATCAACAAGTGCTAGCCCGCACACCTCGAGTAAATGAGGAAACCCGTAAGTGCACCAACCGCATACCGCATCCCACAGATATGTGCCAGATTTATCTCGAACTGTAATCTGATAGCCCCATCATGCAGTGCTCCAGGGCCGTAAACTTCAGGCCGGTTTTTATCGTTCTCAGGAAATCTTCTTTCCATCTCATGCGTAATGCCCGCTTTCGTAAGAAGATAATCCAGCTTCTGCATCTCGGTCATGTGATTCCAAACCCGGAGTTTCCAGGTTTTCTTAGACATGTTTCTCATTTCTGCATTTCCTTTCGTCAGCCTCCATGGTCTTTGCGATTTTGTGCTGAATATAAAGCACACAGCCAGCCTGACTATCACACCCGAATGAAGCCAATAGTCCAGCAATAGCATTCAAAGAGTTCAAATCCTCTTCAGCAAATATCATTTAGCGTTCACCGTTCCTCCTGATACTCTACGATTTTGGTCACTTCACTCTGAACCCGGCGTAAGAAATCACACGTACCCAAGCAACCGCATTCCCTCAATGCCTCAGCGATATCGCCCAAACAATCCATGTCGGTTCTTGTGAGATTAACTTGAGGAATAACTTCAATGTTCTCCTCTGTGATAAATGGAGTATAGTCCCCACAATGACAGCATTTAATGTTCATACGTTGCATACAAGCATCTCCTTCGATGATAAAAAACAAAGAGCCGCAGATTTCTCCACGGCTCTTCACCTTTAATCTTCTCCAATTAGTTTCTCATATTCCTCATGTGTAATATACTCGTTTCTAAGTGCATCATACAGTCCGCAAAAACGGCCATTGTGATATCCGTATTTATACCCGCTGTCCCAAGCCTTGTTCCATGTCTCAGATTTGATCATATTGATCTTCGGTCTAATACATGTGTCATAAGCTTCAAACAGCAGTAATGCTACGGCACCGCACATACATGCCATTTTTACAATAACCTTCAATGCTTTTTTCATAATAAGTATCTCCTTTCAAATATGAGTTTACCTCATAAAGGAGTCTGTTATTTTCGCGTCTTCTCCTCGAACTTCACAGGCTTCTTGCTGCCCTCCCGTGCACACTCCGTCAGGCACTCGTTGCAGGGTTCATCCGTCTCCAGCACCTTGAAGCTCTTGCACTTCGGGCAGTAGGTTGCATAATCCACTTCGCGCATCCAGTCATTCATCAGGCTTCACCTCCCGAACGATTGTTACATTCCCACAATGAGGGCAAGTCGTCATCACTCCGTCTGGAATATTGGTATACTGTGCTCTTTTACGGACCCACCATTCGGTTGGCGCTTCAAAATGACTACCACAGGAACTGCAGACAACTGTAATAAATTGTTCATCGTTCGAGCTTTTCATCTTTGGCACAAACCTATCATCCAATTCCGGGTGCGTCACGCGCTGGTTAAGAGCCCAAAGCAAATTCCAGCAGGCAGCTCGCAGGTGGTCCTCGTCGTCCATTCCGACCATGTACTTCGCCAGATGCCGAGAAGCACTATCCAGCAGCGAATGCAGCGGGATGCCCTTATCAACATTGTGTTCGCCGTATTTCAGTGCGCCTTCTTCGCAGTGCTTGCTGACCTCCATGATGCCATACCAAGGCAAAAGATCCATCCGCCCCTTTCCTGCATGCATATCACGCTTGGCACCGGTTTCAAATTCGGTGCGGTCGCCAGAGTCCTTAATCATTGTTCTCTTCCTCCAGCGTTCTCATCAGGGTAATCGCCCGTATCGTCAGTACAATAAAGTGACGAAATTCCGGATCGGCAGTTGTCCGTGTAACGACCTGATTTGCCAGTTCATCTTTGTTGGCATACGTCAAGATTTCATCTTTAACCTTTTTGAGTTCGGCTTCTGCAACTTTCTTTTCAAGTTCTTTCATTTTTCAAATACTCCTCTCAAATTTGATGTAAAATTGTTGATACTAGACGTAGCATCTAAAATCGTCGCTCCTAAATCTGCGAGACCGGCATTTAAGAAATAAGCACTCTTAACAAGTCCTTCATGTCTCAGAGCTACTTTTTTTGCCCCGTTTAATTTTTCTCCCGGAATCATGTAGCGAACGTTTGTGCACATGCTCCAGCGCCAGTCCATCATTTTATTGTAATCTGCCCGGTTGTTCGGAGCGGCACGAAAGAACTTGCTTAACATAACGGTAGCTCCGCCAAAGCCGTTCCTGCGCCTGTAAATCTGTTTCAAGTGCTTCTTCGACAAATTTTGCATCAGACAACCTCCAACACCTGCTCCGGCGAATAAATGCCGAAGAAGTTGTACTCACCAGATTCCTCCAGTGAAACTCCGATGAAATATCCAGCCTTGCCGCAGAATGTTACATAATCCAAGCCGATTTCAGTAGGATTGCGGAAAATATACATTTTCAGCGCATTTCCAAACGTTCTATGCTCCTTACATCTGCTCTCCAGCATCCGGTCGATTTTCTTGATTGTTTTCTTCGATGGGTTGCACATTTTTCTTGACTCCTTCATATCGAACAAATATTCCGCATTTGAACGTTTCGCCCGCCCAGTGCAAAACCTTTCCCGATTTCAATGCCTCAATATCGCTATCAGACAGCATGAGAAAAACATTTCCAAATGCTGACTGTTGCCGACAAACATCGAGGGTCTCGTTTAATACTTCGAGCTTTTCGTCAAACCATTGTTCAATGAGTTTTTCGGTAACGCCACACACTCGCCCGTCTTCCATGCAATAATCATATCTCGTGCACATCGGACAATTTTTATATGCCATAAAATTTCCTTTCGTTGAACTTTTTCTTTTCCATCAGGGCTCTGCCGATTGCAAGATCAATACCAGCCCTGCTCTTCAGATGATAGTAGAACAGGTTCTTGTAAGGTGTGTTCAGCCGGTCGATTCTGCCTGCAGCCTGCTCCATAATTTTGTAGGAGTAGTTCTGCGAGTAGAATATGACGGTATCGGTCTTGATGCAGTTCCAACCTTCTGCGCCCGCATTGTACTGGACCAGATATACCCACTTCTTACCGTCAGGGATTGGCTGGTGCTTATGGCCGTTCCATTGCGCTACTTCCGCATCATCGCCATAGGGCAGATTCATGAGAATATCCAGCTCATAATCGAAATTATAGAAGATTATGACTCTGGGGCGGGTCATGCAAATATCCAGAACTTTTTGCGACCTAGTCAGGTCTGTGTTCACCAGTTTCCGCAGCAAATAACAAAACTCGCTGGCGGTCTCAATGGGTTTGTTTTCCCACAGGTTCCAGCGAGTTTTACAAATTTCCAGATACTTAGGCTTGTCATACTCGACAAAAATATTCTCATGGTGAGATACAGTAGGTCGCTCAAAGTCCATATCTACAAGCACCCGTTCACGCAGGCGTACCAGTCGCTGGATGTTCAGATACCGGTCAATTTTCGGAAACTTGGAAAAACGACTATAGATTACGTGTTCATTGTTGAACTGCGTCCGGTTTTTATAGAACCCGTTTGCAATAAACACCGGAATGTAATCTGTCCAGCAATCTCCCGGAGTAGCACTCAGAAGAATCCAGTCATTCTCCTTCGTGATTTTCAGGAAGGATTTGACCCATTGCCCGCTGCCAACGACTCTCTGCTCATCGAAAATAAAAAATGCGTTCTTCACGCCAACGTACTTTCCGATGTTGTTCCATGAATCCACAACCACCTTGTGATTGTAAATATCAAGGTCGCTGTCGGTGGACATATAGAAATGGGCCAGCTCTTCCTCCCACTCGCCTGTATCGCGCTTCCTCGCAGTGGTGATAATACACAAGTCGGGTGGATCATGCATCTTAACGTAGTTTTTGGTGTTGACTGTGCCACCATAGAGCGTATAGTAAAATGCCAAACTGGTTCTTGATTTTCCGCTTCCCACACACCACATAAGATGCATCCGATTTTCATTCGTTCCAGTGCATCTTTTTGGTAGTCATAGAGCGTTATACCTGCCATCCAATCACCTCATTTCCGTGTGAACATGAATCTGGTTAGAATAGCAATGATTCTCATAAGCTAAAAGCTGTTTGGTGCATTCTTCCTCGTCTTCACCTTCACCGCGAATCGTGTAGGAAAAAAAAGTTCTTTGCCTTCTTTTGTAAAAACTTTCCAGAGTTCCTTTATGTGATTAGTGCAGTCCGTGTTTTTTACAATATTCTGCATACTGAAGCCCCTCCTTGGTAGCCTCTCTCATAATTTCCTGCAGAGTCGGCCCAGTGTACTTCGGATGTACCAAAGGCAGTACCGGGTCATTGGTTGCATAGCCAAATCTGCAAAAATCGCAGTATTTCCTTGCCACAGACACGTTGTGCATCACAGCGCCACACTTTGCACAGCGCTTTGTAACTTTGCTATCACCCATGAAAATCACCCAGCCTTTGTTTCATCACTGATGTTCGGGCAGTAATCTGTGTAGAAGGTCAAATCGAAAGTTGCCGAACCGTCGCTCTCGAAATTTACATTTGCTTCCGCCACAGCTTCATGCTGATAAACTTCGGTCAGGATTGCTCCAAACATCTCAATCACGCTGCTTTCGGCTACAGGAAATGCTTCTGCAATTTCCGCGCTCGTGAATATCCAGTTGCCACTGGAGGTGTTCTTGGTACCTTCCTCGACCATCCATTTCACCATTGCCGGGACATAGTTTCTTGCGCTCATGCTGTTTTCTCCTTTGTTTATTCAAATATAAGGCTTGCACCTCTGGTGGGTCAGGCAGGATTTGAACCCGCGATCACGCAGTTATGAGCTGCCAGCTTTCAGCCAGACTAAGCTACTGACCCAAAATAAAAAGAGCCTCAGATTTCTCCGAAGCTCCAGGTTGTTTGATTTTAGAGTGTCTTACTCTTCTGGATCACAGCAATCGATTTTCAGATGAGTTCTTCCCCGTTCGTCAATCTCATGCCAGAATTTCTCCGGTTGGTGGAACAGCTTCTCATATTTGTCGATGTACTCCTGCGAAAGGTCGCCGAAGTCATCTTCCGTCAACCCTACAATAAGGAATGTACCTGCAATCACATCAGTAGGTGTACCATCTGCATCCATGAGAGTCCGGTTAAAGTTAACGCCAATCAGTTTTCCTTCCTCATTGCAGATAAGTGCAACCGGATCATCCCACGGGTAGACCGCCTGAATCGGGCCGGCCACTTCTTTCTGAAGAGATTCGAGCGAGCCGTCGATTTCAATAACTTCAGGATACTTCTTGGGCTGGATTCTCAAGATTTTCATACGTTCAACCTCCCAAAATCAAAATATCAATCGAGCTGTTTCCTCTGAGAACGCCATTTGCGACGTGGGCACTCACCGACTGGATCATTCAACCGAGGACCGACCCCGGCACTCGATAAATACCATCAGACCATATGCTGCAAACGCCGCTCCATGATGTCCGGTGCTACGTACGCAATATTCACCAGATACTGCGGTACACCGTAGAGTTTGGTGACATGGTTCTCGATGATGCAGCCATCATAATCTTTCTGGTCATCGAAAATGCCGATGAAGCAATCCGCCTCGGACATTTTCTCAATGGATTTGCCCAGATACCACAGACGATCATTGGCTTTTTCAGGAGGGGTGCCCTCAAAGTAAGTCGGGATGACCTCCAGTTCTTCGTCGAAAATAGCCTCGGCGATTTTATGCATCTGGTCCATAGTCGCATGGATCTGTTCTGCAGTGCGAGCGCGCATCGGACAGCTGATAAACAGTTTTTCCATAGTATCCTCCTTAGAACGGCACTTCAGGAGCAGGCTCTGCGTACTGAGCGTAGCGCTCCGCATACGGGTCAGCATCAGCATCCTGCTCAACGTACATCACATCGGCGTACAGACTGTACTCGCCAGGGAAGTTCCTCTTCTCAACGAGATTTGCCTGCAGGCAGACGTTCTTGACACGGATGAAGTCCAGCTGGCTGATGGTGTCCTCGTTGCAGAGCAGGCGCTTGCCAGCAGTTGTGACCCAATAGATGTGCGGCGGCCACTTGGAGTCCATCTTGATGTTGACCGGCACGTAGAGCGTGGGCACAAACGGCTCGTCGTAAGTGCGCTCAGGGTTCGGCTTGGTCTGCTTGACCTTTACACCCAGATCCAGCAGATGCTGCGCGAGCTCCTCGGTAGGAATTACCACGTTGACACGGCGCTGGTCAGAGCCAAAGCGGTCACGCTCCGGATCACCGGAAAAATTGGTCTGGAAGATAAAACGGGTATCGTCGATATTGACTTTCTGGCGCTTTGTGTACATAAATATCAGTCTCCTTTTTACTTGTTGATTTCAATTTCCAGAATTTTCAGGTCTGTAGTGAGGGCATTCATATTGAGAAGGAGCTCCGTATTGTCATTATTTGCGCAGGCTTTAAGGAACTCATTCCAGTCCTCATTGGTCTTGGAAATTAACTTCTTCATAGATTCTCGATCGGGATTAGACTTAGGGGCAGCTTTCTTCTGCGTAGCAGTCTTCCCGGGATACTTCTTCCCGCTCTTCTTGACCCAATTCTGGATCTCCTTGTAATAGTTGCCCTTGTTGCCACCGCAACGCTTTGCGATCACCATGGCCAGCCCCTTCTCCGGGTCGAAAACATCCTTCTCGCTGCACTTCACAACGGTCTTGGAGCCATTCGACCAGTAAACGATCGTGGCCGGAGGAGCAAAGATAACGTTCTTGATAGCAGCTGTGTTCGTAGCAGAAGCCGTCTTATTACCCACACACCGAGGATAGAGCGCACCAGAACGGATACGCCAATTGCCGTCTCGATCAGAGGTCAGATCACACGGGCCAAATACGAGTTCGTGACCAGTGGAAAGAATCACCTTCATCAGGTCGTCGTGCTGATTCTTCTCAACGGTTCTGATATAGCCAATCAGCTGTCCTTTGGAATCGTACAGTTTGTTCGTCATAAAATATCACCTCACGTCAAAATTTCTTGCTGCTTCTTCCTGTGCATCGCTCCATGGAAGGTCGGGTGCTGTCCAGGGAGCAACACCGTCGTCACCAACGAACCAGTTGAAGTCGCCGTACTTGGAGATTTCCTCAACTGCCTCATCGACTTCCCGGTTGAAATATCTTTTGTCGATATCCTCCTGCATCTGGAGCTGATAGACCGCCTCGCTTTCCAGCCAGCGGTAATTCTTTGCTCCGGTCACAGAAGCATATTTCCGTTCGCCGGTATCCGTCAGGCCCGCTTCCCGCAGCAGCAGAGCGCCGCCCTTTCCCGGCATGATCGGGCAGAACTGTCCCACGCGTCCCACAAAAATATAATTGTGTTCGCCTTCAGGCAGATCTTCGTTCTTGTCGAGATAGATAGCGCCCTTGGAAACGGTCTTTGTCTCGCAGAGGTCAGTGAACTTGATCTTCTCCTTGGAGAACAGGGTCTTGAACACATACGGGACTTGGAACTGTGTGCCCGTAGCCGTCCATTCGCCGCCTTCGTCCTTGCAGTCGCCCGGGATATAACCGTAAAGCGCCTCGCACTGGTCGGCAGCCATATACTTTGCAATATAAACGGCATTGTTCACCAAACACATCCGCTCATAGGTCGCCTCATGCTCGAACGTGTAGCCGTACGTCTTCGCAAAATCCATGCAGTACGCAATGATCTCCGGGGTCGCATCGGGGATCTTGATCGAATCCGTTTTTATGTGCGCCACCTTAAAGCCACGCTGCTGCACTTCATCCTGCAAAGTGCGCATAAATAAAGCCCCTCGAAGCGCCACAATGTTGTTGACGTTCTTGGGGTTGCGGAACGGGTTGTCAAAGCTTGCACTGGTCAACCCGTAAACCGAATTGATGGCGATTTTCAACGCCTCCGCCAGATCCTTTGCCTGCTGCGGATCATCGAGGTATTTTGCCAGTTTACCGCCAAAGAGCCCCTTTGCCTTCTCGTACTCGCCGTGCTTGACATAGATTCGCACATCCATCAGGTCGTTGAAACGCTTGGTGTACTCGCCAAAGTAGTTCATGGCAACAGCCGAATGCGGATGCAGCGACGCAACGTCCAACAAAGCTACATTCGTGTACATTCCTGGCTCAGCGTAGACATAACCGCCCATGCCCAGGTCTGTGCCCCGGAACATGTTGTGGTACTTGCCATCTTCACCTTTGGTCCACTCGTAACCGGGAAAGGCATTGATGATGTTGCAGTCCGTCAAAATATCAGGCTCGACTTCCACGATTGCATCGGATTTCCCCGTGGCAAGGTCGGTGTAGACCAGCCGGGGGTGTTTTTCCTTGCCGAAAATAATGCGTGTTGTCAGCGAGTTTGTCGTGTCGTTCACCGTCATGCCGGCAAGGTCTGCCAGGATCTCACGTGCCACAAAGTCTGCCTGACACGTTTTCGAGTAGAACAGGGTCTCGGTCGCGATCACGTCGTTGTCGCAATACTCGGCCACCTTGTCCCACAGGCTCTTCGGCACCGGCTGATCCCACGGAAGTCCCAGCTCCTGATGATGGATGCCCAATTCGATTTCAAACTTCTTTAGGCTCTGTTTTTTCGATGAGAAGTCGCAAATATCAGTGTAGGACAGGTTGTACGCCTCACCAAAGAAGCCCGTGTGCTCGTTGACGATCCGTTTGGACAACGCATAGATCTGCTCCACCGACATCCCAATCATGCGGGCCCAAAGGATATGGTTGTCGTACTTGCGGTTGTTGAAGCCGATCAACCGATACTTTGTCAGGCTCTCGATCTCGTCCGGTGCAGGATTCACCATGCGGTGTACAGGCCCCTGCTTGGCAAACTTCCAGTTCACGAGCAGCAGATTCGGGAACACCTCCACGTCTAAAAATATCAATGGCGCTTCCTCCCCCGCAGGGGCCTCCCGCTGAATATCATCCTTCGATTTGAAGTGCATCTTCGCCACGATCTTCAGACAGGTCTCCGCCTGATTGGTACTGCTGGCGGCGAACCCCAAGATGGCATTCCGCATGTCATCCACATTATAAGGGACGTTGCCTTCATATGCCTCGTCTATAACATGGGCAATAAAGTCCACACTTGGCTTCGTATACGGGCTGATCTCCTTTGCCAGCGCTTTCTTGATGAGAATGCGCAGATGCTTCTCATTCTGGATCTGCTTTACATCGACCATTGCTTTTTCTCCCTTCAACGGCAAGCCACTGCTGATGTTTGCGATGGAAATATCATTGCACTTCGACAATTTTCTTCGCAGAGAAGATTTTCCCGTGAATACCTTGATTTCGATGTTTTCATCGTAGATCCTGCTTAGCTTAGCCGGATCACCGGTGTAAATATAATGCAGATGGATGCCCGCACCAGATTTACTAAGCTCAGCATAGGTCTTTGGCCATTTGGAAGCAGCTTCAAGGTTGCGCTCAAAGCTCTTACTCCCATCCGGGCCGGGAATATCAAAGTCGATGACAATGTGATTCTCCGGAACTTTTACATAATGCAGCTTTTTGTATCGATCCCGGTCAATCTGGTTTTGACATTCTCCCACTTCTGCAGGGGAGTGCCATTTTCGTTCGCATATTGCGCCAGGCAGTCCTTGCAAATATCATTAAAGAGAGAATGCTGCTCCTTCAATTCGATCCAGGAGGAGGCAGGGGGGTCATTTCCCGCATCATCCCCGGGGGGAGGGTCCTCCAGAAATTCTTTGAATTTTTCGTACTTGAAGCCGCTGTAGTAGCTGCGCACCCGTTCGCCGTTCATATCCTCGGCACGTTCTTTGTAATCCGAGAAATAGTTCATCAATTCTTCACGGAACGCTCGCCTGGGGTAAGGATACGAAACCTTTGCCTCCTGATTGTAGGTGTCGTACATTGCCCAGGCACGTTTCAGCGATACGCCATCTTCTTTTTTGAAGATATAGTAGGAGTCCAGCATGAAGTTGTAGAAGTCGTTGGATGCACCAAGCATTCGTGTCGGAACATAATCGTCGTAACGATGCTTGTTTTTCTCGTAGACGTCTTTGCAATACCATGCAATAGCACCCAATTCAAAGTCAACCTTGCCTACGAGGTCGCGGTATTTCTTTGCCGGTATTTTTTCGCCGCTTGGCTCCACATCGATCAGTCGCCGGATCAGACCCGATTTTGCATCCGTGATCTTTACGGGCTTGTTTGTACCGAGAAACATGAAGCACTTGAACTGACTTGCGTAGGCACTGCGGAACTTCTCGTTCACCATCATGGTTTCATGGGAAACCAGCGAGTTTAATCGGGTATTGTCCTCGATACGCGATAAATCGCCGTCATGCTGAATTGCGATCAGCGGGTTCGATTTGAACGCTTCCAGTGCAAACGCATTGGATGATGAGCCAAGTGCCTTCGAGTCAAACACGGCCCAATATCCATCAAACATTTTCTGGATGATGTTCAGAATGGTCGATTTGCCGCTTCCGGGCGGACCATACAGAACAAGGAACTTCTGGATCTTTTTGGAATCCCCGTTTACAATGGAACCAATGGCCCATTCGATCTTTTCACGTTCCTCCGGCGTATACAGCGTGGTCATCAGCTCGTCGTAGGCGGCAATGCCCCCCTGTTCCAGCGGGTACGGCAGTCGTTTGGATGCATAACTGTCTTTTTTGACAGAGGTGTTTGCAAATATCAATGTCTCATCGAGGGTATGATAGTTGTCCCGCATCTGGCGCTGACAATATTTGTGCCAAATATCAATCATGCCAGACTGTGCATCCCACATATGTAAGACTCGAACATTATCGCCCAGAAACTGCTTATGCTCGTTTGCATAAATATCAAGTTCACGGTCAATGAGCTGCAACGCATCCTGCTCTTCGGTACTCCACAAGCTGCGTTCTTCCAGCCAGATCGCATAGAAATCAGAACCCCGGATCATCAGGTCTTTCGACTTGGTGATGATAAAGTTCGGGTACACTTCGATCACCCCGTGTTTTCCGGTTCGCGTGGCGATCCTCAGGAAATCAATCATCGGCAACTGACTTCCTCCTTTCTATGCATTTTATTCCGGATTTTTGGTAATGGTTGCCTTCCCATCGCAGCAGATATCTTTTTCGGCTTCCGTCCAGAACTGTTTGGCGTTCTTGCGGTTCACATCGTCCAACACCTGCTGCGTATGAGCAAGTTCCGCGTGGAGCTGCCGGGCGTCTTCCTCAGCCTCTTTGCGCTTCTTATCGTTCTCGCTCAGCATCCTGCAGGCCGTAACGGTGAGCCATGTCAGCCCTGCAATCATCAGACTCTGGCGCAGGCACCGACGGTTCAGACGCCGGTTCTGCTTCTGCAGAGTTTCGATGGTACGGTCGGCAATGGTCAGCGAAGTTTTGGTGTTGACCAACTCATACATAATATTCGTCATATCCATGTTGATTTTCCTTTCAAAATTCGTTTTCCTGCAGGTAGTGCATCAGCTGATACCAAATGTCAAGCCGACGCATATCTTCGGTCGGATGGTTCACTGTAAAGAGACCGCCGGCACCATTGTATTCATAGTCTCTGCGCTCAAACCTGTCCAGAATATAATCTGCCCGGTCTTCGTGAAACCGGCCGTCGTCCATGGCAGCAAGCCCGAGACTGACAATCATGTTCCAGAACCACTGCCCGACACGGTTTCCCGCACTGGAATCCTCCATAATATGTTCTTCGATGCGCACCGCAAGGGCTACCATCATTTCCAGCATACTGCACGGAACACCGTGGAACTCCGCATCGATCTTGTCATACGGAATATCGCATTCGCTGGCAAAACGGTAACGCAGATTCACACCATCTTCTGCTCTGCACTGGTCCATTTCGCAGGCCGGAATATAAGTGCGATTATGTAAGTACATGAGCAGCCGATGGAACGAGAGATTTCTCGGCTCCCATTCGCCGCACACGATTTTGTGGAGCCAGTCATAATACTGTTCTCCAAGATCCGAAAATATCATTCTTCCTCCTCTTCCGGATAGAGGTCGCCCCAGTTCTGACGAACCTGAATGATCTCATAGTCCTTATGATAGTTGTTGTTTCGCACATGAATCGTGCTGGGCATGAACTCGCCAAAGTGGTTCAGCGCCTCTGTTCCGATGATGTTCGGAATATCATCGTCGTTCACAGGCATCGTCTCCTCGTCGAATACCAGCTTGCCATCGGCATAATAGGCCAGCCCGCGAGTCTCATAGTCGTCGATGTCACCGAACTCGTCCGGCTGAATGATCTCAATGGGGTCGTGGGTCACAATATCTTCCGGGTCGGACTCGGTGCGGTACTTTCCCGTAAGCTGCTCCATGCTCTTCTGCTGGGCCTTTTCTTCGATCATGGTATCCAGATCAGCTTCCTTCTTGCGGTAGTGGTCGCGCACATCATCAATTTGTGCATCGGCGTACTCCGGTACTTCGTACGGAAGACCGTGTGCATAACGTATGCACCTGCGGCAAAACCTGCGCCAAACAGCAAAACATCACGAATTGTCCGATTCATTGTCTTCTCCTTTAATCGTCATCATGGTAAACGCCAGACCGCCAAAAGAAAAGGGAGACACTCATCAGAATGCCTCCCACCATGTGGCGCTTGCTCTTGGTATCGGTCAGATAGTCCAGAAACAGGAATGCATTTTCCAAACTGTCCATCGTACACCTCACTCCGAAAGAACTGCCAGACCAGAGACGAAGCACACTCCGGCCATGGCAGCAAACAGATAAGAAAGTGTCTTAACGTATCTGGTCATAGCAAGTTCCTCCAAAATATCAGTCTCAGATTTTGTCGATGATCACGCCATCACAGTTGAACCGCAGCAGGACAGAGCGCTCGAACCCGTCGATGAAATTGTTCAGCGCATCGTTGTTCTCAACATAGTTGGTTACACCAAAGTCCACACGATTTTCCTTCGTAGGATCGCCTTGGCTCAAGATCCAGCCGACGACCTGGCCTTCGGGGGTGTGGTGCATACCGTTGCCATAGGGGTCCAAAATATCAATGACATCGTTAAGGAACAGATGGCCTTGGCGGTGGAGTTTCCGGTTTGCAGCAGCCTGCGCCTGGATCAGATGGGACATGTTCAGCTGTGCATCCTTATCCCAGGAGCTCACAGTCTCGTCGTAGATCAGCGTATAGGGACTGGTGTGTGCCATTGCCACATCCGTATACTCTTTGACAGTCTCCTCTACACCCTGCTCATTTTTCCGGGTGGTCTCAACCTCAACGGCCTTGATGTTGTGCTCAAGCTCCTGCTGTACACGGTCGCCAAAGCGGTCGGTCACACGGCCTTTGTACTCGTTGAAGGCCTTATCCAGAGCGATGTAGGCGGCAGTCAGGCTGGCGTTACGCTTGGTCATGATGTGGTGCGAGCCGAACATACAGCCGAGTGCAACCGTGCCCATGGTTACTGCAGGTGCATAGATTTTCGCCAGCTTCAGACCGGTCTGCACATAGGCCGTGGTCAGGTCCTTCTTGTAATCGTTCTCGGTGTAGGCAGCGCCTTCCTTCAGGATCATTTCACCGCTATCGACCTTTTCCTTGGTCTCATGGATGGCTTTCACCATCTCGTTATGATCCTCCAGAATATCCTGAGCCTTCACAGTCGCCTTGCAGGCAGAGACGGTCGCTGCTACGCCCACAATAGCAGCACCAAAGATCATGATGGTAGGGCTTGCTTTCTTCAGCTTATAGCCATACTTCGAGGCAGTCCGGGTCACAGTTACCATGAACTCGTCGGTTTTCACGTTTTTCAGAAACTTCATAAAATATCAGTCCTTTCTATCAGCGCAGCGGTACAGTGTGCGGCAGAACCAGTCGGAATCCGCCGGGGATGCCCTTGATAAATGCATCATCGAGGTTGTACCAACCATAATTGTAGTCGGTCGAATCGTTGGTCACGCCCATCAGATCCCACAGGTCGCCCACCGAAACCTGCCGGTAGCGGTACAGTGCGTCCCTGAGACCCGCCAGAGTGTCCTCAGCATCACCCCGACTCTCGAAATCCAGATTTTGCAGACTTCTGCGTACAGGCGGCGGGTTCGGACGATTGTTCTGGCTGCCCTGATAATAGCCATCATAGCTGTTGCGCTGGCCACGGTTATTTCCGTAATAATTGTTCGAGCCGCCGCGGCTGCGGTCTTCACCCCAAAGTGCAATGCTGAACGCAGAGTTCAGAATGCTCCATGCACCGTTCTTGAGCATCGGCAGCAGGTAATCGGTCAGGATACGATCTTTCACCGTTTTCAGGTCTTCGGCCAGAAACTGTGATGCGATCTTCTGCATATCGCTCTGCTCTTTCACCGCCACCTTACCCTTGACGACCTTCTCAAGCTTCTTTTTCGGCTCGGTCGGCGTCTGGCCAATGCTGGACTTCGGCATATCTACTTGTGCCATGTCTTTCCCCTTTCAAAAGCAAAAAAGTAAGAGCTGCAGATTTCTCCACAGCTCTCGCCTTACCAAACATTACTCTTCTTCCGTAGTTTCCTCGTCAGAAGGAACTTCTTTCGACTCAATGTCGATGACTTCGTTTTTCTTCATCTTCTTGCTGGCAATCGACTCCTTGATGTGATTGAAGCCCTTCTTCACCAGCGGAATACCAAACTTGACAGCAGCGGCTCCGACAAGCACCGCACCAGCACCAACCTTGACAATAGTGCCAAAGCTAATGCCAGCGCTGCTCTCGCAGTCGTTGTTGTAAGCAGGATTCTCTGCCTCAGCAGGAACAACACTCTCAACAGGAGCGACCTCCATAGAAGTCTCGTTCTCCATAGTCACATTATTCATTTCGTCCATTTTTGTTACCTCTTTCTTAAATATAAAGTTTTGTAATGTTGGAGTTTTACCTCCATAAAGCAAGGTGAATTTTTCGCGTCTGTTCCGGGCATTGAAAAAAATCAATAGCCCAGCCACTTGGGCGGTGTACGGTAGTCCAGTACAAGGCACGGCATACCGTTTTCATCAAGTTTGGAAGCATAGAACGTTTCCACTTCCATGGTCGTGTCGGTATCCCACCCAAGCAGATCGCCGTTTCGGTTATGTTCCATCCCCAGATAGTCAAACAGGTCGTTTTCGGTCATGCGGAAATCGCTGAGCAGCTGTTTGTTGACCCCGTTGATAGCCCGTTCAATGGCATTCCGTGTGGTCCAAAAGTAGTTCCCGCTCAGGCTTTCCCAGCATTTTACCCGCTGGTCATAGTAAATATCATCCATTTCGACCCCTTTTGCATTCGGGATCACTGCCGGCTCCGGACTCTTTGCCATCTTATCCAGAGCAACAGCCTCACGGATCTCCTGTTCCTTCTCTGCGCCAATGGTCTCAACAACTTTATTCTGGTAGGTGCGCAGAGCCGTTTCCGAGAGCGTGCACGCTGCAGCCAGCGCGGCATTCTGCTGGCTCTTCACCTTCAGCGCACCGATCGTGCACGCGGTCGAAAGGCCCATGCTCACGACCGTCGGAATATATACCGGACCAGCCGTTTTGACAATGGTCTTCACATCCAGCTTTTCGACACCGAGTTCTGCCTTCTTCTCCTCCAGCAGGATCATCGCCTTCGGAGTTGCCTCGATGGCGAAACCTACAGCCATGACGCCTGCACCGATGGCAAAGCCCGCCAGAATCTTGGATGCATTGCGATTCAGCATCTGCCGACTCGCTTTTGCAAATGATTTCAGGTTCATTTTTCATACCTCCATAAAATGTAAAAAGAAAGAGCCTACGATTTCTCGTAAGCCCTCGCTTTCGTCAGATGTGTCCAGTTCGTTTCAAATTCTCGAAGCGAATTGTTTCCTCACGGTCACATTCACGTTCGATCTGGATACAGTACCAGATGTATTCCACCAGTCTGATCGGCTGCATCAACACGTATCGTACTGTAGCATACAGCACACGTACCATGTTGATGACCAGATCTACCAGCAGATTTACCATCAGGCTGTCCATTTGTTCGTAAAAATTGTAATCGTACATAAATATCATTCTCCTTTACTTTGTTCAAATTGGATTTCTCTTCCATAAAGGAGCCTGTATTTTTCGCGTTTACTGGTTCTTTTCTGCTAACTGCCGCCGAACTTCTTCCTGCACCATATCCTGCAGGTCTTCCTCGGTCTTTTTATCCTCGATCAGGTCATGACCAAAGCCCATGATTGCGCTTGCTGCCAGCATTGCCATAGATGCAACTTTCCACCAGTTAATGTTCTTCATAAATGTCAAACTCCTTTATAATCCAAATGCCGTTTCATAACATCATAATCCAGAAATTCTTTAATGGGTTCCTGAAATGCTTCTACATAGTAGACTTCCAGTCCATCATCTGTCGTCTGCTTATAATAGTTGAAGTCAATCCAGTAATACTCCCACTCATTGGCGAGGTATTCTGCGCACCACCCCAGTGTATCCTCTTCTGGAGTGAAGTCCAACCCCGGCAGATAGGAAGTGAAATCGTTCATTGACAATTCGCCGTTTAATGCAAAATACCGATTGGCATTGTAAAAAGCGTCCGTCAATTCGATCTCGGTGGCATGGAAATATCTTTTTGAGATAGGCTCGTAGCAGAGCAGCTTCTCCTCTTCCATCTTTTCACGGACTTCCGGAAGCTTTTCTTCTTTGATTTGATCGTGAATCTCGGCTTCTTTTTCGATACCAAAATTCTCAATCACTTTCTGCCGATACTCCTGATAGGCCTTTCCAAGTGCCATGTAGCCAGCGGTCAGGCTTGCGATCTGCTTTTTGTTCAGCGCGTTGGAGACAAGGATGCAGGCGATGGTGCCGCCGCCAAGAATTGCAGCCGGAACGTATGCCTTCCAGCAGACTTTAACGATGCCCTTCTTCGTTAACGGCTCCTCCACAATGCCCTGTTCATCCTCGTTGTATTTTCGTAAAGCCTCGTCTACTTCAAGCAGATGCTTTGCCTTCGTAGTCGCCCGCCCGGTCTCGATGGCCGTTGCTACCACACCTACGGATGCCACCACCGCCAGAATGGTTCCGCCGTGCCGTCGCAGGAACTTTCCGCGCATCTTCGTCAGTTTCATTGCCAAACCTCCATTTTGAAAAATAAAAGAGCCTACGATTTCTCGTAAGCTCCGCTTTCGATTAGCGCTTCAGATGCCTTTCGGCCTGATCTGTTTTCAGGAATTCATACAGCTTCAGCTCCCAGTTTGCTCGGCCTGCTTTCATCGCATTGTCGAGTGCATCTGCCGCTGAATCATCATTGCGCATCATAAGCTTTCTCCACATGATTGCAACGGTTTCAACGCAGAACAACTCGGTAATGCCAAGAAACGCCACTGCGCCCAAAGCAATCTTCACCAGTTTCTTCATAGTTCATACCTCCAAAATATAAATCTGAGACTAATCATCTCATAAAGCACACTGAAAATTTCGCGTCACAGCACTCCAGCTTTTTTCAGAATATCATTCAGCTGAGCCTTCGTTACCTCCGCATCCAGCTCCAGATGTACCCGCAGCTTCTGCTCCTTGTCCACCCAGTTCACCTGAGCTTCTTTCAGCTCCACTTCTACACCGGGTGCCTGCTTCTTCAAAGCCTTGTTGATGATCTGTGAAATGATACGGCGCATAAAACTTGACCGGATCAGCATAATGTCCTCCATAGCGTTCGACCTCCGAAATATTATTTTCAAAAAAGATAAGAGGGCGTGATCTTTCAGATTTGATTATCCATATCTCTGAATGAATTGTATTTATCAAGCCTCTCTGCCTTGTCCTTATAAGCGATCCACTTCTCGTAAGCAGCGATTGCCCCGATGACTGCTGCATACAGTCCCAGAACAATACCGCTCCACTTAAAGCTGTCGCCCCAAGTAATAGCTTTCATCATAGTAATTTCTCCTTTTGATAAAGCCCTCTTACCTCCATAAAGCAAGCTGATTTTTTCGCGCCATGCCAAAAAGAAAGAGCCGCAGATCTCTCCACGGCTCAATTCCGGAACAAAGACAAGTTCAGTTCGTACCTTGTTTTGTCATTTCTTGCTAAGAATCGATCGCACAATCAATGCAAACAACAGCACTGCAAGACCCACTCCAAGTCCGAATGCCATTGTCACAATCATGTTGCCAATCGTAATCGAATAGTTCCAAAATTTGTTTTCTCGCATAGTATTCTCCTTTGTTCATGGTCTTTGCTCCATAAAGCAAGGAGATTTTTTCGCGTTTGGACAAAATAAAAAGAGCCTACGATTTCTCGTAAGCTCTCTGGTTCAAATATCATTTTGGCATCGCCGCTTCAAATTCTTCCACGGTCATTTCCACACGCGGCGCAGCGTCTTCCACTTTCAGCAAACCATCACGAACCAGCCCGGCTAAAATATCAATCTCGACCTTATGTTTGGCAATTTTCTCCTGTGCTTTCTTCTGTTCGCGCTCGACACGATCACGCTCCACCGGGCATTTTTTCATGCATTCGGGATAGCTCGGTTCTCCGCAGGAATTGCACATCAGGCAGTGCCGTCCCAAATCCGGAATATCTTCTTCAAACTCTTTGATATAGGTCGTCCACTTGCCGTTTTTCTTCACGGGAACAATCATGTGCGATGTCACTCTCACGCTCTTCGCCTCCCTTTGTTTCATTATAGCATGGCCCGGACAAAAGCAAAAGACCATGTTTCAGATCTTTTGCCCTCCAGAGTAAGATTTAGGAAATCAACGTCTGGTAGCGGTCATTCAACTTCGCCATCTTGTCTTCGTCAGCCATAACCTTGACGTGGAACTCCATTCGGTTCTTAGCGTTTATCACACTTTCAACAACCAAACCTTTGTATCCTTCGTCGTACAGCATTCTCAGGCAAATACCGAGCTGTCTGTCGCTCTTTGCCAGAAGGTATTCCATAACTCTCACCTCCTTCATAATAGAGCAAGTTTTTCTCGCGTCTACGAAAAAACAAGAGCCGCAGATCTCTCCACGGCTCCCGCCTGTGAGTTACTCTTTAAGCAATTTGTCTTCGGTTTCCGTATAAGCTTTGCATATCGTACTACGTCCCTCCGTATCATTATCGCGCACCGAAATCCACATAGTTCCGTGCATGTAGGTAGCATAACTTATCGCAGTAAGCACCAAACCCACTGCAGTAAAAATCACGCCAGCCGCACCCGCACAATCCATGCGATCAATTTTCGCTTTGTCTGACATTCCAAGTGACGTACCATTAGCATTAGCTTTGATTTTCATAGTTCATACCTCCAAAATATAAATGTTAAGACGTAACTCGTCTCATAAAGCACCCTGTAAAATTCGCGTCCTAAATCGTGCTTCTGTCAAACACGGTCTCCCAGCGCTCTTTTTTTTTCAGGGGCTTCATCCGCAGCGCCCACATGATCTGCCGCACGGTCACGGTAGGATATTCTCCGTTTTGATTTTTTCGTTTGGCATGGCTGTCAAAATATTCCTTGAACCCGTCATGCAGGTAAATTTTATCGGTCAGCCATGGGTCTATGGCGCTCCAGTAGGTCGCTTTGCTTTTCTCGTTGTAGCGCTGCTGGATCACACACAGGCCCTTGCTGCGCTCTTTATACAAGGTGCATACCCGGTACACAGGATGGTTGCAGCGGTAGACGCTTCCGTAGTAGTTCGTCCACTCCTGCGGCTGAGCGTTATCATGATATCGCATAAAAAATAAAGAGAGTCCGCAGCTTTCGCCACAAACCCTCCTCGGTTCCTCCTTTTAATCTTTTTCCGTAAAGCCTCTCTTCAGCTCATGTACTCCCTCGCTGATTGCTCTCGACAGCTGGGTTACACCGCCTGCCTCGCAGATTGACCAGTACACAGTCATGCCAATCGTGCCTGCAAACGTCAGCGCCTTCATGCCGATTTTTGCCCAGTCAAGTTTGCGCGCCTTCTCCGCTTTCTCCTGATCGAGTTCCAGTTCGTGCACTTTCCGCACGGCCTCGTCCTCTTTCAGCTGTTTTTCGTTTTCCTGCGCTTCATCCTTGAGCTGCATATCGTACAGCTTCAACGCCATGTTTGCAGCCGTATTGTACTCTTCCGTACCCGGCTTCAGATCCTTAAGACTTTCCAGCGATTTCTTCGCCGCGTCTTTCAGCAATTCTTTGTTTTCGTAGTTTTCCATTTTGAAAAATCTCCTTTACAAAATATCATTCTGGAGTCTCCTCCATAGAACACCACGTTATTTTCGCGTCCGGATCATTTTGATGTTCAGCATCACCCGCTCTTTCCCTGCCAGAGTTTCCGGACTTTTTGCAAGGTCCAGGAACATGTAATGGTCTGCATCCTCGTCACCGGGTGCGATCACAAGGTCGCCGACACACCTCTGGCCTTCGCTCAGGTTGAAACCAATGGCGATACCCAGCACCAACCCCAGTGCAGCAATGCAGATGAAAACGATCAGAAACAGTTTTGCGTCCATTTTGTAATTCTCCTTTTTAATAATATAGTAGAGGAACCTGTCCCCTGCGTGCGGAAAAAAGAAAAAGAGCCTACGATTTCTCGTAAGCTCCATTTCGCCTCAGATGTCATTGCGAATCAGGAAAAGTTCATTGCGGTTGCAAGTAACACGCACGATTCCTCCTGCCCGCACCAGCGTGATCGCGTTCCGGTAAGCACCGCGTGCCGTCTCAGCATTCTTATACTCGCGTGTATCGACATACATCACTTTCGAGCTGCTTTCGATGAACACGCGGATCTTATCCATAGCGTTCACGTACCCGCGGTCATAATTCGTCTTTACTCGTTTTGCCATAATAGCATTTCTCCTTTCGTTCTTCGGAAGACATCCTTCCATAAAGGGCAATGCGTTTTTCGCGCCAACATGCTATTCTAGAATAGAAAAAAAGAAAGAGAATGGGGTTCGGACCCACGACCTCTGCAATTAAGCAGCGCTCTGCCAACTGAGCTATCTCCTTCCATAAGGGAGGATGCATTTTTCGCGCCTGAACCGAAACGCCAAAGAAAAAGAGCGCATGTTTCCATACGCCCGTTTTCCGGTCAGAATATCCATTAGCGGATACCACACCGAACCTCGTTCAGCATGAGGAGTTCTTCCCCTTCATTCCAGCCCGCATACGGATCGCTCAGCGACTCGTTCATAGCGGTCAGGACACAGTTCATCATTTCCTCAAAACCTTTAATAACATTCTTCAGCATAGTAAAATACCTCCTAAATTTGTTCATTTCTTTCCATAAAGGAGGCTGCATTTTTCGCGTCAGAAAAAGGAAACGCCATGATTTCTCATAGCTTCATGCTTGTTACATCCTCCGTCAGCATTAACGGCGGGAATTTCTAAACTTCCGCATCCACCCGTAGGCTTCCCATTTATTTTCCTTCCATAAAGCGCCATGCATTTTTCGCGTCTGCGTAAAAATTAAGAGCCTACGGTTTCCCATAAGCTCCATTTTGATTTTCAGTGTTTCTTCTTTGTTCTCTGTTTCACCTCTTCCGTCTTTGCCCCTACCAGGCCAATACATTTGACCAGCAGTACAACGATCAAAATTGCAACGATCAGACTAAACATTGTTCATACCACCTTTCTCATAAAGGCGGCTGATTTTTTCGCGTCACTGCCGTTCCTTGCTCAGGAGCCAGAAGAAATATCTGTAATATTCGTAGTACATTTCCCGGCAGCAGGGACACCCTTGCGCCTGCAGCTTCTCAAAGCCTATTCCTTCCGTCACGCCTTTCAATATAAAAGGAGCCAACGTCGGGTCCAGCTTTTCAATGCAGCGGTCAACAATTGCGATCTGACCGGAATAATATAATCTCGCGATGGCCTGCCGCTCTGTCGGGCTTTCCGGCGGCCTGCCCTTAATGATGCCCGGAATACCACGCGGTTCGGTGTTCCAACCGTCCAGTAAAACCAGTGCCTTTTTCCAGTCCGGGTATTGCAGGCAGAAGTGCTTCAGTTCGTAGTAACGATGTTTCGGGATGTGGCAGGGTTTTTGACAGATAGCTGCGCGCGTTCTCTTTTCATTCTTCGCCCCTCCATTCGTAGCCTGTCTGCTCGAAAAGAAGCTTCGGCGAAATATAATAATTGATTCTCCCGTATTTTGAGCTCATTTCCTTGAGATCGGTCACGCGCCTGCCGTTTCTCGTGGCCTCCCCAATCGGCAGCCATCCGGCAATGATACCAGCTCTCACCCATGCCGGATCACGTCCGTAGACCTTTGCTGCCACCCTCACCGGAACAGCACCCATTTTTAACCTAGCTTTGTCCATACTATCGTACTCCTTTTATGTTACTCTAAGCGCATCCAGATACGTCTTAGGCATGAAAAGATAATAATGGCAAAACCGGTCGACTGCGTGCCGTATTTTATTTAGTTTGCGGCGCAGCATTGACAAGTCTGTGGGAATCGTTTAACCTAGAATGACTCGCAATAGAAAAAAGCCCGGTCATCCGAGCTTTTTCATTTGGAATTATTCGATTCTGTAAAAATTAAAGGAGGTTCTTATGCTAAAACCCTGTCCAGAATGCGAAATGCAAGTCAGTGACAAAGCGACCATATGCCCTCATTGCGGCTTTCCGCTGCATTCCGGCCTCGTCAGTACAGTTCGCAAGTCCCGTAGGCGTCACGCCAGACTTCCCAACGGTTTCGGTCAAATCACCGAGCTGCGCGGGCGCAATCTTCGTAAGCCTTTTCGTGTAATGGTCACCGTAGGAGTCAACCCTGAGGGAAAACCCATCGTCAAGCTCCTGCAGCCTGTCGCCTATTTCAAAACCTATAACGATGCTTATAAAGCCCTCATGGAATATAACAAGTGCCCCTACGACCTGACGCAGATCCTAACCATGCAGGAGCTTTACGAGCGCTGGATCGACGAATACACCAAAAAAGTATGCAGTGGAAATATCACTTCGACCAATAGCGCATGGAAGTACGCAAACGACTTGTACGATATGCCGGTACGCACTGTTAGAATCCCTCATATCAAGAACGCCTTGCTGAACGGCACCTTTGTCGACCGACGCGGAATAACGCACCACACGACCTATCACATTCAGTTGACCTTGAAAAAGATCTTCAATCAGATGTTTGATTACGCCGTCGAGTACGAAATGACCGATAAGAACTATGCGCGAATGTTCAACCTCCCCGAACCGTCTGCCGAAGAAAAGGCAACTGAAAAATATCCGCACTTCAGTTTCTCGAATCGGGAGTTGGAGATCTTGTGGGGCGCTGCCGGAACAAATATTTACATAGACATCATTTTGATCCAATGCTACTCCGGTTGGCGTGCCTCAGAGCTCATAAAGCTGGAGCTCTCCAATGTAAGCCTCGAGGAGCAAACCTTCCGAGGTGGTTCAAAAACTAACGCCGGAAAAGACCGAATCGTTCCCATCCACCACCTCATCTACCCGCTTGTCGAGAAGCACTATCGCGAAGCCGAAAGGCTCAAATCTCCACGGCTGTTCAGTATTCAAACCTTCGTAGAAGGCGACTTCAGTTTTATTTACTACGAATTATATGCCCGTCAGTTCAAGGTCGTCATCAACCGTCTTGCACTTGACTCGCGGCATCATACGCACGACTGCCGCAAAACATTCGTCACCATGGCCAAGCGCGCCAACGTCGATGAGTACGCCATAAAGCGCATTATCGGCCACCAAATTGCAGACCTTACAGAACGTGTATATACAGACCGCAGCATCGAATGGCTCCGCTCCGAGATCGAAAAGATTCATTAAAGTTTGTGTGTCCGCCTTATCGTTCACCTTATGTATTTTTTCTATATTTTACGTATTTTTTATATTGCATTTCATTGTATGAGCAGTGTATGAATGGAGCGCATTCCATACACTTTTTCCACATTTTTTCAAATCTGAAAATATGCAGCTGCGTTCTTATAAATCCATAAAAATCCTCATCCCCTAGGTTAAGAATTTATGACAGATGAAAAAATCAGCCGTACAGCGAAAAAGAGACAGCTTTCTTCTTGGACAAAAAAGCTGTCTCTTCTTCTGGTTTTTCATGTTCGGTCTGCACTCTGTGCCGTCCTCTGCGCTGCAAAGCGCTCAAAAGCAGGCTTTGGCAGAAGGATGCGCCCTGCCAGCGGCTGTACCTGTACAGTGATCTGCTCCTTGGGTGCGCATTCACCGTCTGCCGTGGCAACGATCGGCCCGCGGCCATCCGCAGCGCGCAGGCTCACCTGCTTTGCGCGGCGGTAAATGAAATACGGCTCTGCAGCCCTGACGAGCTGACCGTTCTGGAAGTGCTTGCCGCTCTTGTACATTCCCAGCAGCTTTGCAATGGTCACGCGGCTCACCTTGCGGATGATATATACATCCAGCCAGCCGTCGTCGGGCTGTGCTTCCGGCGCTGCACAGAAACCGCCGCCATAGGTGCGGCCATTGCAGATGGCACACATCAGGCAGTCCACATCCAGCGTTTCACCATCGATGGTGTACTCCACCCTGCGGCCGATGTGTCCGCACAGCTGTTCCACAATGGAAAGCACATAGGCCACCTCGCCGCCGCACAGCGGGATGCGCCGGAACTTCGGGATGCCGTAGGCAACCTGCGCATCCAGACCGGCAGCGCAGATGGTGGCCGAAAGGCCAAGGCTGGTCTGCATCAGATCGATGCTCACCGGCCCACCGGCCAGCTGAGCATCCAGATCCAGAAACTCTTCCTTTGTACCAAAGGTGCGCAGAAAATCGTTGCCGCTGCCAAAGGGCAGGCAGCCCACGGCTGCATTTGCATAGCCATAGATCCCGGTGAGCGCTTCGTTGAAGGTGCCGTCGCCGCCGGCAGTGAAGACCCGCAGTTCTTCCCCGCTCTGCCGGGCCTGCTGCGCAGCGGCATTGGCCAGCTCCCGGGCATGACCGGCGTGATTTGTGATCTGAATGGTATATTCTTCCGGCGCAAGCCCTGCACGCGCGGCGGCAGCATTGATCTGCTGCGGCAGCGTACGGGTGCAATCGGCCTTACCGGCAGTTGGGTTCAAAAGAAATAATGTGCGCATGGACTTCCTCCTGCAATTCTGTTGCTTCTATGATAACAGAAAGCCAAAAGGATGCAAGAGCCAATCTCACAATGTCCCTGCCCCGTACGCACAAAAAAGGAGCGGATGTCTCCGCCCGCCCCCTGCAGACAAAAAAATACCGCCCCGGGTCTTGTAACTCAGGGCGGTCCTTTTGAGCTTCCGATGCTTTACAGTGTTGCGGTTTCGTCCTCCCGCAGGACGATAGCACCATCCGCCGAGCAGTCCGCTGTCCAGTGCTGGCCCACGCAGGCCGTGCCGGATGCGATCTGATCCGCAAGTGCCTGCTCCACTGCCCTGTCCACTGCGCGGCGCAGTTCTCTGGCCCCGTAGGCAGAGCGGGCCTTTGCTGCCAGCGCCTGCCCTACCCGCGGTGTGTGATGCAGCTGGTAGCCGCTGCGGGCGGCACGCTGCTCCAGCTGGCACAGCATTTTTTCGGCAATGGCGCACAGGCTGTCGTCGGCCAGCGGACGGAATACGATCATCTCGTCCAGACGGCCTGCCAGCTCTGGCCGGAACCACTTTTTTGCCTCCTCAATGGCCTGCGCAGACTGCTTTTCAAACACGGCTTCGCTGCCCGCCGCAAAGCCCAGCGGCGTGCTCTGACCCGCCAAAAAACGTGCGCCGAGGTTTGAGGTGAGCAGTACGATGGTGTTGCGGAAATCCGCCTTGCGGCCCATGGCATCGGTCAGCTGGCCATCTTCCAGTATCTGCAAAAGGATGTTCTGAATGTCCGGGTGTGCCTTTTCGATCTCGTCAAACAGCACCACACTGTAAGGGCGGCGGCGCACTGCTTCGGTCAGCTGTCCGCCCTCGTCATGGCCCAGATAGCCCGGCGGCGCACCCAGCAGCCGGGCAGCGGTGTGCTGTTCCTGATACTCCGACATATCAAATTTGAGCAGGGCTTTTTCGCTGCCGAACCAGCTGACCGCCAGCGCCCGGGCAAGAGCCGTTTTGCCCACTCCCGTGGGGCCAAGAAACAGCATGGCACCCATGGGCCGGCCCGGCTCGCCAAGACCGGTGCGGCTGCGCCGGATGGCACCTGCCACCGCAGCCACAGCCCGGCTCTGGCCCACGATCTCGGCGTTGAGACGTTCTTCCAGCTTGTCCAGTCGTTCCCGCTCCTGCTCACCTACCCGCTCCACCGGCACACCGCTGGCCTGCGCCACCACATGGGCGATATCGTCCGGCATCAGCGTGGGCTTTGACTGCTTTGCCTGCTCGGCCCGGATGCGTGCCGCCGCACAGGCTTCGTCCACAAGGTCGATGGCCTTATCCGGCAGAAAGCGCCCCGGCAGATACCGCACCGAAAGCTCCACCGCAGCCTGCAGCGCTTCCGGCGGAAGGCAGACATTGTGGTAGCACTCATAGCGCGGCGCAAGCCCGTTGAGGATATCCAGAGCCTGCGCAGGCGTAGGCTCCTCTACCTGCACCTTGCCGAAACGGCGTTCCAGCGCGGCATCCTTCTGGATGTGGGTGCGGAACTCTTCGGTAGTGGTAGCGCCGATAATTTGTATCTCGCCCCGGGCCAGCACCGGTTTTAAGATGCTGGCTGCATCGATGGCACCCTCCGCTGCACCGGCACCCACGATGGTGTGGAACTCGTCTACGAACAGGATGGAGCTGCCGTCCCGCACCAGCTCTTCCAGCAGGTTCTTGAACCGCTCCTCAAAGTCACCGCGGTATTTGGTGCCCGCCACAAGGCTGGCCATATCCAGTGCCAGCAGACGGCGGCCCTTGAGCGCACGGGGCACACGATCCGTGGCAATGCGCTGGGCCAGTCCTTCGGCAAGGGCGGTCTTGCCCACGCCCGGCTCCCCCACAAGACAGGGGTTGTTCTTCTGACGGCGGCATAAGATCTCCACCATGCGGTCCAGCTCTGCTTCCCGGCAGAACACCGGGTCCAGTTCCCGTTCCGCAGCACGGCGGGTCAGATCCCGGCAGTACTTATCACTGGCGCGGCTGCCGCGCGGCGCACTGACCGTGGTCCGCATCTGATACGGCAGTACGAACTGCCCGGACAGCTGGCGGCATTCCCGCACGGCATCTGTGAGCTGCACGCCCATGGATGCCAGCAGGATGCCTGCTGTGCAGCCGTCATCCTCCAGCATGGCGCAGAGCAGATGTTCCGGCTCGGCCCGGTTCAGGTGCGCGTTCTGTGCCCCGATGATGGCGTAATCCATGGTGCGCTTGAGGTCCGGCGCAAGAGCGTAGCGATCCAGATGCAAAGCCGGTGCGCGGCGGCTCTCGGCCAGCTGACGGCGCACCTCCGGTTCCCGGATCTGCTTGCCCTCCAGAAACCGTGCTGCCGCCCCGTGATCCTGCTGCAGGATCGCCAGCAGCAGGTGGCCGGTATCGGCTTTTTCGCAGCCAAGGTTCCCGGCAAGCTCCACCGCACTGCGCAGCAGCTGATCCGACTCGTGCGAAAAGCCCTTGTACCCGCCAAAGCCAAGTTTTTCCCAAATACTCATTTGCCCGCTCCTTGCTAATGAAATTCGTTTTCACAAGAAGTATAGCCCCGAAGCACAGAAAAAAAACATCTCTTTCTGTCGGGATGGGAAAACAAAAAGGAGATACCCGCAGGCATCTCCCCCTTCGCTGTTTGATTTTTCAGTCCATTTCGGCCAGAGCCTTTTTCAGGTTCTTGGCGATCTGATCCGGGCAGCTGGTATTGCGGAAACCGCAGAGCGTGCCCTCCATGCGGTCGATCACATCTTCGGCCTTCATGCCCTTGACCAGACGGCAGATGCCCTTCAGGTTGCCGTTGCAGCCGCCAATGACCTCCATGGACGCAATGGTGTGGTCATCGTTCAGCACAAAGTTGGTCTGCTTGGAACAGGTGCCGCTGTTCGGGAAGCTGAATTCCTTGCTCATAGTTCAAAATCCTCTCTTTTTGACAGAAATCCCGACGAAGATCGTCTGCTTCTATTATAGAGCAGCGTGCCGGAATGTCAATGTGACCGGGTCACGCATCAATACCGCGGCGCTTGTGAGCCAGTTCCAGAATGCGGGCCACCTGATCGTCCGCCGTGGTACAGGTACCCACCGGGTGCGGCACCTTGTGGTTTGCACCGTGGAAGTCCGTACCTCCGGTATGGATCAGCCCATACTGCTCACACAGAGCAGCACACTCGGCCCTGTCCTCCGGGCTGTTGCGGGGGTGCTCCACCTCAATGCCATCGATGATGCCCTCTTTGGCAAGCTGACGCACCAGCGGCATGCTCTTGTAAACGGTCGGGTGTGCAAACACCAGCACCGCACCGGCAGCTTTCGCCGTGGCGATCACTTCCTGCACCGAGGGATATTTTACCTGATGCAGCACCACGCCGCGCGGCTCCCAGCCAAAGAGATAACTGTACAGCTTGCCGTACACAGCATCGCACAGCCCCAGCTGGTGCAGCGCTTCCATAATGCCGCTTTTGAACAGCACACCGCTGTCCTTTGCGTATTCCAGCGCCTGTTCCGTGCGGAACTGCGGGTACAGCGCTTCGATCTCCTTTGCGCTTTGCAGGCCGCACTCGTTGCGGCGCTGTCGCAGGATGTCGCAGTGCTCCTTCAGTTCCCGGCTTTCCGGGTCCGGGAAGTAGCACAGCAGGTGCACGCGATGCTTATGCTCATGGTCATAGCCGGTCAGCTCGGTGGCCGGGAGCAGGCGCACGCCGTCCTGCACAGGGTGCTCATTGCAGTAGTTTACGCTGAGCAGGGTGTCGTGGTCGGAAATGGCCATGGTGTCCAGCCCCGCCCGCGCCGCCATGAGCGGCAGGCGGTGGATGGGCACAGAGCCATCGGAACAGGTGGAATGGTTGTGAAGATCGCCGGGCATGGAAAATGAACCTCCCAAGAAAGCCAGAGAAAGGCTTCCCCCAAAGAGGAAGCCTTCTATCATATCAGTGCTTATAGAAATTGATCAGGCAGCCGTCGGCCAGGATCTTGCGCTCGTCGGCGGTCAGCGGGGCCATGTACAGGCTGAACTCTTTTGCGGTGTCGCCCAGCACATAGGCCTTGATGTCCTGCAGGTCACCCTTGAGGGCCTCGCGGACATTCGGGATAAAGACATAGTCGCCCAGACCGAAGGGCGTTGCGCCCACCAGCTGCAACGGCAGCATACCCCAGTTGATGAGGTTGGAGCGGTAGCGCTTGGTAGCGTACTCGGTAACGATGTTGGCACCGGCCCCCAGCACACGCTGGCAGCTGGCCGCCTGCTCACGGGCAGAGCCATCGCCGGGCTTGACGGCAAAGATGGTGGATGCGATCTGCACATCGTTCCAAGTCAGGTTTTCGCAGCCGGGCACCTTGTGCAGCTGGGCCAGCACCTCGGCGCTGCCCTCGCCTGCACGGCGGGCCTTTTCTTCGGCCTGCACGGCCTTGGCACGGCCCACATACTCCGGGTCCTTGCGGCTGAGGGTGAACTCGGCCAGGCCCAGAGGATTGGAACGGTAAGACGAAGTCTCACCGGAGGGGATCAGCTCGTCGGTGGTGGTGACAGGGTCGGTGATGTAAGATGCCACCTTCAGCAGCAGGTTATCGCCCAGCGGTGCAATTTCGGGCCAGTCCTTGATGTTAGGGCCAAGCTTGAGCAGGGCATCGTAATCGCCCTTGCCAAAGCCCTGATACACGCGGGTATCGTAGCTGGAAGGATCGTACTGATACTCCGGCACGGTGGGATCATAGTCGATATCGGTAGCCGGGGTCAGAATGCCGCCGTTGGCCGTGGTGGCCGCAATGCTGCGGGCATCCATCAGTGCCACACCGGAAAGCTGGCCGTTGCCGGGCTTGGAGCCTTCGCGGCTGGGGAAGTTGCGGGTGGTATGGCGGATAGACAGCGCGCCGTTGGCGGGCACGTCGCCTGCGCCGAAGCAGGGGCCGCAGAACGCAGTGCGGACGGTGGCACCGCTGGCCATCAGGTCGTGGATGACTCCGGTGCGCACCAGTTCCATCATGATGGGCTGGCTGCCGGGATACACGCTCAGGGCGTAGTCACCGCAGCCGCCGGTGTGGCCCTTGAGGATGGAGGCAGCTTCATAAATGCTGTCGTACAGACCGCCTGCGCAGCCTGCGATCACGCCCTGATCCACACGCAGTTTACCGTTCTCGATCTTGCTGCACAGGTCAAGGCTGACGTCCTTGCGGCCGATCAGCTTCTGCACATCCTGCTCGCAGGCATGGAGAATATCCTCAAGGTTTGCGTTCAGCTCTTCAATGGTAAATGCATTGGAGGGATGCATGGGCAGTGCGATCATGGGGCGGATGGCAGAAAGGTCTACCTCTACCACACCGTCGTAATAAGCAAGGTCGGCCGGAGCCAGCTTCTTATAGTCGGCGGCACGGCCATGCACCGCAAGGAATTTCTGCGTCGTTTCGTCGGTCTCCCAGATGGAGGACAGGCAGGTGGTCTCGGTGGTCATGGCATCGATGGCGTTGCGGGTATCCTGACGCAGAGACGCAACGCCGGGGCCGACAAACTCCATCACCTTGTTTTTGACATAGCCGCTCTTGAACAGCTTGCCCACCAGCGCAATGGCCACATCGTGCGGGCCGCAGCCTGCAGGCAGAGAGCCGGTGAGATAAATTGCAACAACACCCGGACGGGCCACATCGTAGGTGCGGCCCAGCAGCTGCTTTGCCAGCTCGCCGCCGCCCTCACCAATGGCCATGGTGCCCAGAGCACCGTAGCGGGTGTGGGAGTCCGAGCCAAGGATCATCTTGCCGCAGCCCGCAAACTTTTCGCGCATGTACTGGTGGATGACCGCCAGATGCGGGGGCACAAAAATGCCGCCGTATTTTTTGGCGGCGGACAGGCCGAAGCGGTGGTCGTCCTCATTGATGGTGCCGCCCACGGCGCAAAGGCTGTTGTGGCAGTTGGTGAGCACATACGGAATGGGGAATTTCTCCAGACCGGACGCACGGGCCGTCTGGATGATGCCCACAAAGGTGATGTCATGGCTGGCCATGGCATCGAACTTGATCTTCAGGTTTTCGGCATCGCCGCTGGTGTTGTGGGCCTGCAGAATGCTGTAGGCCATGGTGCCGGTCTTTGCGTTCTCGATGGCTGCGGCATCAAAGCCCTTTGCTGCCAGTGCGGCGCTTGCTTCGCCGTCTGCAGGCACCCATTCACCGCGGGCATAGTATGCGCCGCCGGTGCTGCACTTGATCATATCCAACATCTCGATTCGCCTCTCTTTTTGTATTTCCCGCCCGCCCTATCTTGCGGGCACTGCCCCAGCAGAGCGGTACGCTGCCCGCTTTGCCCTCTTCTGCCGCGCTGCCAAAGCACGCGGCTACGGCCCGGAAAGCCGTATCTGAAGGTTATTATACCATGAAACCACGGAAAGAAAAAGCACTTTTTACAAATGAATTGTGAATGGAGGATGAAGAGACGGGCTCTGTGCTTTTTCTTGACAAAGAAGCCATTCTATTGTATTATTATTAGCGTTGTATGCCGCTGTGGTGAAATTGGCAGACACGAGGGACTTAAAATCCCTTTCTGGAGACAGAGTACGGGTTCGACCCCCGTCGGCGGCATAAAAAGACCCCCCAAGCTTACGCTTGAGGGGCTTTTTATTTTGCTTATTTTACACCTTGCCGCCGTGCAGCTCTGCGTACATGCTGGAGCGGCACTCTGCCACGGCAGGGGTCATGTTGACGTAGTGCTTGTGCGGGCACTCCAGACGCAGCTCGCTCTCCCAGGTCTCCTCGGTGAGCTGCTTTGCAATGTAGGCCTTCTTCTCTGCGATCGAAGGCAGCTCAATAGCCAGCTGACCATTCAGCACATGCGGCACCAGCAGCTTTTTGACCTTGGTGGGGGTAATGGTGACGGTGCGCTCGATGGCATCGGAGTCCAGATTGACCATCGTGACGGGCTTGCCCGCCTCGATGACCTCATCATCCATGGCGATCAGGTCACACTGGGCCTGACCGTTTTCATCGTAGAGGCGCCACGGCATCTTCTTGCCCGGAATGATGGCCTTGCTGGCGGAATCCGAGCACTTCATCTTGGGAGTGTAGCTGCCGTCCGGCTGCTTGACCGCCACCAGCTTGTACACACCGCCAAACACGGGGTCGGAAGCAGAGGTGATCAGGTTTTCGCCCACGCCGTAGGAGTCAAAATGAGCGTGCTCATACAGCTCCATGTTGGCGATCTTCTTTTCGTCCAGACCATTGGAAGCCACCAGCTTGATATAAGGCTTACCGGCCGCATCCAGTGCCTTGCGCAGGCGCTTGGAGCCGCGGGCCAGGTCGCCGGAGTCGATACGGGCGCTCTTGACGCGGCGGTTCGGGTCGTTGGGATATTTTTCGATGAGGTAATCGTCCAGTTTAATGAGGTTGGGCAGACCGCTCTCCATGATATTATAGGTGTCCAGCAGCAGACTGACCGAATCCGGGTAGGTATCGGCAAAGGCCTTGAAGGCATCAAACTCCGTGGGGAAGAACTCGATGAAGCTGTGTGCTACGGTGCCCACAGCCTTGACCTCCGCGCCGAACTTCATCTCGGCCAAACAGTTGGCAGTGCCCACGCAGCCGCCCAGAACAGCAGCATATGCACCATCGTTGCCAGCGCTTTCGCCCTGCGCACGGCGGGTGCCGAATTCCATCACGCTGCGGGGCGTGTGGGTGTTCAGGCCGGTGACGCGGGTAGCCTTGGTGGCGATCAGACTGTGGAAGTTCATGGTCTGCAGCAGGTAGGTCTCGATCAGAATTGCGCCCACGAGGTCGCACTCGATGCGCACCATCTGCACATGCGGGTATGCCACCGTGCCCTCGGGCAGAGCGTACATGTCGCCCTTCCACTGATAGGTGCGCAGATACTCACAGAATTCCTCACTCATGCCCTTGGTGCGCAGCCACCAGATATCCTGTGCATTGAAGTGATAATTCAGCAGGAAACGGGTCAGCTTGCGCTGGCCGGCGCTGATGGAGTAGCCCTGATTATCCGGGTTCTTGCGGAAGAACATATCGAACACCAGCGTGGTGTTCTTGAATCCGTGCAGGAACAGGCAGTTTGCCATTGTAAATTCATAAAAATCCACGACCATTGCGGGGTTGTCGTAGTCCTCATCTGGAATATAAGGCACAACCTTGATTTCGTCCATGAATAGTATCCTCTCTTCTTTACACCCGGCAAAGGCTCCTTGCTGTCCCCTGCCGTTCTGACCTGTGGGAAGGTTTGCGCGCCTGCCTGTCTTGACAGTGCGTTTCTATCATGATATCACCAAACGCAGAGCGGTGCAAGCATTTTTGGAAAATCCCGGTCAATTTCCGGTAAGAAAAAGCCGCCCATACACAAACAGCACGGGCGGCTTTCAGAACAAACGTCTTAACCGTTGATGATATTGGGGGTAGCATTCTTCAGCACAACGTCGTGGCTGCCGCCCTCAACGATGGAGGTAGAGGAAACCACGGTCAGCTTTGCTTTCTGCTGCAGCTCCGGGATGGACAGAGCGCCGCAGTTGCACATGGTGCTCTTGACCTTGTACAGAGTGGTCTGCACACCGTCAGCCAGAGGGCCGGCATAGGGCACGTAGCTGTCCACGCCTTCCTCAAAGCTCAGCTTGCTGGAACCGCCCAGATCGTAGCGCTGCCAGTTGCGGGCACGGTTGGAGCCTTCGCCCCAGTACTCCTTCATATACTGGCCGTTGATGCGCACCTTATTCGTGGGGCTTTCGTCAAAGCGGGCAAAGTAGCGGCCCAGCATCACAAAATCCGCACCCATGGCCAGTGCCAGCGTGATGTGGTAATCGTGGACGATGCCGCCGTCGGAGCAGATGGGCACGTAGATGCCGGTCTCCTTATAGTACTCATCGCGGGCCTTTGCCACCTCGATGACAGCGGTAGCCTGACCACGGCCGATGCCCTTGGTCTCGCGGGTGATGCAGATGGAACCGCCGCCAATGCCGATCTTCACGAAGTCTGCACCAGCCTCGGCCAGGAAGCGGAAGCCCTCGGCATCCACAACGTTGCCTGCGCCCACCTTGACGGTATCGCCGTAGTGCTCACGGATCCAGCCGATGGTGCGGCTCTGCCACTCGGAGTAACCCTCGGAAGAGTCGATGCACAGCACATCCACACCGGCATCCACCAGTGCGGGCACGCGCTCAGCGTAATCGCGGGTGTTGATGCCGGCGCCCACCACATAGCTCTTGTTCTTATCCAGCAGTTCATTGGCGTTCTTCTTGTGGGAGTCGTAGTCCTTGCGGAACACCATATACTTCAGGTTGCCCTCGGCATCCACCAGAGGCAGGGTGTTGATCTTGTTATCCCAGATGATGTTGTTGCAGTCGTGCAGGGAGGTGTTCTCCGGTGCAGTGACCAGCTTTTCAATGGGAGTCATGAAGGTGGTGACAGGGGCATCATCCGGGGTGTGGTTGATGCGGTAGTCACGAGATGCAACAATGCCCAGCAGCTTGCCGCTCGGAGTGCCATCGGCAGTGATGGCAATGGTGGAGTGGCCGGTGCGTGCCTTCAGCTCCAGCACATCGTGCAGGGTGGCAGTGGGGGCCAGATTGGAGTCGGACACGACATAACCGGCCTTGAAGCTCTTGACGCGGCGCACCATGGCAGCCTCGTTCTCAATGCTCTGAGAGCCGTAGATGAAGGACACGCCGCCCTGACGGGCCAGTGCAATGGCCAGCTTATCGCCAGAGACCGCCTGCATGATGGCGCTGATCATGGGAATATTCATCTGCAGGGGGCACTCCTCCTCGCCCTTGCGGTACTTGACCAGCGGGGTCTTGAGGCTGACAGCCGTGGGGATATTCTCTGCAGAGGAATAGCCGGGGACCAGCAGATATTCACCGAAAGTGCGGGAAGGTTCTTTATAGAAATAAGCCATGTTCAAACTCCTTTTCTCTTAACGCATCAACATCAATCGGATTCATGTTTGCAACCTATAAATTGATTGTATATACTGTACCACAAAGCCAGCCGGAATACAAACCCCCGCCGCGCCAAACTTTGTAAATGTCCTTTGCAGAAAAACAGGCAAATTGCCCACCAAAATGGCGTAAGGTCATACTTTCCCGCATGAGAAGCCGGTTTTTGCGTGATTTATGGATGCAAAAAAGCTCGTCCAGAACGGACGAGCTTTTTTGCACACGAAGCGGGATACCGCCTGTGCGGCACATGGATCACGACTGTGAAGGAGAACAGCCGGAGGAGGAGAACCTGTGCCCGATATCCCCAAAAAACAAGAAGAAAAAGATTTCACACTCAGCAGGGTCGTTTGCCCTTGCTGTAACCATATTGTAACTCTTTTGAAACCATTTTGCAATAGGGTTTTGTAATTTTTCTGTAATTTCTTTTGTTAACTTTTTGTAGACACATATAAAACCCCTGCCAGAAAATTTCCGGCAAGGGCTTTGCAGATCATTCTTTATTTTCTTAATAGCACTTTTTGCAAGCAGTGAAGCCTTCCGCTTTTGCTGTCGATAATGTAACCTTTTCCGGGTCTTTCATATTGCTGCAGGTAGACTTGCTGTGATATTTTTTGCCGCCGTGCGTTGGGACCCAGACCATCTGCTCCGTCTTTTTGCCGGCAGAAATGGTCTGAACGGCTGCAGTGGACGGCTTGCAGGCCGCAGTCTGTACGCTGGCGGCAGATGCCGCCGGGCACAGCAGACTGAAGCACAGTACCAGAACGGCCGCAAGGACTCGGAGATGTTTTTTCATTTGTTTTATCCTCCTTTGGACAATCAGAAGATCCTTCTAATAAAAGAGTACTCCCTGTTACTCAGAGGATGCAATTCTCAAAATGCGCCGGTTTTTTCTGCACGGGTGACGCTTTTTTTGCATTGCTCGCTTATTTTCAGCTAAAAGCGGCGCAGCGGTTCTCTTGAGAAATCAACGATTTACACGTTTGTCTTTCCCACCTCCAGATAGCACTCAAAGCTGGTCTGGCCGTTGTGCTTTCCGACCACATACCAGCCATCCGCCGAAGGGGCATAAAACACCTCTGCCGTTTCTCCCATCGGGATCTCGCGGTGGTAGTTGATAGAAGCAAAGGTCACGGGGCCTTTGCGCATCACTTCCAGCGGCAGCGCATCGCAGACAAGGTCCAGATAGAACGCGTTGTTCAAATGGCCGTTCAGATCGCACTGGGAATAATGCGCCGTCCACTCCCCTGCACTGGTCAGACCGTCCTTGCACTTGTGCAGCTGCAAAGGCAGCTCGCCCTCCACCGTATCGTTCCAGAAATTCTCCACCGTCCAGCCCGGCTCCCGCAGGATACGGCCCTCGGCAAGGCTTGCCACGATCCAGCGGCAGTCCACCATAGCCACCTCTTTACCCTCGGCATCGGTCAGGGTGGTGATGCGTTTGACCGAACCGTGTTTGCTGACCTGCGCCCGGGAGGTAAGGGTCAGCGTTTCGGCACGCTGCGGCACACGGTCAAATTTCAGGGCCTGCTTGCCCACCAGAAAGGTCACACCGCGATCTTTGAAGAACTGGTCATCCATACCAAAGGCGCGGGCGTGGTCTGTCGAAATCTGCTCCACATAGCGCAGCAGGGCGCTGGGCTTGAGCCGGCTGCGGAAGTCGGCATCTGCGTTCATGACTGTCATGGTCTCGGTGTAAAAGAACTGTTCCATGGTTATTCCTTTCTATAAAAAGAGACCACTGCACGTTGTTCTGTGCAGCAGCCTCCTTTGCGTTTAATACTGATTGCGGTTGCGCCTGCGGACCTTGCGCCAGATGTTGAAGCAGGCCAGCGCTACCATGGCTGCCAGCAGCGCAAGGAACAGCAGACTGCTGCCACCCTCGTCGTAGCTCTTCATTTCGCTCCACTTCACGTCCAGCTCGCTGTTCACATCGTCGCTCAGGGCAGTGAACACCTTTTCCTTGGCGGCTTTCTCTTCGGACGGATAAGCGATCTCGCTCTCCTTCAGATCCTCGTCCAGCACCTCCCACACATCCTGCATGGGGGTGGTGTAGCCGATGTACTCGGCGTTTGCCTTGCCGATGTCCGTCTCACACATGAAGTTGATGAACATTTCCGCAGCTTCCTGATGTTCACTGGCAGCAGGAATGGTCATGCAGTCCACGGAAAGCACGCTGCCTTCCTCCGGGAACACCCATGCAAGGTTGGGATTATCGTCGATCATGGTGATGGCATCGCCGGAGTAGTACACACCGACGGCTGCCTCGCCGCCGATCATCTTATCAAAGATCTCATCCATGACGTAGGCCTGCACCAGCGGCTTCTGAGCCTTGAGCTCTTCCACCACCTCGTCCACCTCTTCGGTGGACTGCGGGTTGATATCGTGGCCGCTCTTAAAAGCAGCAATGGCGTAGGCATCGCGGCTGTTGTTGAACATCAGGATATTGCCTGCGTACTGCTCGTCCCACAGGTCGGCCCAGCTGGTGGGCGCTTTGTCCACCATGGTGGTGTTATAAATAATGCCGGTGGTGCAGAGCATGTAGGGCACGGTGTAGGCATTCTGCGGATCGTAATCCGGATTCACGTACTCCTGATCGATCTTTTTGAAGTTCGGGATATTGTCGTAGTTCAGAGGCTTGAGCATCCCCTCGGCGATCATTTTTGCCACCATGTAATCCGACGGAATGACCACATCGTAGTTGGCTGCGCCGGACTTGAGCTTTGCGTACATGGACTCGTTGGAGTCGAAGGTGGTGTAGTTCACCTTGATGCCGGTAAGCTTTTCAAAGGCCGCCACCACGTCCACGCTGTCGTCCGAGCCGTTGGAGATGTACTCGCCCCAGTTATAGACATTGATGGCCACGTTCTGGCCCTTGAAGCGGGTCCAGTCGTAATCGTCCGACACCGAGACATCCTCGGTGACCTCAATGGTGCCGGCGGCAAAGGCGGGCATTGCACAGCAGACCGTCATTGCCAGCGCCAGCAGCAGCACAGCAAAACGTTTCATCACACGCCCTCCCCTCTCAGCGCCTTCTGGTCGCGGCGGTAGCTGCGGCTTTCCATGGCGTTGGAAACCAGAATGATGCACAGGATCACCACAAACATGATGGTGGACAGTGCGTAGATCTCCGGGCTGACCTTCTTGCGGGTCATGGAGTAGATGGCGATGGGCAGTGTTTCCACCGTGCCGCAGTTGAAGTAGGAGATCATGAAGTCGTCGATGGAATAGGTCAGGCAGATGAGGAAGGCCGACAGGATGGCCGGGCTGATCTCCGGCAGGATGACCTTGAAGAAGGCCTGCTTGGGGTCGCAGCCGAGGTCCAGCGCCGCCTCATACAGCTTGATGTCCAGCTGCTTGAGCTTGGGCGTGACGTTGAAGATGACATACGGCACATTGAACGCGATATGCGCAATGAGCAGCGTCGGGAAGCCCATGATGGTATCCGGCAGCCAGGAGACACCCCCGGCAAAGCGCTGGTAAGCCACGAACAGCAGCATGAGCGAGATGCCGGTGATGATCTCCGGGTTGACCACCGGGATATAGGTGATGTTGGTGACGACAAGGCGGCTCCCGCGGCCCATGGACGCAATGCCCAGACTTGCCGCTGTACCCAGCACAGTGGCAATGACCGCAGAGATCAGAGCCACTTCCAGCGAGACCAGCAGCGCATGCAGGATGGAGGAGTTGTGCAGCAGGCTGGAGTACCACTTGAGGGTAAAGCCGGTGAAGAGCGAATAGCCCTTGGACTGGTTGAAGCTGAATACGATCATGTATGCAATGGGCAGGTACATGAAGCAGAAAAACAGCACGATATAGACGCGCTGCATCAGGCGCAGATGTTTCGTTTTCATCAGGACACGCCCTCCATTTCATCTTCATCAAAGCTGGAGGTGAAGCTCATGCACAGCAGCACAATGATCATCAGTACAAGGCTCATGGCAGAGCCTACGTTCAAGTTGTAGCTGTTGCCCAGAAACTGCATTTCGATCAGATCGCCAATGAGCAGGTTGGAGCCGCCGCCCAGCATACGGCTGATGACAAAGGTGGACACCGCCGGCACAAACACCATGGTGATGCCGGTGCTGATGCCGGGCACGCTCATGGGAATGAGCACCCGGAGAAGGGTCTTGGTGGTGGAAGCGCCCAGATCCTGCGCAGCTTCCACCAGGCTCTGGTCGATCTTGGTCATGCTGGTGTACAGCGGCAGGATCATATAGGGCACATAGTTATACACCATGCCCAGCACCACCGCACCGGAGGTGTTGAGCATATTGAAGGGGCCAAGGCCGAACACGCCCAGAACAGCGTTCACCGGGCCGTTGATGCTGAGCAGGCCCATCCATGCGTAGGTGCGCAGCAGAAAGTTCATCCACATGGGCAGCATGACCAGCATGAGCATGATGTGCTGCTTGTTCACCCGCAGGCGGGAAAGAAAATAGCCCACCGGGAACGCAATGACCAGACAAATGACCGTGGCAATGAGGGCCAGCAGCAGGCTGCGGGCAAACACCGAGCCGTAGCCGCTGATGGAGGTGAGGTTATCCAGCGTGAAAGCTCCGTTTGCATCCGTAAATGCATAGTACACCACGATGATCAAAGGCACTACTGTGAACAGCGTCATCCATACAAAGTACGGATAGGCCAGCTTTTTATCGTAAATCTTCATCATTGCGGCTCACCCCTCTGAACGCGCCATAATGTGGATCTCGTTGGGGCCGATGCGCATACCAATGGTCTCACCGGGGGTGCAGGCGCGGGTGGAATGGATCAGCCATTCGCGGCCTTCGCACTCCACATGCATCTCAAAGTGGACACCCTTGAAGATGACATCGTTCACAACGCCGACAAGCTGGCCTTCCACAGGAGAGACCACCTCGATATCCTCGGGGCGCACCACTACCTGCACGCTCTGCTCGCGGGCAAAGCCGCGGTCCACACAGGGGAAGTCCACGCCGGAGAAGGACACCAGAAAATCCCGGTGCATCACGCCGTCCACGATGTTGGAATCGCCAATGAAGTCTGCAACAAAGGCATTCTTCGGCTCATTGTAAATATCCTCCGGCGTGCCGATCTGCTGCACCTTGCCGCCGTTCATGACCACGACGGTATCGGACATGGTAAGCGCTTCCTCCTGATCGTGGGTAACATAAATAAAGGTAATGTTCATTTCGCGCTGCAGGCGCTTCAGCTCCAGCTGCATCTCCTTGCGCAGCTTGAGGTCCAGTGCGCCAAGGGGTTCGTCCAGCAGAAGGATCTCCGGCTCGTTCACCAGACTGCGGGCGATGGCCACGCGCTGCTGCTGGCCGCCGGACATCTGGCTGATGCTGCGGCGCTCGAAGCCTTTCAGGCCAACAACTTCCAGCATGTTGCGCACCTTGCGGCGGATGGTCTCTTCGTCCATCTTTTTGAGCCGCAGACCGAAGGCCACGTTCTCGAACACGTTCAGGTGCGGGAACAGTGCGTATTTCTGAAAAACGGTGTTCACCGGGCGCTTATAGGGCGGCACGCCGGTGATGTCCTCACCTTTCAGCAGCACTTTGCCGGAATTGGGTTCCAGAAAACCTGCGATCAGGCGCAGGGTGGTGGTTTTGCCGCAGCCGGAAGGACCCAGCAGCGTTACGAACTCTTTGTCATGGATGTCGAGGTTCAGCCCATCCAGAATGCGCTGACCGTCAAATTCCACTACGATATCGCGCAGTGAAACGATCACCGAGTTGTCCATTTTTTACTTTATCCTCCTTGTAACTCAGATACGAAAAAAGACAGGGCCATGCCCCATCCCTCGTACCAGGGCGACCCAGCCCCGCACAACATCCATGACGACCGGAGAACCTGCAAAAGCAGGCTCTTATATTGCGCAGTTATTCTGCCCTGTCCCGTCTATCTTAATCAATCTTTGCTGAAATGTCAATCACTCTGCCGATGTTTGCCGAAACTTTACACCCCGCAACAAAAAAACATGCGCCGCAGCGGGCTTTCCGCATACGGCGCACAAAGGTTTTTATTCAGCTTTTAAGGCAGCGGCCGTTATCAGAAGGGCCTGCACAGTGTCAAGGTCAACCGCATAGACGGAACTGTCCCCCTCCACCATCATCCAGCAGCCGTCTGCATTTTCGGCGTAGTGGAGGGTCACGGTCCCATCGGCAGAGGCGGCCCGCACCGTTGCAAGCGGTGCATCAAAGCCATAGGCCGAAGGGTCGGCATCCGTGATTTGTGCGGTCACATAGCCTGCCAGAGCGGAGAGGATGCTCTGCACCTTGCTGTCGTCCAGATCGGCAGAGGGTTCATCGGCCAGCCGCCACACGGTCTGATAGGTGGTGGAATCGGCCGCACTTTCCGCGGAATCGCTCTCCGCTTCCGCAGGCTCAGAGACTGCATTCAGTGCAAGGGTGCCGCTGCCCGTCGTAATGGAAACACTTTCCAGCGCGGAGACTGTCAGTCCCGCCGGGTTGAACGCGCCAAAAAGGTCCGCTTTGGTCAGCTCAAAGCAGGCCGCCTTGTTGCCAGAAACGGTGTACACGGCATTGTCCCCTGCCTTCTGCACGTACAGATCTCCTGTGACCGGGTTCTCGGTGCCAAAGGCAAAGGTATTCGTCTCGCCTGCCGCCGTCACCGTGACCGTAACAGCCGGATCGGCAAGGCCGTAGTCCTCGCCGGGCTGAGCCGTGAGCTGACGTTTGGCGTTCAGGGATGCCAGCGCCGTGACCATGGTATTGCAGGCAGATGCATCCAGATGATAGTCCGGGTCATCCGCCAGCGTCCAGCTGCCGGAATCGTAATTTAGGGTAAGCGTTTCGCCGCCATAGGCATACCGGATGCTGGTCACATCGCCTGCCGCAAAAGAAGAAAGCAGGATGCTGCCCTCTGCGGCGGCGCTGGAAGCAGCTTCTTCTGCGGCATTGCTGCGGCTGACAAACCACAGCAGCCCGCCCAGCACAAGCACCAGCACCAGAAGCACCGCAAGGGTGCGCTGTTTTGTTTTCATGGCAGTGCCCCCTTACCTGCGGCGGCGCAGCAGCACCACCACAGCACCTGCAATGAGCACTGCTGCGGGCAGCACGAATACGAACACCATGCCCAGCGTCATGGATGCGGAAGCCGGGACCGTGATGGGTGCAGCTTCCAGTGCTTTGGTGTCGATGAGCAGGCTCTGCCCTACCAGCGAAGCGGCACAGCCCTGCAGGAAGGTCAGGTTGCCCGGGATGGACTGGTACACCTGCTCGTTGTCCATGTTGGGGCAGCCGATCCAGATCACCTCGGCACCGGTGGAGTCATTGCGCGCCCATACGGCCAGCGAGAACGGGCCGTCGGTATCGCCGGCTTCCTTTGCGGAAGAAGAGCTGGCATCAAAGTCCTGCTTGCTGTAGGCATCCTCGGTGGTATGCAGCAGCGGTTCCGCCGTCACATCGTCTGTCTCGGTGATGGTGATGCCCTGTGCCACCGAGAGCATCACATGGGTGCTCTGATTCACGCCGTCCAGCGCGGTGCTTTCGTCGGCGGCCGCGTAGTCCGGGAACAGCGAGTACGGGTAGCCGTACAGCGCGTGGCCCGCATCGCCCTCCACCACAAGGCCCGGCTCACGTGCAAGGCCGAACTGTGCCATCACTGCATCCAGAGTGGGCGTTTCGGTATAGCCGCTGGTGGTCAGCAGCACCTTGCCGCCGTTTTCCAGATAGGCCTGCAGCTGCGCGATCTCATCCACAAGGCCGTCAGCTGCAAAATCCGAAGCGGGGTTGCTGATGATGAGCAGATCACAGTCCTCCGGAATGGTGCCGGTGAGCAGATCCAGCGGCTGGGCATCGATATTCTGCGCCTTGAGCGCCTCGGTCAGCGAGGAGGTAAGCGCCTGCTCGCCGTGGTTGGTGGTGTAGTAGGCATGACTTTCTGCTGCGGCAGTCAGCTTGTAGATGGCAGAGCTGATCTGCTTTTCGCCGCCAAAGGTCACGTTGGCAGCGCCGGTGGTGTAGTAATCGGAGTAATCGTACTCGTAAAGTTCGGCGGCGTTCAGCACTTCGCTGTTCTCACCGCTGACCACGATCAGACTGCCGGTGGATGCATTCTCTGCGCCGTACTGCGCTGCAAAGGTCGGGTAAAGCGCCGGGTCCTTCTGCTCCCAGTGGAAGTGACCGCTCTCGTCGGCGTAGTGATCCAGCAGCTTGGTGATAATGGCATCCTCGCTGCCGGTCTCACAGAGATAATAAACGGTCACGTCCTGATCCAGGCTCTGCATCAGCTGCCTGGAGCTGTCGCCCAGCGTGTACATTTTGGCGGCAGAGAGGTCGAACTCGGTGTATTTTTTCGGGATGGCCCCCACCAGCAGATTGATCAGCACGGCCAACACGATGGCTGCTGCCAGAATGGCCGTGGAGTACAGCCCATTGCGGAACACCTTGCCGTTTGCGGAGGAAGAAAATTTGAAATTTTTCATGTTGTTCTCCTCCCCTCAGTTCCAGCGGCGCTTTTCCAGCCCCTGCGCCGTGAAGAACAAAAACAGCATGGTCACGGTCAGGTAGTACACCAGCGTCGGGATGGAAAAGCTGTTGTTGACAAACTCTTCAAAGGGGGTGAACAGGCACAGCCCGCTGAGCACCGCGCTGAACGCTTCGGTCAGCCAGCTGCTCTGCAGCAGGAACAGTGCCGTCAGCACCACACAGCAGCCCGCAAAGGTCAGGCAGCCCAGCGTAAAGCTGCGGGTACGCAGGCCTGCCACCACACTGAGCACTGCCGCAATGGCAGTGAACAGGGCCAGCGCCACTGCGCTGCCTGCGGTGAACATGCTGCGCAGGCTGGGCATCATGTAGGCCAGCAGCAGTGCGGCAACACCTGCCACCGCAGCAATGATCTGATTCTCGGTCAGGCTGGAAAGAAACACGCCAATGGCAATGGCGGCGCAGCCCATGAGATAATAGCACAGCAGAGCGGCCAAGTTTGCCAGCGTGGCCGTGCCGGTGGCACCCAGTGCGGCCAGTACAAGGATCATGACCGCATCGGCAAGGCACGGCAGTGCAAAGATGACGCACAGGGCAAAGAATTTGCCCAGCACGATGCCCACACAGAGGCACCGGGCTGGTGAGCAGGAGCTGGTCGGTGCGGGTGCGGCGTTCCTCCGCAAAGGAGCGCATGGTCAGCACCGGGATATACAAAAGCAGCACAAAAATGGTGCGGTACAGCGTGTAGTAGCCAAAATCCGTCAGGCCGTAGCCCAGATTCAGGGCAACAAAATAGATGGCCGTTGCCGCCAGCATAAAGGCGGTGAGCACATAGCCGATCATTCCATGGAAGCAGCTGCGGACTTCCCGTTTGAAAATGGCGGTCATTCCGTTTTCTCCTCCCCTTCATCCGATGGTGTTTCAGACTCGTTTTCGGTCAGTGCAAGGAACACTTCCTCCAGCGTCCTGTTTTCCGCTGCCAGCGCCAGCACCGTGCATCCGGCCTGCGAAAGGGCGCGGGACACCTCGGCGCGGCGGTCAGAAGCATCGGCACTTTCTGCGGTAAAGGTCACCTGTCCGTCGGCCTCGGATTCGATCTCCACCTTGCGGATGCCCGGAATGGAGCCGACTGCTTTCAGCACGGTCTGCCCCCCGCCCAGAGCGGTAGCGCGCAGACGGCTGCCGGGGTTCAGCTTTTCGGCCAGCTGTTCCGGCGCACCCACCGCCACCAGATGCCCCTTGGAAAGGATCAGTACCTGACTGCACACTGCCTGCACCTCGCTGAGGATGTGGCTGGACAAAATGACCGTATGGGTCTTGCCCAGTTCCTGAATGAGTCTGCGGATCTCGATGACCTGTGCAGGGTCAAGGCCCACGGTAGGCTCGTCCAGAATGATGAGCTGCGGCGCGCCCAGCAGTGCCTGCGCAATGCCCACGCGCTGGCGGTAGCCCTTGGACAGACTGCGGATGAGCCGGGGCAGCACCTCTTCCAGCCCGGTGCGGCGGGCAGCTTTGCGCACCTGTTCTTTGCGGTCGGCCTTCTTTTTGATGCCTTTCAGCTCTGCAGCAAAATCCAGATATTCCTGCACCGTCATTTCCGGGTAGAGCGGCGGCTGCTCGGGCAGATAGCCCACACAGGCCTTGGCCTGCTGGGCCTGCTCCGGCAGGCTGAAGCCCGCCACCTTCACTTCACCGGAGGTGGGGGCAAGGTAGCCGGTGAGGATATTCATGATCGTGGACTTGCCCGCGCCGTTTGGGCCGAGCAGGCCGAAGATCTGGCCGTCGCCCACCGTAAAGGACAAATCTTCAATGGCAGGGTGCGTGCCATACTTTTTGCTCAGATGCGATACTTCGATCACAGCAAACGCTCCTTTTTCATCTAGTTCAATGCTGGTATATTTTAGACGGAAAATGTGTAAAAATTAAGACAATCCTGTGGCGGGATGCAAAAAGAATTCTTAAGAATGATTAAGGCCGCCCTTTCATATGCCAAAAAGGCAGCAAAAAAAGCACCGTCTCCCAAAGGAAACGGTGCTCAGAAAACCATAATTACTTACGGCCGAAGCGCTTGTTGAAGCGCTCAACACGTCCGCCGGTGTCAACCAGCTTCTGCTTACCAGTGTAGAAAGGATGGCACTTGGAGCAAACTTCGACGTGGATCTCGGGCTTGGTGGAACGAGTCTTGATGACGTTGCCGCAAGCGCAGGTGATGGTGCAGTCAACGTAGTTCGGATGGATACCCTGTTTCATTCTTTTCACCTCATTTCTGGTTCTGACTTATTGGGGCCATATTTAATGTATGTGCCCATCACAACCTTCAATATCGGCTACCCCGTCGAGCGGCCTTGGAAACGATTGCCTTACTATTATAGCACGATTCCGACAGAATGCAAGAGGAAAAATAAAGTTTTTAGCATACAAAAAGTCCCCTGCACTTTCATGCAGAGGACTTTAACGGTTTTACCTTACGCCGTCAGGCCATCAGTGGATGAACACAGGACCCAGCGGGTTGGTGATGGGGCTGACGTAGCCGCCCAGCAGCTTGGGGATCGCCAGGCTGATGTCGGGGATGAAGGTCAGCAGCAGCAGTGCAACGAACATGCACAGGTAGAACGGCAGGGTCGCCTTGACGACCTTTTCCATCGGGCGCTTTGCAACGGCAGAACCGATGAACAGCACAGCACCGACAGGAGGAGTCAGCAGACCGATGCCGCAGTTCAGAACCACGATGATACCGAACTGGATGGGATCGATACCGATGGAGGTTGCGATGGGCAGCAGGATGGGAGTAGCGATCAGGATGATGGGAGCCATATCCATGATGCAGCCCAGAACCAAGATGATCAGGTCGATCAGCAGAGCGATGATGTAGGGGTTATCGGTGACGCTGGTGATGGCATTTGCAGCCAGATCCGGCACATGCAGCATGGTCAGGCAGTTGCCGAAGACTGCAGAGGTAGCGATCAGGATCAGCACGATGGACAGAGTGTTCACGCACTCATCCAGTGCATGCCAGACGCCCTTCCAGTCCAGACCCTTGTAGACGAACACCGACACGAACAGAGAGTAGACAACTGCAATAGCTGCAGACTCGGTAGCGGTGAACACACCGCCAACAACGCCGAACACAACGATAATAACAGCGGCCAGTGCCCAGATGGAAGTGCCCAGCTGCTTAACGAAGGCCTTGATGCTGAACGGAGAGCCCTTGGGGTAATTCTCCTTGACCGAGATGATGTAGGAACCGATCATCAGGACGATGGCCAGCAGAGCACCGGGCAGATAACCTGCCAGGAACAGGCTGCCGACCGAGATGCCGCCGGCAGTGGTGGCATAAATGACCATGTTATGGCTCGGAGGAACCAGCAGGCCCTCGCAGGAGGAGGTGATGGTAACAGCAGTGGAGAAGTCGGCATCGTAGCCCTGATCGACCATCATGGGGATCATGATGGAGCCGATGGAAGCGGTATCTGCAGATGCAGAACCGGAAATGCCGCCGAAGAAGTAGGAAGCAACGATGTTGACCATTGCCATGCCGCCGCGCATCCAGCCCACGCAGGCGTCAGCCAGAGCGATCAGCTTTTCAGAAATGCCGCCGGAGCCCATGAGCACACCCATGGTGATGAAGAACGGCACGGCCATCAGGCTGAAGGAAGAGATGCCCTTGACCATCAGACGGCAGACATCGGTCAGTGCCTGACCCTGCACCATCATGCACAGCACGCTGGAAAGACCAACGGCGTATGCAATGGGAAAACGCAGGAAGATCATTACAAAGAAGCTGACAAGAAGGACAATGATTGCCAGTGTCTGAACTGTCATATTACACTTCCTCCTTTACAAAAATGCTCTTGATGTGGTTGTACAGTGCCTCGATCTCGAAGATGATCATGGCAACACCGGCCAGCGGCACCGGGAAGTACATCCAGAAGCGGCTCAGCCAGGGCATGGACACGTAGAAGCCGCGGCCGCCCAGAGTGGTGGCATAGTTCCAGCCGACCACCATCATGATGACACCCAGAATGCACACGGCAAGATCGGCCAGAATATCCAGCACCTTGACGGCGATTTTGGGCAGATACACGTCAAACGCAGTCATGCGGATATGGGCACCGCGGCGGATGGCCAGAGCAGCACTCAGCACGGCCATGTAGCTCATGCAGGTCAGCACAACCTCTTCCGACCATGCCGGATCCGGGATGAACGAGACGTAACGACCGATGACCGACATGGTAGTGATGAGGATATCTGCGATCAGCAGCAGCTTGCAGATAAACAGGACCACTTTGTAGGTGATGTCGTACGCCGGCTTGATCTTATCCAAAGTGGTAAAGATTTTCGGCATATGAATTCCTCCATATAAAAAACCCGGCAGGTCTGCGGGCGTATCCCGTAGTCCCCCGCCGGGCTATGTACTATCTCAGAACAGGAAAGGCTTTTTCAATTATGCCTTCATGTCCAGCAGCTGCTGATACAGCTCAGCCTGATCGGAGGTGTTCTCGCTGATGACCTTAGCGCAGGCCTCCTGCCAGGGTGCCTTGTCGTCAACATCCACAACGTTGCAGCCGGAGCTTCTCAGCTCCTCCAGGAACCTTGTTCTCAGCGGTCTCGGACAGGTCTGCATTGAAGGCCTGCGTATCAGCACCAGCCTCCATGATGGCAGCCTGCTGGTTCTCGGTCAGCTTGCCCCATGCGTTATCGGTGATAACAGCCTGAATAGCGCCCAGAGTGTGGCCGTCCAGGATCAGGTTGTTGGCAACCTCGGGGAATGCATTGGACTTGTAGTTTGCGATGGGCTGCTCAGCACCATCCACAACGCCGGTCTGCAGTGCGCTGTACAGCTCACCGAAGGAAACGACGGTGGGGTTAGCGCCCAGACTCTCGACCATGCCGTTCATAACGGGGTCATTGGACACGCGCAGCTTCAGGCCCTTGAAATCATCGATGCCGGAGACCGGGTTGACCGTGAAGAAGTGACGGAAGCCCTCTTCGCCGTAGAAGACACCACGAACGGGCAGGCCCAGCTCCTGAGGCTCGTTCAGGAACTCAGGTGCCAGATCGCTGTTGGCGAAGTTCCAGAAGTGTGCGCGGTTCTCGAAGGTGAAGGGGATGGACAGCAGCTTGGACTTGTTGCAGCCGTAGCTGGTCAGTGCGAAAGCGGAGATACGGCTCATATCGATGGAGGTAGAACCGCCCAGAATTGCATCCAGAACGTCGTTCTCAGAACCCAGAACGCCGGAAGCCTGCACGTCGATGACGACGGAGCCGCCGGTCAGCTCCTCGACCTTCTCCTTGAAGTGGGTAGCGGTCTGACCAACGATGGTATCCAGCGGGTTGACCTCGGCGTAGACCAGAGTCACCTTGGGATCGTTTGCAGCAGCAGTAGCATCACCAGCAGCAGAAGCTGCGGTGGAAGAAGCTGCGGTAGAGGTGGAAGCAGCAGAATTGCTGGAACCACCACATGCGGTCAGAGCCAGAGCAGCGGCGGAAACACCGGCTGCTGCCAGAAAGCTGCGACGAGTGATCTTTTTCATAATAAATCGTCCTCCTTAAATCTCCCGAACGGCCCGGTCTGCACAGGACCCGCATGCCGTTCATTTACTGTACATACTTTAGCAAATTTTTTTAACTGAAACAAGGGCTTTCAAAAAATGTCCTGTTTTTTGAAAAAATATCAGAATTTCTTTTGTGAAAAACGCCAAACGCTTTACTTTTTGTTTGTGCATCTTCGCCTAACAGATGGATACATTCCTGTATTCAATAGAAAAACAAAGTGCTGGATGCCCTCCCCTTTGGGGTCCAGAGCACACAGCGCTTTGCCGGTTCTTTTTTCTGTTTTCCTGATTTCTTTGCCCATCTTTTCCGGGCTTTGCTGTGGATCTTATGCCTGCCGGATGCGGGCGATCAATTCGCCCTGCTGGGCAAACCGATCATACATCGGCTGCACAGCAGCACGGAACCTTGCCTTTTCTTCTTCGTCCAGCTCTGTCACCTCAATGCCTGCTGCACGCAGATCACTTTCCGATTCCGCCTCCTGCTGCGCCCAGAGCCTGCGCTCCACCTTGGCGCTCTCCCGGGCACACAGGCGGATGATCTCCGGGTAGCGCTCGTCCAGTGCGGCCAGTTTTTCCATCACAGCAGGGCTTGCAAGCTGCACCTCCGGCACGCGGGTATGCTCATCCTTTAAAAAGTAAGGTGCCACCTCGTAGTGACCCATGGCTTCGTAGCTGGGCCAGTTGTTCTCTGCGCCATCGATCTCACCGTTGTGCAGGGCGGCATACACCTTGCTGTACACCACCTTTACCGGCTTTGCGCCGAGGTCGGTGATCATTTCGCTCATCATGTCCGATTCCTGCACGCGGATGGTCAGGCCCTGCAGATCCGCAAGGCCTGTCACCTTCTGTCGGGTGTAGATGCTGCGCACACCGGCATCGAACCAGGAAAGGCCGGTCAGCTCCAGCGACTCCAGCGTGGAGAGGAACTCGTCGCCGATGGTCCCATCCAGCACGCGCCACATCTGGTCAGCGTCGGTGTAAAGGTACGGCAGCTGCAATACGCTCAGCGCCGGCTCGTACTCTGCCAGCTGGCTGAGGGACACGCGGGAGAAGTCAATGCCGCCGAACTGCATCTGCTGGATCACGCTCTGCTCCGCGCCCAGCTCTCCCCCGCTGTACACCAGCACTTTCACGCGGCCATCGGTGCGCTGGGCTACAAGGTCTGCAAAGGCCAGCGCCGCCTGCGTAGTAGGATAATCCTCCGGCTGGTTCTCCGCATAGCGCAGGATCAGCTCTGCCCCCGGCTCGTCCTGTACCGGCTGGTGGCCGCAGCCGGCCATTGGCAGTGCCAGCACCGCCGCGCCGAACAGGGCGGTGAGCATCTGACGGCGGGTCACAGGCGGGCCTCCCGTGCAGCCTTGGCCGCTTCCCTGCGGTACTGGGTGGGGGTCATGCCGGTGCGTTTTTTAAAGGTGCGGGCAAAATAGCTGGAATCCTCGTAGCCCACCATGGAAGCTACCTCTGCTGCCGAACGGAACGGGTCGGTGAGCAGCTCCTTGGCAGCGTTGATACGCAGTTCGGTCAGGCAGTCCAGAAAGTTCATCTTCTGGTACTTCTTGAACTGTGCCGAGAGATACGCCGGGCTGATATGCAGGATCTCGCTCACACTGTCCAGCGAGAGGTCGAACATATAGTTATCCTCCATATACTTGCGCACATGGGCCATGACCAGTGCATTGCGGTCGTTCTCCCCTGCTTCGGCGGCATCGCTCTCCGGATCAGCTTCCGGCTCCGGTTCCACCGGAGCCAGCTCTGCAAGGCGGCGGCCCGCCTCGATCTGACGGATGGCCTTGCGGATGGAAGCTTCCACTTCGTCCGGGTTCACCGGCTTGAGCAGATAATCGCAGGCACCCAGATGCATGGCCTCGTGGGCGTACTGGAACAGACTGTAGGCCGTAACAAAGATCACCTTGCACTCCGGGCGCTGTTCCAGCACGGCGCGGGCTGCATCCAGACCGTTCATACCGGGCATCTCAATGTCCATCAGGATCAGGTCTGCGCCCCACAGCACCGCCGTATCCGCTGCCTTGCGGCCGTTCTCGGCAGTCTCGATGGTCACTTCGTGCTCAAAGCGGCGGGCCACGATGTCCGCCAGCGTTTCCCGTTCCAGTGCTTCATCATCCGCGATCAACAGACGAATCATTCCTCAAACTCCTCCTCATTCTCCACCAATGGCAGATACAGCACCACCGCCGTACCGCGTCCCGGATGGGACCGTATCACAAAGCGGCTGTTCCGATCCAGCAGACGCAGGCGGGCCGCAACATTATAAATGCCGATATGCTCCCAGCGCTCACCGGGCTGGCTGAGCGCCCCGCGCAGCTGTCGTAATTGATCCAGCTGGATGCCCACGCCGTTATCCACCACGCGGATGCACAGCAGTCCCTTCTCCCGCAGAGGGTTCACGCGGATGCGCACCACACCGCCCTCCTCTTTGGGGCAGATGCCGTGCTTGAAGGCATTTTCCACGATGGGCTGTAAAATAAAGGACGGCACCATGGTCTCGGTAAGATCCAGCGAATCGGAAATGCGCCACTCCATACGCACCCGCTCACCAAAGCGGACATGGTAGATGGAGTAATATTCATCCACGATGCGCACCTCACGGGAGAGCGGCACCTGTTCATCGTTGCTCATCAGGCTGTAGCGCAGCAGGTGCGAAAGCGCCATGATGAGCGCCTGCGTACGGTAGGCCGTCTCGGTACCGGCGGTCTGCTGGATCACATTCAGGGTGTTGAACAGAAAGTGCGGGTCGATCTGGCTGCGCAGCTGCTGCAGCCGGCTGCGCTCCATGCGGTTCTGCAGTTCCAGTGCTTCGGTCTTCTGGCGGTGCAGCTCCCGCTCGATCTCGTTTTTCTCCTGCAGGGTGGTCACCTGCTGGGCCATGGAGTGCTTCATGATGTTGAAGGACTCGGCCAGCTGAGCGATCTCCGGCTGCTTGGGCAGCGGGATGTCCGGGGCGTCGAACTCACTTTTGCCAATGGCGCGGGAGGCTGCGATCATCTGCTGCACCGGCGTGAGCAGACGCATGACCATCAAACCGGTAACGCAGCCCAGCGCCACGCACAGCGCCACCACCACCGTCTGCAGCATGGTGATGCGCTCGTTCAGGGCCGAGATGGTGGTGTAGGTGGTCTGGGAATCCTGAATGGCGGTTTCCAGCAATTGCAGGGTGTACTGGCTCAGGTAATCGCCGCAGGGCACCACCTTTGCATAATACAGCTGGGAAGCTGCGGCATCGTTGCCGCTGAGCAGGTCGTTTTCCAGCTCATCCAGCAGGCCGGTGTAGGTCTGATAGACCGTATCCACTGCGCCGTAGAGCACCCGCTGCTCATCGCTGACGCTTTCCAGACTGTTCAGGCTGGTACCGATGCGCCAGAGCCATGCGTTGCAGGTGGAAGATGCCGACTGCAGCCAGTCAATGATCTCCTCCGGCTCGCTGTTCTCCCAGCGGTAGTTCTCCAGCACGGAAATAGAGCTTTCCACACCGCCCTGAAAGCGGCTGATGGCGTTGAAGCAGCCCATCTGCGCGTCCTGTACTGCCTGCACTGCTCTGGACTGGTAGCCATTGAGCGTGAGCTGCATGGCAAAGGCCGCAAAAAATGCTGCCAGACACAAGCCCATGCGCTGCTTGAGGGTGATCTGCCGCTTGCGGTGCTGCAAAGCCTGCCGCCTCCTTTCGTTTGGTAACGATTTATTGTACCACGCTTTGGGCCGGATTGGCAAGGTTTGCATGTTTTTCTCTTGCCTAAACCGCGCAATTGTGGTACGATGCCTGTAAATACAAAGGAGGCGACTTTATGTCCCAGACCATCTCCGTTTCCACCACCATGGGTGAGCAGGGCTTCCGCGATTTTGCCGTGTTCGATGCATTCCATCACCGCAAAGCATGGCTGCGTCCCGCTGTTTTTGCCGCCATCATGCTGGCTTTTGCCGCCGTCTGCCTTTCGCAGCTGGGCAAGCGCCCGGGTGCCGGGCTGCTGGCTGCTGTGCTTGCCATTGTGGGCATCGGCCTGCCGGTGAGCTACTTTTACTCGTTCTTCCGCAGCGTTTCCCGGCAGATCAAACAGATGCATCTGCCGCGGGCCTTCTACCGTGTGGAGCTGGCCGACACCGGCATTGCTGTGTGGATGTACGGCCAGCAGGACAAGCCCGAACCCACCAGCCGCCACGCATGGGACAGCTTTTACTGCGCCTACCGCACGGACAATGCGGTGTACCTCTACGTAGAAAAAGAGAAAGCTTACTTACTGAACGACCGCATGGAAGTGGTGTGGAAGTTTTTGGCCGGCATCCTGCCCAAAGAAAAGCTGCACGACTGCAGAAAAGGTTAAGCCCAAAAAATATGCACACGCAAAAAAGAACTGCTGACATTTCGTTCAGCAGTTCTTTTCTTTTATAAAGACCCACGCTGCGGCAAAGCAAAGCGCAGCGCGGGTGCGAAGATAGCTTATGTTATTGCGTCAGCCGATCAGCGGGCCAGCGTATACTTGTGCAGGGTCTTGCGCACAGCGCCGGGGCCTGCAAACAGCTCCTTGGCCATTGCCTCGATCTTCTCGCCCAGACCAACGGCATACAGATCCACGCCGAACACGTCAACACGGCTGTACAGCTTCTTCAGGCAGCTGAAGTCCTGCTCGCCTTCCTTGACCTCCAGCGGAGCAACGATGGCCTGCAGCTCAGCCAGCAGCGGATCGGTGGAAGGCTCAAAAGCCTGACCGTTGTCATCGATGCCCTTCAGGTAGCGGGCGTAGCCTGCCAGCACCAGCGGGATCAGGATCAGGTTGCTCTTGTCCAGACCGCGTGCCTCGTAGGCCTTGATGGTCTCACCAAAGCGGATGGCCAGCTTCTGGGAGGTATCGGTTGCGATACGCTGGGGAGCATCCGGCATGAAGGGGTTGGGCAGACGGCGGTTGATGACAGCGCCGATGAACTCGTAGGGGTTCAGCACGCCGGGATCGACCACGACGGGCATTGCCTCGATATAGCCGATCTTCTGGATGAAGGCACGCAGGTCTTCATCGGCCATCTCGGCGGAGATCAGGGTGTAGCCCAGCATGCAGCCATAGATGGACATGGCAGTGTGCAGCGGGTTCAGGCAGGTGCACACCTTCATCTTCTCGATCTTGTCCACGGTCTCGCGGTCGCAGTACAGCACACCGCCCAGCTCCAGCGGAGGACGGCCATTGGTGTAGTGATTCTCGATGCACAGGTACTGGGTCTCTTCGGCGTTGACGAAGGGAGCGGTAAAGGTGTGCTTCTCGGTGACGATGGTGTAGTTGTCCTCAAAGCCGTCGTCGGCCAGCATCTGCTGGACCTTGGCATCCGGGCGCGGGGTGATCTTGTCGATCATGCTCCACGGGAAGGTGATCTTGGTCTCGTCCTGCACATAGGCAAGGAACTCGGCGGGCACCAGACCCTGCTCCACCCACTTGGCAGCATAGGCGTGGACAGCGTTCTTGACCTTATCGCCGTTGTGGGAGCAGTTATCCATGCTCTGAACGGTCAGGGGCAGCTTGCCGGCCTTGAAGCGCTCGTACAGCAGAGCAGTGACCTTGCCCATGGCCAGCACGGGGGTCAGGCCGCGCTCCAGATCAGCAGGAGCAACGCCGTAGCCCTTCTCAGTGATAGTGAAGGAGATCATCTGCAGGCTGGGGTTCTGGAAGATCTCCACCAGACGTGCCCAGTCCTCGCCGAAGGAGTAGTCAGCCTTCAGGCTCTCGGTGACGGAAGCCACCACCTTCTTCTCGATCTCGCCGGTGGACTTCAGGCAGACCAGCAGGCTCATATTGTCGTAGGGACGATAAGCCTTGTCGATGATCTCGTAGTCAAAGCTCTCGGCCACGATGACACCGCGGTCATACTTGCCGGTGTTCAGCGCATCGTTCAGGATGGCAGCCGGGAATGCACGGAAGATATTGCCTGCGCCGAAGTGCACCCAGGTGGGTTCGGCGTGGGTCTTGGCCTTGACAGCCTCGATATCGAATTTGGGCAGCTCATAGCCCTTCTCTGCCCACTCGGCGGACAGATTGCCGTTTTTGATCTCAGACAGCTTCATATTTATCAGCCCTTCTTTTTCTCTTCATCCAGACGATCCAGCAGATCCCAGACACCCAGCATGTACTGAACGCCCAGAGCACGGTCATACTTGCCGTAACCGGGGCGGCAGTTGCCGGGGCCTTCCTCCCACAGCTGACGGCCGTGGTCGGGACGGATGTAGCCCTCAAAGCCGCAGTCATGGTAAGCACGCAGCACCTCGATGATGCCGGTCTCGCCGCAGCAGTCGCGGTGAGCAGCCTCGGAGAAGTCGCCGTTGGGGAAGTGGTGGATGTTGCGGATGTGACCAAAGGCAATGCGGTCGCAGTGCTTGCGCACGATCTCGGCACAGTTGTTGTTGGGGTTTGCGTTCAGGCTGCCGGTGCACAGGGTCAGGCAGTTGTACGGATCATCCACCATGCTCAGGAAGCGGTCGATGCTCTCAGCATCCACCAGCAGACGGGGCAGGCCGAAGATATCCCAAGGGGGATCATCCTGATGGATAGCCATTTTGATGCCGCACTCATGGCAGGTGGGCATCAGTGCTTCCAGGAAGTACTTCAGGTTTTCCCACAGCTTTTCCTTGGTGACAGGAGCATAGGCCTTGAACAGCTCGTCCAGCTTTGCCATGCGCTCCGGCTCCCAGCCGGGGAAGGTCATGTTATACTTCTCAGTGAAGGACATGATGTACTCAGCCATAGCCTTGTAATCGCCCTTGATCTTGTCCTTCTCGTAGAACAGTGCAGTGGAGCCGTCGCCCACGGGGTGGAACAGATCGGTACGGGTCCAGTCGAACACCGGCATGAAGTTGTAGCAGATGACCTTGACACCGAACTTGGACAGATTGCGGATGCACTGCTTGTAGTTCTCGATGTACTTGTCGCGGGTGGGCAGGCCGATCTTGATGTCATCGTGGACATTGACCGACTCGACCACGTCCATGTCGAAGCCGTAAGCGTGGATCTGATCGGCTACCTTCTGGATCTCGTCGATCTCCCAGATCTCGCCGGGCATCTTGTCATGCAGCGCCCAGACGATGCTGGTCACGCCGGGGATCTGCTTGATGTCGCTCAGGCTGATGGGATCGTTGCCCTCGCCATACCAGCGCCAACCCATTTTCATAGGCATAGGAAAATCCTCCTGTTTTATATTTTCTGCTTTGCATTTTCCGCGCAGCCGTGTGCCGCGCTCTTGTACTTATATTCTAGTATATCAGTTGCGTTTTTTCAATGGTCACTTTGCCGTTTTTTAATGTTTCTTCTTGTATACTTTAGACAAAAAGAACAAAAATCCGTCGGACATCACCCGCCCGACGGATTTTTACACGATTCAAAATGCCGGTTTCAGCGTTTCAGCTTCTGCCGGATGGACGGAGCCAGCACATCCTTGAAATATTCAAAGGTGTCCAATTCCAGAATGGCAGAGCCTGTCAGATAAATGCCCAGACCAACCACCACCTGAATGATCACCGTCAGCAGATCCGGCAGGTGCAGGAAAATGACCAGATACATGCACAGGCCCGCGCCCGCTGCCAGCAGCAGGGTCGGCAGGATATCACGCATCTGTTCCAGATAGCCATAGCCGATCAGCTTTTTGTTGAGCTGTGCATCCAGGATCTGGGTCACAATATTCGTGATCAGCATACCATATGCAATGGCCTCGACGCTGACACGGAATGTTGCCAGCAGAAGAAGGATGCACACCCCTTCGTTCAAAAGCTGACATTTCAGGTAAAGATCGCTGCGGCCCACCGCCTTGGCTGCATTCAGGTTTGCCGTGATGATCGGCCAGCACACATACCCCAGACAGAACACCCTGAGGAACAGCACACAGGGCAGCCACTTCTCGGTGAGGATCAGGCGCACCAGCGGTTCGGCACAGAACGCAGTGCTCATCATCACCGGCGCAATAATATAGGTACAGGTCTTGATGGAGCGGCGGGTCATGTTCTTGACCTGCGCACGGTCATCCTGCAGTGAGGACATGACCGGGAACAAAACGCTCTCAATGGAAGTATCCACGCTTGACGCGATATTATAAGTCAGGTTATCGCCCTGATTGTAATACGCCAGATCCGCCGAGGTGTACATCTTGCCGATGATCAGGCTGCGCAGGTTGTTGTAGATGACGCTGCTCAGCGACGAGGCCAGCAGCTTCCAGCCATAAGAGAGCAGCCCTTTCAGGTGCTGCCACGAAAACTCCATCTTAGGCCGCCAGGAGGACAGCTTCCACAACACCAGCGTGTCCACCGTGATATTGGATACCTGCTGCACCACCAGCGCCCAGACTCCAAAGCCCATATAGGCAAGGCCCAGGCCCAGGACCGTGGATACGATCGCGCCCGCAAAGGCGGAATAGAAAAAATACTGGAACTTCATGTTCCGGGTCACATGCGCCTGCTGGATCGTTTTGATGCCGCAGACCGCCACTGTCAGGCTGATGCCGCGAAAGATCGGGGTCATGCTGGGGTCATTGTAGAAAGCAGCCAGATACGGTGCCGCCACGAACATTCCCCCATACAGCACAAAGCTGATCACAATGCTGAAAAAGAACGCCGACGAGTAATCCAGCTCGTCCACTTCCTTCTTCTGCACCAGCGCGGTGCCAATGCCGCAGTCCAGCAGGACATACATGATATTGTTGAACACCGTCACCAGTGCCACCTTGCCGTAATCATCGGGTGTAAGGATGCGCGCCAGAAGGATGGACACCACCGCTGAGATCAGCTGCACACCGCACCGCTCTGCAAAGCGCCAGAAAAAACCGTTTACAATAACATTTTCTTTTTTCTCGTTCATTCCTGCGTCCACTCAAATTCCTTTCAAAAAACCGGTCGGTCTGCACCCTGCGCAGAAATGCATTTCCGCCGTATCCTTATCATCTTCTTCCCTGCTGCCAAAACAACTGAGCAGAGATAGTTAGTTATATAGTATCACACCCATCCATGCATTTCAACCAACATATTCTTAAGAAATGACGGCCCGAAAATTTCATTTAAAAAGAGAAAAAGCGCTTGACTATCTGCCTGGAACGTGGTAATATATTCAAGCAGTCCGCATCACGGTCTTTCACCTCAGAGATTTCAGGGCTGCGAAAACAATACGGTATGCGAGGGTGGCGGAACTGGCAGACGCGCACGTTTGAGGTGCGTGTGGTTTATCCTTGGGGGTTCGAGTCCCCTCCCTCGCACCAAAAACCAGTACACATTGTGTGCTGGTTTTTCTTTTTGTGCGAGGGAGGGGATCTCGAACAAGGCGGCGGCATTTATGCCGCAAGCAAAGCCACAGTGCAACGACGACGACCGCAGCCAGCGGCTGAAACAGGGAGGAGTTGTTGGGGCCGCGTTCTGATTTTTCAAAGCCCTGCCAAGGGGCTGCAGAAAAATCAGCAAACGCAACCCGTTGCTGTTGCTTAGCCCGCGGGTCCCAACGCGTAGGAATGTCTATCAGGGGTGTACCCATTTTGTACCGGTTTCTTTTTGTGCGAGGGAGCAGACCTCGAACAACACTATTTATTATATAAAAGAAAGCGCGATGAATTCTGAGAACTCATCGCGCTTTTTCTCTTATGCGGGTAGTGGGGGTCGAACCCACACGCCTTGCGGCACAGGAACCTAAATCCTGCGCGTCTGCCAATTCCACCATACCCGCGTATTCTTCTATTCTGCAGCTGCGGCCAAACCACCTTAATATAGTATCAGTTCCGGCGGAAAAAGTCAATCACTGCACTGATATTTCCGCCCTTCACAGCGCATACTATCGCCGGACGATCGTATCATTTTCCATGGCGGAAAGGGGCTTTTTGCCGATGCGCAGATCAAAACTACGCCGCGCTGGCAGCATTGCGGCAGCTTATCTTCTGGTGGCCGCGCTGGCGGTGCTGGGCTGGCTGTGGCACAGTCTGCCTGCTGAAATTTTGCTGGAACCCGGCCAGACCCTTACCCTGCCCCGTTTTGCCTATGTGCAGCCGCTGCGCACCGCTGGCTCCCGCAACGCGGCCAGCACGCAGGCTGCGGGCAGCTATCAGGCCACTTTGTCCATTGGCGGGTGGCTGCCCGTCAAGACTGTGCGCGCTCTGGTGGAAACACGTCCGGTGGTAACCGTGTGCGGTACGCCTTTCGGCGTTAAGATGTTCTCCGAGGGTGCGCTCATTGTGGGCTTTTCCGACCTGAACACCCCGGACGGCACCGCAAACCCCGCCAAGAAGGCCGGGCTGCGGCTGGGCGACCGGGTGGTGCGCATGGACGACACCCTGACCGAGACGAACGATGCCGTGCACGATGCTCTGGAAACGGCCGCAGGCGCACCGGTGCAGGTGGTCTATATCCGCAATGGTGAGCAATTCCAGACCCGGCTGACCCCCGTGTGGGACAGCACCGCCGGGCAGTGGCGCGCCGGGATGTGGGTGCGGGATTCTTCCGCAGGGGTAGGCACCATGACCTTTGTGGACAATGCCGCCGGGGTGTTTGCCGGGCTGGGCCACCCCATCAGCGACAGCGACACCGGCGAAAGCGTTGCCCTGCGCAGCGGCGAGATCGTCCCCTGCCAGATCGTGGGGTGTACCAGCGGCACCGTGGGCAGCCCCGGTGAGCTGAAGGGCCGCTTTCTGAGCACCCATGCGCTTGGCAGCATCTGCATCAACAGCAAGACCGGGGTCTATGGCAGAACACGGGCTGCATTTTCCGGCCCGGAGCTGGAGATGGCTTTTGCGCAGGAGGTTGTGCCGGGCGATGCCGAGATCTGGACGACCGTGGACGGCGAGGTGCCCAAGGCATACCGCATCCGCATTGAAAAGGTAAACGACGCAGACCCCCACCGCAACATGATCCTGCGCGTGACCGACCGGCAGCTGCTTGCCAAAACCGGCGGCATCGTGCAGGGCATGAGCGGCAGCCCCATCCTGCAGAACGGGCGACTGGTGGGCGCGGTGACCCATGTGCTGGTAAACGACCCCACGCGGGGCTACGGCATTTTTGCTCAGACCATGCTCAAGCAGGCCCGCGCTGTTGAAAAAACAGACGATACAGCACACACGCAGGCCCAAAACGCAAAATAATTTGCGGGTTTCGATTTTCTTTGCCAAAATTTACCAATATAAACCGTTGAAAGTTCTGGAAAATTATGGTAAAATCCATGGTGTTAAGGGAACTGCACACATTGGAGGAAACAACCATGGACAAAGTGAGATTTTTGATGTCGGATACTGGTGCACAGATCACGGCCGCCTGCCGCGAAGCACTGGAGCAGAAGGGCGTGGAGGTGACCGTCGTGGAAAAGGACGGCAACAAGGTCCTGCAGAAAATGCTGTCCGTGCGGCCGCAGGTGGTGCTGCTGGATGCCTTTATGCCCGGGCTGGATGCCCTTGCGGTCAAGCAGCGCTACAATGCCGCCGGGGAGCGGCACACGTCCTTTTTCGTCACCGGTGCATTCCAGAGCGAAGAGATGGTGCAGGAGCTGCTGGACGAAGGCTTTGCCTACTACTTTGTAAAGCCCTTTGATGAGACCGTGCTTGCCGCACGGGTGCTCAAGGCGGCACTTGGCCCGGAAAAGCACATCCTGCACACCAGCGTGGACAGCGATGAGCTGACCGTGACCGAGATCCTGCACCAGATCGGCGTGCCCGCCCACATCAAGGGCTACCAGTTCCTGCGGGACGCCATCCTGCTCACCATGAACGAGCCGGAGTACATCAACGCTGTGACCAAGCGTCTGTACCCGGAAATCGCCAAGAAAAACGGCACCACCGCCAGCCGGGTGGAGCGCGCCATCCGCCATGCCATCGAGGTGGCGTGGGACCGGGGCGATGTGGATACCCTGAACAGCTACTTCGGCTATACCATCCATAACCTGCGGGGCAAGCCCACCAACAGCGAGTTCATTGCGATGATCGCTGACAAGATGCGGCTGGATAAGCGGCAGAGGGTGGGCTGATTTTTTTCATAGAATCCGCCGTCGTTCATATTCTGATAAGAGCAAACCAAACAGACAAAGGAGGTTTTGCTCTTGAAGCTTGCAGAATATCTCGCACGGCGCAGGCGGGCCAGAGTTGCGGCCGTGATGCTGTTCGCCCTCATTATGGGGTTTGTATCTGCTGCGCCGCCGGTCGTCACCGGATGTCAGGCGCAGGATCTTACCCCGGCACCGGACACTTCGATGCTCTCCCCCGCCGTTTCGGCTCTGGCACAGGAGCAGCAGGAGCCTGCTGCCCAGCCGCTGCCGGAAAAGTGGGTCTGCCTGACCTTTGACGACGGCCCCAGCAAGACCACACCGGATGTGCTCAGCGCGCTGAACGCGGCCGGAGTGCACGCCACATTTTTTGTGGTGGCTACCGGTTACAACGAGAAGTATCTGCCCCTGCTCACCGAAGCGGTCAGCGCCGGGCACCAGATCGCGCTGCACTCTGCTTCCCACGAGTACAGCGATATCTACCGCAGCAGCGACGCTTATTGGGAGGACATTGCCCTTTTAAAGGAGCGCATTGCGCCCTATGTGGATGCCGAGAGCATCCGGTATCTACGGTTTCCGGGCGGCAGCACCAACACCGTCAGTCGGCGCTACGGCGGCAAAGGCCTGATGAAGCAGCTGAAAGCCGAAGTAGAGCAGAAAGGCTGGCATTGGGTGGACTGGAACGTGTGTGCCGAGGATGCCGTGGGCGGGCACCCAAGCGCGGGCACCATTTACCGCAATGTGGTGCACGAGACCGGGCAGCAGACGAACTGCATCGTATTGATGCACGATTCTTCCTCCACACACACCACCGCCGAAGCACTGCCGGACATTATCCGGTGGTATGCAGACAACGGCTACACCTTTCTGACGGTGGCTGAAGCGCTGCCGATTGGGTAAACAATTTTAATGGCCTCCGTTTCACTCTGGCCATATTCAGAGGAAAAATATTTTTTATTTGTGTTTGTCGCGGCCTGCGGGCCGCGACAAACACTCTTTCACGAATAGGGGCCAATCGGAATAGCTGCATTTTTTCTCTGCGGCTCCTTCGTGAAAAAGCAAAAGGGAAGCGTCCGCAGACGCTTCCCTTTTGCAAGTTAAAACAATTTTCCGTTAAGAATGGCAGAGCGCACGCGGAGCCATTTTTAAATCATTCGTCCGCGTTCTGGCAGAACAGCGAGAAGGTACGGTAGGCCATGTACAGGTCGGTCTTATGGATGACCTCGAAGGGCGAGTGCATGGACAGCACCGGCACGCCGATGTCCAGCACCGGGATGCCGCGGTTGGCCACGTACTTGGCAATGGTGCCGCCGCCGCCCAGATCCAGACGGCCCAGCTCACCGATCTGCCATGCCACATCGTTGGCATCCAGCAGGCGGGTGATATCCCCTACCAGCTCAGCGGAAGCATCGCTGGCAGAGCTCTTGCCGCGGCTGCCGGTGTACTTGAAGAAGGCCACGCCGCGGCCTGCGTAAGTACCGTTCTGCGGCTCGAAGGCATTTGCCCAGGAGGGGTCGTAGGCGGCGGTCACATCGGCGGAGAGACACACGCTGTTCTGGAAGGCAAGGATGTCGTCCTGACCGGCGGCGCGGCACAGCAGCTGCATAAAGTGGAATACATACATGCTCTGCATGCCGGTCACACCGTCGGAGCCGATCTCTTCCTTATCGGTCAGCACGCAGACGGTGGTGTGCACAGGATCTTTCGTCTCGATCTCGGCCATAAGGGCGGGGTATGCGTCCACACGGTCATCGTGACCGTAGCCGCCCACCATGGAGCGGTCAAAGCCCACGTCCCGGGCCTTATGGGCGGGCACCACCTCGATCTCAGCGCGGGTGAAGTCCCGCTCGGTGATGCCGTACTTTTCGTGCAGCAGCATCAGGGTGTTCAGCTTGACGGCCTCCTTGATGTCGGCATCCTCCACAGCGTCGGAGCCGATGAGCACGTTCAGCTCCTCGGCCTTGATGCCCTCGCTGAGCTTGCGGTCGTTCTGCTCGGCACCCAGATGGGGCAGCAGGTCGGTGATGCAGAACACAGGGTCATTCTCGTCCTCACCCACTGCAAAGGACACGCTGGAGCCATCGGCACGGGTGAACACGCCGTGGATGGCCAGCGGCATGGTGCCCCACTGGTACTTGCGGATGCCGCCGTAATAGTGGGTCTTGAAGTAGCTGAGGTGGTTTGCTTCGTACAGCGGGTTCGGGCGCAGGTCCAGACGGGGGCTGTCGATGTGGGCGATCACCAGACGGAAGCCCTCCTCAAAAGATTTCTGGCCGATGGTAGCGGCCACCACCGCCTTGTGCTCCTGGACGAAGTAGATCTTCTGGCCGGGGGCATAGGTCTTTTTCGGCTCAAACTTTTCGTAACCGGCCTCCAGCAGCAGCTTTTCGCTGGCGGCGGCCGCTTCGCGCTCGGTCTTGGCAGCGTTCAGGAAGGCTTTGTAGCCTTCGGCAAAGGCTGCAGCCTTCTCCTTCACGTCGGCGCTCTTGTCGGCGGCGTACTCCGGCTTGTAAAGCAGCTGTTCGGCAGCCTGCTTTGCGGTAAGTTTCTCGCTCATGTTCCTTATCTCCTCTCAGCTTCCTGCATAGATGCGCTGATACCGCGCATAGCAGGAAGTGATCTTTTTTACGTAGTGGTTCATCTGGTTATAGGGAAAGCCCTGCAGCGTTTCGCCGTCTGCGGAGTGCTCTTCCATCTGTAAAAGAGCATCTACCGTGCCCCACCCGCTGTGATAAGCGGCAGCGGCAGTGGCAACATCGCCGTTGTAGCGCTCCATGCACAGGTGCAGGTAATAGCATCCAAACCGGATGCTGGTCTCCGGGTCGTAGAGATTTGCAAAGAGCAGTCCTTCGTCCGGTGCGATCTTGCTGCGCAGCCAGATAAAGGTCTCCTCGGTCATCTGCATCAGGCCCCGGGCATCCACAGTGGAGGTAGCCTGCGGGTCAAAGCCGCTTTCGGTGCGGATGAAGGCATCCACCAGAAGCGGGTCAAGGCCGTAAGTCTCCGCCCACTGGTCCACCAGCGCTTCGTACTTGCGGGGGTATAAAAGCCGTTCTGCCCTGCCCCACAAGTTGGGCACCAGCACAAACAGCAGGATCAGCGCCATGCCCAGCAGGAACAGCCTGCGGCTGCGCATTTTTTTGCGGCGGCGTGCCTTCTGGGCGCGGAGAGCGCGGCGGATGCGGGCCGTCTCCGGGTCGTACTGCGGTGCAGGATCTTGTTCGTTATATCGTTTGTTCAAAGCTCTTTTCCCGCACCTCCTTCTGCCAGAAGCTTTGTGCAGAGCTGCTCTGCCGCAGCCTGCAGATGTGCAAGGCTGGAATCGTTGCGCAGCACATAGTCTGCCTGCGCGGTGAGGGTGCTTTCCGGTGTCTGGGCGTTCAGGCGGCGGGCGGCCATCTCGGCCGAGATGCCGTCCCGGGCCACGATGCGGGCCACACTGGTCTCAAACGGTGCCGTGACCACGCACAGGCGGTCACACTCGGCCTGCGCCGCAGTCCCCACGATGACCGCGCCATCCAGCACGAACAGCGGTGCACCGGCATCCTGTGCTGCCTGCTTTGCCGCACGGATGCGGCGCACGATCTCCGGGTGGGTCAGGCTGTCCAGCGCCGCCTTGCCTTCCGGGGTGGCAAAGGCGCGGTCAGCCAGCAGGCGGCGGTCCAATGTGCCGTCTGCTTTTAAAATGTCTGCGCCGAACCGCTGGGCCAGCCGGGGCAGCAGCGGCGAGCCGGGCAGTAAAATCTCGCGGCTGATCTGGTCGGCATCGGCCAGCGGCACACCGTGGGCCGAAAACACCGCCGTGACCGTGGATTTGCCGCAGCCGCTGCGGCCCGTGATGCCAAGCGCGATCATAGCTTGATCACCCGGAAGGCCGCAGCGCGGATCAGGCGGTTGTACACCGCCATGGAAAGGCCGTCCTTCTGCGGACAGCGGGCGTAGACCACGGCATCGCCCTGCTCATCCAGCGCGCGCAGGCAGCGGAAGATGTGCTTTGCCTGATCGGCACCGTCGCCCTCGCGTCCATACTCCACGCAGGGCACACCCAGCTTTTCCGCCTCGCCGGTAAAGCACAGGCAGCTGGGATTCTGCTCGGCGTGGGCATCCACATAGGCTTTGAACTGCTCAAAGGTGCCGTCCAGCAAGGTCACATCCGCCTTGGGTGCGTAGTGCTTGTACTTCATGCCGGGGCTGCGCACCACAGCACCCTCCGGCAGCTTTTCGAGGATGGCTTTGGACACTTCCACCTCTTCGCCGAGGGCACGCTCGAGGTCTTCCAGCGTGATGTGGCCCGGACGGAACAGGGTGGGCTTTTCGCCCACCACCGACACCACAGTGCTTTCTACGCCCACGTCGCACTCGCCGCCGTCCAAAATCAGCGGCAGGCGGCCGTCCATATCGGTGAACACATCCTGCGCGTTGGTGGGGCTGGGCTTGCCGGAAAGATTGGCGCTGGGGGCGGCAAAGGCGCAGCCGCTCTTTTCAATGACGGCGCGGGCCACCGGGTGGCTGGGCATCCGGATGCCCACGGTGTCCAGACCGGCACAGCACTCCGCTGCCACCTCCGGGCCGCGGGGCATGATGATGGTGAGCGGGCCGGGACAGAACGCAGCCATCAGCAGCTGGGCGCGCTCCGGCACCTCGCTGACAAGGCCGGGCAGCATTTCCGGTCCGGTGACGTGGACGATCAGGGGATTGTCCTGCGGGCGGCCCTTGGCCACAAAGATCTTTTTGACCGCCTCGCCGTTGCGGGCATCGGCAGCAATGCCGTAAACCGTCTCGGTGGGCAGCGCCACCAGCTCACCGTTCTGCAGCAGGGCAGCGGCTTTTTCAATGCTCTTTTCGTCCGATGCGGGCAAAATTTCAGTTTTCATTTCCATACGGATCATCGTTCTTTCTATCTGTAAAGTATTTATGCTTTTCAGCATTTATCGACAGGATATCGTTTTATTTTCAAAGCCACATTTCAGCCCTGCTCGTTGAGCTTTTGCAGCTTTTCGGCCTGTTCGCGGGTGGCCAGTGCGTCGATCACCTCGTCCAGATTGCCGTCCATGATCTTGGAAAGATTGTGCACGGTCAGGCCGATGCGGTGGTCGGTGCAGCGGTCCTGCGGGAAGTTGTAGGTGCGGATCTTTTCGCTGCGGTCGCCGGTGCCCACCTGCCCCTGACGGCTGGCGTTGATGGCATCCTGCTGCTGTTTCTGCTTCTGGGCCAGCAGGCGGCTGCGCAGGATCTCCAGCGCCTTGTCCTTGTTCTGGAACTGGCTGCGCTCGTTCTGGCATTCTACCACCATGCCGGTGGGGAGATGTGTCACACGGATGGCGCTGGAGGTTTTGTTGATGTGCTGACCGCCCGCGCCGGAGGAGCGGAAGGTGTCGATGCGCAGGTCCTTCATGTCCAGCGCAAAGTCCACCTCTTCGGCCTGCGGCATCACAGCTACCGTGGCCGTGGAGGTGTGGATGCGGCCCTGCGTCTCGGTCTCCGGCACGCGCTGCACACGATGTACACCGCTCTCGTACTTGAGGCGGTTGTAGGCCCCGGCACCGTCCACCGAAAAGATGGCCTCCTTCACGCCGCCAAGCTCCGTCTCGTTGAGGTTGAGCATTTCCAGCTGCCAGCCCCTGCTTTGCACATACATGGTGTACATGCGCAGCAGGCTGTGGGCAAACAGGGCAGCTTCCTCCCCTCCTGCGCCGCCGCGGATCTCCACAATGACATTTTTGCCATCGTTCACATCCTTGGGCAGCAGCAAAATTTTGAGATTATTTTCCAGCTTTTCCACATCTTGACTTTTTTCGCTGATTTCCTGCTGTATCATCTGCTTGAAGTCCGGGTCAAGTGCGCCCGGTTCTTCCAGCAGAGCTTTGGCCTGTGCCAGATGATCCTGTGCGGTCTGCCACGCGCGGTAGGCCTGCACCACAGGTTCTGCATCGTGGTACTCCCGCATCAGCCTGCGGAAAAGCGCAGGATCTGCGGCGGTATCCGGCTGGTTCAGGCGGATGGAAAGCTCTTCAAAGCGGTGGCAGACAGCATCCATCTGGGTAAACATGTTCGGCATAATTCCGGCAGTTCTCCTTACAAACTCAGATTCATGTTCGTGCAGCCGAACGGCTCCGGGGCCTTTCCGTCCCGGATGCGTGCTGCGCCGGGCGCTAGGCCTGCCCGGGTTTTACCACCTTTTTGATGTTCTTTTCAATCTTAGCACGCGGCAGCATCACCTCGCGCCCACAGCCGGTACACCGGATCTTAAAATCCATGCCGACGCGCAGCACCTCGAAGCTGGACGCTCCGCAGGGGTGCTTTTTGCGGGTGAGGATGGTATCGCCTACAGCAATGTCCATAGCTCTGCTTCTCCCTTCTGCCTGCCCAAAACAGCAGGCGGTGTGTGCGCAAAGCCCGGCGTGCCGGTTTGCTGCGCATACAGATATAGTATAATGCAAAGCCGCACAAAATGCAAATATCCGCCCATGCGGATGCATAAGTTTTAACAGAAAGGCCGCTGCCGTTCCAAGCACGGCCTAAAAAGCAGAGAAAGAGGAATGAAAGATGATGCAAGCTTACCGTACCGAAGGCAACTACCGTTCTGCCGCGCGCCTGTCCCCCGCTGAGCTGCGCGCCGCCATGGCAAACCGCGAGATCCTGCAGGCCACTGCTCTGGCCTTTGATACCCAGCGCCAGCTGCGGTTCGAGATCGGCGGGGTGAGGGCCGTGATGCCCTTTGCCCAGTGCGCCGATGGTGCCGCAAACGGCACCGTGCGGGACATTGCGGTGCTGACGAGGGTGGGCCGCCCCACCTGCTTTGTGATCGAAGCGCTGGACACCGACGAGAACGGTCAGCCCTTCTACCGGCTCTCCCGCGCACTGGCGCAGCAGATGTGCAAGGCCGACTATCTGGACACCCTGCAGCCCGGCGATATCCTGCCCTGCACCGTGACCCATATCGAGCCGTTTGGCGCGTTCTGTGATGTGGGCTGCGGCATCAGTGCCCTGCTGCCCATCGACTGCATGTCGGTGAGCCGCATCTCCTCCCCCGCCGACCGGGTGAGCGTGGGCCAGCAGATCTTGTGCGCCGTCAAGAACCGGGATGCACAGGGCCGCTTTGTGCTGACCATCCGGGAACTGCTGGGCACATGGGAGGAAAATGCGGCCGGGTTCACCGTGGGTGAGACCGTAGTGGGCATCGTGCGCAGCGTGGAGGAATACGGCACCTTTATCGAGATCGCGCCCAACCTCGCGGGCCTTGCCGAGAGCTGCACCGACCTTGTGCCCGGGCAGGCGGTGAGCGTCTACATCAAGAACATCCTGCCGGAAAAAATGAAGATCAAGCTGGTGATCGTGAACCACAGCCTGAACCAGCGCCACCGGTTCGAGCTGCAGTATTTCATCACCGAGGGCCATCTGGACCACTGGGTCTACTCCACGCCGGACAGCCCCAAGCGCATTGAGACGGATTTTGCCGCTGCGGCTTGCAATCCGGCGTGAAAGCCTTTATACTATAAAAGAAAAGGAATGCAAGGGGGATGTATGGAACGATGGCCGCCAATGATGCTTTTACTGCCGGTGTACGTCCCGGCGGGTTGACCAGCAGCACCGAGATCCGGCTGCTGCTGTGCTATCTGGTCAAAAATGCCGGACCCATTACCCGGCAGGAGATCGAAAACGCCCTGATGGAAGAAGCGCTGGTGAACTATTTCGAGATCGGCTCGTGTCTGGACGATATCACCAGGCAGCAGCTCGTCACCCTGACAAAGGGCAGCTACACCATCACCGAGAAGGGCCGCAAAGTGGCGCAGGAGCTTGCCTACGACCTGCCCCGCAGTGTGCGGGAACGCGCTGTGGCCGCTGTGCTGCGCTGCCAGACATGGGCCCGCAAGGAAGCCAAGTACAGTGCCAGCATTACCGAAAAAGAGGACGGCCACTGCACCATCCGCTGCACGGTGAAAGGGCTGGACAGTGAGCTGTTCTGTCTGGATCTCGGCACACCGGACCGGCTGACCGCCGAGCTGGTAAAAAAGCAGTTCATCCTCAAGGGCAACGAGATCTACCAAATGCTCATCAATAAGCTGACCGAAGAAGAAAAGTGAACAAATAAAGAGGGAGGCACCCGCGCGGCGCTTCCCTCTTCTGTTTTGTAGCGGTCAGATCAGAATGCAGATGAGCCCGGTGCAGCCCTCATTGATGACCCGTTCCAGCGTTTCCTGCAGGCGGGTGCGGGCCTCCTGCGGCATGTGCAGCAGCTTGTTCTGCAACCCTTCGTTCACCAGCTCGTGCAGGCTCTTGCCAAAGATGTTGGACTCCCACAGCTTTTCCGGGTCGTCCTCAAAGCCGGCCAGCAGGCTGCGGGCAAGGTCCTCGCTCTGCTTTTCGGTGCCCACGATGGGGCTGATCTCGGTGTGGATGGTGGCCTTCATCATCTGGATGGAGGGCGCGCAGGCTTCCAGCCGCACGCCGTAGTTCGTGCCCTGCCGCACGATCTGGGGCTGTTCCAGTTTCAGCTCACTGACCGTGGGCATCACGATGCCATAGCCGGTGGCTTCCACCTGCTCAAGGGCGCTGCGCACCTTCTCGTACTCCCGTTTGGCCTTTGCCAGCTCCATGATGCAGGGCATCAGGCCCGCTTCGTCGCCAATGGCAAGGCCGGTCTGCTCGCTCAGCACCTGATAGAAAATTTCCGGCTTCAGCTCCACCGTGATGCGCACACTGCCGTTTGCAAGGTCGATGCCGCTGATGGCCGAGCGCTGCACTGCGTCACATTCCAGCGCAGGTGCGTCTGTTCCGGAGGGCACATCCTTCATGCGGGAGACCTTTGCCGCCAGCTGCATGGCCGCATCGTACACCTGCGTTTGCAGCCAGTGGCCGTTTTCCAGCATCGTGACCCAGCGCGGCAGGGCAAAATCCAGCTCCTGCACCGGGAACTCGTACAGAACCTGCCGCAGGATGCTGCCGAGTGCCTCCGCGTCCAGATCCACGCAGCTCACCGGCAGCACGGTGTGGTCGTAGTCCCGTGCCATGCCCTCGGCCAGCTGCTTTGTTTCCGGGGCGTCCGGGCGGGTGCTGTTGAGCAGGATGATGTAGGGCTTGCCCAGCGCATCCAGTTCTTCCACGATGCGCTTCTCGGTTCTGGCATAGCCCTCCCGCGGGATGTCGCTCACAGAGCCGTCGGTGGTGACCACGATGCCGATGGTGGAATGTTCGCAGATCACCTTGCGGGTGCCGGTCTCGGCGGCAAGGTCGAAGGGCACCTCGTGGTCGAACCACGGGCTTTTGACCATGCGGGGCTTGTCGTTCTCCTCGTGGCCCATAGCCCCCTCCACCATGTAACCCACGCAGTCGATGAGCCGCACCCGGCACTCGCCGCCGCCCTCCAACTGCAGGGGCACGGCTGTTTCCGGGATGAATTTTGGTTCCGTGGTCATGATGGTGCGGCCCGCAGCCGACTGAGGCAGCTCGTCCCGGGCACGCTCCCGCGCAGCCGCCGGGCCGATGGCGGGCAGCACCAGCTGTTCCATGAAACGCTTGATAAAGGTGGATTTGCCGCTGCGCACCGGGCCAACCACCCCAATGTAGATATCTCCGCCGGTGCGTGCGCCGATCTCGCGGCAGATGCTCTTCTGTTCCTGATTTGCCAAATTGCTCTCCCCTTCCCGTTTGCGCTGTGCACCGGACAGGATTCCGGTCCGCTTGTTGTAATCGTATGAGGGGAGTTCTTTTATTATGCTTTTGTCCGCTCTTTTACTGCTAAATCGATTGTAGTGCAAACCCCTTGAAAATTACGGTCAACCTCCAAATTGGAAAACCGAATTACTTTGAGTCCATACTTTTCAAGAATAGCGCTTCGTTCTTTGTCCCGTGCAATTCCGGCTTCTTCATAATGCTGTGAACCGTCCAATTCAACAACCAGTTTTGCTTCATGACAATAGAAATCCGCCACAAAACTGTCAATGGATTTTTGTCTTTGAAAGCGAACCGGATAGCTGTTCAGAAATCCATACCATAAATTTTTCTCCTGCCGTGTTGCATTTTTGCGAAGTTCTTTTGCACGCGGGATCAATTTTCCCTTATATGGAAGCGACATAGGACAGCCTTTCTGAAACCTCTTCCGTGTGGAAACTCCTTCAGTCAAACCCTGCGGGTTTGCCAGCTCCCTCGGGGAGGGAGCCCTTGGCAAGGAGGAAAACTTTGCCGTACTGCCAAAGCCTCCCTCCTTGAGAAAGACTTCCCCCGGCCGGGGGAAGATGTCGCGCCAGCGACAAAAAGGGGAATGGGTGGCATCGCGCAGCGATGACGGAAGGAGTTCTCTTATCAAAAAGGCTCCCATGCCAGCAGCACAGGAGCCTTTACAAACATTTTTACAATTACGGGGTCAGACGGTTGGGGCCGCGGAACAGGAACTCGGCGTCCTTGATGGTCAGGCCGCACAGCAGCATGGTCAGGCGGTCGATGCCCAGACCGAAACCGCCGTGGGGCGGGCAGCCGTACTGGAAGAACTCCAGATAGAACTTGACATCATCGGCCAGACCCTTTTCCTCGGCCTGCTTCTTCAGCACCTCGTAGCGGTGCTCGCGCTGGGCACCGGTGGTGATTTCAACACCACGCCAGATCAGGTCGTAGCCCTGGGGCACGCCGTTCTCGTCGCGCATGTGGTAGAACGCACGCTTCTCGGCGGAGTAGTCGGTGATGAACAGGAACTCGTGGCCGTAGTGCTTCTTGACCCACTCATAGCTCAGACGCTCGGCCTCGGTAGTCAGGTCGCCCTTCTCGGTCTCATCGACCGTGTAGCCGAACTCTTCTTCCAGACCCTTGTACAGGTCTGCCAGCTTGACCACCGGGAACGGGGTGGTGGGCACGATGACTTCCTGACCGAACATCTCCTTGATCTGATCGCCGTAGTTGTCCTTGACGGCCTGCAGACCGGCAGTCAGCAGCTCCTCTTCCATCTTCATGACATCTTTATAGGAAGTGATATAGCTGAACTCCAGATCGAAGCCGGAGAACTCGGTGGAGTGCTTGTTGGTGTAGCTCTTCTCGGCGCGGAACACAGGGCCGGTCTCGAAGATGCGCTCAAAGCCTGCAGCCATGGCCATCTGCTTGTAGAACTGAGGGCTTTGTGCCAGATAGGCGTTGCGGTCAAAGTAGTCCACCTTGAACACCTCAGAGCCGCTCTCGCTGGCAGCAGCGATCAGCTTTGGGGTGTGGATCTCGATGAAGTTACGGTCCAGCAGGAACTTGCGCATGGCGTTCACAAAGCAGCTCTGTGCCTTGAACATCAGCTGGTTCTCGTCGGTGCGCAGGTCGATCCAGCGGTAATCGATGCGCTGGTCGATGCTGGAGCGCTCCACAGCCTTCTTTTTCTTGGTGGCTGCGATCTCCTTGCGGACGATGGGCAGAGCGTTGGCAATGCTCTCGATCTCGATGCTCTCGGGGATCATCTCCACGCCGCCCATCTTGACGTAGTCGTTCTCCACCACCTTGCCGGTGACGGTGATGACGGAATCCGGGGTGAGCTGATCGATGGTATCTACCAGATCGGGGTGATCTTCCTTTTCCACCGTGATCTGCAGCTTGCCGGTAATATCCTTCAGCACGATGAAGGCCATATACTTGCTGTTGCGCAGGTTCTCGATAAAGCCCTGCACCTTGACCGTGCCGCCGATGGCCTTTTGAGCCTCGTTGATATAGGTGCGTTCCATAATACAGGAATCCTCCTTTGACGTCTTGTGTACTGTTTTATTATACGCTTTTCCGGGGATAAATCAAGAGATATGGCGATTTAGAATGGCCTCCGCTGCGCTCTGGCCATCTTCTGCGGAAGAATTATTTTTATTTTGTGTTTGTCGCGGCCTGCGGGCCGCTCCAAGCACCTTTTCACAAATCAGGACAAATCAGCAAAAAATGCAGTTTCTGGTCACAGCCCCTCCGTGAAAAAACAGTTCTGGAAAATCCGCAGATTTTCCAGAACTGCAAACATAAAATCTTTTTCCGCTGAAAATATTCGGGTTGCGGCACGCGGCGGCTATTCTTAATGGTTCTCTTTGCCTGTTTCTTCGTGCAGAGTGCCGGTGCCGCCCTCCACCACGCCGTCGTGCTTGAGCACGGCGGCAATGGTGCCAAAGAAGCACTTTACATCCAGCCCAAAGCTGATATGCTCCACATACCAGCCGTCCAGCTTTGCCTTTTCGGCAATTTCCAGCTCATCGCGGCCATGGATCTGTGCCCAGCCGGTCAGGCCCGGGCGCACATCGTTTGCATGGTACTTGTCGCGCTCTGCCAGCAGATCATACTGGTTCCACAAAGCAGGCCGCGGGCCGATGACCGCCATATCCCCCACAAAGATGTTCCACAGCTGGGGCAGCTCGTCCAGGCTGGTCTTGCGCAGGAAATGCCCCATGCGGGTGATATACTGGTCCGGGTCATGGAGCAGGTGCGTGGGCATGTCGTGGGGCGTGTCGATGCGCATGGTGCGGAACTTTAAAATGTAAAAGTGTTTTTTGCCAATGCCCACACGCTTCTGTTTGAAGAACACCGGGCCGGGCGAGTCCAGCTTGATGGCGACGGCCAGAATGAGAAAAAGCCAGGACAGGCACAGCATGCCGCACAGCGACAGCACCACAGCCAGCAGGCGTTTGATCCCGTTGCGATACATGGGTTTCCTCCATTTTCCGATTCAAAGTAGCAGTTCCAGTATAACAGTATGGGCCGGAATTTGCAATTGCATCCGCCGCCTGCCGCCGATATTTTTATGCTTTGGCTGCGTTCTGCCGGTTTTGTGGCAAAAAAGTGCCGGTTTTGTCTCTTGTTTTGCAGCGTGGCCCGGGGTAAGATAAAGAAAATGAGAAGTCCACTCCCCCCAGTCTCGCTTTCGCTCGACAGCCCCCTCGGAGATGGGGCCTTTGGCAAAACCTCTCACTTGAGCGAGGTGGCACGCCGAAAGGCGTGACGGAGAGGGCAAGGATGCTACAAGGAGGTCCCCTATGATCCAGCGTTTCCGTTTTGGCCTGCCCCTGCCCACCGACAGTGTGGTGCAGGAGATCCCAGTTTCCGCCGGGCCGGTGCCCTTCCTCACAGCCGAAGAAGACGGCTGGGCCTACCGGATGGCTCCGGATGCCATCGTGTACGGTCTGGGCGAAATGCCCCGCGGCATCAACAAGCGCGGCTGGCACTACGTGACCAACAACACCGATGAAGCCCGCCACAGCGAGGATAAGCTTTCCTACTATGGTGCGCACAATTTTCTGCTCATTGACGGCGGCACAGGCCGTGAATGCTTTGGTGTGTTCATCGATTTCCCGGGCAAAGTGCGTTACGATATCGGCTACACCGAATACGATGCCCTGCGCTTTGCCACCGAAGAGCCGGATCATGAGCTTTACATCATCACCGGCAACGACCTGAACGATATCAGCCGCCAGTTCCGGCAGCTCATCGGCCGCAGCTATATCCCGCCCAAGTGGGCCTTTGGTCTGGCACAGAGCCGCTTTGGCTACAAGACCGCTGAGGACGTGCGGGAGGTGGCCCGCCAGTACAAAGAGAACGATCTGCCGCTGGATATGATCTGCATGGACATCGATTACATGCAGGACTACGCGGATTTTACCGTAAACAAGCAGCGCTTCCCGGACCTTGCCGCCCTGAGCGCTGAACTGAAGGCACAGGGCATCCGGCTGGTGCCCATCATCGATGCGGGTGTGCGCATCGACCCGGAAAACCCCGTCTGTGCCGAGGGCCTTGCAAACGGTTACTTCTGCACCAAAGCCGACGGCACCCCCTTTGTGGCGGCGGTGTGGCCCGGCAAGGCTTACTTTGCGGACTTCCTGCGTCCGGAGGTGCGGGAGTGGTTCGGCCGGCAGTACAAGGCACTGACCGACTGCGGCATCGAGGGATTCTGGAACGATATGAACGAGCCTGCGCTGTTTTACTCACCCGAGCGGCTCAAGGCTTTCTTTGAGAGCATGGACGAACTGAGCCGGAAGGACAACATCGTGCAGGATGAATTCTTTGGCAAGGTGGTGGGCGGCGCGCTGGGCCTGATGAACGCCCCGGAGGACTACGCCAGCTTTTACCACGATGTGGACGGCCAGCGGGTGCGCCATGACAGGGTGCACAACCTCTACGGCGGCAATATGACCCGTGCGGCAGGCGAAGCCTTTGCCCGCCTGCGGCCCGGCAGACGCACGCTGCTCTACAGCCGTTCCAGCTTCATCGGCAGCCACCGCTACGGCGGCATCTGGCTGGGTGACAACGCTTCCACATGGGCACAGCTTCTGGCCAATATCCAGATGATGCCCAACGTGCAGCTGTGCGGCTTTCTTTATACCGGTGCCGACCTGTGCGGTTTTTCCTACGATACTACGCCTGATCTGGCTCTGCGCTGGCTGGAGTTCGGCCTGTTCACGCCGCTGATGCGCAACCACGCCACCGACGGCTCCCGGATGCAGGAATACTACCGCTTTGCGGATATGCTGCCTGCCCTGCGGAAGATGCTCCGGCTGCGGTATGCCCTGCTGCCCTACCTTTATAGTACCTTCATGAAGGCGGCATTGGAAAATACCAGTTACTTCCGGCCCTTGGGCTTTGATTTTCCCGCTGACCCGGATGCCCGCGAGGTGCAGGACCAGCTGCTGCTGGGCGAGGGTGTGATGGTAGCGCCTGTTTACACCCAGAACGCCAGCGGACGGCATGTCTACCTGCCGGAAGCAATGAAGCTCTACCGCATCCGCAGTGTGGACGACTACGACACCGAGCTTCTGCCCGCCGGGCACCACTACGTCCGCTGCGCACTGGACGAAGTACTGCTGTTCATCCGCCCGGGTCATGCGGTGCCGGTGGCAAGACCCGCCAGCTGCACCGCCCAGCTGGACGACACCAGCCTGACCCTGTGGGCCTGCCCGGACGAAAATGGCAGCGCCCGCTGCCGGATGTACACCGATGACGGCGAGACGAGCGATTTTGCCGCACCGGAGCACTGGAAGGTGCTTGAATTGAACTGAAAAGCCGTTTTCCTGTGGCATTGCCGGAAAAAACTGTCTTTTTTCGGCGGTGCCACTTGTATTTTTCTGCGCCGCGCGTTATAATATGCCTTCGGTTCCCTTTATTTACGAAAAATTTATATTTCAGATGCTGCTCCTAAGCAGTGTGCAATGCTTCGGAAAACGGCTTCTCCGCGTAAACGATAAAAAGGAGGTACTCTTCTCATGGCTCAGACAAGCCGCTCCGCTGACCTTACCAGCGGCCCGATGCTGCAAAAGATCATCCTGTTCTCCATCCCGCTGGCAGCTTCCAGCATTCTGCAGCTGCTGTTCAACGCTGCGGACGTAGTGGTCGTGGGCCGCTTTGCGGGCAGCACCGCACTGGCGGCAGTCGGCTCCAACGGCTCCCTCATCAACCTGCTGGTGAACCTGTTCGTAGGGCTTTCGCTGGGCGCAAACGTGGTGGCGGCCCGCTGCTTTGGTGCAAAGGATGACCGCGGCGTGCAGGACACGGTGCAGACCTCGGTGACGCTGGGCCTTGTCAGCGGCGTGCTGCTGGCTGTGGTGGGGTTCTTTTGCAGCCCGGGGGCTGCTGGAGCTGATGAGCTGCCCGGAGGATGTGATCGACCTCTCTGCGCTGTACCTTAAAATTTATTTCATCGGGATGCCCATGACCATGCTGTACAACTTCAGCAGTGCGCTGCTGCGCGCCGTGGGCGACACCAAGCGCCCGCTGTACTGTCTGGCAGCAGCCGGTATCATCAATGTGGTGCTGAACCTTGTGTTCGTCATTGGCTTTTCCATGAGCGTGGCAGGCGTGGCGCTGGCTACCATCATCAGCCAGACCGTCTCTGCCTGCATGGTGACGCGGATGCTGATGAAGGAGGAGGGCGCGCTGCATCTGGATCTGCATCATCTGGGCTTCCACATGGGTGCCCTGAAGCAGATTTTGCTCATCGGCCTGCCTGCCGGTCTGCAGAGCACCGTGTTCAGCCTGTCCAACGTGGTCATCCAGTCGGCCATCAACTCCTTCGGCTCCACGGTGGTGGCAGGCAGTTCGGCCTCCGCCAATCTGGAGGGCTTCGTCTATACCGCCATGAACGCCTTTTCGCAGGCTGCCGTCACCTTTACCAGCCAGAACATGGGCGCACGCAAGTACCAGAACCTGAACCGTGTTGTCCTCAACTGCCTGCTGTGCGCCATCGTGACCGGCGTGGTGCTGGGCGGCGGTGCGGTGCTGGCAGGCACCCAGCTGCTGCACTTCTACTCCTCGGATGCGGCGGTGATCGCCGCCGGATACGAGCGCCTGCGGGTGATCTGCGGCACCTACCTGCTGTGCGGCATCATGGATACGCTGGCCAGCAGCCTGCGCGGCCTTGGCTACAGCGTGCTGCCCATGGTGGTGAGCCTTGTGGGCAGCTGCCTGCTGCGGCTGGTGTGGATCGCCACCATCTTCCAGCTGAACCGCACACCGTTCATGCTGTACATCAGCTACCCCATCAGCTGGGTGCTGACGGCTGCCGTGCATCTGGCCTGCCTGCTGGTGGTGCGGCACAAGATGAAAAACAGGCTTAAACTTTCTATCGACTGAAGAACAGGGCTGCATCCATTTGGGAACGCAGCCCTGTTTTTTACAAGTCTTTTTTTTACAGCCAGCAGGTAGCGGTCGTGGCCGCCGTACATTTCCCGCCGGGAGACGATGGCAAACCCGGACGCAAGGGCGTTGTGCAGGCTGTACTGGTTCTGCGGGCTGACGGTAGCACCGATATGGGTGATTTTTTTTTCGGGAAAAGCGGCAGCGCTGCTTCCAGCATGAGCCGCTGCAGGCCGTTGCCGCGAAAGTCTGCGTGGACGATGGCGCTGTCCGCATTGGCCCAGTGCTCCCACTCGGTGCGCGGCACATCCATGAAGGCCGCATAGTTGTGTGCGCTGCGCCCGCAGAAGCGCACGATGAGATACCCGCCAAGGCGGCTGCCCTGCCATGCGCCGATGCACAGGTCATTGCGGACATAGGCCGTGATGTTTTCCAGCGTGTCCGGCACGAACTGCTCCGGGTCCGGCATGGCGGCGCGCACCTCGTTTTGCAAGGCGTACACCGCCGGGGCCTGCTCCGGCGTGCAGCGGCGTAGCTGCATGGACACTGGCGGCTGCACCGGCTGGCCGCAGATCTTGTGCAGAAAAACTTCCATCTTGCGTTTCCCTCCAAAATAAAATCATACTTTTTCGCTGTTTCCAGTATAAATGCCGCTTTTATAAATGTCAATTTATGTTATAATAAAGTATAAAGGGGTCTGCGGCGTATGGCGTGGTCACAAAGGTGCCGTGCGGCGCAGGCTTCAAGTCCCGGCGGGGCGCATCCCCTGCCCGTGAACGGAGGAACCGAACCATGAAGGAATCTGCACTTACCTCTTCCAACCGATTGGGCGGTGCTGTGATCAGCGACCGCATCGTTGCCAGTCTGCTGGAAGAGCTGCGCACCGGGCGCTATGCCCGGGCCGACCGTCTGCCCGCCGAGGTAGATCTTGCCGCCGAGCTGGGCGTGAGCCGCACCGTGATCCGTGACGCTCTGAGCGAGATGGAGCGCGCAGGCTATGTGGAGCGGGTGCGCGGCATTGGCACGGTGGTGAACCGTTCGGTGCTGGGCCTGCGCAGCCGTCTGGACCAGAAGCTGGAATATTACCCGCTGATCCGCAGCTTTGGCAGCTACCCCCATGCCGACGGCATTCAGGTGTTTCCCATCCGTGCCGGGGAGGAGCTGGCCCGCGATCTGGAAATTGAGCCGGGCGACGACGTGATCTGCATCAAAAAGCGCATTCTGGCCGACACCACCCCGGTGATCTACTCCATCGACTACCTGCCCAGAGCACTGTTCGGCGCCAGAGACTACACCCGCATCGACCTGACCGGCGGCGTGTTCGATATTCTGGAACGGGAGTGCCACCAGCAGATCTCCTCCAACGTCGCCCACCTGAAGGCAAGCTGCGGCGACGATGCCATCCGCTCCGCCATGCGGCTTGCTCCCGGCGAGGCCATGTTGCTGCTGGACGAAGTGTGTTTCAATCGTTTGTGCCGCCCGGTGATGCGTTCGCTGAGCTACTACACAAACTTCTTTGATTTTTCCATTTTACGCAAGCTGCTCTAAACCAAAAAAACTGACGGAGGTATGCACCCATGCGACATCTGATCGACCCGTTGGATTTTACCCAACAGGAAATCTCCACGCTGCTTGATCTGGCCGACCGCATCCATGACGACCCGGCCGCGTATCAGGAGGTGGCCCGGCATAAAAAGCTGGCTACCCTGTTCTACGAGCCTTCCACCCGCACCCGCCTCTCCTTTGAGGCAGCCATGCTGAACCTTGGCGGCCATGTGCTGGGCTTTCCCAGTGAGAACGTGTCCAGCGCAAGCAAGGGCGAAAGCGTTGCCGACACCATCCGCGTGGTGTCCTGCTATGCGGACATCGTGGCCATGCGCCACCCCAAAGAGGGCGCACCGCTGCGCGCTTCCCGCTACTCCCGCATCCCGGTGATCAACGCCGGTGACGGCGGCCACCAGCATCCCACCCAGACCCTGACCGACCTGATGACCATCCGCCGCCGCAAGGGCCGGCTGGACGATCTGACCATCGGCCTGTGCGGTGACCTGAAATTCGGCCGCACCGTGCACTCTCTCATCAAGACCATGGCCCGCTGCAAGAACATCCGGTTCGTGCTTATCAGCCCGGAAGAGCTGCGCGTGCCAGACTACATCGTAAAGGACGTGCTGGAGGCCAACGGCATCCCCTACAAGGAGACCCGCAGTCTGGAGGAATCCATGTCGGAGCTGGACATCCTGTACATGACCCGCGTGCAGAAGGAGCGCTTCTTCAACGAGGAGGACTACATCCGCCTGAAGAACAGCTACATCCTCACCAAGGAAAAGATGAGCCTTGCAAAGCCGGATATGGCTGTGCTGCATCCCCTGCCCCGCGTCAACGAGATCGCACTGGACGTGGACGACGACCCGCGCGCCGCCTACTTTGAGCAGGTGCAGAACGGCGTGTATGTGCGTATGGCACTGATCATGACCCTGCTGGGCCTGCGCGACCCCAAGGCACCTAAGGAGGAGAACTGATATGCTGAACATCGATGAAATTCAGAACGGAATCGTGATCGACCACATCAAGGCAGGCACCGCCATTGGCCTGATGGACCTGCTGGGCATTGCGGGCAACCGCACCGCCAGCGTGGCGCTGATCCAGAATGCACGCAGCAGCAAGACCGCCAGCGGCCGCAAGGACATCATCAAGGTGGAGGGCGATGCTTCCTGGCTGAACCTGGATGTGCTGGCCTACCTTGACCCGGGCATCAGCGTGACCATCATTGAAAACGGCAAGGCCGTGCGCAAGGAAAAGCCGATGCCCCCCAAGCGCCTTGTGAACATTGTAAAATGCCGCAACCCCCGCTGCATCTCCTCCATTGAGGAAGAGTGCGATCAGATCTTTGAGCTGAGCTCCAACGGCAAGTACCGCTGCATCTACTGCGAGCAGGAACTGCAGGTAAAGCCGGAATAACGACACAGAAAAAGAGCTGCTGTATCAGGCGATTTTGCCGTACAGCAGCTCTTTTTTGCCAATAAAAAATCTGACGGAACTCTCACCGACGCAAATGCCCTGTGCGGCAGATGCTCCATTCCCACAAGCAGCACCTGCCGGACAGAAATGCGACGTATCAAGTGACTTTATCAGCAGCAAACCCCAAAGTCCGCCGTTGAAAGCCCCGCCAGATGAGCTGCGCAGCGCACGAGGACTGCACAGCGAAGAGCAAAGGGAAAACAGAGCAGCTTAACACGCACCGCTGCCCGGATCACTGCACAGGGGGGCAAAGCTTCACCAGGTTTTCCTTTGGCCGCAAATCCGCCCTGCCCCGGCAGGAGGTCACCTTTACTGGCCTTAGTATAGCATTGTTGCGTGCCTGTTGCACAAAACATGTCATAAATTGTCGGTGCTCATGTCATGAACTGCGCACGGGATGGCGCAGGTAAACCGGAACCACCGGTCGCGGCAGCTCACGGTGTACTCGGCACCGTACTTGCGCAGCACGTCCTGCACGTTGGCAAGGCCCATGCCGTGGCCGCTCTCCTTTTTGGTGGTGCCGGGCAGCTTGCCCTCCTCCAGCAGCAGGTCTTCCTGCACGCGGTTGCGCACCGAGATCAGGTATTCTTCCGGCGTTTTGCGGATGCGCACATGCACCTCCGGCGGCAGGGCCTGCGCTGCGGCGCGGATGGCGTTGTCCAGAAGGTTGGAGAGCACGATGACCATATCCATGCTGTCGAAGGGCATCCGCTTCAGATCGCACAGATCAAAGTAAATGTTCACGCCAACTTTTGCCGCTTCTTCGTACTTTTTGCTCAGAATGGAATCCAGCAGCGGGTTGTGGGTATCCATGATGGTGGTGCCCGCCGCCACCGTTTTGCTCACGCTGGCAAGGTAGGCCTGTGCGCCTTTCAGATCCCCCTGATCCAGCAGGGCGGTAAGGGCTGTCATGTGGTTGGTGAACTCGTGGGTCAGGCGGCGCTGTTCCGTGTAGGAATCCAGCAGGGCTTCGGCACGCTGCTGTTCCAGCTGAGCACGGTAGCGGGAGTTCTGCCGCTGCACCACCTGATCGTTGAACATCTGCACGATGGCGATATGCACCAGCACCGCCACGCTCATGCCAAAGGTGAGCAGCATGGTCATCCGGGTAGCGGGCTGCTGGGTCCCTGTGACCATCAGCACAATGTTCAGCACCACAGCCACCCCGGGGAAAAAGGACATCACCAGCGCCTGCAGCGGCTGCAAAGCACACTTCTGGTTCCAGCTGTACAGGAAATGCGCAACTGCTGCACCCACGATAAGGTTTGCGGCGCACAGCGCGATCAGGCAGCCGGGGTGCTGCCATGCTTCGCCGGTGCGCACTCCTGTGAACCAGGAGTAGGTATAGTTGACCGTGTTCTCCACCAGCAGGCACATGGTGCCGTTGATCAGGCAGGCGGTGAGCTTATCGGCAAAGGTTCCGCCAAACAGCTGCGCCGTAACAAAAAGGTACAGCACATTGAGCAGGACGCTCTGCACATTGAAAAATGACATTCCTGTTGCGAGTGACAGGCCCAGCTGCCCCATACACAGCAGCTCTGCCCACAGAACCGGCCAGCGCAGTTTTCCTCTGCCCAGATAGGCCCACTCCACCAGAATAAAGGCGTTCCCCTGGACCAGACACACCAGATGCCCCAGCATCATTTCCGCAAATGCATCACTCATCCACATACTGCCCCTTCCATTCCAGATATGCGTTCTGGATGGCCGCATAGCCTGCGCGGCTCACTCTCAGCTCCACCCCGTTTTTCAGCAGGGCGCGGTAGCTGCGGATGCTGCGCACATATTTCATGTTCACCACATCGCTGCGGCTCACCTGCAAAAAGCCGTTCTCGTAGAGCATGGGCGGCAGGTCGGCGATCTTGCCGTAGTAGGTGCAGATGGGCTGGCGGGCAATGTCGCCGTAGACGTTGATCTGGCGCAGGTCGCTTTCCAGATAATAGATCTGATCCAGCGGAATTTCCGTTTCGGTGCGGTTGTGGTGCACCGTCAGGGTCTTGCGCTGGTCGGTCAGGGCGGCAAGCAGGTCGTCCAGACACTTGGGCAGGGTGCGCGCAATGTCCCGCTTGAGCAGGTAGCGGTAGGCGTTCACCGTGTAGCCTTCCAGCGCAAATTCCAGATAGGCCGAAACATACACCAGCATCAGGCCGGGGCACTTCTGCTTGAGCTGACGGCCCAGCACCATGCCGTTTGCACCGGGCATGTCCACGTCCAGAAACGCCAGCTGATACAGCTCCAGCCCCGGCGTTGCAAGCACCTCGGCTGCGCTGGTGCAGACGGCGGTGTGCACCTGCACGCTGCGGGCGGTAAAGTAGATGGTGACATATTCTGCCATGCGCGCGCCGAACGCCGCATCGTCGTCACAGATCAGGATATGCATGGAAGGTTCCTTTCTGCCGCAAAAGGCCCCTCTTATTGATGGAATAAGAGGAGCCGGGAACTCCTTCCGTCACGGCTTGCGCCGTGCCACCTCCCTCCCAGAGGGAGGCTTTGGCATGGCGGCAAACTTTCCCTCTTCGCCAGAGGCTCCCTCCATGAGACAGACTCCCCCGGTCGGGGGAGGTGGCACGAAGTGCCAGAAGGGGAACAGCTGTCGAGCGAATGCGAGACTGAAGGAGTGTTTTATTTACGCAAAAAATTTATCGTAGATGCCAAAGGCAAAGATGAACAGCACGATGACCGGCAGAACGTAGGTCAGGTAGCCGCGCATCCAGTCGTGCATCTTGAGGCCCTTGCCGGTGTTGACTTCCTTTTTGTAGTTGTCCCAGCCCCAGCCGTACTTGGTGACGCAGAACAGCAGGTACACCAGACTGCCCAGCGGCAGGAACAGGTTGCTCACGAGGAAGTCCTCCAGATCCAGCACAGCGCCGCCGAACACGGCAAAGCCGTCCCATGCCCACACGTTGTAGCCCAGCACGCAGGGCAGCGAAAGCAGAGTGATGAGCACGAAGTTCACCAGACTGGACTTCTTGCGGCTGCAGCCGGTCAGCTCCATGCCGCAGCAGATGATGTTCTCGAACACGGCCAGCACGGTGGAAAGCGCTGCAAAGGCCATGAACAGGAAGAACAGGGAGCCCCACAACCGGCCCATGGCCATGTTGGCAAAGATGTTGGGCAGGGTAATGAAGATCAGGCTGGGGCCGCTGGTCTGGTCCACACCGTAGGTGAAGCAGGCCGGGAAGATGATCAGACCGGCGGTGATGGCCACAAAGGTATCCAGCACCACGATGCGGACCGACTCGCCCAGCAGGGAGTGCTCCTTGCCGATGTAGCTGCCAAAGATGGACATTGCGCCAATGCCAAGGCTCAGGGTGAAGAAGGCCTGGTTCATGGCGGACACCAGCGTGTTGACCACGCCCACCTCTTTCATGCGCCCGAAGTCGGGCACGAGGAAGAAGCTCAGGCCTTCCTTTGCGCCGGGCATGAACAGGCTGTTGACCGCCAGCACCACCATGATGGCCAGCAGGGCGATCATCATGACCTTGGTCACCCGCTCCAGACCGTTCTGCAGGCCCTTGGCGCACACAAAGATGCCCAGCGCCACCACGAACACCATCCAGAAGGTCATCACGCCGGGGTCTGCCAGCATTTCGGTGAACTTACCGGCCACCTGATCGGCGTTCAGGCCTGCCAGCTTACCGGTGGCGGTCATGTAGAAATAGTGCAGCATCCAGCCTGCCACGGTGGTGTAGAACATCATCAGCAGATAGCAACCGATGAGGGTGAGGTAGCCGTGGATGTGCCACTTCTGGCCCGGCTTTTCCAGTGCCTGATAGGCCCGCACCGGGCTCTTGCGGGAGGCGCGACCCACCGCAAACTCCATGGTCATGATGGGCAGGCCCAGAATGACCAGAAAGATCAGGTAGAACAGCACGAATGCGCCGCCGCCGCCCTGACCGGCAATATAGGGGAACTTCCACACGTTGCCGATGCCGATGGCGCAGCCCGCGGAAAGCAGGATGAAGCCCAGGCGGGACTTCAGGGTTTCTCTTTCCATGATTCCATAAACTCCTTGTTTTCCGTTCTGCTCTGCCCTGCCCTTTGCGGGGCCGGGCGAAGCGTTGCTTTTGTATTATAGCACAAATTTGGTCGAAGAACAGGGGCGCTTCAGTGAGATGAACTTTTGTTGTCAAAAGTATTCTTTGTCTTTCCCGCGTGCACAGCCCGTCCTGCCGCAGGGTCGTACCGCAATTTTCGTTGCAGGTGCGTCCGTTTTCGGTGCATTTGCGGTGGGCTGCAATTTTTCTCACCTGAAAGGTGAAGAGCTGACAGTTATTCACTTATATAAAAATGCCTTGCATAACAGCCGAGAACCATCTCTTGACAAACCAGCAAAAAGAAACTATACTACAAATAGAGAAGGTGCTGTCCGCAATGGTCAGCTCCCTCCGGCTAATTGGTCAATAAGAAGAATGACCGCTCACCGTTTGGAGACTGGGGCGGTCATTTCTTATTGTTATGGATCTCTTTGAAGATTGCCCATGCGATCTGAAATGTAATCCCAACTGTGCCGCCAACAATGACGAACAGCTGCAGAACATCGTTCAACACCATGATGCATCCCCCCTTCCGCGTTTGCGAACGGGGGAACAAACAATAAGCTTTTACGTCCCCCGGACGCTTGCCGGAGGAAAGCATGACCACCTGCGCTTGCAGACAGCACCTAATCACCGCCTTTTCGGGCGGCATCTTTATGATATCATAAAAAATAACATTTTACAATAAAGAAAGCACCCGCTGTACAGGTGCTTTCTTTTCGTTTATATAGGTATATAGGCTTACTTCCGCTTTTTGGGGGCAGTACCCTTGCCCACCGGGCCGCGGGGGCGGCGCTCGGCAGCCTTGGACTGCACTGCGGCGCTGCGGGTCTGGGCGCGGCCCTTGGCGGCAGCGGCACGCAGACCGTTGATCTCTGCCTTGGTCAGCTCACGGTAGGTGCCGGGCTTGAGCATTCCCAGCTTCACCACGCCCTCGGCGTTGCGCTTCAGGCGCACCACCTCAAGGCCCACGGTCTCGCACATGCGGCGGATCTCGCGGTTTTTGCCCTCTTTCAGGGTCATTTCCATCACGGTGCGGCCCGGCTCGTCGGTGACAACGTTGATGGCGCAGGGCATGGTCTTGGTGCCGTCGTCCAGCACAACGCCGCTGCTCAGCTTCAGGATCTGGCTTTCATCGGCGCGGGGCTGCACGGTGACGCGGTACAGCTTGGAGATGCCGCCCGACGGATGGGTGACGGCCTGCGCAAACGCGCCGTCGTTGGTCATGAGCAGCAGGCCCTCGCTGTCCTTATCCAGACGGCCCACCGGGTACAGGCGGGCGGGGATATCGCTCACCAGCTCCATCACGGTCTTGCGGCCCAGCTCATCGCTGGCGGTGGTCACATAGCCGCGGGGCTTATACAGTGCCAGATAGTACATCTGCTGATCCTTGCGGATATAGATGCGCTCGTCGTCCACGTGCAGCACGTCGCGGTTGGGGTCCATCTTGTCGCCCACCTTGACGGGGTGGCCGTTGACCTTCACGCGGCCCTCGGCAATGATCTGTTCTGCCGCACGGCGGGAGCACAGACCCTGTTCAGCCATGATCTTTTGAATACGTTCTTCTGCCATAATTAAACTCCTTGTGCGCCTCCCGGCGCTCAAAACGCGCACCTCTCCCCTGCTTTGGGGTGCGGGTGCGCCTGTATCAAAACTGTGAGTTGGAAGCTCACAGTTACGGCTTGGGTTGACTCCTTCCACCGCTGACGCGGTCCCCCTCCCTCGGAGAGGGAGGCCTTGGCAGTACGGTAAACTTTCCGGTTTTGCCAAAGGCTCCCCCTTTGGGGGAGCTGGCGAACAAAGTGAGCCTGAGAGGGCGAGCGCGAGTCGTCAGTCCTTTGGAGAAGTCCTAGCGCACCGTATCACTTTTCAGCAGGTGCGGCTTCCGGGGCCTTTTCGTCCTTCTTGATGAGGGCGGCAACCTTGTCCACCAGCTCCGGCAGCATGGTCAGGGCACGGTTGATGGTGTCGGCGTTGTCCGACAGCTGGATGGTGCGCACGCAGCCGTCCTTTACCACGAGGAAGGCCACCGGCTGGATGTTCACACCCGCACCGGAGCCGCCGCCGAACAGGTCCTTGTTGGCGGCGTTCTTGCCGTCAAAGTCGGTGCCGCCGGAGGCAAAGCCAAAGCTCACCTTGGAAACCGGCAGGATGGTGGTGCCGTCCTCGGTGATGATGGGCTTGCCAATGATGGTGTTGGAGTCCACCATCTGGTGGATCTTCTCCATGGTAACGTTCATCAGGCCCTGAATGGGATGCTCAGCCATAAAACAGCTCTCCTTTATCGGTTTGATTCGGGCAAAGGCCCGTTGTCTGCAGATCCGGATACACGTATAGTGTACCACATTATAGGAAGATGTCCAATACTTTTTTGCGCCAGAACTCGTACAGCACCCGCACCGCCGCAACAACGATGAACAGTGCCTGTGCGCTCACCCGGCAGGACACCCGGTCCTCCACGGTGGGCTGCCCGCTGCCAAAGTCCGGCAGGATGCGCAGCTCATCGAACTGCAGCCAGAGAAAGCGGTCCAGCACGCCCAGCACCGGGTACAGCCACGCCTGCAGCTTGCCGTAGCTGCGGGCAGCGGCGGCGGGGTCCTCCCCGCGCACACCAAGGCGCACCTGTATTTTTGTGATGCGCAGCGCACCGAACACAGCTTTGGTCAAAGTGCCCGCACCTTTGAGCATGGTGCAGAGGATCTCCAGCGTGATCTTTGCCTTTTTGCGCGGCTGGGCGGGCTTGTTTGCCTTGGCGGCAGCGGCGGCGGCCTTTTTGCGGGCCTTTTCCTCTGCCTTTTTCCGCTTGCGCTCGGCCCGCCATGCGGCAAATTTTGCCTTGACCTTGCCAAAGCCCTTGGGCGGCTCCGGGTTTTCCGGTGCGGGCGGCGGCTCCGGCTTCGGGTACTGGAACACCGGGAAGGTGATGCCCAGCGCACCGGCCTTTACGGTGAGCACGCCGTGCTCCCAGCACAGGTCTGCGCAGAAGGGGCACAGCAGCAACAGCACCAGTAAGATCAGCACCACCAGCAGCAGAATGCCGATCACCCGGAGGATGAACAGCAGCACTGCGCCCAGCGCGGCGAGGAATGCTCCCATGCGTTACCCCTCACTTTCTGTCGGTGATGCGTTCGTTTCCGTTTCCTGCCCGTGCACCGGCGGCAGATCGGCCAGAGAAGAAAGGCCGAACACCCGCAAAAAGGTGTCGGTGGTGCGGAAGCTCACCGGCCTGCCCGGCAGGTCAAGGCGTCCGGCTTCCTCAATGAGGCCCTTTTCCAGCAGGCCCGACACGCTGGACGAGGAATCCACGCCGCGCACCTGCTCGATGAAGGCGCGGGACACCGGCTGGTTGTAGGCGATTACGGTCAGGGTCTCCATGGCGGCAGGGCCCAGCGGCACGGCGCGGCGGCTGTCCAGCACGCGGCGGATGCAGTCGGCCCACTCGGTCTTGGTGGCAAGCTGCCAGCGGGTGTTCAGGTGCAGCAGGCACAGACCGCTATCCTCCCGGGCGTAGCGCTCCCGCAGGGCTTCCAGCGCGGCTTCCACGCTGAGCTGCGGCAGCTGCACCGCCTGGGCCAGCTTGTCGGCACCAATGGGGTCGCCGCTGGCAAACAGCATGGCTTCCACGGCTGCACGGATCTGTTTCTGGTTCATTCCTTCTCCTTATCACGTTGGATGCGGCCCCGCTGCATGGTCAGCCGGCCCTCGTCGTCCAGCTTTACACGGCCGCCGCGCACCAGCTCCAGCAGGGCCAGAAAGGTGGCCACGTTGGTGCTGCGGGTCTGCTGGCGGCTGAACAGCTGGCTCATTTTTGCCGCTGTGCCGGCAATCAGGTGCCGCAGAATGTACACCACCCGGCTCGTCACCGACACCATGGGCGCTGTGACCAGCGGCTCGAACTGCTGCTGGGTAGGCTCCCGGCGCAGCTTGGTGCGGCCGGAAAGCGCGGCCCAGTAATCCGCCAGCACCTGCGGCGCATGGTGCAGGTCGTAGGTGTTATCGAACTCCATCTCCATGGGCGGACGCACAAAAACCGGCGCAGCTTCGGCCTTTTGGCGCAAAAGCGCAGCCATGCGGCGGCACTGGTCGTACTCGATCAGCTGGCCGGTGAACTCCTGCTTGAGCCGCTCGCCCTCTTCGCTGCGGGGCAAAAGCAGGTAGCTTTTCATCTCCACCAGCCGCGCGGCCATCTCGATGAAGGCACTGGCGGCTTCCGGGTCCGGGTCGGCCCGCGCCACCGTGGCGGTGTACTGGTCGATCAGTTCCAGAATGGGGATGTTGTGCAGGTCCATCTTATGTTTGGCCACAAGAGCCAGCAATAATTCCAGCGGGCCGTCAAAATCTTCCAGATGGAAGGTCAGTTCTTCTGCCATCGCTCACACCACCGTCCCAAGGCCGGCATAGTAGATGGAATACGCGATCTTATCAATGTAGCCGGTGCCCTTGCCCAGCAGCTCCCACACGATGTTGTTCAGGTAGTACAGGGGGGTATCCAGTGCGCCGAACCACACTGCCGCCAGCAGGGCGATCATGATATAGCGCTCGTACTTCATCAGGCCAAAGTACATCTGTCGGGGCAGCAGCACCAGCAGGATGCGGCTGCCGTCCAGCGGCGGCACCGGGATCAAGTTGAACACGGCAAGGCTCACGTTCATCAGCACAAGGTACTGCAGGAACATGGCAATGTAGATGGCGGCATCGTTCACCGGTGCCCAGTAGTACATGAGCTTCCACACCACCATGCCCACATAGGCAAGGAGGATGTTTGCCGCAGGGCCAGCCAGCGCGGTGAGGGCCATGCCCCACTTGGGGTTTTTGAAATTGCGGGGGTCGGTGGAGACGGGCTTTGCCCAGCCCACGCCCGCAAACACCATGCACAGCGTGCCCAGCAGGTCAAAGTGGGCAAGGGGGTTCAGCGAAAGCCGGCCCTGCCGCTTTGCGGTGTCGTCGCCCAGCAGCCACGCGGCCAGCGCATGGCCCGCTTCGTGGAAGGGGATGGCCACCAGTGCCACCAGCGCGCGGATGAGATAATAGATGCCCTGAGAGGTCATTCGATATTCCTGCCTTTTTTCAGTATACCATATATAATACTATTTTTTGAGGTTTTAGACAAGGGGTGTCCAGACGATTTAAAATGATCTCCGCTTCGCTCTGATCATTTCAGCGGAATTTTATTTTTAATTCGTGATTTGTCTACGAGTTGCGGCACCCAGCATTCGTTTTGTGCCTTGAACGGCACTCACGTCTTGCTGGCCGCTGCCCCAACAGCTTCTCCCTGTTTCCGCCACTGGCGGCGGTCGTCGCCGTTGCAGCCTGCGGGCTGCTCCAAATCACATTTTCACACAAGGGGTCGTAACAAAAAACAGCATCTGAGTGCATCGGGGCAGTTTTCCAAAAAAACGCAATATTTTTTGAAAAAAGGCTTGCTTTTTGCCCGGTAATCTGCTACAATAGTCAAGCTGATTATTTTGATTCCTTACTTCACTGCAGGAGGTGCAAGTACCATGGCTAAATGTGAATGCTGCGGCAAGGGTGTTACCTTTGGTATCAAGGTTTCTCACTCTCATCGTCGTTCCAACCGTACCTGGAAGCCGAATGTCCGTCGTGTCAAGGCGGTCGTTGAGGGTTCTCCCAAGTACGTCTACGCATGCTCCCGTTGCCTGCGCGCTGGCAAAGTTACCCGCGCTGTCTAATTTGGTGTATGTGGCCGGTCACTTTGTCGAGTGGCCGGCTTTTTTTGTTGCTGTAAGGAGGCAAAACACATGGCTCTGCCCAACGATCCCATCATGCTGCTGAGCGTGGTGAACCTGAAGCTGCGTGATTTTTACAAAAACCTCGATGCTCTGTGCGAAGATCTGGATGCCGACAAGGCAGATCTGTGCGCAAAGCTCAAAGCTGTGGGCTACGAGTACGATGCCCAGCGCAACCAGTTCGTGTGATATTTCCAGAGGAAAGCTTTCTTTTGATCGCTAACGACCGGCACCGACGTGCAGCGACTGCGCCCGGGCCGGTGAATATAGAAACAAGGAGTGCTTGATTTATGATCCAGGGTACCTATTACAAAGAGTGGAGCAGCGTGCTGAACCGCGAGATGGAGTTTAAGGTATACGGCAGCGCCGGTGTGCCGGTGCTGGCACTGCCTGCCCGCGGCGGCCGCTTTTACGACTGGGAGAACAACGGCATGCCCGATGCCATTGCCCCGCTGCTGAACGAGGGCAAGGTGCAGCTGTTCTGCGCCGACAGCATTGACGGCGAGGCCGTACTGAACGGCGACATCCCGGTGCGCCGCCGCGCCGAGATGGAGGAAAAGTACTTCGTCTACCTTACCGCCGAGCTGGCTCCCCGGGTGCTGGCCCTGAACGGTGCCGCAAAGGATGCCAAGCTGTGGTGTGTGGGCATCGACCTTGGCGCTGTGCACGCCGTCAACTGCCGCCTGCGCCGTCCCAAGCTCTTTGCCGGTGCCATCGGCCTTTCCGGCATCTACGATCTGGCCCGCTTCTGGGGCAGTGAAGCCGACGATCTGGTGCTGCGCTGCTCTCCCCTGCAGTATCTGGCCGAGAACGGCATCGCCGACAAGCTGGCTCTGGCCAAGGCCGAGGAAAACAGCCTGATGCTCTGCGCCGGTCAGGGTGCCTACGAGGACGATGCCAAAGCCGACACACAGGCACTGGCCGATGTGCTGGCCGCACAGGGCCTGCCCGCCCACCTCGAGGTCTGGGGCGGCGATGTCTCCCACGAGTGGTACTGGTGGGGCAAGATGCTGGGCCTGTTTGTGCCGCGGATTCTGGAGAAGTAAACTTTATCTATCTGATCTATGCAAAGAGGAAGCATCCGCTTGGGTGCTTCCTCTTTTTGCGTTGCGGGAACTCCTTCAGTCTCGCATTCGCTCGACAGCTCCCTCGGAGAGGGAGCCTCTGGCGAAGCGGGAAAGTTTGCCGCCATGCCAAAGCCTCCCTCTCAGAGAAAGACTCTCCCCGGCCGGGGAGAGATGTCGCGCAAGCGACAGAGTGGGGAGCAGTGGCACGGCATCAGCCGTGACGGAAGGAGTTTCTATACCCTACCACCCTATTTGTGAAAATTTCAATTCCCTACTTGATTTATCGGGTTTGCTGTGCTATACTCATGCTGTAAGAAGTATACCCCCTATGGGTAAAGGAGATATTTTATGGACAACGAGAAAAAGCCCTGCTGCTGTTGCGGCACGCCCGCCCAGCCCGAAGCTGCCACGGCTCCGGCCGTTGACGCATCCGCTGTGCCCACCGAAAGCGTCACCCCCTCCTGCTGCCGCCACAAGGACCGCACCCCGGAGGAACACAAGGCCCTGCTGAACCGGCTCAGCCGCATCGAGGGGCAGGTGCGCGGCATCCGCGGCATGCTGGAAAAGGATGCCTACTGCGTGGACATCCTTGTGCAGGTGGCGGCGGCGAACTCGGCGCTGAACAGCTTTTCCAAAGAGCTGCTGGCACAGCACATCTCCACCTGCGTGGCGGACGACCTGCGCGCGGGCAGCGAGGCAAAGCTGGACGAGCTGGTGAATCTGCTGCCCAAGCTCATGAAATAAGAAGCCCTTTCCTGTGCATACTCAACGTAGGAGTGATATTTTATGGAACAATACAACGTTACCGGCATGAGCTGCGCAGCCTGCTCCGCCCGGGTGGAGAAGGCCGTGAGCAAGGTGCCCGGCGTTGCCAGCTGTTCGGTGAGCCTGCTGACCAACTCCATGGGCGTGGAGGGCACCGCCAGCTCTGCCGAGATCATCAAGGCCGTGCAGGATGCCGGCTACGGTGCCAGCCCCAAGCGTGCGGGCGCGGCGGCTGCCAGCTCCACCAGCGCCGACCTTGATGCGCTGGCCGACCACGAGACCCCCAAGCTCAAGCGGCGGCTCATTGCGTCGCTGGGCTTTCTGCTGGTGCTGATGTACTTCTCCATGGGCCACATGATGTGGGGCTGGCCCCTGCCCCGCTGGTTCGACGGCAACCACATCGCCATGGGCCTTGTGCAGCTGCTGCTGGCGGGCATCGTCATGGTCATCAACCAGAAGTTCTTCATCAACGGCTTCAAGGGCCTCCTCCACGGCTCGCCCAACATGGACACGCTGGTGGCCATGGGTTCCATGGCAAGCTTTGTGTGGAGCACCTACGCCCTGTTCGCCATGACCCGCGCGCAGGTGGACGGCAACAGTGAGCTGGTCATGCATTATATGATGGAGTTCTACTTTGAGTCCGCCGCCATGATCTTGACCCTTATCACGGTGGGCAAGATGCTGGAGGCCCGCTCCAAGGGCAAGACCACCGACGCGCTCAAGAGCCTGATGAAGCTTGCCCCCAAGACCGCCACCCTGCTGCGGGACGGTGCCGAAGTGACCGTGCCCATCGAGCAGGTGCAGAAGGGGGACATCTTTGTGGTGCGCCCGGGCGAGAACATCCCCGTGGACGGCATCGTGCTGGAAGGCACCAGCGCCGTGAACGAGAGCGCCCTGACCGGCGAGAGCATCCCCGTGGACAAGGCTGCGGGCGACAAGGTGAGCGCTGCCACCACCAACCAGTCCGGTTTCCTGCAGTGCCGGGCCACCCGCGTGGGCGAGGACACCACCCTTGCCCAGATCATCCGGATGGTCAGCGATGCCGCCGCCACCAAGGCTCCCATTGCAAAAATCGCCGATACGGTGTCCGGTTTCTTCGTGCCTGCGGTCATTACCATCGCGGTGGTCACCACCATCGTGTGGCTGCTGCTGGGCCGGGAGCTGGGCTATGCGCTGGCCCGCGGCATCTCCGTGCTGGTCATCAGCTGTCCCTGTGCGCTGGGTCTGGCAACGCCGGTGGCCATCATGGTAGGCAACGGTCTGGGTGCAAAGAACGGCATCCTGTTCAAGACCGCCGCTTCGCTGGAAGCTGCAGGCCGCACCCAGATCGTGGCGCTGGATAAGACCGGCACCATCACCAGCGGCGAACCCAAAGTGACCGACATTCTGCCCGCCGAGGGCGTTTCCGAGACGGAGCTGCTCACCCTTGCCGCCGCACTGGAGCGCAAGAGCGAGCACCCGCTGGCAAAGGCCGTGCTGGCCTGCACCGACGCGCAGAAGCTCACCGCCCCCGAGGTATCCGGCTTTGCCGCCCTGCCGGGCAACGGTCTGGCCGCAAAGCTGGACGGCGTGGAGATCTTTGGCGGCAATGCGTCCTTTATCGGCACCAAAGTCACCGTGCCCGCACAGCTGCAGGAGAAGGCCGCAGCCCTTTCCGCACAGGGCAAAACGCCCCTGTTCTTCGGCGGGGCAGGCCGTCTGCTGGGCGTTATCGCGGTGGCAGATACCATCAAGGAGGACAGCCCCCGCGCCATCCGGGAGCTGCAGGCCATGGGCATCCGCGTGGTCATGCTCACCGGTGACAACCAGCGCACTGCCGATGCCATTGGCAGGCAGGCCGGTGTGGACGAGGTGATCGCAGGCGTGCTGCCCGACGGCAAGGAAGCGGTCATCCGCCAGCTGCAGGCATCCGGCAAGGTGGCCATGGTGGGCGACGGCATCAACGATGCCCCGGCCCTGACCCGTGCCGACACCGGCATCGCCATCGGCGCAGGCACCGACGTTGCCATCGACGCGGCGGACGTGGTGCTGATGAATTCCAAGCTGTCGGACGTGCCCGCCGCCATCCGCCTGAGCCGCGCTGCCCTGCGCAACATCCACGAAAACCTGTTCTGGGCGTTCATCTACAACATCATCGGCATCCCGCTGGCCGCAGGCGTGTTCATCCCCTTCGGCCTGACCCTGAACCCCATGTTCGGTGCTGCTGCCATGAGCCTTTCCAGCTTCTGCGTGGTAAGCAACGCCCTGCGCCTGAACCTGTTCGACGTGCACAGCACAAAGCACGATCGTGCGGCAAAAAATGCTGCTTCCCTGCCCGCTGTCTCCGCACAGCCCGCAGCGGTTGCAAATAAAGAGAGTACCAAGGAGGACACTGCTATGAAAAAGACCCTGAAGGTGGAAGGCATGATGTGCGGCCACTGCGAAGCCCGCGTGAAGAAGGCTCTGGAAGCCCTGCCCGAGGTGGACGAGGCCGTGGTGAGCCACGAGGCCGGCACCGCCATCGTCACCCTGAACGCCGAGGTCGCCGACGACGTGCTGAAGAAGGCCGTTGAGGATCAGGACTACCCTGTGACCGGCATCCAGTAAACCGCCGCAGAATACTCCCCATCAAATGGAAAGGCCGCTGCATGTAAACGCAGCGGCCTTTTGCATTGGGTTATGCTGTTTTCTTCACAGGAACGCTGTTTTCGTACAGCTCATGCGGGGCGATATCCTGCCCCTCTTCCCACTCGATGCCAATACCGCCCGGCAGCAGATGCACGGTAGCAAAGTAACGCTCATCCTGCAGCCTGCCGTACCACGAGCCGGTGGCATAAGGGGCTGCATCAAACAGCTTTACCTCGCCCGTCTCATAATAAAGGCAGAGCTTCAGCGGTTTTACGGGTTCCACCTTTGTCAGCTTCGGCTGTAACATCCAGAATCACTCCTTACTTCAGCGGGTCGATGCGGATACAGCGGGTCCATTTCCAGAATTTCCAGCTTCTTTTTCAGCTGCGCCCGCTCCGCTGCGTTCAAACGCTTCAGGTTCTTTATGAATCGTTTGGTGTAGGTGATCTTGTAATTCATTCGTCCGCACCGTCCAGCGCTTCAAACAGTGCGTCCACCGTGTCGAACACCGGCTGCTCCCCTGCCGCAATTTTGGCCTTTGCTTCGTTGATCTCGCTGCGCAGCTCGTCCAGATACTTTTTGGGGTAAACGGCTACCGGCATCAGCTCGATCACGCCATCCTTCTCCACGATCTCCAGCTTGTCGCCCTCACGCAGGCCCATCTTCATTACAATATCCTTTGGAATGGTGATCTGGGATTTTGTCCTCAATTCCGTCAGCATCCTTCATCCTCCTTTGTACGATTTTCTTACTTTCTCACTTTTATTATACTCTGCTTTTTTCAAAAAGCAACCATGCACCATAAAATTTTACAAAGCGTCGTTTCTGTGTCTTCTTATTGTATTTCGTCAGAAAGTATGTTAAACTAAAAATGCCACCCCAAAGGGTGGCGTTAAAGTGCTATCTGCAAGCGCAGGTGGTCATGCTTCCCTCCGGCAAGCGTCCGGGGGACGTAAAAGCTTATTGTTTGTTCCCCCGTTCGCAAACGCGGAAGGGGGGATGCATCATGGTGTTGAACGATGTTCTGCAGCTGTTCGTCATTGTTGGCGGCACAGTTGGGATTACATTTCAGATCGCATGGGCAATCTTCAAAGAGATCCATAACAATAAGAAATGACCGCCCCTGTCTCCAAACGGTAAGCGGTCATTCTTATTGATCCAACCGGAAGGAGCTGACCATTGCGGACAGCACCTTTTCTATTTGTAGTATAGTTATTTTTTGCCGTTTTGTCAAGAGAAGGTGCCCGCCTTCTCTTTTTCTTTCCCCATTTTCCTGTGCATTTTCACCCCGGAAGCTGTGGCTTTTTGCGCAAAAACTATTTGTTGACACGTTGTTTTTTCAGAGTTATACTTATAGCAACAACATTTGGTTTTGCTTCCAGTTATAAACCACAGCGAAAGGAGAAATGTATTTTGGGAGTATCCATTCAGGACCGCACAGACTTTCTGAACATGCTGGACGCCTGCAGGACCGAGCAGCAGCTGTTCAGCCGCCTGACCTTTGCGGTAATGTTCCACCAGACCGACCCGGATGCACGGGAAGACCTGCTGGACGACGTGCGCGGCGCAGCCTGCAACATGCAGCTGCCCGCCGTCAATTACAAGATCGATCAATGGCTCAACACCTGCAAGCAGGCGTGGCAGGCCGACCCCGCAGCCTTTATGGCAGCCGTGAACGCGGACGCAAAGCAGCGCAAGCTTGCGCTGGAGGGCAGCGCGGCGCAGCCCGGCCTGCTGGCCGATGTGCCCATGCAGAGCGTGGCGTGGCTGGTGCCGCAGCTGCTGCCGCTGGGCGAAGTGTCGCTGCTGGGTGCCGACGGCGGCACCGGCAAGGGCATCTGGCAGGCACAGCTTATTGCCTATGTGACGGCGGGCAAGACCTCCGGCTTTTTTCCGCTGCCGCCGCAGCAGACCGGCAAGGTGCTGCTGCTTGCGGGCGAGGACGACCCCGGCAAGGTGCTCAAGGCCCGTCTGCTGGCGGCCGAGGCCGACATGAACCGGGTGCTGGTGCTGACCGCCGACGACTACTTTGGCAAGACCGGCCAGCCCCTTACCCTCAAGGATCAGGCACTGGCGGATTTTGCCGCCAAGGCCGGGCCGCTGCTGCTCATCGTGGACCCGCTGCAGAGCTTTCTGCCCGCCGATGTGGAGATGGCAAGCCGCAACCAGATGCGCAGTGCCCTGCTGCCGCTGCGCGCCATTGCCGCAAAGCAGGGCTGCGCGGTGCTCATCGTGATGCACTCCAACAAAAAGCAGGGCGTTTCCGGCCGCGCACGTCTGGCCGACAGCTCGGATATCTGGGACATGGCCCGCAGCGCACTGATGATGGGCCGCGCCAAGAACGACGGCAAAATTTATCTCAGCCACGAGAAAAACAGCTACGCCCGCCCCCAGCAGACGGTGCTGCTGCACATCGACGATGTGGAGGTGGAGGGCGTAAAGACTGCACGGGCCGTGTTTGACGGCTACACCGACAAGAAGGATGCCGACTTCATTGAGGAGCGGCGGGTGCGCACGGCGGAGACCCGGCAGGACACCCGCAGCGCCATCCTGAACGTTCTGTCCGAGAGCCGCCTTGGGTCGATGGCAAATCCTCAACTCAAAAGTGCTGTACTTCAGGAGATCAAGTGCAGTGAAGCCACTTACAAACGCTCGTATGCTGAGCTTGTACGGGATGGCGACATTGCAAAATATCAGCTGTGCCAAAAGGACGGCGCGCGAGGGTGGTTTACCCGGCTGGCCTACCGTGGAGAAACACATGATACAGTGAGAAATATATAACTTACTTATGTTTCTTTTTGCCAGTGTATCAGGTTGATACACTGGCCTGCCCTGATACACTGACGCACTGTATCAATCAAGGGGCACTGTATCAGCTTGATACACTGCATTTTTCATCGCATCAGCGTCAATAATCTGCCACTGTATCAGATAACACCTCCACCGTGATGCAGCACACAGCAAAGGCCAGCAGGGCGCAGTCCAGCGGGACACGGCGCAGCACCACCACCCGTTCGGTCAGGGTGGTAAAGGTCTGCACGGCCTGCACCGGCACGGTGCTGCCCAGCCAGAACAGCGCCACCGAAAGCGGCAGATGCACCGCCCGCGCTGCCAGCAAAGGCCGCAGCGAGATCTCGGCCGGGCAGATGGTGCGCACCTGCAAAAGCACCGACACCCCCCCTGCACACTGAGCGCCGCACAGCACAGCGTGCTGGCCCACAGCCCGGTGCGGGCGGCCTGATCGCAGCCGGAACACACTTCCAGCAGCATGGCGGGCAGCGCCGCCCACGGCTGTGGCAGCAATGCCCCGCACCCTGCCGCCAGCAGCCGGAAGTACAGCACAAAGCCGCAGAGCTTCAGGTAGGTCACTGCCGCCTGCGCGATCACCGCGTCCAGTGCGGGCAGCGGAATGGTTTCCCCCTGCGCGGGTGGAGCCTGCCCGGCCCCGCCCTGCATCCGGCACAGCAGCGCCGCCGTGAGGTATCCCGCCAGCAGCTGGGCCGCAAACAGCCGCACCCCCACCGCGCGGCTGCCCAGCATCTGCTGCCCTACCGTGAGGATGACAAAGGACGGCCCGCTGCACACACAGGCGGGCAGCAGCGCCGAGGCCTGCCGGGAGGTGAGCTGACCGGTGCGCACGGCTTCGGACGCAGCCACCGCCGCCGGTGCAAAGCCCCCCAAGGCCCCAATGAGCAGCACGCCGCCCGCACCCTTTGCCCGGATGCCCATGAGCCGCGCCGCAGGCCGGAACACAAAGCCCAGCCACTGCCCGGCCCCGCAGCCCGCCGCCAGCGCTGATACGATGAGGAACGGAAACAGCGATACCAGCAGTGGCCCGCCGCACAGCCGCAGCCCCGCCTGCAGGGCATCGGCACAGCGCTGCGGCGCGGCAAACACCAGAAACGCCGTGTACCCTGCCAACGCCAGCAGCACGCCCCGCCGGAAATTCCAGCTTCGATTCATAACTCAGCCCTCCGCATCCATATATATGTAGCAGCGCGCCGCGGGCAGAACTGCGGGATGGGAGGGAATGGGATGTGTGCCAAGCGCAAAAAGCGGCTTTTGCCGCAAAGCTGGCTGGCCCTGCTGTTCCGTCAGCCGCCGCAGGGCTTTTACCGCGCCCCTGCCGTCTACCTGAGCGGGGGCCGCATGGAGGTGGAACACTTTTGCCGCATCCTGGCCTACAGCCCCGACCGGCTGTGCCTGCAGATGCCCCATGGCCGGTTGACCATCTACGGCGACGGGCTGAAGATCGTCACCCTTACCGCCAGCCGCCTGACCCTGCGGGGGCGGTTCGTGCGCACGGACTTTGCGGATGACTAGGAGGTGCCCATGGAACCGGTAAGCCTTTGGGCCGCGGTGGAGTTCACCGCATGCAATGGCAGCACCGAAGCCCTGCTTACCGCTGCCGCCCGGGCCGGGCTGCATCCCTACGGGGTAACGGCCCTGCCGGGAGGGTTTGGCGGGCGGTGCGCCGCGTGGCAGTACCCGCGCCTTGCCGCACTGGCCCGCAAGCACCGGGTGCGGCTGCGCATCCGCCGGAAGCTGGGGCTGTATTTCTGCCTGCGCCCCTTGCTGCGCCGGGCCGGGCTTTGGGCGGGGCTGGCGGTGTTTGTGCCGCTGCTGCTCTTTGCACAGCAGTTCGTCTGGTATGCGGACACCTCTTCCCTCACCACCGGACAGGCTGCGCGGGCCTGCGCCGTCCTGCGGGAAGCGGGCCTGCAGCCCGGTGCGGCTGTGACCGAGGCAAAGCTCACCGCCGGGGAGTACGCCCTTTTGCACAGCGGCGAGTTCTCCTGGGCCAGCCTGAATTTTGCCAAAGGGCGGCTGGTTGTGGAAGCCGCCGCGGCCAGGCCCAAGCCGGACATTGCCGCCGGAACGCTGCACGGCATCCGGGCAAAATGCGGCGGCACTGTTCTGCGCACGAACCTTACCAGCGGCACCATGCTGGTGCAGCCGGGCCAGCAGGTGGAAGCCGGGCAGGGCCTCATTGGCACAGCCCGCGCCGAGCGGGACGGCACCCTGATCTTTGCGCCCGCCGCCGGAACGGTGATTGCGCAGTTTGAGTGGAGCGACACCCGCACCGTGCCCTTGGAAGAGACGGTGCAGCAGTACACCGGCGCGTGCACCCGCGCATACCGGGTGACAGCGTTCGGGCACACCTTTCCCCTGCCCGCCGCGCCTGCGCCGGAACATGCGGCGGTGATCCTCCGGCACTTCCAGCCGGAGGTGCCGCTGCTGGGCCTTGCCCTGCCCTGCTCTGTGGAGGAGACCTGCCGCTATGTGCAGCAGCCGGAAACGCTGCACCGCACCGAAGCGCAGGCCGCCGCGCTGGCCCGGCTGCAAAGCCTGCAGGCGCTGTACGCCGCATGGCCGGACGCGGAGCACATCGCCCGCAAAGAGGACTGCACCGTGAACGGCAATGTACTGGACTATACCGTCACCTACACCGTGGCAGCGGACATCTGCGGGTGAAAGGATTCCCGTTGTAATTCGCCAAAAAATATGTTAAACTAAAAACACCACCCCAAAGGGTGGCGTTAAGGTGCTGTCTGCAAGCGCAGGTGGTCATGCTTCCCTCCGGCAAGCGTCCGGGGGACGTAAAAGCTTATTGTTTGTTCCCCCGTTCGCAAACGCGGAAGGGGGGATGCATCATGAAGTTGGAAGAGGTTCTGCAGCTGTTCGTCATTGTTGGCGGCACAGTTGGAATTACATTTCAGATCGCATGGGCAATCTTCAAAGAGATCCATAACAATAAGAAATGACCGCCCCAGACTCTCAAACCGTGGCGGTCATTCTTATTGATCTAACCGGAAGGAGCTGACCATTGCGGACAGCGCCTTTTCTATTTGTAGTATAGTTGTTTTTTAGCGGCTTGTCAAGTCCCCTGCTCTGCAGCGGCACGTTCCGCCGCCTGCGCGTCGTACTCGGCAAGCAGGTCGTTCAGGTCGTACTGGTACTTGCTGTGGCAGAAGTGGCACACCACCTCGCAGGCGGGGTCCTCGTCGCGCATCCTCACCAGCTCCTTGCGGCCAAGGCTGAACAGCATCTCCTTGGTGCGCTCGGCGCTGCAGTCGCACTGGTAGTGCACATCGCGCTCGTCCAGCACGTTGGGGTCAAAGCCCGCCAGCGCCAGCTGCATCATGTCCTCGGGGGTCTTGCCCTCGTGCAGCAGGGTGGTGACGGACGGCATGGCCGCGATATTCTTTTCCAGCTGATCGATCTCCGCATCGGTGGCACCGGGCAGCAGCTGCACCATAAAGCCGCCTGCGCACAGGATGGACAGGTCCTTGTCCACCAGCACGCCCAGCGCCATGACGGTGGGCACCTGCTCGCTGTAGGCGTAGTAGGCGGTCAGGTCCTCGGCGATCTCGCCGGAGACCAGCGGCACCTGCCCCACCGTCGGCTCCTTCTGCAGGCGGTTATCCCGGATGACGGTGAGCACACCGTCTTTGCCCACAGCGCCGCCCACATCCAGGTGGCCGTTCGGCTTTGCGGGCAGCTCCACCAAGGGGTGATCGATGCAGCCCTTCACGTTGCCGGTGCCGTCGGTGCAGGCAATGACCACGCCCGCCGGGCCGCCGCCGGACACACGCAGGGTGATCTGGTCACGGTCGTCCTTGAGCATGGAGCCCATCAGGGCCGCGCCGGTGAGCAGACGGCCCAGTGCCGCGCTGCAGGTGGCGCTGGTGGTGTGCAGCTTTTCGGCCTTGCGGACGATCTGGGTGGAATCCACACCGCAGAACACGACCCCGCCGTTCTCCGACAGGCCGCGGATCAGATTTGCCATAAAGTTATCCCTCCAATTGTGTATACTGCTTGACTGCGCAGAAGAAATAGCGCTGGCTGTCCTCGGTCAGCGGGCCGAAGGTCTCGCCGTCGCAGACGCTTTCCAGCGCAAAGCCGTGCTTTTCCAGCGCGGTGCGGATGGTGTCAAGGTCATAGGTGTACTCGCAGAACTGCTCGTGGAAGTGCTCGCCGGTCTCGTGGTAGTCGATGTCCACGGTGATCTCCACGCGGCGGTTGGCGGCATCGTAGTGGTTGCGCCACACACAGGCGGCATCCTCTTCCTCAAAGGTGAACGCGTTGTCGCCCAGCACGTTCCGGTGCTTGTAGGGCGTGTTCATATCGAACAGGAACACCCCGCCCTTCTCCATGAAAAAGCCCGCGTTGGCAATGGCGGTGTCGAGGTCCGGGATGTGGTTGAAGGTGTCAAAGGTGGACACCGCGCCCCGGATGGTGCCGTACAGATCCAGCTTGAGCAGGTCCTGCCGGAGCAGCAGCAGCCTGCCGGAAAGGCCCAGCTGTTCGGCCTTATCGCGCACAACGCAGAGCATCTCCTCGGACTGGTCAATGCCGATCATATCATAGCCCGCTTGCGTGAGCATCAACGTCAGCTCACCGGTGCCGCAGCCAAGGTCGGCAAGGATGCCGTCGTGGATGCCGTGCTCCTTGAGCTTTGCATGGATGTGGGTATACAGGGCATCGTAATCAGCCTCGCCGTTGAATTCATCGTAGAAATAGGCAAATTCGTTGTAGGCCATGGTTTACTCCGCTTCCTGTTCCCCGGCCACAGCGGCATTGAGCACCGCCTGCAGCTCCGGGATGCCGTAGCCGTTCTCGCCGCTGGTCAGCACCACCTTCTGGCAGCCATAGGGGCGGCAGAGGTTCTCAAAGTCCTCCAGCGTCTTGGCCAGCTGGCTCTTTTTGAGCTTGTCGGCCTTGGTCAGGGCCACCACGTAGGGGATCTGGTGATAGTGCAGGTAGCGCAGCATCTGCTCATCGTCGGCGCTGGGGGCGTGGCGGCAGTCCAGCAGCTGCACCAGCAGGGTGTGGTGGCGGGGTGCTTCAAAGTAGCTGTTGATGAGGTCGTCCCAGCGCTCACGGTCGGCGTTGCTCACCTTGGCGTAGCCGTAGCCGGGCAGGTCCACAAAGTAGCAGTCGTCCACCGAATAGAAATTGATGGTAGCCGTTTTGCCCGGCGTACTGGACACGCGGGCAAGGTTTTTGCGGCTGCACAGCTTATTGATGAGGCTGGATTTGCCCACGTTGGACCGCCCCGAAAAGCTCAGCTCCGGGCGGTCGCTCTCGGGCAGCTGGCTGGAAATGCCGTAGCTGGCAATGAAATCAGCTTTGTTGTAATTCATAGAGCTTTCCTTTCTTTGATAGGGGGATCGTCACCGGACACTCCGTCCCGCCTGCGCTCGCCAGACCACCAGCGAAGGCAAGCCCTCGCACTTCCCGTCGGGCTTTTCTGTCGATTTTAGTCGCAGCCTGCACTTTAGACATGGCTTCGCGCATCTTGCCGGAGTATCCGGTGCCGATCCCAGCAGGACGGCAGATAGTTTCTCCAGCGAATGTCCTGGGGGTGGGGCCCCGGCGCGCAAGCGTTGGGGCGGGACTGGAGTCCCGGGCTGTTCGCGGAGAAAGCTATCTGCCGCCCTGCCCTATTCTCAGCACACCGCGCCGGGCTGGGGCTTTTCTGCGGTGGGCGGCACAATGGCGGCGTCTGCCGCCTTTTTCTTTGCATGGGTGCGGCTGGGAGCCTTGGCCTTCTTTGCGTTCTGGGGCTTGAGCAGGGCTGCGTTCAGCACCTGCGTCAGGCTCTGCATGGGCAGGAAGGTGAGGTTCTTCTTCACCTCGTCGTCCACCTCATACAGGTCGGGTTCGTTGTCCTTGGGGATGAGCACGGTCTTCATGCCCTCGCGGTAGGCCGCCATGCTCTTTTCCCGCAGGCCGCCAATGGGCAGCACGTTGCCGTGCAGGGTGATCTCGCCGGTCATGGCCACATCACCGCGCACCGGGATGCCGGACAGGCAGGACACCAGCGCCGTGGTCAGGGTGACACCGGCAGAAGGGCCGTCCTTGGGCACTGCGCCCTCCGGGGCGTGGATGTGCAGGTCGCACTTCTTGAGCTTTTCCGGGTCGATGCCGTACTCGGCGGCGTGCACGCGCACCCACGTAACGGCCAGCTGAGCGCTCTCCTTCATCACGTCGCCCAGCGAACCGGTGACGGTGATCTTGCCGCTGCCCTCTGGAATCACCTGCACCTCGATGGGCAGGGTCTCGCCGCCCACGCTGGTCCATGCCAGACCGTTGGCGATGCCCACCGCGTTGGTGCGGTTGAGGAAGTCGGGCTTGACAAAGCGGGGGCCAAGCAGCTGTTCCAGCATGGTGCCGGTAACGGAGACGCTTTCCACCTCGCCTGCGGCGATCTTGCGGGCGCACTTGCGCAGCACGCTGGTGATGGTGCGTTCCAGATTGCGCACACCGGCCTCGCGGGTGTAGCCGTCAATGATACCGTACAGCGCGCTCTGGCTCAGCGTGACCTTGCCGGTCAGGCCGCAGGCCTTGAGCTGCTTGGGCAGCAGGTGCTTGCGGGCAATGTTGTATTTTTCCACGCGGGTGTAGCTGGGCAGCTCGATCACGTCCATGCGGTCACGCAGGGGGCCGGGGATGCTGCCCAGATCGTTGGCGGTGGTGATAAAGAGCACATGGCTCAAATCGAACGGGATATCGATGAAATGATCGTTGAAGGTGCTGTTCTGCTCCGGGTCCAGCGCTTCCAGCAGGGCTGCGGCCGGGTCTCCCCGGAAGTCGCCTGCCAGCTTGTCGATCTCGTCCAGCAGCATCAGAGGGTTCGCGCTCTTGGCAGAGATCATGGCAGTGATGATCTTGCCGGGCATCGCGCCGATATAGGTGCGGCGGTGGCCGCGGATCTCGGCTTCATCCCGCACGCCGCCAAGGCTGATGCGCACATACTTGCGGCCCAGACTTTCGGCGATGGAGCGTGCAATACTGGTCTTGCCCACGCCCGGAGGGCCTACAAGGCAGATGATCTGTGCCTTCACGTCCGGTGCCAGCTTGCGCACGGCCAGCGTTTCCAGAATGCGGTCCTTCACCTTTTTCAGGCCGTAGTGGTCGCGGTCCAGAATCTGCTGTGCGCGGCTGATATCAAGGTCGTCCACCGTAAAGGTGTTCCACGGCAGGTCCAGACAGGTGTCCAGATAGGTGCGGATGACCGTTGCCTCCTGATTGGAGCCCTGCATCTTGGCAAGGCGGTCCACTTCCTTGAGCAGTTTCTTCTCGCTGTCCTCGGCAAGGTGCAGCCCGGTGATCCTGCGGCGGTACTCGTCGGCCTCGGCGTGGGTGTCGTCGCCCTCGCCCAGCTCGTCGCTGATGATGTGCAGCTGTTCGTGCAGGTAGTAATCGCGCTGGTTCTTGTCCATGGACTCGTTGACCTTTTCCGCGATCTCCTTTTCAATTTTCATTACCTGACACTCACGGCGCAGCATCTCGATGAGCTTTTTCAGCCGTCCGTTCAGGGTGCCCTCGTCCATCACGGCCTGCTTGTCCTCGTAGCGGAACAGCAGGTTTGCAGGCATGTACTCGCTGAGGAAGGCGGGGTCGTCGCTGGAAACGATGGCAAACACCACGTCCTTGCCAAGGCGCGGGTTCATACCAAGGTACTCGTCAAACCCGGCCTTGAGGGCGCGCAGCAGCGCTTCGGTCTCCACGGCATCGTCGGCCTTGCCTGCGCGCACCGGGGCCGGGCGCACCTCCGAAAGCAGAAAATCGCCGCTGGCATCCAGTGCACTGAGCTTTGCGCGGTACTTGCCCTCCACCAGGACCTTTACAAGGTCCCCGGAGACGCGCAGCACCTGCTTGACCTCGGCCACCACGCCGTAGCTGAACAGGTCTGCCTGCTGCGGCTCGGTGGTGTCCATGGACTTCTGTGCCACCAGAAACACGTTGGAATTATTTGCCATTGCCCACTCCACGGCGGCAATGCTCTTTTCGCGGCCCACCTCAAAGTGGACGAGATTGTTGGGGAACACCACCAGCCCCCGCAGGGCGATGGTGGGCAGATGCAGCTTTTTGCGCTCCACCTTGATGGTAACTTTTTCACTCATAGTGCAAACACCTCCCGGCTGCCGCGCACTTTCCCACGGCGGCAGCGCTGTATGCAAGAGATTTTATCTTTAAAATAGCAGGTTGTTTCCTTATTATACTGATTTCCGGCCAAAATGCAACTGTGATGCATAGGGCGTTGGTTTTTTCGTCAGCGTCCTTGCCCTCTCAGTCTCACTCCGTTCGCCAGATTCCCCTTTTTGTCGCTTGCGCGACATCTTCCCCCCGGCCGGGGGAAGTCTTTCCTCAAAGGGGGAGCCTTTGGCAAAACCGGAAAGTTTACCGTACTGCCAAGGCCTCTCACTTTGGGAGAGGTGGCACGGCGTAAGCCGTGACGGAGAGGGCGAGGCCGTTAAAAACAGAGAAATTTTTTAATCTTCCTTCCGTTTTTCCTGTGTACTGAAGCCCATTTTGCCAAGAGCCGGCAGCAGGGCCTTGAGGGTGATGGAGGTCAGTGCGCCCATCACAAGGCCCAGCACCAGCATGACCGGCGCATAGTAGAACGAGAGCGACGACGAGATGATCACGCCTGCACCCAGCAGCTGGCCAATGTTGTGGGCCAGTGCGCCGCATACGGACAGGATGAACCAGGTGGGCCGCACCGGCAGCAGATAGTACAGCACCCACATCACCAGCAGGGACAAAAGGCCGCCGCACAGCGAGAGAAGGCCCGCCGTGAAGCCGGACACCAGAAACACGAACAGCGCCTTGAGCACGTCCAGCACCAGCGCCTGCCTTGGCCCCATGAAAAACAGCGCGTACATCACCACGATGTTGGCAAGGCCCAGCTTCATGCCCGGCAAAAGGCCCGGGATGGTGAGCGTGCCCTCAATGAACGAAAGTGCCATGGCCAGTGCAAACAGCAGGCCGGAAAGGGCGATGCGGCGCGTTTTTTCGTAACTGCGTCTGTTTTGGGGCATGCTGCACTCTCCTTTACTCTTCGGTCTGCTGGCTCTGCTCGTAGCTTTCCTGCTCTTCCATGGCAGCTTCCCACGCGGCAAACAGCTCTTCCTGATGGAAGCGCAGGTCGCTCAGCTCGTCGCTCTTCTGGCGCAGCAGGTCGGGGTCGTTGTACACCTCCGGGGAGTTGATCTCGTTGTCCAGCTCCACTTCGCGTGCACCGCAGGCTTCCATCTCGTCCTCGCAGGCCTTGATCTTGGCCCGCAGCTCGGCGCGGCGGCGGCGCTGCTCCCTGCCGTAGCCGGTCTTGGCCGGTTCGGCGGCCTTCTGCACGGCAGGTGCCGGGGCGCTGCGGCCCATCAGGGCATCGTAGCTGGGGTAGAGGGTGGCCTTGCCGTCCTCAAGGTAGAGGATGGGACAGGCCAGACTGTTCATCAGGTGGCGGTCATGGGTGACCAGCAGCAGCGTGCCGGTGTAGGCCATGAGGGCCTCGGTAAGGTTTTCGCGGGTGTAGATGTCCAGATGGTTGGTGGGCTCGTCCAGAAACAGCAGGTTGGGCCGTTCCAGCACGATCTCCGCAAAGCGCAGGCGGGCCAGCTCGCCACCGGAAAGCGCCTCGCAGGGCTTGAACACCGTCTCGCCCCGGAAGCCCAGCTTTGCCAGATGGCTGCGCACCTCCAGCTCGGTCATGCGGGGGTACTTGTTCCAGATCACATCGATGACCCGGCCCTGCCCCAGACGGTTCTGCTGCTGGGCAAAGATGCTGGGCCGTGCGCCGGTGCCCAGCCGCACCATACCGCCGGAGGGGCGGCGCTTGCCGTCCAGCACCTGCATCAGGGTGGACTTGCCCGCGCCGTTGGGGCCTGCGATCACCAGCCGCTGGCCGCGGCACACCGTGTAGGTAAAGGGTTCCAGCAGGGTGCGCTCCCCTATTTTGATGGTCAGGTTCTTGAGCAGCACCAGCTCGTTCCACGGTTCTACGTCATATTCAAACCGGAACTTGAGCTGGTTGGTCTCGTCCTTGGGCGCTTCGGTGATCTCCAGCTTTTCCAGCTGCCTGCGGCGGCTCTGGGCCATTTTGGTGGTGGAAGCGCGCACAAGGTTGCGGTCCACATAGTCCTGCAGCTTTTCGGCCAGTGCCACATCTGCATCGTGCTGCTTCTGGCGCAGGGCATCGGCGGCTTCCTTCTGGGGCAGGTAGGCCGAGAAGTTGCCCTTGTAGGTGGTCATGGTCTGGAAGGAGACCTCCCAGATCTTCGTACACACGTTATCGAGGAAGTAGCGGTCGTGGCTGACCACCAGCACCGCACCGGAATAGCTTTTGAGGTAGTTTTCCAGCCATTCCATGGTGGCAAAGTCCAGGTGGTTGGTGGGCTCGTCCAGAATGAGCACGTCCGGCTTTTCCAGCAGCAGCTTTGCCAGCCGCAGCCGCGTCAGCTCGCCGCCGGAGAGCACCGCAATGTTCTTCTGCCATGTATCCTGCGCAAAGCCCATGCCGGACAGCACCTTTTTGATGTTCACATCCATGTTGTAGCCGTCGGCGGCATCCACGATGTTCTGCAGCTGGTCGTGCCGGGCCAGCAGCTCCGTGTCGTCCGGTTGCGCGGCCATTTTGCGTTCCAGCACCTGCATCTGGGCCATGGCATCCAGCACAGGGGCAAAGGTGGAGCGCATCTCGCCGTAGAGATCCAGCGTGGCATCCAGCTTTGCGTTCTGTTCCAGATAGCCCAGCGTCACGCCGTGGGTCACGCTGAACTCACCTTCGTAGTCCTGGTACTCGCCGGTCAAAATCTTGAGCAGGGTGGTCTTGCCCGCGCCGTTCTGGCCCACGATGCCGATGCGGTCCTCCCGCTCGACACTGGCGGTCACATCGTGCAGCACGATCTTCTCGCCAAAGCTCTTGCCTAGTTTTTCCAAATGTATCAGCATAGTTTTATGATCCCGTTCTCCATCCGCTTATTGGCTCAGCACTGGTGGCGGCGGTTCTTCAGGGCCCACATTGGCCAGCTCTTCCTGCTCCATCACCAGCGGGTACAGCTCTTTCAGGTCTGCGATCTCGTAGGTGGGCACCACCTTGCCGGGGTTCTCGGCGTGGCTGGGGTTATACCAGCAGGTGTCAAGGCCCGCATTCACGCCGCCCTGAATGTCGCTGCTCAGGCCGTCGCCCACCACCAGCACATGCTCGCGGTTCTCCACGCCAAGGGCGCGCAGGGCCGCATCAAAAATTCTGCGGTTCGGCTTTTCGCTGTCCATCTTCTCGGAGACGAACACGTCCTCCATAAAGTTCAGCACACCGCTCTCGGCCAGACGGCGGATCTGCACCTTCTGGAAGCCGTTGGTCACAACGGCCAGCGTTGCCACCTCGGAAAGCTCCCGCAGCACATCCAGCACTTCCGGCCCCATCAGGTCCGGGTGGGTGGAGAGCTGTTCCAGATAGAAGCGGTTCATCTCGGCTCCGTCACCGGCGGCATCAATGGCCTTGAGGAAGCGGGTGAACCGCTCTGCCATGAGCTTTTCCCGCTTGATCTGGCCTTTTTCCAGCTGCCGCCACAGCTCCGAGTTGATGGTGCGGTAGGTCTGCACCGTTTCTGCGTCCGGCTCAATGCCGTAGTTCACCAGCGTTTCGGCCAGTGCCTTGCTTTCGGCTGCGTCAAAGTTCAGCAGGGTGTTGTCTGCATCGAACAGCACGCAATAATATTTTGCCATAAACCTTCCCTCTTTTCCTTCTGCCATGGCCTCAGCTGCCATGCGCTCAACAACAGGCAGAAGCCAGCCCTGCCGTAAACAGAGCTGGCTTCACATCATTCTGTTACAATTTCGTACGATGATACGTCCGTCTGCTCCGGGTCGTTGTCCGGGCAGGTGGTTTTGACATCACAGGGGGTGGCAGCACACTTTGCCATTTCCTCTTCCAGCGCGCCGTTGTCCACGTTCTCCCAGTCAGTGCCGTAATCGTCCACGCTGCCGTCGGTCACGTTCTCTTCCCCGGGCAGCGCCGGGATGCGGGGTTCCTCGTAGTACATGCAAACGCCTCCCTTCCTGCCAGCCTATGCGGCACAGCAGGCCGGGGTGACAGCCTCAGGACGCGGAGTCCGTGGATGCGGACTGCTCGTTGGCGGCTTCCTTGCTGGCATTGGATTCCGAAGCCGCATGGGAACTGCCGGAGCTGCTCTCGCTGCTGGAGCTGCTATGGGAAGCCGAGCTGCTCTCACCAGAGTCCGCGTGGGACGAGCTGGTGCTGGTGCTGTGGGAAGAGCTGGCTGTTCCGTTGGAAGCAGAAGCCGAGCCTGCCGGGGAAGCCGTGCTCTCACTGCTGGAAGAGCTGTGAGACGAGCTGTCGGAAGAGCTGTGAGACGAGCTGCCGGAGGTGGATGTAGCCCCGGAGGATGCCCCGGAGGTGGTGCCGGACGATGCACCGGAAGAACTGGTGCTGCCGGAAGAACTGCTGCCCGACGTGCTGCCAGAGCTGCCGGAGCTGTGAGACGAGCTGCCGGAGCTTACGCCGCTGACCGTCACATTCAGGACGTTACTGGTAACGGTGCAGCCGTTGTAGCTTGCCACTGCGTACACCTTAAAGGTCGCATCGAGCATGGAGGGGTCGATCTCCACCTTGACGGTGGTCTTGCCCGCCGCCTGCGGCACTTCCGCACCGTTGGCGTACCAGCGGATGCTGTCGGCAGTGAGGTGCTTGCCGCCCAGCTTTGCGGTAAAGGTGTAGGAATCGCCCAGCACGGCCTTGCCGGTGCTGCTGATATGCACGGAAGCCGCTGCAAACACGGCGGTCACGTCCACGTTCTGCTTGAAGTTCGTATCGGTGCGGGTCTTCTGGGTCACGCCGTCGCTCCACTTGACGAACACATAGCCGTCCTGCGGCACAGCCGTCACGCTGATGGACTGGGCGGCGCTGGTCACTTCATAGGAGAGGGATGTCTTGCCGCTGTCGCTGCCGCTGGAAAGGGTGCCGCCGGTCTTGTCCACCCGGTAGCTGGCCTGATACAGCACACCCTGCTCTTCGGAAGAGCCTGCAGCCTCCGAGCTGCTGGGTGCTGTCACCGCAGAGCTGGGGTTCGGGGTATACTCGGCGCGGGTGGGGATGTTGGCGGTGTCCGGGCGACGGTCGTCGGTCTGATAAGCGTGGGTGCGCAGATAGCTCAGCATGGCCTTCAGGCCCACGGGCTTCAGGTGGATATCGCCGGTCTGGTAGTAATCCTCGCGGCCATAGCCGTTGGCATCCTTCAGCGCTTCGGCACTGTTGAGGAACTTCAGGCCCATCTGCTCACACATGGACAGCAGGGCCATGTTGAAGTCGTCGATCTTGGTCTGGTCCATGTGGGGGTAGTTTGCGTGGTTTGCAGGCACCGGCGGCACCGTGTTCACGATGATGTCGGTGTAGGGGTAGCTTTCCTGAATGGCCTGCACCAGCGCGGTGTAGCTGCTGATGAACTCGTCCACGCTCATGCCGGTATCGTTGGTGCCCAGCATGATGACCACGCGGCGGGGCTTCATTTTGGCCACGGCCTGCGCGATGGTGTAGGTGCTGCTGTCCTTTTTAAAGGTAACGATGCCCTCGTTCAGGGCGGCATGGGTGCCAATGCCCTCCTTGGCGCAGAACTGCTGCAGGCTGATCAGGCCGTTGGCGTACAGGCGCACCGTGTTGGAATCGCCGAGGAACAGCGTTTCCTTCTGGTAGCTCTCGCCCGCGTCGGCAGTCTCCGGCAGCAGGGCGGCAGAGGTCTCGCTGATCTGGTAGTGATCCGAGATATCCTCTTCGCCCGGCACCAGCACCTCGCTGGAGGGCTGTTCCCCCGGGGCTGCAGGGGTCTTGCCGCGCTTGAGCAGCGTCATGGTAATGGCAATGGTCAGAATGGCTGCCAGCGCGCACACACTGCACACCAGCACAGCCTGCTTCTGCATAGGAGTAAGCGATTGCTTTTCCGGTCGTGTATTTCTCATATCTCTCACCATTCACTTAGTTTCCGGCACAGGGCCTTCCGGTCATGCCTGTCCGTTCAGGATCTGGTCTGCAAGGTTGGCGCAGCTTTCGGCCAACAGCACCGGGTGGAAGGGTTCCAGCTCTTCCCTGCTGCCGTAGCCGTACAGCGCACCGGCGGCATCCAGCCCGCAGTCCGCAGCGCCGCGCATGTCGTCGTTGCGGTCGCCCACCATCAGCACCCGCCTGCCCTGCATCATGGGCTGGGCCAGCACATGGCGCACCACGTCGGTCTTGGTGTCGCGGCTCTCGTCCATGGACGCGCCGCCGATAAAATCAAAATAGCCTGCAAGGCCCTTTTCTTCCAGAATGGGCGTAACGACCTGCGTGGGCTTGGAGGTAGCGGTGCACAGCACAAGGCCTGCGTCCTTCAGGCGCTGCAGCATCTCTGCTGCACCGGGGTAGGCGGCGCACTCGTGGCTGCCCTTGACGGCGTAGCTGTCGCGGTACAGGTCGGTGGCCTTTTCAATGAGGGCCGGGTCGGTAAAGTGCTCACCAAAGCTCTTGCGCAGCGGTGGGCCAAGGTAGCGGCGCAGGTTCACATTTGTGGTGTCCACGCCCATCCTGGCAAAGACTTCTTTTAATGTATTTATGATACCGGGAGCGGAATCGATCAGGGTCCCGTCCACATCAAACAGGATCGCATCGTAGTTCAGCAATTTGTAAATTTCCTCACTTTCATGGTGATACATTGTATAGTATAGCACAGAATCCCGTTATCAGCAATTCCAACAAATGGTTTTTACAAAAATTATGCATTCAAGCAGAGAAAAGGCCCGCCCGGCATCCGGACAGGCCTTTCAGCATCTTCTTACTTCGCTGCGGCATCCACAGGCGGATAGTACAGGTTGTTGGAGACGAACTCCAGTTTATCCTTGAGCACCAGCTCCAGGTTTGCCACGGCGTGCACCATGTTGGTGGCCGAATCGTTCACTTCCAGCAGCTTGCACAGGTCCAGACCGTCCAGTTTCATGGCGGCATCCATCTTCCGGCTCTCGGCGCACAGGATGTGGCTCAGGGCATTTTCCTGCAGAGCGATGCTCTCCACAAGGTCAACGACCGCCTGCTCCAGCGTCACCTTGGGCAGGCAGGGGCAGGGGCAGCGGGTGGTATCGATACAGTTCTCAGCAGACATGATAAAACCTTCCTTTCGTTCATCCGGTCAGGGGCGGTGTACGCCCCATTCTATGTCTGCCGGGTACGCCGGTGTTACTCCTGCTTTTTAGGGTTCTGGATGCCGCGCACCTTTTCAATGGTCTCGCGGTAGCCGCCGGAGCCGTACTGGATGCAGCGGTTGATGCGGCTGATGGTGGCCGTGCTGATCTCCACTGCCTTCACGATCTGATCGTAGGTTCTGCCGTCCAGCAGCATCTTTGCCGCTTCCAGCCGCTGCGCCATATCCGAGATCTCCTTTACAGTGCACAGGTCTTCAAAGAAGTTGTAGCACTCCTCCCGCGTTTCCAGACTGAGGATGGCATCAAACAGTGCATCGGTGGTCTGGTTTCTTCTGGAATTTTTATCTGTCATGAATGTTCTCCTTGCCGCCGCAGCGGCCTGTCCGGTTTTGGGAGCGTTCCCTCTTTTAAATGTTTCGGAAATGTTCAGGTTCTTTCTTGCATCACCACTTTAGCACATCAAAGTGTGAAAGTCAAGCCCTTGGCGTGAACTCTTTTCATTCGTTGACGTGTATAGTTTTCTTCGTTTCACGCATGAACAAAAATCACCTAAAAATTATTGCAGAACGCTTTTCTGAATTAGTGCATCCTCCGAACTTGTTCCAAGGATATTGACAATTTGTGAATTCCGCACTAAAATACGGACAATCATTCGGCAAATGCGATGAACAGGACATGATTCTTTGCAGCACCCTCTCCCAGAGAGCCGCCCATCTGATGCAAGGGCAGCAGTCAGGAGCAAAGCGTTCTCCCCTGCGAGCAGCCTGTGTGAACAAAGGCGCTGACCCCGCCTTCCAGTAATGCATGGCCGTTTTGCCCACGTTACGGGGCTGCGTATGTATGTACGCTGGGAGTGGCTGCCCTGTGCAGCAAACGAAGTGGTACCGCGGAGTATTCCATACACAATGTGCAGTGTATGTGAAGGCCTTCGTCTTCGATGGTTCGTCCCAAATGGAACGAACGCAGGAAGACGGGGCCTTTTTTACATCCTGCCGCCCCATGTCGCTGACATTTGCCGGATGCCAAGAAAGGAAAGAGGTAAAAACAATGAATACGCTGGTCATCGTATTGATCGCAGCCGTGTGTCTGTTTGGCGCTTATATGCTTTACGGCCGCTGGCTGGCAAACAAGTGGGGCATCGACCCCTCTGCCAAGACCCCGGCAGTTGTCCATGAGGACGGCCGGGACTACGTTCCCACCGACGGCTGGACCGTGTTTGCACACCAGTTCAGCTCCATTGCCGGTGCCGGCCCTGTTACCGGCGCCATTCAGGCCGCTGCCTTCGGCTGGCTGCCCGTGCTGCTGTGGGTGCTGCTGGGCGGCATCTTCTTCGGCGCTGTGACCGACTTCGGCGCCCTGTATGCTTCGGTTAAGAACGACGGCAAGAGCATGGGCATGCTGATCGAAAAGTACATCGGCAAGACCGGCCGCAAGCTGTTCCTGCTGTTCTGCTGGCTGTTCTGCGGCATCGTCATTGCCGCCTTTGCCGACATGGTGGCCGGCACCTTCAATGCCTACGGTGCTGACGGTGCTCTGGTGGAGGCTGCCCAGACCAACGGTGCTGCCGGCATGGTCTCCATCATGTTCATGGTGTTCGCCGTGGTCTTTGGCCTGCTGCAGAAGAACCTGCACTTCACCGGCTGGAAAGAGAATGTGATCAGCATCGTGTTCATCGTGCTGTCCTTCGCGGTGGGCGCAAACTTCCCGCTGGTGCTGAACAAGGCTGCCTGGAGCTACATCACCTTTGTGTACATCTTCTTTGCCGCTGTCCTGCCCATGTGGCTGCTGAAGCAGCCCCGTGACCACATGACCACCTTTATGTTCGTGGCCATGATCGTGGGCGCTGTTCTGGGCCTGATCGTCAACCATCCCGTCATGAACCTGCCGGTGTTCACCGGCTTCAACAACGCAAAGCTGGGCACCATGTTCCCCATCCTGTTCGTTACCGTGGCCTGCGGCGCTGTTTCCGGTTTCCACAGTCTGGTGTCTTCCGGCACCTCCTCCAAGACCGTTACCAATGAGAAGGATATGCTGAAGGTCGGCTACGGTGCCATGGTGCTGGAAAGCCTGCTGGCTGTCATCGCCCTGTGTGTTGCCGGTGCTTCTGCTGCTGCAGACGGCACCCCCGCAGACGGCACTCCGTTCCAGGTCTTCAGCCGCGGCGTTGCCAGCTTCTTCGTGGGCTTCGGCCTGGACCAGCACTTTGCCTCTGTGTTTATGACCATGTGCGTTTCCGCACTGGCCCTGACCAGTCTGGATGCTGTGGCCCGTATCGGCCGCATGAGCTTCCAGGAGCTGTTCAGCGTGGACGACATGGAGCATGCTGAGGGCTGGCGCAAGCTGTTCTGCAACGTCTACTTCTCCACCTTCCTCACTCTGGCTTTCGGCTTCCTGCTGACCAAGATCGGCTACGCCAACATCTGGCCCCTGTTCGGTTCCGCAAACCAGCTGCTGAGCGCTCTGGTTCTGGCCACCCTGTGCGTGTTCCTGAAGGTCACCGGCCGCAGCAACAAGATGATCTTCCCTCCGCTGGTCATCATGCTGTGCGTCACCTTCACCGCTCTGGTGCAGCGCCTGATCGCCATGGTCAAGGCCATCAGCAATGCCGCTGCTGTCACCATCCCCGCTGGCGAGACCACTTGGGGTGCTGTGTTCATCGCAAACGGCCTGCAGCTGATTCTGGCTGTGCTGCTGATCGTTCTGGGCCTGAACATCGTGTTCCACTCCTTCAAGGCCTATAAGAATGCTGAGCACAACAGCGAAGCAAAGGTCTGAGTTTCAGATCCTGCTGAACTGAATCTGTAAATGCAAACTGCCGCTGACGGCGTAAAAACCGTCAGCGGCAGTTTTTGTTGCTGTAAGCTTCTATGATTTGAAATGGCCTCCGCGTGCGCTCTGGCCATAAGCAGAGGAAAATTTATTTGATATTGTGGTTTGGAAACGACTACGGTCGTTTCCAAACCATTTTTTCACAGAAAGAGTCCCAAAGATAAAATGCATAGTCACCACAAAAAATGCAGTGTACGGTCACGACCTTTCCCGTGAAAAAGCAAACCAGCAAAGCCCGCAGGCTTTGCTGGTTTGCAAATATAAAAATAATACTTCCGCTAAAAATAGCCATAGCGCACGCGGCGGCTATTCTAAATCAAAAATCAAACGTTCGTTTCCTCCCACGTTTGAAGGACCGCCATCTGCACCGGGGTATGAAACCAGTGCTCCCCGCCCTCCATGATCGTCAGATGCGCCCCGCTTTCCTGACGGAAGCGCTCGATCATGGTGCGGCTGGTCAGGGCATCTCCGTCACCATACAGCACCTGCGTGCGGCCATGCCAGTGCAGCGGATGTTCCCGCACCCAGCACAGATACGGCCACGAGAGGGTTTCCCCAAGATCCGTGGGGATCTCCCCTGCCCGCTGCAGCTGTTCCTCGGTCACATGGGCACATTGCATCATATTCGTGATGAGAGCTTCCATATCCACCACCGGAGAGGCCAGCAGGGCCTGTTCCGGCGCGTCTCCCTGCAGCGCCTGCATGGCAAGCCACGCGCCGATGCTCACGCCATACAGCCGGATATGCGCCCACACCGGCTTCATGCGGGCGTATACGGCTTCTATCTCCGGCACAGCCACCCACGGCAGAAGCCTCGGGGCTGTTTTTCCGTGCGCCATGCTCGGGCAGGTCGATGGCCAGCACCTGCCAGCCCGCTTCACAGGCTGTAGCGGCAAAGCGTTCTGCCTCTTCCTTGCAGCCGTTCTTACCATGGAGATAGAGGTAAACCCTCCGGCTCCGGCTGCCGTACAGGATGGCAGGGATGCCCGCAAGAGTCATGGTTTGTTTTTTCATAAGGGATTCTCCTTATCCGATCATGCTCTCCATTCGGAGAGACGTTTTGTTTACACTGCGCATTGCTTTTCGTCCTCCCTTCTTTCCGTTTTCTCTATGATAGCACATCCGCCCGGCAAACACAAACAAAAAGGAGCCGCAGCGCCCTGTTACGGGTACTGCAGCTCCCAATTCAACTTTGGAAGTTAAATTACTTCACCATGCTTGCAACTTCAGCAGCGAAGTCGTCAGCACGCTTCTCCAGGCCTTCGCCCTTCACGAAACGGGCGAACTTGACGATCTTGATGTCGCCGCCCAGGTCCTTAGCGACCTTAGCGGTGTACTGAGCAACAGACAGGTCGCCGTCCTTGACGAACTCCTGATCGACCAGGCAGTTCTCCTTGAAGAACTTCTTGATCTTGCCCTCGATCATCTTCTGCTTCACAGCGTCGGGCTTGTTAGCGTTCTTGGGATCGTTAGCCATCTGAGCCAGCATGATCTCCTTCTCCTTGGCAACGACCTCAGCGGGGACAGAAGCCTCATCGACGTAGCTGGGGTTAGCAGCTGCAACCTGCATGGCGATGTCCTTGCCGTAGGTAACGAACTCGTCCTTTGCCTCGATGCCGTTGGTGGTCTCGAAGTTGACCAGAATGCCGTGGGTGCCGCCGCCGTGGACGTATGCAGAGCAGACGCCCTCGTAACGGACGAAGCGGCGAACCTTGATGTTCTCCTTGATGACCAGGATCAGGTTCTTCAGAGCCTCATCGACGGTCTCGCCGTTCTCGGTCTTGCATGCCATCAGAGCCTCGACATCAGCGGGGTTCTGCTCCATGATGACCTGAGTGGCCTCCTTGACGAAGGCGACGAACTTGTCGTTCTTGGCAACGAAGTCGGTCTCAGCGTTGACCTCGATGACAACACCGACCTTGCACTGGGGGCAGTAATCAGCGTAGACCATGCCCTCGGCAGCGGTACGGCTTGCCTTCTTGGCGGCGGTAGCCAGACCACGCTCGCGCAGGATCTCGATAGCCTTCTCGAAGTTGCCGTCAGCCTCGGTCAGAGCCTTCTTGCACTCCATCATGCCGCAGTCGGTCTGCTTGCGCAGTTCCATAACGTCCTTTGCAGAAATAGCCATTTTCGTATTCTCCCTTACACGTTATTTGCAGTTTGGTTGCGGGATCTTTGGGAAATCAGGCGTTTGCTGCGTCCTCAGCGGGAGCGGCCTCCTGGTTGCCCTGCTTGCCTTCCAGCAGCGTCAGCCATAGCGCCAGCGATCAGCTTGACAGCACGGATAGCATCGTCGTTGCCGGGGATCACGTAGTCGATCTCGTCGGGGTTGCAGTTGGTATCAACGATAGCAACGATGGGGATGTTCAGCTTGCGGGCCTCAGCAACAGCGATGCGCTCCTTGTGGGGGTCGACGATGAACATGGCCTTGGGCAGGGTCTTCATGTTCTTGACACCGCCGAGGTACTTGTCCAGCTTCTCCATCTCCAGCTCGAGCTTAGCCACTTCCTTCTTGGGCAGCAGCTCGAAGGTGCCGTTCTCCTTCATCTTCGCCAGCTGATCCATACGGTCGATGCGCTTACGGATGGTGCGGAAGTTGGTCAGCATACCGCCCAGCCAGCGAGCGTTGACATAGTGCATGCCGCAGCGCAGAGCCTCGTCACGGATGGACTCCTGAGCCTGCTTCTTGGTGCCGACGAACAGGATGTCGCCGCCCTCAGCTGCAACTTCCTTCACGTAGTTGTAAGCCTCGTCCAGCTTCTTCACGGTCTTCTGCAGGTCGATGATATAGATGCCGTTGCGCTCGGTGAAGATGTACTTAGCCATCTTGGGGTTCCAGCGGCGGGTCTGGTGACCGAAGTGCACACCTGCTTCGAGAAGCTGCTTCATAGAAACGACTGCCATAATAAAAATACCTCCAGTATTGTTTTGCCTCCGCACACCGTGATCCCGGGCCGTATCGGACGGTTCCGGGACTGCCCTCCACCCATTTGGGCACAAAAGGGCATAGTGATGCGTGTGTAATGCCTTGTTATAATATCACAAACAAACGCCGGTTGCAAGAGTTTTTCTCTGTTTTTTACAAAGAGATCGTCTGTTTTTCGCTCATTTGCCTGTGTCCACGCCGCTCAGGCCCGCAAGGCCCATGCGCTGAGGGCGTATCCCCTGCCGAACATCAGGTCGTACTGCAAAAGCCAGTGCTCTGCGCTCCACCGCTGCTGGAACTCGGTGGGCTCCTGCGTGGTGGTGCCGTCCAGGTTCATGGTCACTCCGCGGGTGCAGGTGCGGCTGGCCACGCGGAGCTGCCGGTTCAGGAACTGGAAGTACAGCGGCTCTTCTGCAGGCCGTAGAGGTTCATCATCACCGGCGAGATGTCGTAGGCGGCGATGGTGCCAAGGTCCACCTGCTGCGGCTGTAGTTGGACCACATCAGCAGGGTGGTCTGGTGCAGGCGGGGGTCTGCGCTGGAATCGCTGGCATAGCCGCTAGTGGTAACACGTCGTAGTTGGAGTCGATGGGGTTATAGTGGTCGCCCCAGAACACCAGGATGACCGGCTCGTCCACCTGCGAGAAGTACGCGTCAGTTTGCCCATCATGGCATCTGCGTCCCGGATGCCGGTGGCAAAGTCTTCCAGCGCACCCACGGTGCTGGCCTTGAGGCCCGCCGGGTGTTCCAGCACCTTCACGCGCTGGTCGTCGGGTAGTTGTCCTTGTTATAATTGGTATGGTTCTGCATGGTGACAGCGTGCAGGAACATGGGCTTGTCCGAGCTGGACTTCATGCTCTCGTACTGCTGGATGATCTGGTCTGCCATGGAATCATCGGTGACAAGGCCGCTGGTCCAGTAGTGCTTGCGCACCTTGGTCACGCCATGCATATCCTCAAGGCTGATAAAATCGTCAAAGCCGAGGTTGGGGTAAGCCTTGTCGCGGCTCCAGTATTTGGCCCAGAAGCAGTGCACTGCTGCGGTCTGGTAGCCCTTGAGCTTGAGGTAATTGGGCAGGGCGAACATGGGCTTGGTGACGTGCTGCTGGTAGGGCTTGCTGCCGTTGGGCAGGAAGGATGCCGAATAGCCCGTAAGCGCTCGAACTCCACATCACAGGTGCCGCCGCCGAAGCTGGGGCTGTAGGCCCGGCCATAGGCGCTGGTCTGCTGCAAGGCGTGCAGGTTGGGAAACATCCGTGTCGAAGGTGGATACCGTACTGTTCCAGCTCCGACACATCCCAGTAGGACTCGTCCATCACATAGATGATGGTGGGCTGCTTCACCTGCTCGTCCTTGGGGGTCACGGCGCTGTAGCTGGTGGAGTACAGCGGGCTGGTGGCAAACTTCTGGCTCTCGTCCACATTGTCCAGCAGGGCATCCACCGCTTCCTGCGAGTATTCCTCGGGCTTCGATCTCCAGATTGGTCAGGTTGGTCATAAAGCCGGTGATGACACCATAGTAGCGGTAGTAGCGGTCCTGCATCCATGCATCCGGCGTAATGCCCAGCACCTGCGTGACAGCGGGCTGCAGATACACGCCGAACACCAGCAGGCAGAGGGCCGCTATAGTGGCGGCACTGCCCGCCAGCCGGGGCAGCCAGCGCTGTTTGTGACGGCCACGGTACAGGAAAAAGCTGCCCGCCATCAGCACCAGCACCACGATGATGGTCACGACCATGCTGGGCTGGATCTTGAGGCCCGCAGCGGATGCCACACCGGCAGCCTCCGACACCTGTGTCAGATCCCATGGCAGAAACGGCTCGCCGCGCAGCTGCAGGGTGTAAAAGTTCACCGCGCAGGGCGCACAGCCCAGCACCGCCATGCCCAGCGTGGACAGCGGCGGACAGCGGAACACCCAGTCCAGCAGCAGCCAGACCAGAAACAGCAGCAGCCACGCCAGCAGATAAGCCCCGATGTGCGGGAAGATAAAACTTGCAAAAACGTCTGCGCTCAGGCTCCCGCGGGCGATCCCCTCGCCCAGCAGCAGCACGATCAGCGATGCCGCCAGCGGGAATACCATCCGCAGCGCCAAAAGCGGTTTGGGAGTTTTCATAATTCCTGTTCCTTTCCTCATCCTTGAGACCTCAGATCATACGCAAAAGCACATTTCTTTACGCTTTTTGCACAAAGCTTCTGCGATTATTATAGTCACTTCCACAAAAAAGTCCACCCTGTTTTTGCAAAAAATTTACAAACCCAGCTTCACGCGCAGCTTTTGCCACCATTTGAGCTGTTCCGGCTGCGGCGGCGTTTCCGGCAGGGCCGTGTGCACCAGCACCGCATCCGTGCCAATGGTCTCGATCTCCTGCCATGGGATGGTCAGGCTATCGTCCCGGCCAAGCAATCCGAACAGCCTGGGCCGCCCCAGCAGGATCAGGCTCTGCAGCCGGGCGGTGGCAGGGTCAAAGGCCAGATCATCGGCCCGGCCAAGGCAGACCCCCTGCTCCAGCTGCACCACCTCTTTTTCACACAGTTCCCGGATGGTCAATGCCCTTCTCCCCTTTCTGCCACAGCTTATGCGGCCGCCGGGCGCATCATGCAAAAAGCAGTGGAAACCGCATGGCAGATTGTGGTATACTGTGGGCAGAGCATTCCATGAGAAACAGAGGAAATTTTAAATGTATAAAAGCATCGTGTTTGATCTGGGCGGTGTCATGGTGGATTTTGCCCCCCGCGCCTATCTGGTAGACCGCATTTGCAATGAAGAGATCGAAGAGCAGGTGTACGACCTGACCTTTGGCAGCGAGGAGTGGAAGCAGCTGGATGCGGGGCTTGTCTCCCGCTTTGACGGCAATCAGGCCATGCTGCGCAACGCCAAGGCCGCCGGGCGCGAGTTTGAGGTGCAGGGCGTGCTGGACGACTGGCTGCACATCCTGCGGCCCGCGCCGCCGGATGGAAGAGCTGGTGCGCCGCCTGAAGAACCATGGCTACAGCGTGTACTATCTCAGCAACATCCCGGAGGACGTGCTGGCCCTGCTCAAGGAGCGCGGCGTGCTGGACCGCTTTGACGGCGGCGTAGCCTCCTGCGAGGTGCACATCAACAAGCCCGACCCCCGCATCTATCAGGCCCTGCTGGATCAATACGGCCTGAAGGCCAGCGAGTGCGTGTTCATCGACGACAATCTGGCCAATGTGCAGGCCGCATTCACGCTGGGCTTCGTGGGCATCCAGATGAAGGAGAGCGTGGGCACCCTGGTGCGCAGCCTTGCCACCTGCAATGTAGCCCTGCGCTGACCTCCGTGACCCAAAACAGCTCCTGCCGGAAATGCTCTGGCAGGAGCTGTTTTGCTGCTTTGGGAATTACTTTTTCTCGTAGCTCTGGCAGTAGTGCGGGGTCTCCACCTGCTGGGTATTGCAGGTGCACTGCTCTGTCACTTTGATCTGGGGCAGATCACACTTGCAGCCGCTCACATTGTGGCGGCACTCGCAGACATCACAGGTAACGCCGATGTTTTCCATATTTATCACCTCTCTGTCCACAGTATGGCCTGCGGGCAGGGTGTTTATTCTGGAAAACTCAGCCAGCCTTTTTCGCTTCGCGCTTAGACCGGAGTGTGACTGCCACATGCCGGATGGAAAGCACCGGGTGCACCGGCAGCATCCGCGGGCCTGCCCAGCGCATCACCGTGCGGATCTTCTCCCGCATTTCCGGCTTGTAGCAGTGCACTTTGCAGGCCGAGCAGAAGGTCTTGGTCTCCATGAACGGGCATTTGTCAATGCGGGTCAGGGCGTAATCGTGCAGTTGCCGGCACTCCGGGCACAGGCTGCCTTTGGGTGTTTTGTGCTGCCTGCGGCAGTAAAGAGCGATCATCTCGCTCACCAGCATCTTTTCATCTTCGCGCTTCTGATCCAGGTTCTTCGGGGTATCCTGCATGGGACGGGGCCTCCTGCTGCCTTATTTTTTTCTACGGTCCGACCGCATTGCAGCGCGGCGCACCGCACGGCGCAAAAATGCAAAGCCTACCGTAACACCAATTGCTGCAGCCACTGCCATATACACCGCCTTCTGAAACCAAAGCGGCAGGAGCGCAGACCTTTCCGTCTGCTGTCCCCTGCCGCAGTTTTGATGCATTCTGTACAGAGGCTGCTGCTTTTGCGTGAAAGTTAGTATTTGCTAACTTTCAACTCTGCAAAAACACCGTTTTTCGGTGTTCTCATAGTTTATCGCAGCTGTCTCTGTTTGTCAAGAGAAGCTTCTCCTGTTTACCATGCAGCCAGATCTGCACCCAGCTTGCGGCATGCAGCCTGAACATCATCGTCCGGAGCCTCGTTGCAGATCAGGCCCTCACCGTTCAGCACCTGTGCGCCGTCGCCCTGAGCACGCTCCACCCAGTCGCGCATCCACTGGCCGTCGCCCCAGCCGTAGGAGCCGAACAGAGCGATCTTCTTGCCGTTCAGCGAGCCCTCCAGATCGGAGAACATCGGCTCAAACTCGCTCTCCTCCAGCTGCTCAGCGCCCATTGCGGGGCAGCCAAATGCAACTGCATCAAACTCTGCCAGCTTTGCGGCGTTCATTTCGCCACAGGGAACGATGGTGCCGTTTGCACCCTCTGCCACGCAGTTTGCCATGGTCTCCGTGTTGCCGGTTGCGCTCCAGAATACGACTGCTACTTTGCTCATAAAGATCGTCCTCTCTCAAATCAATATTAGTTAGATGTATCTAACTTTATGTTCCATGAAAATGCGTCCAACCACGCAGACGCATCCTCATTTGGTTAGCATCTTCTAACCACCGATAGAATACCACAGCTTCCCGGCTGTGTCAAGCCTTTTATGCAAAAAGAACTGCCGCGGCTGAAAGTACGCCGTAGATCACCGGCTGGTGCAGCAGATACAGCAAAAGCGAGTGCCGGCCCATCCAGCCCAGCGCCGGGCAGACCGAGCGGCGCAAGGGCTCCATGCGCTGCCGCCCTACAATGCCGTAGAGAAAGTACCCTGCCCAGAACAGAAACAGCCACGGCAGAAGGGCAAAATAATCCGTAGAATAGAACCACCACGGATAAAAGCCAAAGTACGCTGTAACGCAGTTTGCATAGAGTGCCTGCGGCAGCCAGAGGCGCAGACTGCCAAAACCCAGATAGCCTGCCGAGACATTGCGGGTAAGGGCAAACAACACTGCGGAGATGGCAAACCCTGCTGCGGGTGGAATGCGCCGCAGTGGCTTTTCCAAAAGGTCGGTCAGCAGCATAGCGCTGCCCAGCAGGGTCAGCACACCAAAAATAACTCTGTCCTCCGGCATAAAAAGCAGCGTGACTGCCGTGACAAGCGCCCCTGCCCCGAACACCTGTGCGCCCCGGCGCAAGGTATGATGTCCCAGTTGCACACAGAAGCCGGACAGCAGAATGAACACCCAGCAGATGGTCTGCTGCCACAGACGCCCCGGCATTCCCGCGTACCAGTCCATCCAGATGCCGAACAGGAACATCATGTCCCAGCAGGCATGGTACAGCATCATGCTGACCAGATCCAGCCCGCGCAGCTCGTCCAGCAGGGCGTAGCGGCCCGCCGGGGCCTTTTGCCGGGTGGTGTGTCCGTTTTTCATTCCCCCGTCTCCCCTTTCGCAGTTCATTGAACACGAGATAAATTATAACCCGCCGCCGCTGTGCCTGTCAACGGAACAGTTCCGTAGGTTGAACAAAAAAACCGCTGCACAGCGGCAAAGCCATGCAGCGGTCAGAATGGATGACCGGGGAAACCTTATCAGACTTCGGTGTTGAAGTAGCGCTTCAGCAGGCCCTCAAAGCCGCGGCCGTGACGGGCCTCGTCCTTTGCCATCTCGTGAACGGTGTCGTGGATGGCATCCAGATTCAGGGCCTTTGCCTTCTTGGCCAGATCCATCTTGCCTGCACATGCGCCGCACTCAGCCTCGGCACGCATCATCAGATTCTTCTTGGTGCTGTCGGTGACAACTTCGCCCAGCAGCTCTGCAAAGCGGGATGCGTGGTCTGCTTCCTCGTAGGCATAACGCTTGTAAGCCTCAGCGATCTCGGGGTAGCCCTCGCGCTCAGCCACACGAGCCATTGCCAGATACATGCCGACCTCGCTGCACTCACCCTCAAAGTTTGCGCGCAGGCCGTCCACGATCTCCTGCGGCACGCCCTCGGCCTTGCCGATGCCCACAACATGCTCGGTGACATAGGTGTTGCCGGTCTTCTCCACAAAAGCGGAAGCAGGAGCCTTGCAGACGGGGCACTGAGCGGGGATCTCGCCCTCAGCAATATAACCACAGACGGTGCAAACATATTTCTTCATAAGAATAGACCTCCATCATTCTTTTTTATATCAGTTAGAAAACAGGCTGGGCGGTGTTGGTACTCACCGGCCCTTCTCATGGCTCTATTATAGCGAATGATTCCTAGTTAGTCAAGGATAATTTTAAGAATAATTCCTATTTATTTTGTCTTACAGATAAATTCCGGCAGGGTCACTAAAAACCATCATCAAAAACTGTGTGCTTTGCCCTGTGCACCTTAAAAACAGCAAAGCCGCCCTGCACACACAGGACGGCTTCTGCCTTGTTCTTCCTTCTTCTATGGGAGATCAGACCTGCAGGTTGCTGCTGGTAGCGGCTTCGGAGCCGTCGGCAGCATCAAACTCGTAGTCGTTGCCGGGCAGGATAGCGTTCAGCAGGATGCCTGCGATCGCGGCCACAGCCAGACCGGACAGGTTGATGGTGACGCCTGCAACGGCAAAGCTGACGCCGCCCACAGAGTTGAAGCCCAGGGCGCACACCAGAATGACAGCGGCCACGATCAGGTTGCGGCTGTTGGTAAAGTCCACCCGGTTCTCCACCACATTGCGGACACCGATGGCGGAGATCATGCCGTACAGCACAAAGCTGATGCCGCCGATGATGCCGGTGGGGATGGTGTTGATGACGGCCTCAAACTTGGGGCTGAAGCTCAGGATGATGGCCAGCACAGCGGCAATGCGGATGACCAGCGGGTCGTAGATCTTGCTCAGGGCCAGCACGCCGGTGTTCTCGCCGTAGGTGGTATTGGCCGGGCCGCCCAGCAGGCCGGCCATGGTGGTTGCCAGGCCGTCGCCCAGCAGGGTGCGGTTCAGGCCGGGGTCGTTGATATAGTTGTGGCCCACGGTTGCGCTGATGGCGGCGATATCGCCCACATGCTCCATCATGGTTGCCAGTGCAATGGGGATGATGGTGAACAGTGCGCTGATGAACTCCGGGCTGCCGTCGATGGCAAACAGGCCCATGGCCTCCTTGTGCAGAGGGATGCCCACCCATGCAGCCTCAGAAATGCGCTGGAAGTCCACTGCACCGGTCACCAGTGCCACTGCATAGGACACCAGCACACCGATGAGGATGGGCAGGATCTTGACCATGCCCTTGCCCCAGATGTTGCACACGATCACGACACCCAGTGCCACAAAGGCCAGCAGCCAGTTTGCCTGGCAGTTGTTGATAGCAGAGGGGGCCAGGATCAGGCCGATGGAGATGATAATGGGGCCAGTGACCACCGGCGGGAAGAATTTCATGATGCGGCGGATGCCGAAGGTGGAGATCAGCAGGCTGGCTGCCAGATACACCAGACCGGAAAATGCGACGGCGGCGCAGGCGTAGGGCAGCATCTTGGTATTGGCCACGGTCAGGTTGCCGTCTGCATCTGCCAGCATGGGGGCCACGATGGAGAAGCCGCCCAGATACGCAAAGGAGGAGCCGAGGAATGCAGGCACCTTCTTTTTGGTAATGAGGTGGAACAGCAGGGTGCCCAGACCTGCGCACAGCAGGGTGGTGGAAACGCTCAGGCCGGTGAGCAGCGGCACCAGCACCGTTGCACCGAACATGGCAAACATGTGCTGCACGCCCAGAATGAACATGCGGCCTGCGCCCAGCTGGCGCGCGTCGTAAATGCCTTTGGAGTAATCGATCTTTTCGCTCATGAAGTTTTTCTGCCTCCTACAGAACTCGCAGCCCCAAAAAAAGAGGCACCGCCGTCAGCAAAACGGCAATGCCCCTGAAATTTGGGAACAATGATCCCGCCCGGAAATGAGAAGTGCAATACAGCGCAGTCGATGATTCTTGTGCAGCATGGTGCGCTCCCCCTTTCATTCAGGCTCTTTCCAAACCGCCGCCAAAAGCCCCGCAAAAGGCCGCAGCGGGCAGTCCTTCAAGAGATTATAGCAGACTTTTTGCCGCCGTGCAACTATTTTGCTTAATTCTCCTGTATTTCCAGCCCGGAAGTTTGCGCCGCTTCTCTTGCAATCCGGCCCAAAGCGCACTATAATATAACCTACCATTGTAATCTGTATTATAAGAGAATTATCAGGAGAGTTTATGATCTATCTGGATTATTCCGCCAATACCCCGGTAGACGAAGCGGTTTTACAGCGCTTTTGCGAGGTGGAGCGCAATTGCCCGGGCAATGCCAATTCCCGCCACGCAGCAGGCACTGCCGCAAAGGCTGCCATCGATGCCGCCACCCAGAGCATTGCCCGCAGTCTGAATGTGCAGCCCGCCGAGATCATCTATACATCCGGTGCCAGCGAGGCCAACAACTTTGCCATCAAGAGCATCGCCCGGCTGGAGCGCCACCATGGCAGACACATCATTTCCACCCCGCTGGAGCACTCCTCGGTGAGCGGCAGCCTGACCGCCCTGCAGGAGCAGGGATACGAGATCGACCTTGTGGACATCCGGCAGGACGGCACGGTGGACCTTGCCCACCTGAAAGAACTGCTGCGCCCGGACACCATTCTGGTGGCCGTCACTGCCGTGGACAGTGAGCTGGGCGTGGTGCAGCCGGTGGCCGAGATCGCGGAAATGTTGAAGGCCTTCCCCCACTGCCACTTCCATGTGGATGCCACACAGGCCGTGGGCAAGCTGCCGGTCAGCTTTGCGGGCATCGACACCATGAGCCTGACCGCCCACAAGTTCTACGGGCTGAACGGCATCGGTGTGCTGGTCAAGCGGCGCGGCCTTGCGCTGGAGCCGCTCATCCATGGCGGCGAGAGCACCACCATCTACCGCAGCGGCACCCCCACCGTGGCGCTGGCCTGTTCGCTGGCGCTGGCGCTGGAAAAGGCAGTGAGCGAGCTGCCCGCCCGGGTGGAGCACATCCGCGCCCTGAACGCCCGCCTGCGCACCGGGCTTGCCCAATACCCCAAGGTGCGCATCAACAGCCCGGACACCGCCGTGCCGCAGATTTTAAACCTGAGCGTACAGAACGTGAAGAGCACCGTGTTCCAGCGGGAGCTGGATGCCAGGGGCGTATGCGTCTCGGTCAAATCGGCCTGCTCTTCGGACGGCCTGCCCTCCCGCGCCGTGTTTGCCGTGAGCCATGACCGGCGCAACGCGCTGTCCTCGTGGCGCATCAGCCTGAGCCACCTGACCACGGAACAGGAGATCACCGATTTTATGCAGGCGTTCGATGCCTGTTACAACGCCCTGACGCAATAAAAAGGAGTATTATGAAGCAAGATCCCCCCGCCGACCAGCAGCGAGGGGATCTTTTTTACTGTTTTTGAATGCCGAACAGTCTGCGCAGAATGCCGCGCAGCGCCTTGGGGCTTCGGATCACAACTACCTGCATATGCTCCCCGCCTTTCCGTTTTCTGGCCCATCCTATGCAGGCAGGGGCCGGAACGTTCCGGCAAGGGCAGCAGCGCTCAGTCTTCGATGGTCTCCACCACCACCAGCGCACCACTGCGGGTGGAGATGGTGATGCAGTCCGACCCGGCAGCGTACTCGTTGCTGACGCCCAGCGGGTAGCTGGCGGTCAGCTCCGCATCGGTCAGCTCATAGTAGGAGCCGCGCTCGTACACGCCCTGCGCCCTGCCCTCCATCGGGAAGGCCGAGAAGAAGAAGTACTTCTCCTTCGGGTAGCGGCGGGTCTCGCCGGGCATCACGTAGGTGATGCGGCTGCGCTCGTCCAGCAGGGTAGTGCGCACACCGCGCTGTTCCAGCCCAAGGCCGGTGCACAGGTTTGCAAGGGTGTGCTCCACCCGTCTGCCGCCAAGGCCGCCCAGCAGCAGCACCTCGTCAAAGCCCTTTTCCGAGACCAGCTTTGCAGCATACTCGGTGTCGGTATCGTCCTTCACGTGGGGCAGCACGATGATATCGTCGTCCTGCTGTTCCGGGCAGGGGGCGGTGTCAAAGTCGCCCACGATGATGTCGGGTCTACGCCCCAGAGGTGCGCAGTTGCGGTAGCCTGCATCACAGGCAATGATAAAGTCGTCCGGCCGCAGGGCCTCTGCCAGCTCCGGAGAAACCGGGCAGGCCGAAATGATCACACAGCGTGACATGAATCTCTTCCTTATCCTTTATACTTTCGGGCGCTGCCAATCCTTCACGTCCTTAACTTCCTCGTACATGGCGCAGTAGCTGTCGTACCGGGTCTGGGAGAGTCTGCCCTCGGCCAGTGCGGCGCGCACGGCACAGCCTTTTTCGCTGCGGTGGGAGCAGCCGGTGAACTGGCACTGGCCCAGATAAGGCCCGAACTCCGGGAACGCATGCTCCAGATTTTCCTTGGGGATGAACCCGGCGCGGTTCGCTTCCAGACTGGCAAAGCCCGGCGTATCCGCAATGCGCCCGCCAAAGGCTTCAAAGATGGTCACCTCACGGGTGGTGTGGCGGCCGCGGCCCAGCTTCTGGCTGATGGCACTGGTCTCGCGCTCTGCTTCCGGCAGCAGGTGGTTCAGCAGGGTGGATTTTCCCACGCCGGAGTTGCCGCAGAACGCACACAGCCTGCCGCTGATCCACTGCTTCACCTCGTCCAGCCCGCCGCCGGTCTCGTAATCGATGCGGATGAACGGCAGGGTCGATTTTTCGTAGGCCTTACGCAGGAATTCCGCCTCGGCCAAGTCGCCCTTGGTGCACACGATCACCGGCTGCACGCCCTTGTCCACCGCAATGGCGGCAAGCTTATCCAGCACCAGCGTGCTGGGCGTGGGCTGGGTGGTGCTGGCCACAAGGAACAGCACATCCAGATTTGCCACCGGAGGCCGCACGAACACATTTTTGCGCGGTGCGATCTCGGCAATGACGGCTGCACCGTTCTCGGTCTCCAGCGTCACCTCATCGCCCGCCACCGGCGTGATCTTCTGTTTGCGGAAAATGCCGCGGGGCTTGCACTCCACAATGCCCTCCGGCGTTTTTACATAGTAAAAGCCGCCGATGCCCTTTGTGATATATCCCTTCATGCACGCCTCCGTCAGCTCAGCAGCGAGGACCACCAGTCGGTCAGCGGTTTCTGCGAAGGGTCGCCGCTGCCCGCTGTGCCCTGTTCGGTGCCGGTCTCGGTGCTGGAAGAAGAGGAGCTGCTGCCAAACAGGCCGCTCCACCAGTCGCCGCCGGTGGTGCTGTCGCTGGGTGCTTCCGGTTCCGGTGCAGGCTCCGGCCCTGCGCTTACCACAATGTTCACGCGGCCGTTCAGCTTTGTGGTAGAGCCTGCCGCCGGGTTCTGACTGATGACAGTGCCCACCGGCTGGTCGCTGTACTGCTCGGTCTGGCTGCCAAGGCCCAGATGGTTCTGCACCAGCAGGGTGCGGGCATCAGCGGTGCTCATGCCGGTCAGCGAGGGCACCTTGGTGGTGGTTGCCACCTGCGGGCGGCTGATATACATCACCACAGTGCTGCCTGCAGCCACCTGACTGCCCGCCGCCGGGTCGGTGCGGATCACCGCGCCGGATGCCACAGAGGTATCCACAGCCTGTGTTACCAGCACCGAGACACCCAGCTCCTTGAGCTGCTGCTCTGCATCGGCCTGCACATAGTTGGTCAGGTCCGGCACGGTAACGTACTGGGTGCCAAGGCTCACAGTCAGGGTCACATTCTGGCCCTCGCGCACCGTGCGGCCGGACACCGGCGACTGCTTATAGATATAGCCCGCCGCATAGTTACTGTTGTACTCCTGCTCCCAGGTAACGCTGATCTGGCCGGAGACCACCTGCTCGGTGGCAGCAGCCTCGTCCTGCGTCATACCGATATAATCGCCCAGCGTGATATCGGCCTTGTTGTTCATCAGGTTGGAGGAATCGTTCAGGATCATCCAGCACAGCGCAAGGCACGCCAGTGCAAATGCAATGGTAACGCCGAACAGTGCCGGCAGGAAGATGGTGCGCTTTTTCTTGCGCGGTGCGGCCTTTTTGCCGCGGGGCGCAGGCTTTTCGGCCTGACGGTTTGCACGGTTCTGGTTCATGGTACGTTTCACCACCTTTTCGGGAGCATCTTCTGTAATATACTTGTACTCGAACATCACGGAGGGGTTGTGCACGTAGGTGTCCAGCGCATCCAGCATTTCGCGGGCGGATGCGTAGCGGTTCTGCGGCAGCTTTGCCATGGCCTTTTCGGTGATCTCCACCAGTGCATTCGGCACCTCCGGCGCGATCTCGTGCAAAGACTTCGGCTTATCGGAGATCTGCTTGATGGCAACTTCCACCATGTCGTCTGCATCAAAGGGCAGATGACCGCTGAGCATCTCGTACATCATCACGCCCACCGAGTAGATATCGCTGGTGCAGTCGGTCTCATCGCCCTTGGCCTGCTCCGGGCTGATATAGTGGACGCTGCCCATGGCCTTGCCGCCCAGCAGCTGGTTCTCGGCCCGGGAGATGCGCGCAATGCCAAAATCCATCATGCGCAGCTGGCCGTTGTCCAAAAGCATGATGTTCTGGGGCTTGATGTCCCGGTGCACCACACCGTTGGCGTGGGCATGTTCCAGCGCCTTTAAGATCTGGGAGATGAAGTGCACGGTCTCCCGGTTGGTCAGCCTGCCGCCGCGCTGGTTAAGGTACTCGCGCAATGTCATGCCGTCCACATATTCCATCACGATATACTGCAGATCATCATTCACCGATACATCGTACACTTTTACGATGTTGGGGTGGTTCAGCAGCGAGATGGCCTTGGATTCATTTTTAAAGCGGCGCACAAGGTCCGGGTCGTGCATATACTCCTGCCGCAGCACCTTTACCGCCACCACGGTACCGGCAGGCACCGGGCCGTTGTGCCCCAGCATGACCGCCTTGTAGACGTTTGCCATGCCGCCGGAACCGATCAGCTCCCGCACCTCATACAGGCCGTCCAGCTTTTTGCCGATCAGGTTGTCCATCAGCGCACCTCCTCCACACACAGCAGCAGCGCGGTGATGTTATCCGGGCCGCCGTTCTCGTTGGCCGTGCGGATCAGAAGGTCCGGCAGGTCGTAGAACCCGCCGGTGCGCAGCAGCTGTTCCAGCTGTTCTCTGGGCACGGCATTGGTCAGGCCGTCCGAGCACAGCAGCAGGATATCCCCTTTCTGCAGCGGTGCGGTGGTGAACTCCGAGTCCAGCCGGTAGTCCACGCCCAGCGCCTTGGTGATGATGTTCTTCTGAGGGTGGTGCTCGGCTTCCTCCACGGTAATGGTGCCGCAGTCCACCAGCTCCTGCACATAGGAGTGGTCGTGGGTGAGCTGGGCAAGCCTGCCGTCCCGGTACAGGTACGCCCGCGAGTCGCCTGCATGACACAGGAACACCTTGCCGCCGCGCACCAGTGCGCACACAGCCGTGGTGCCCATGCCCGCCAGCGATTCCTCACGCAGGGCCTTCTGGAACACAAAGCGGTTGGCGCTGAGCAGGCTCTTTTTCAAAAAGGTCTCCTCTTCGCCGGGCAGGCACTTGGAAGCATACTGCTCCTGAAAGCAGCGCTCGATCACATCGCACGCGCTCTGGCTGGCTTCCCTGCCGCCGCGTGCACCGCCCATGCCGTCGCATACCAGCAGCCATGCGGCATCGCCGGGCAGTTCTCCTGCGCGATAATCGTCCTGATTATCCTGCCGGACCCTGCCGACATCCGTTTTTCCTGCAAGTTTCATAGGCTTCTCCCTTTAATATTTACGCTTTCCCGTTCATTTCGTCACGGCGCAGCTGGCCGCATGCGGCGCTGATCTCGCTGCCAAGGCGGCGGCGCACCGTAGCGTTCACGCCAAGGCTCTCCAGCTTCTGCTGGAAGCGGTGCACGTTGGCTGCATCGGTGGCCGAGTACGGGCTGCCGTCCACCGGGTTGATGGGGATCAGGTTCACATGGGCACCCATGCCCCGGATCAGGTTTGCCAGCTGTCTGGCGCAGGCATCGGAATCATTGACACCGCGCACCATGGAATATTCAAAGCTCACGCGGCGGCCGGTGGTATCCTGATAGCGGCGCACGGCCTGCATCAGCACTTCCACGGGATAGGCATCGTTCACCGGCATCATGCCGCTGCGAATTTCATTGTTGGGTGCGTGCAGCGACACCGAGAGGGTCAGCTGCAGCTTTTTCTCGGCCAGCTGGTCGATCTTGGGCACCAGACCGCAGGTAGAAAGGCTGATGTTGCGCATCCCGATGTTCACGCCCTCGGGCGAGGTGATGTTCTCCAGAAACTTCATCACTTCGTCAAAGTTGTCCAGCGGTTCGCCAATGCCCATGAGCACGATGTGGGAAATGCGCTCCCCGATATCCTTCTGGGCGGTGTAGATCTCAGAGCAGATCTCGCCTGCTTCCAGATTGCGCACGCGGCCTGCCTGGGTGGACGCGCAGAAGCGGCAGCCCATGCGGCAGCCCACCTGCGTGGACACGCACACCGTGTTGCCGTAGTGGTAGCGCATGACGACGGTCTCGATGCAGTTGCCGTCCGCCATGCGCAGCAGATATTTTACCGTGCCGTCCTTTGCTTCCTGCCTGCGCTCGATCTTGGGCGCGGCAATGTAGAAGCTTTCTTCCAGCTTTGCCAGCAGGGTCTTGGGCTGGTCGGTCATGGCAGAAAACTCGGTGACCAGCTTCTGGTGCACCCAGTGGAAGATCTGCTTTGCCCGGAAGCCCGGCTGACCCATCGCTTTCAGTTCAGCGGTCAGCTCTGCCAGCGTAAAGGAAGAGATACAGCGTTTTTGTTCCATTGTGTTCTCCTATTGTTTTTTACGAACAAGCCACCTGTTTCATTGCAGCTTTTCCCCGTTTTTCTGCATGGCACACAGGAAAAAACCGTCCATGCCGGTGCGGGTGGGCACCGAAAGCGCGCCGTGCTCCCCTGCCGTCATCCCGGCGGGCAGCGCTGCGGCAGGCTCCACCACCGTAAACTCCGGGTGGCGGGCCAGAAATGCCGCGATCTGCTGCTGGTTTTCTGCCGGGTCGATGGTGCAGGTGGAGTACACCAGCCTGCCGCCCGCTTTCAGCAGCTGTGCCGCCGTATCGAGGATGGCCGACTGCGTGGCCAATAATTCAGCTTCGCGGGCCGGTTCCAGCTTTTTGTAGCGCAGATCCGGCTTTTTTGCCAGAATGCCAAGGCCGCTGCAGGGCACATCCGCTAAAATGCGGTCGGCCTGCGGCAGGGCCGGGTTCACCTTTGTGGCATCGTTGCACAGGGCTTCCACATTGGTCAGTCCCATGCGCTGCACTGCCGTGCGGATCAGGCCCACGCGGTTCTCGGCGGCATCGCAGCTGTAAAGCCTGCCGGTGCTGTGCATCTGCTCGGCCAGCAGGATGGTCTTGCCGCCGGGCGCGGCGCACAGGTCGATGACTGTTTCTCCGGGCTGTGCGTCCACGCAGAGCGCCGCCAGCTGGCTGGCCTGCCCTTCCACATGGAAGTACCCCTGCCGAAACAGCTCATTTTCCGCCGGGCTGCCCTCGAAGCGGGCCAGCACACTGCCGGGCACAATGCCCCGCTTTGCTTCCTTTGCGCCGGAAGCCAGCAGCTTTGCACAAAGCTCATCGGCACTGCCTTTCAGCGGGTTCGCCCGCAGGCTGGTCATGCCGCCGTCGGCCTTGTAGGTAAGGATATCCAGTGCTTCGTCCGGGTAGTTTTTGTGCAGAAATTCCGCCACATCCCGCCCGGCAGAGCCAAGCACCATGAGCCGCTCCACTTCGTTTTTGAAGCTTGCGGTGCTCAGGTCGTAGCTGCACGCCTTGCGCAGCACCGCGTTGACCAGACCGGATGCGCTGGATTTTTTGAAGGCACGGGTCAGCTTGACGGCTTCGTTCACCGCAGCGGACACCGGCACCTGCATATAGCGGGCCTGCGCCAGCGCCGCGCGCAATATTTCGCGCACCGGTGCATCCAGCTTGGCAAGGCCCTTGGGCAGGAACTGGCACAGGATGTAGTCCAGCGTGCCCCGGTGTTCCAGCACCGTGTAAAAGATGGCGCTGGCAAAAGCTTTATCGCGGCCTTCCAGCTGCTGGCGCTTGAGTTCGGCATCCAGAACAAGGTTGGAAAAACCATTCTGCTCCTGCCGCACCAGCGCCGCCACTGCCGCCGCGCGGGGGATTCGCCGCCATCAGAGGATATCCCCCGTTTTCAGGCGCTGACCGGCCGCAAAGGCGGTGCCGTCCATGGGCTTTTTGCCTTCCGGCACCACATTCAGCAGCTGGACGGCCCCCTCACCGCAAGCCACCGTGAGCGGCTTTGTGGCCAGCACGGTGCCGGGCGCTTCGCCGTGAGCTTTCACGGCACGGCACTCCATCACCTTGAGCTTTTTGCCTCCGGAGGTGACGAACCATGCACCGGGCCACGGGTTCATGCCGCGCACCCAGTTGTGGATGTGGGCAGCCGATTCGGTCAGGCGGAACTCTGCCATCTCCTTGTTCAGCATAGGTGCAAGGCAGGCGTTCTCATGATCCTGCGGCTGGGGTTTCAGCGTTCCGGCGGCGATGGCGGGCACCACCTCGCACAGCACCCGTGCACCCACGGCAGTCACGCGGTCAAACAGCTGGCCGCTGGTCTCCTCCGGGTCAATGGCGATCTTCTCGCAGCAGAGCACATCGCCGGTGTCAAGGCCCTCGTCCATCTGCATGATGGAAACGCCGGTCTCGGCATCGCCGTTCAGCACAGCCCACTGCACCGGGGCGCTGCCGCGGTACTTGGGCAGCAGGGAGACATGCAGGTTGATGCAGCCGTATTTCGGCGCTTCCAGCACAGACTTCGGCAGGATGCAGCCGTAAGCCACCACCACGATCAGTTCCGGGGCCAGTGCGCGGATGTTCTCGTCCTCGCTGCCGTCCCGCAGGGTGCGGGGCTGGAACACCGGCGTGCCGTGGGCAAGGGCCACTTCCTTGACCGGGGGTGCGGTAAGCACCTGCTTGCGGCCAACCGGCTTGTCCCGCCGGGTGTACACCGCGCAGATGTCATGCCCGGCGGCATACAGTGCTTTGAGGCACTCTGCGGCAATATCCGGCGTGCCCATGAACAAAATGCGCATTACTTGTTTCCTTTCGCTTCGCGGGCAGCTTTTTTGCCCTCTTCGGTATCCTCATAGAAATACTCGCTGGACTGCATGATGGTAATGCCGTCCAGATGGTCGTTCTCGTGCTGGATGCAGCGGCCCAGCAGATCCTCAGCTTCCAGCTCGAACCACTCACCGTGGCGGTCCTGTGCGCGCACCTTGACAGCGGCGGGGCGGGTCACAGCGCCGTTGTGGCCCGGGAAGGACAGACAGCCCTCGTAGGCGGTCTCCTCTTCCTCGGATACAGCCAGAATTTCCGGGTTGACGAAGTCGATGAACTTATATTCGTAATCTTCGGGGATCTCCTCGGGCGCGTCGGTGGTGTCCCACACCACGAACAGACGGCGCAGCATGCCCACCTGCGGGCCGGCCAGACCCACGCCGTCGGCGGCGATCATGGTCTCGTGCATGTCGTCCAGCAGGGTAGCCAGACGGTCATCAAAGGTGGTGACGGGGCGGCAGACCTTGTTCAGGATGGGATCGCCCTCTTTTACAATGTTACGGATAGCCATTTATGGTACCTCCAAATCAGATGTCACCGTCCGAGTGCAGGTCCACCGCAACGGTGGCCTTGGACGGAAGTTTTTCCTGTTCGTATCTTTCCAGTGTGCTGCGCACGAGGTCGCGGAAGCGGCGGTCGTTGCGGCACTTGATGGTAAGCTTATAGCGATAAGTGTCGTTGATTTTTTCAATACTGCCGGGCGTGGGGCCAAGCACCCGCAGCGGCAGGTCCGGCTGTTTTGCCGCCTGCTGACCCAGCAGGGCCGCAAAGCGCGCCGCCGCCCGTGCCACCTCGATCTCCTTTGCGCCTGCAAAGCCAATGACGCACAGCCCGCAGAAGGGCGGGTACAGGCCCAGCTTGCGGTAGGCGATCTCCTGCTCAAAAAAGGCATCGTAGTCCTGCGCAGCGGCAAGGTTCAGCACCGGGTTATCGGGGTCGGTGGTCTGGATGATGGCAAAGCCGGGGTCTCTGGCCCGTCCGCTGCGGCCCACCACCTGCGTGATGAGGCTGAACACGTTCTCATACGCGCGGAAGCCCTGCGCAAACAGCAGCGAGTCGATGCCCAGCACGCCCACAAGGGTCACATCCTCAAAATCCAGTCCCTTGGCCACCATCTGGGTACCCACCATGATGTCATATTCGTGGTTCGCAAACCTTGCCAGCAGCTTTTCGTGGGCATCCTTTGCGGCAGTGGAATCCTGATCCATGCGCAGCACCCGCGCATCCGGGAACAGCTTTGCCAGCTCTTCCTCGGCTTTCTGGGTGCCAAAGCCCCGGTACTGCAGCTTGCCGCCGCAGGCGGGGCACACAGTGGGCGGTTCCATCTGGCTGCCGCAGTAGTGGCACAATACCTTGTGCGCCGCTTTGTGGTACACCATCGGCACGCTGCACTTTGTGCACTTGAGCACCTCGCGGCAGTCCTCGCACTGGGCCATGGTCTGGTAGCCCCGGCGGTTCAGCAGCAAAATGGTCTGCTTGCCTGCATCCAGATTGCGGCGGATGGCATCTTCCAGCGACAGACTGATCTCCCGCGGGTTGCCTGCCGCCAGCTCTGCGCGCATATCCACGATCTGCACCGTGGGCAGCGGGTTGCCGCCGTAGCGCTGGGTCAGCCGCACCAGCTGGGTGCGGCCATGCTGGGCCGCGTAAAAGCTCTCGGTGCTGGGGGTGGCGCTTGCCAGCAGAAGCAATGCACCGCTTTCCGCCGCGCGCTGCCGGGCCACCTCGTGGGCAGAATAGCGGGGCGCGGATTCCGAGCGGTAGGTGTGCTCCTGCTCCTCATCGATGATGATGAGCCCGATGTTTTCCAGCGGCGAAAAGATGGCACTGCGGGTACCCACCACGATGTCTGCGCCGCCGTCCTGGATCATCTGCCACTGCAAAAGGCGTTCGGTGTGGTTGAGGGCAGAGTGCTGCACCGCCACCCGGCGGCCAAACTGGCTCTTGAGCCGCAGGATCATCTGCGGGGTCAGGCTGATCTCCGGCACCAGCACCAGCGCACGCCTGCCCTGCTCCAGACAGCGGGCAATGAGCTTTAAGAACACCAGCGTCTTGCCGCTGCCGGTCACGCCGTAGAGCAGCGCCGAGTGGGGTGCATCGTCTTCCAGCTTTGGCAGCAGAGCATCGTAAGCCGCCTGCTGCTCCTGCGTGAGGGTGATTGGCTCGTTTTTCAGCGGAATGAACGAATACAGGTCGATGGATTTATTCACCTTGCTGCATTCCAGCACGCCTTTGGCGCACAGGTTATCCAGCACGGCACGGCTGATGCCCTTGTCTTCCAGCTCGTTCAGGGTGCGCGGCCCGCCGCCCAGCAATGCCACTGCCGCCAGCTGCTTGGCAGTCGGTTTAGGCTTTTGCGGCAGCCCGCCCACAAGGCGGTAGGAGTTCTCGGTGTGGCGGGTGAGCTGCTTTTGCAGCACCGGCGTTACGCCGTCTGCCGCCACGGCAGGCTTGTACTGTGCACCATAGGGAATGACCGCCTTGACCGCCTCGTAATAGGTGCAGAAGGTGCGCTCCTTCAAAAAGTGCACCAGCCGCAGCAGTTCCGGGGTCAGGCAGGCGGATGCCGGGGCCACGTCGAAAAGATATTTCAGCTTCGCGCTTTCCGGTTCGGCATCGCAGGCCAGCACCACGCCCATGCGGGCGCGGCTGCCGCGGCCAAAGGGCACCAGCACCATGCTGCCAAGTTTTACCGCATTCTGCTGATCCGGCATGACGGCATAGGTATAAAGCTTATCAAAGTGGAAGGTCGCATTGCTGACGGCAACGCCTACCGTTTTGGGCATTCGTCCAGCTCCTTCAAAATGTTATTCTGCGGCACCAATGCGCTGGCAAATGGCCTGATACAGTGCATCGGCGCAGGTATCGACCTGGTCGTTGACCAGCTTCAGGGTGAATTTATCCTGCTGGGCCAGCTCCTGCCGGGCGGTGGCAAGACGTTCCTGAATGCTGTCCTCGGTCTCGGTGCCGCGGCCCCGCAGACGGCGCTCCAGTTCCTCCACCGACGGCGGCAGCAGGAACACGGTGGTTGCGCCCGGGAACATGCGGCGGATGTTCGCTGCGCCGTGCACATCGATGACCAGAACGACCACCTTCCGGGCTGCAAGGCGCTTGTCCACTTCCTCGCGCAGGGTACCGTAGTAGTTGCCGTTGTAGAAGTTGTGCTCCACCACCTGATCGTTCTCGATCAGCTGCTGGAACTGCTCCCGGGTGCGGTAATAATAGTCCACGCCCTCCTGCTCACCGGGACGCGGTGCGCGGGTGGTGGCGGAAACAGTCTTTTCGATCTCCGGGTGTGCTTCGCGCAGTGCCTTCACCACGCTGTCCTTGCCGGTACCGGCCGCGCCGGAGACCACAAACAAATATTTATCGTTCGCCATGGGTCTGTTCCTCCTCTGCTGGTGTTTTGCCCTCCTGTCCTGCCGCACGGTTGGCCACCGTTTCCGGCTGAAGCGCCGAGAGCACCACATGATCGGAGTCCATGATAAGCACTGCACGGGTGCTGCGGCCGTAGGATGCATCGATCAGCATTCCGCGCTCCCGCGCTTCCTTTACAAGGCGCTTGACCGGGGCGGAATCCGGGCTGACCACTGCCACCACACGGCCTGCACTGACCATATTGCCAAACCCGATGTTGATGAGCTTCATAAACCCCTCCGAATTTTCTGTATCACTCCAGATTCTGGATCTGTTCGCGGATCTTTTCGATCTCCGCCTTCATATCCACCACGATGCGGGTGATATCCAGATCCTGACACTTGGAGCCGATGGTATTGGTCTCGCGGTTCAGCTCCTGCGTCAAAAAGTCCAACTTGCGGCCCACCGGCTCGTCCAGCTTGAGGATATCGCGGTACTGCGCAATGTGGCTGCGCAGGCGCACCGTCTCTTCATCCACAGCGGTCTTATCACCAAAAATAGCGGCCTCGGTCAGCACGCGGGCATCGTCGATATCGCGGTCCTCCAGAATGACCTTGAGTTTCGTACAGGCGGTTGGTGTAGGCTTCGACGCGGCCTGCGCTCAGGGCCTCCACCCTGCCCACCCGCTCCTCGAGGAAGTTCAGACGGTTTTCCACGTCTGCCTTCATCTTGGCACCCTCGGCGGCGCGCATCTCCACAAAGCGGTCCAGCGCCTGTGCGGTAACGGCAGAAACATCTTCCCACAGCTGTTCCTCGTCCACGTCGGCGTGGCGTGTAGCCAGCACGTCCGGGAAGCGGGTCAGCACGCCCGCAGAGATATCGTTCTTGACACCCAGCCCAGCTGTTCCGAAATATCCCGCATGGCCTGCTGGTAGCTGCGTGCCAGCTCCATGTTGACGGCCACCACCGTATCGGCAGCGTCCACATTCTGCACGGTCATGCTCAGCTCCACCTTGCCGCGGGAAATGCGCTCGTTGAGCTGCTTTTTCAGGCGGCTGTCCAGATAACTGCAGGTGCGCGGGATGCGCGAAGAATACTCAAAGTAGCGGGAATTCACGCTGCGCAGCTCCACCGTGATCTCACGGCCATTGCGCACAGCAGTCCCCGGCCAAAGCCGGTCATGCTTAAGATCATAACGCTCTCCTGTTCTTACATTTTCAGTGTTTCAGCTTACAAGTTTCGGTATACGTATCCGCCTTTGGGTACACAAACCCATGTTACGATACATATAGTTTCATTTTACTATTCTTCGGCCCAAAATTCAAGGTGCACTGTTGCGTGCCGCCGCCAAAACCATTGCCGCAATACACGGTGCAAAAAAAGCTCTGATACAAAATCCGATCCTGTATCAGAGCCTGTTTCAGTTGGTTTTATATACGCAGGTCACGCTGTTCTGCAGCAGATTTGCGTTCAGCAGTGCGCGCTCCACCCAGTGGATATTGTCCGCAATGGTATCGCGGGAGACACCGTATTCTGCCGCAATGTTCTCCATGCTGCGGTACTCGCGGCGGTAGAGCAAAGTCAGCACCAGCTTATCCTGCATTGTGATCTTGGTAAAATGCGGCCTGCGCCGGTGCTCCTTGCAATAAGCCGCATTCAGTGCTTCCAGCATCTGGGCAAATTCCTTCCGGGTGATGCCGAAGGTAAATTCATAATCCTGCTCTGTAAATTCCGCAAGGCGCTGTACCGTGATGCTTCTCATGCAGATCACCTCTTCTTTTTCCGGGGATGCCCGGGTGTCGGCTGCATCCATTTTGATTCATTATAAAATGGATGGATTTTCATGTCAATGAGCCGCCGCCCATTTTTGGGGCCAGATCCGGTGCAAAACACAAAAGGAGCCTCCCGCCGCAAAAGCGGGAAGCTCCTGAATCCGTTATGAAAGATCAGACGGGATGAGACTGATTGGTGTAGTCCACATGGTCGCCGTCCACGCCCTGCTTCTTGGCATTGCGCTTTTCAAAGAACTTGGGTGCCACCTGCGGGAACATTGCGTAGGTCAGCACATCCTCTTCCTGCGTTGCCCACTTGGCAGCTTCTGCCTTCAGCTTGTCCATCTCAGGAGCCAGAGTATCAGCAAAGCGGCAGGTGATGGGCTGCTCGTCGCCCAAAATCTTCTTGGTGAACTCGGGCTTGATGGGAGCGGGAGTCTTGCCGTAATCACCGTGGACCAGACCCTTGAACTCCTTGGTGACCATCTTGTAGCGCTCGCCCAGGATCACGTTGAACACAGCCTGCGTACCAACGATCTGGCTGGTGGGAGTGACCAGCGGCGGATAGCCTGCATCCTCGCGGACACGGGGGATCTCAGCCAGCACTTCATCCAGCTTGTCTTCCTTGCCGGCATCCTTCAGCTGCTTGAGCATGTTGGAGAACATGCCGCCCGGCACCTGATACAGCAGGGTGTTTGCGTCCACGCCGAGGCTCTTCGGGCTGATCTGGCCGTTGGCAATGTACTTCTCGCGCAGCTTTGCAAAGTATGCGCGCACAACGTTCAGCTGCTTCAGATCCAGACCGGTGTCGTAATCGGTGCCCTGCAGGGCAGCGACCAGACTCTCGGTGGGCATGTGGCTGGTGCCCAGGCTCAGGGGCTCATGGCTGTATCGATGATGTCGGCACCTGCCTCGATGCCCTTCAGGATGGACATGGAAGCCAGACCTGCGGTGTAGTGGCTGTGGATATCCACGGGGATGCTGACGGTCTCCTTCAGCTTCTTGACCAGGTCATAGCAGGTGTAGGGAGTGAGCAGGCCAGCCATATCCTTGATGCAGATGGAGTTTGCGCCCATCTCCTCCAGGGTCTTGGCGTAGGCTGCAAAGTACTCGTTGTTGTGCACAGGGCTCAGGGTATAGCTGATGCAGCCCTGCACATGAGCGCCTTCCTTGTTGGCTGCCTTGATGGCAGTCTGCAGGTTGCGGGGATCGTTCAGTGCGTCGAAGATGCGGATGACATCAATGCCGTTTGCCACGGACTTCTGCACAAAGTACTCAACGGCATCGTCTGCGTAGGGGCGGTAGCCCAGCATGTTCTGGCCGCGGAACAGCATCTGCAGCTTCTGGTGGGGCAGCTCCTTGCGCAGGATGCGCAGGCGCTCCCACGGGTCTTCGTCCAGAAAGCGGATGCAGCTGTCGAACGTAGCGCCGCCCCAGCACTCCACGGAGAAGTAGTTGATCTTGTCCATCTCGGGCAGGATCGGACGCATCTCGTCCATGGTCATGCGGGTAGCCAGCAGGGACTGGTGCGCATCACGCAGGACCACTTCGGTCACTTTGATCGGCCTTTTGGCCATGATTGTCACCTCTCCCTTAGTTCATGGAAACCAGAACGTCACCGGAGTTGACGGTGTCGCCCTTGTTGACGTTGATGGAAGCCACAGTGCCATCCTGCGGAGCAACGATCTCGTTCTCCATCTTCATGGCCTCCAGGATCACCAGCACGTCGCCAGCCTTCACGGATGCACCGGCCTTGACCTTGACATCCAGAATGTTGCCGGGCATGGGAGCCTTGACGGCAACGGCACCAGCAGCGCCTGCAGCAGCCTTGGGAGCAGCAACGGGAGCCGGAGCAGCCTTAGGAGCAGCGGGTGCGGCAGGAGCTGCAGCAGCAACCGGAGCAGCACCAGCGGCAGTCTCCTCCACGGAGACGCTGTAAGCAACGCCATTGACGGTAATATTGTAGTACTTCATGGAAGGATCCTCCAAATCAAAATCGTATCAAAAAGATTTATACAGACGATTACAGAGCCATGTTGCCGTGCTTCTTGGGCAGGCGGGCAGCACGCTTGGTGCTCAGCAGTTCCAGTGCGGCAACAACGCTTGCACGCACATTGGCTGCATCGCAGGTCAGGTCAGCAGCGCCGCAGGCAACTGCATTTGCTGCGCTGCACACCTCGGCGGTGTAAGCAGCAGCCTTTGCGTTGGTGGCTGCAATGATGTTGTCGGAAGCATCGATCTCTTCCTTGTACAGGACGCTGACCGCTGCGCTGGGTTCCAGTGCGCTGACGGTGCAGCCAGCCACGGCAATGCGCAGATCGGCAGCAGCCAGAGCGGTGTAAACAGGGCCGACGGCCTTGCCAGCCAGCACAGCCACCTTTGCGGTGGTAGCGTCGGCATAGGTAGCAGCCAGACGGGCAGCCTCACGGATGCCGCCTGCAATGTCATCGGTCGCGCTGGGCACAAAGCCCTCGGTATCCACAATGGTGATCACCGGCACGCTGAAGGCATCGCACAGGCGCACAAAGCGGGAAGCCTTGGCCACGCAGTTGTGGCACAGGGTCTTGCCGGTGGCCACAACGCCCACGGCATTGCCGCCCACGGTGGCAAATGCAGTGTAAACAGACTTGCCATAGCCTGCATACAGCTCCACAGCGCTGTCCTTATCGACCACGGCAGCAGCAGCCTTTGCAGGCTCTGCACCGGCAGCCAGAGCAGCAGTGGGCTGCTCGAACTCAAAGATCGCAGGGCCGGTCAGGTTGTTGGCCGGCAGCAGGCCCACGATGTGAGCAGCTTTCTCGGCAGCTTCCTCAGCAGTGGGTGCCACAATGGCAGCCACGCCAGCCTTTTTTGCAGCGGCGGCTGCGGTGCCGGCATCAGCCACCTTGTCGCCCTTGGCGGCAGAGGTGAACGGAGCGGTGAAGAACAGCTCTGCGCCCTCGGCCATGATGCAGACATCTGCATTGGCAGCGCTCAGTGCGCTGGTGCCGCCGCAAACACCCAGAACAACAGCCACCTGCGGGATCACGCCGGAAACCTTTGCGATCTGCGCATTCAGCTTTGCGCTGGCGGTCAGCACGTCCAGACCCTCAGCCAGCTTTGCGCCCACCGAGTCATAGAAGGTGACGACCGGGCAGCCAGTCTGTGCTGCCATCTCCAGAACCTTGATGTTCTTTTCAACATCCTTTACGGTAACAGCTTCGCCGTTCTGGTAAACAGCGTAAGCCTGCTGACCTGCCGCATAGCCGCAGGCAGCGCTCACTGCACCGTCAGCAAACAGTGCAGTGTATTCCCCGTCATCAAAAAACTTGGCGAGGATTTCTCCCTTATTGATCTTTGAAGCCATGGTAAGACCTCCTGGTTGTCTGTGTGAGCTTTCAAAATTAGTTTTATTATACTGAATTTTCCATAAAAATGCAAGAGATTCTATAAAAGTCCATGCGAATCAACATCTGTCGCGCAAAGTTCTACAATTTTTTAACGATTCATCGTTTCTCCGCTTTCTCGCCTTTTTGCGGGCATTTTGCGCCGCACACTCAGCTGCCAAAAATTCTCTTTCAATTTTGTGGATTCTGTCTGCCCCTGCTGCATTTTATTTTATAAGAAGTTATGTTACACTATATTTAATTTGTAAATTTTTTTCGCAGAACAGCCCGCCGGGAAGCTTCGGGGCGGGTCATTTTGCAGAATATAAAAGGAAGGCCATGTCAAATTGAAAGATCTGCTCACTTCACTCCGCGCCTCCAACGAAACCTACAACTCCATGAAGCACTCCGCCCGGGCTATCATCCGCCGCGCCGAGATCCCCCTGCTCGCGGTCATCGTCCTGTATAAGGCTGCAACGAACCTGCTGTTCGTCCCCCTGATGCAGCAGCTCTGGTCGCTCACGCTGCGGTTCGCACCCATGCACTACCTGAGCAACAACAACGCTTCCGATATCTTTTCCTCCCCCGCGATCATCCTGTGCATCACGCTCATTGCCATCCTGACCGCGTTCTGGGCGCTGTATGAGTTTTCCGTCCTGCTGCACGGGCTGGATCTTGCCCGCAAGGGCGAAACGATCCGCCTGCCTGCCCTGCTGTGCACCTCTCTTGCAGATATCCGCCACGCATTCCTGCCGCAGAACTGGCTCGTTCTGGTCTACAGCGCCGTGCTGATCCCGTTCACCAATTTTTTCCTCGCCTATAACTATATCACGCAGCTTGCCGTGCCGGAATACATCATGGGTGTCATCCGGGCAAACAGCCGGTATTACCTGCTCTATCTGGCTGCCGGTGCTGCCCTGCTGTTCCTCTGTGTCAGCTGGGTGCTGGTGCTGCCGCTGTTCGTGCTGGAGCGCAAAAGCCTGTGGCAGTCGGTAAAGGAAAGCTTTTGCTGCATCCGCAGGCGCGTCTTCCGTGCTTTTCTTTTGCTGCTGCGCTGGAACCTCTCGGTCGTCCTGCGTTCCCTGCTGCTGACGGCAGCGGTTGCCGTGCCGCTGTACGGCATCATCATCGCGGTCGGGCTGCAGAGCACACAGGCCATGTTTGCACTGTCCCGCGCGGCGCTGGCCATTGAGATGCCTTTCTTCCAGTTCCTGATCGACTGCGCCATCACCATGGCGCAGTGCACGATCCTCGCCATGCTGCACTGCCGCCTGCGGGAATCTCTCCCCTCTGAGCCGGAGCCGGTCCAGAGCGGAAAGCATCACCGTTCCACCGGCAGGCTGCTTCTGGGTGCATCGGTTGCGGGTGCTACTCTGCTCACCTTTGCGCTGGCATTCTGTTACCTTGCCCTGCCCAGAGACGACGAGCTGCTCTCCATGCTGGGCGGCGTTGCGCCGGTAGTCACCGCGCACCGCGGCTACTCCGCTGCCGCACCGGAAAACACCCTGCCCGCTTTCCAGCTGGCCATCGATCAGGGCTGCGAGTGGGCCGAGCTGGATGTGCAGATGACCAGGGACGGCGTGGTCATGGTGACCCACGATACCAGCCTGCGCCGCTGCACCGGCCGCAACGAGAACATCTACGACCTGACCTGTAACGAGGTTCGTAAGCTGGATGCCGGGCGCTGGTTCGGCCAGAAGTACACTGGTGCCAAAGTTCCCACACTGGAAGAAGTGCTGGACCTGTGCAAAGGTAAGATCCAGCTGAACATTGAGATCAAGCCCAATACCGCCACCCCGGAGCTGGAAGCGGAAACCATCCGCATCATCCGCGAAAAAGGCTTTGCGCAGGACTGCACCATCACCTCGCAGAGTTATGAGACCCTCTGCAAGGTCAAGGAGCTGGCGCCGGAGATCCGGACCGGCTATATCCTTGCACTGGGCGTGGGCAGTTATTACGATCTGCCTGCCGCAGATTTCTTCAGCGTACAGTCCACCTTTATTACCTCCGGCATGGTGCAGCAGATCCATAAGCGCAGCAAGACGATCTCCGCTTGGACTGTCAACCGCGAAGAGGATGCCAGCGAACTGCTGAGCATCGGCGTGGACGACCTGATCACCGATAAGCCGGATATGATCCAGCAGCTGCTGCGCGAGGATGCCGACCTTGACAACAGCCTCGTCCTCCTGCGCGACTTCATCCGTGACCTGTTCGCTCCGTCCGATGTCGATGAACCCACTCCTGAGGAAGAGACCATCGAAGAAGCCATCGAGGACCCGGACGAATTGCTGGATGCATCGTAATCGCGGCAAAGATCAAGTATTCTGTTAAACTAGCCGTACACACATAAAAAGCCCCCTGCCAGTTCATCACCGGCAGGGGGCTTACAAGTTTACCTGATCCAGTTTTATCAAGTAAGATCATTCCGGTTCGGTAAGCTTGGATCTTTACGAAGCAATTTATTTAATAAATCGGTGCTGTGAACAAATCACTTACATTCCTTCTTCATAGCAGAATAGCCGATGAGAACGGTCCACACATAGGCGCAGGTCTTGGGGATCATCAGCATACCGATCATGGGGATGGTATTGGCCCAAAGAACAACGGGAATGTAGAACCCGAAGCTCAGCACGATGGTCATCCACATCCAGCGAAAAGCCGAGTCGTCATGCTCCTTGGCACTGCGGTAGAACAACACGATGATCAGCAGGCCCATCAGTGCAAAAGGAATATTACGGTAAATGCCCCAGGACAGCGGGGATTCGGCGCTCAGCCACTGGTTCTGCGGCATCATGCACAGGATAACACGCACGGCAGCCAGACCGTAGACGGCGGCAGTCAGGCCATTGTTGCCCTTGACCCGGTAGCGCTCACGCCATACATAGTACAGCAGCACATAAAAGACAGTCATTGTCACAGAGGTGATCCACTTACCCAGACCCAGGGGGACGGTAAAGTTTTCAAAGCCCGTGGTGCATAGAGCCAGAGCACGGGGAATCAGATGGAACGAGTCGCCGGCACCCAGAACGACAGCCATCAGACCGAACAGCTTGAACTGGTGGCTGCCCTTGCAGCCACAAATCATCAGGATACCGATGGTGATGACGGATACCAGATACACAGCATCAAAAACAGTTTCTACGATTGCTTGCATAGTTGATTGCTCCTTGTTGATAGATCAAATTTATTGTAACACTGCATTTTTTGCGGGGTCGGCTTAGTTTTTACGGTCATCAATGGCTTGCTTGAGCAAAGTTGCATCCAAAGTGCAGGATGTTGAAGCTGGCAGCGCTCCACACAAGGCAGGCGAGCAGCAATAGGATACTGCGATGGACTTTCCTAGGAGTGTCCCTTTTAAGTGAACATTGTTCATTTTGGGCATTATAAAATTCCCACAGCAGTGTGGGAAGAAAATGCGGTCAATATAAGGTTCTGCGCACGATTTCCAGCACAGCAGCGGGGTCGTAGTCCTGCCGCAGCAAGGCAGACAGCATCAGCGAAAATAGAACATCGGCAAATTTTTCAACGGTGAATTGCGCGTTAAAAGCGCCCGGACGGATTTTGGCATCCTGTTGCAGCACCGTGCAAAGACCGTTTAAGATATGGTGCCAGATTTGCTGCATGTGCCGTTTGCCATCGGCCTTGTCCTCCTGCATAAAGCCGAGAGAGTGCAGTGTGAAGAATCCAGGATACTGCTCACAGCCGTAGGCCATGCGCTCGTACATCCATTTGACACAGGTCTGCACGCTGAAATACAGCCTCGTCCTGCGGGCGGTGGAAAATCTCGCACCAGACGCTCTCGACCGTGGCGCTGATAAGCTCAGCCTTGGAGTCATAATAGTTGTAGATCGAGCCGACCGAGACCCCGCATGCCGAGGCGACAGAACGGATACTGACTGCCGCCCAGCCCTTTTCCCGGATAAGCTCACGGCTGTTTTTTAAGATATCTTCCTTGGAGGTTACGATTGTATTCATGTGGTCACCCTCAATATGAACAATGTTCATTTTTATTATACTGCCCGTTCCCACTTTGTCAAGAGGATTTCATAAAAGGTTTATATTTTGCGGATTAAGACATTGAATGCAAACTTACAAAAATCATAAAAGGAGTATATGTATGATGCCACCTTACTGTCGATTCAGTATCATCTATTTTCGATAATGTCAGGGCATTTTCTTAATGTCAATAATGTCAAAAAGCCCCGGAAAGAAACGTAAACTCGTAACTTTCCGGGGCTTTCAAATTTATTCTCAAATGTTAAACCGAACCAGTAATCCGGGTGGCTCCACAATGAAGTTTTCCGCGGCTTAGTGTCAAACTAATGTCACAGAGCAAATTTTTAGCAAATTTTATTTGATGCTACGTTAAAATTTTGCTTCATTCCATTATTCGAGCTCGGTAAGTTCAGATTCTTGCTAAACAAATTTGTTTAGTAAGACTATTCTTGAATGTTCACTTTTTCATGAGATTGCTGTACTAGATGTGGCTTGCTGATTTTTTAGTATCAGGATAGTATCACGCAATTCTGTCCAATCAGGAATTTGCCTTTTTGATTTTTACTTCAGGCTCTTTCGTAATCTTTTCAGCAAATTCCATCTTTAGTGGCATTGCTGGCGTTTTCATTAGCAATGCCGGATTAGTATTCTCTTGAGCAGTGTCTTTCTCCTGTTCTGCTTTTATCACAATTTTCTTTTCATCACTCATTTCTTCACACCACTTCTTGTGGACGTTCTTAGATTTCCACCATTATCCCTTGTATGTTTTACAGGCATCGGCGATGTCGTTACACTCTTAGCTGGATTGCTCTGTGCTGGCTTGTTCTGTTCTGCCATTTTATGTACCAACCTTTCATCTCAACTTCATAACGCCGATAAAAAAGCTAATTACTATACTCCCGATTGACAAGTAAAAGCAAATCATCGAAGCCATTATCAATTTAACACGCCTATCGTTTATTTTCGCTTTCTTCTTTTGAACTTTTCCCACTAAATCAATCCACTGATTGATTTGGTGGTATTTAATTGTAAGTTTTTCCCACTCAGGATCATTTACAACCGTATCCTTCATATCCAGTATATCTGGAAATGCTTCTGTTTTCCATCTCCATTGCGCTAAGGATGCTAAAAGTAGACTCACAATCAGCAAAAAAGCAACAACAGATACTGCTATCAGAAAAAAATTCAAGGTCAGCTTTCCCCGGTATTCTATGCAAATAGCCGTAGCCGCAAACACAGCTGCTGTCATGAATGAAAAAAGCCGTTTGCATCTGACTGGACTGTTGAATTAAATTTTGTTCTCTTTTTTCCTCCGCATCATATTTCAATGTTGCCAACTCTTTGATGTACTGATACTGTGCTGTTATCTGTCTTTCCTGTTCGATTGTCAGTTTCATTTCTATCCTTTCATTTAGTATACCACTCATTCACATAAATGTACATACTATCATTTATATATATCACTTCCGCCAATCCCAAAGAACTTGTCAAAGAAGCTCTTCAACTTATCGATCACGCCCTGCTTCTTCTGCGCACGGCCACCGCCGCCAAAGCGAGAAACAGGAGGCATCAGCTTATCAATGTCAGTGCCCACGGTCTTGATCTCACCGTCACGGAACGCATTGGCCAGATACTTGCGCGTCTCCGGCTCCTTCAGCTTTTCCTCTTGGATGATCTTTGCAAGCTCTTTCTCCCGCTGTTCGGACACAAAGGTGTTCCACTCTGCCATCACGTCATCCACATCGTTGACACCTGCAATAAAGGTTTCAATCAGCTGCTTTTTGCTGCGCAGTTCCGGGCTGGCATCAATCGCCTTGCGAATCGTGATGAGCACCTCTTTGTCATCGCAATGGGTGTCATGGTACTTTTTGACCAGCATCAGAATGTAGTCAATGTTAATTTCGACCTGCCGAATCAGCTCCACCTCGAACACCACATCATCCGTGATATCTTCTTTGGTTTCATCGTGCTTCTTGTTACGCCATTCATCCCGCAAATCCTGATAGCGGCCCAAATAGTCCTGTAAATCCCGTTCCGAGATCAGCTCGTTGCCCTTGAAATCATCAAAGGAAGATAGCAAGTTCCGCATCCGCAGCAATGCACCAAACAGCACGATAAAGTCCTTCTGGTTCTGCTCTCCGACGATCTGTGGCTCTGTCAGCGGGAACTTCTGTGTCAGGTCATCGATCATGTCCGTATAGCCCTGATGGTATTTTCCCTGCTCGTCCATATAACCGTGGTAGTAGTCCGCATATTTGCGCAACAGAACGATGCCGCCCGCATTTTTATCTCCAAACAGCGAAATTGCCGCATCCACCCGCTTTTGCAGGTTGCGGAAGCAGACGATATTGCCAAAGGTCTTGATGCTGTTCAAGATACGGTTCGTCCGGCTGAACGCCTGAATCAGACCGTGCATCTTCAGGTTTTTGTCCACCCAAAGGGTGTTCAGCGTAGTAGCATCGAAGCCCGTCAGGAACATATTGACCACGATCAGCAGGTCAAGCTCTTTATTCTTCATGCGGAGCGATACATCTTTATAGTAATTCTGGAACCGTTCGCCATCGGTCGAGTAGTTCGTGTGGAACATCTCGTTGTAATCCTGAATGGCTGCGTCCAGAAAATCCCGGCTGCTCTGGTCAAGGTTGGAGGTATCTTCCGGGTTTTCCTCGTCCAGAATGCCATCCGTTTCCGCTTCGTTGGCTCCATAGCTGTAAATGGTGGCAATGCGCAGCCGCTTGGTCGGGTCTGCCGCCATCTGTTTTTTGAACTCCTGATAATACAGCTTCGCCATCGGCACAGAAGCCACGCAGAAAATCGAATTAAAACCGCTGACACGCTGCTTTTGCTTGATTTCCTCCACCGCACCACGCTGGGCAGAGGCCACCTCTGCCACATTCGTCAGCAGATTAAACTCATACGATTTGTCTCCCCGATAGGTTTTCTGGTCGAAGTGGTCAAGGATGTACTTGGTCACCAGCGAAATGCGCTTGGGTGCCATGAACGCCTTTTCCCGGTCGATATCCCAAACCTGTTTATCGTCCATGTCTGGCTCTGCATCCATCGTCTTGATGTAATCCACACGGAATGGCAGCACATTCTTGTCGTTGATGGCATCAACGATGGTGTAGGTGTGCAGTTGGTCGCCGAACGTCTGCGCCGTGGTGAAATAGCGCGGATCAGTGGAGCTTCCTGCGTTGACTGCAAAAATCGGCGTTCCTGTAAAGCCGAACAGGTGGTACTTTTTGAAGTTGTGAACAATGGCCTTGTGCATATCACCGAACTGGCTGCGGTGGCACTCGTCAAAGATGATCACAACGTGCTTCTGGTAGACCTCATGCCCCGGATTCTTCTTGATGAAGGTCGCCAACTTCTGGATCGTGGTAATGATGATATGCGCTTCCGGGTTTTCCAACTGGCGTTTCAGAATCGTGGTGCTGGTGTTGGAGTTTGCCGCTCCCTTCTCGAAGCGGTCATACTCTTTCATAGTCTGGTAGTCCAAGTCCTTGCGGTCTACCACAAACAGCACCTTGTCGATGTAGGGCAGCTGCGATGCCAGCCGTGCCGTTTTGAAGGAGGTCAGCGTCTTTCCGGAGCCTGTGGTGTGCCAGATGTAGCCGCCGCCCTCGATAGTGCCATACTTTTTGTAGTTGTTGGCGATCTCGATGCGGTTCAATATCCTCTCAGTTGCCGTGATCTGATATGGGCGCATCACCATCAGCATCTTTTCTGAGGTAAAGATGCAATACCGGGTCAGCACGCTCAGAATCGTGTGCTTTGCAAAGAATGTCCGGGTAAAGTCGATCAGATCCGTCAGCACACGGTTGTTCGCATCGGCCCAGTAGGAGGTAAATTCAAAGCTATTGCTGGTCTTTTCCTTTTTCGTCTTGCCGTGTTTGGCATCCTTGATGGCATTGTAGCGGGTGCTGTTGGAGTAGTACTTGGTATTTGTGCCGTTGGAGATCACAAAAATCTGCACATACTCATACAAGCCGCAGCCCGCCCAGAACGAATCACGCTGGTAGCGGTTGATCTGGTTGAATGCCTCCCGGATGGCCACCCCGCGCCGCTTCAGTTCCACATGAACCAACGGAAAGCCATTGACCAAAATCGTCACATCGTAGCGGTTATCATGCCGTGCGCCGTCTGCTTGTTTTACCTCATACTGGTTGATGACCTGCAGGCGGTTGTTATGGATGTTCTTTTTGTCGATCAGCGTGATGTTTTTGGAGCTGCCATCATCCCGGTGCAATACCTGCACATTGTCTTCCTGAATCTTCCGGGTCTTTTCAGGAATATGCTCGTTGGGATTGGCAATTACATCACTGAAAAACTGCTGCCACTCCGTATCGGAAAACTGGTAGTGGTTCAGCTCTTCCAGTTGGCTGCGGAGGTTAGCAATCAGTTCGTCCTCGGTATGCAGCGGCAGATAGGTATAACCCTGCTCGCACAGCAGCCGGATAAACTCTTTTTCCAGTTCCGCCTCGCTCTGGTAGCTGTCAGAACGCACCTTGGAAGGCTCATAGGCAGCAACAACAGTATCTTCATTGGTAGCCGCAACGATATTGAAAAAGGACATTTTCACACCCGCCTTTTACTCATACAAACCTGCTTCTTCTCGTTCCACTCGAATATCTCGCAGTTTTCTTCCCTGATAAAGCCAATGCACCGGCCCTTGTAGCGGATAGGTCGTCTGCATGATTTTTTTTGAGCCAACGCAGAAAGCGAATAGGCTTTACCCTGATACTCAATTTGCCTATCATCTTTTACTACGGCTACAACCTCAGGATGATTTTGCAGCACGACCTCTGCCCCCATCGGAATACCACATTTAATAAATGAGAACGGGGCTTTGCGTTCTTTTGCTTCTTCCTGAATTTCAGCCGCAACTTCTTCGTCTACAATCTCATGGCCTTCCGGGGTAAGGCGCTGCAGTTTGTCCATTGTGCCGCTTAATTTTGCAATGCTCTCCAAAAGCGCATAAGCATCCTCTTTTGTCATTGCATAAAACTCTTTTGTTCTTGTCTTGCCATCGAACGTATCAATAGCGCGCAAATCAGGATTCAAACGGTCAATCAGGCTATGCAGTTCTTTATCTTGTAGCGGAGCCGAAACATCGTAAGTAGCATATACCCGAAACGCAAATGGGATGCACTCGCTCCTATTTAACTGTTTCAGTCGATTCTCGATATTGGTCGCATAGCCAATTTTTACATAATCGGGAAAAGAGGGATTTGTCAGGATATAAATTACACCAGCCTTTTTTGCTGCACTCACGTTGCAGCCACCTCCTTAAACGTCAACAATTTATCTCGGTAATATTCATACTGTTTTTGTCTTGCTTCAATCTCTGCGGGCAGACCGCCGGTCAAATCATTGCAGATAGCATCAAAGCGATCAAGAATAGGAACAACGCGCTTCTGTTCCTCAATAGACGGTACTGCAATCACAGCCTTTGCAATATTGTCATTGTACAATCTCGGAATCGTTCCACCCTCAGATGCTTTCCACGGTTTCAGTTCATAGCAGTAGCGAAGATAGCTATTCAAAACAATACTTTCATCGTTATCAATCCAAACGATGTTAGAATCTTGGAAGTATGCAGGCTTCCCATCATAAACAACTGTTCTGCCAATCGTTCCCGCCGCAGAAATCAGCACATCGCCTTTTTTCGGAAAATTATACTTCGACCGATATTCGTTAAATGTTTCCTGCGAAATATAGGCATCTGCTTCTTTTCCAAAGGTTCCAATTTTATAGAACGGAACACCGCTCACCGTATTTGTCTGGCTCTTCAAAATACGCTTACACATACAGATAGAGCCAATATCACCTAAAGAGATTCTCACATAGCCAAACACATACTGCAAGAGCTTAATCAGTGCTCTGCTCTGCTCTGCTCTGCTCTGCTCTGCTCTGCTCTGCTCTGCTCTGCTCTGCTCTGCTCTGCTCTGCTCTGCTCTGCTCTGCTCTGCTCTGCTCTGCTCTGCTCTGCTCTGCTCTGCTCTGCTCTGCTCTGCTCTGCTCTGCTCAAAATTGTGTTGCCGGTTTCTGCAAATGTCAAGAGCTTATCTCGGTAATATTCATACTGTTTTTGCCGGGCTTCAATTTCAGCGGGTAAACCAATTTTGAGGTCGGAGCAAATCTTTTCAAAGTTGTCCAGCACATTTACAATGCGGCTTTGGATATCAAGTGGCGGGATTGTCATTCGATATTGTGCAATCGTGTTTCCAGTCAAGGACGCTCGTGTTGTAAAAGCACAGTGTTTCGTCACATATTGTCTAAAGTCCGATGTGCTAAAGCAATAAGCACAGTATTCGGGCAAAAGCTCTTTGGTTTTCGGCGTTGCCTTTATTGTAAAGCCATTAAAGACGCAATCATCCATATCATCAAGCATTACAGACGACCATCCAATATCTTCCGCTGTTTCGGATGTTCTTGTAAAAAGAACATCCCCTCTTGATACTTTTAGCCGTTCCTTTTCATCTTCAGTGCACTCAACCAGTGCCGTTATATCCTTTTTTCTAAGCGTCCGATGATTGTAAACATCTGTGTAACGAACAAACGGAGTACCTTTTCCAAAAAACTCTTTGCCCTTGCTAAGGCCGTTCCTGAAATCGAACAGTTCCCCAAGTGTTCTTTGGCAAAAGTTAATTGTCCCCCCCCTGAGGACATCAAAAGTCAGTAGCTTATCTCGATAAAACTCATACTGCTTTTGGCGAGCTGTAAGCTCGGCTGTAAGTTGTCTTTGTAATTCCGCTACGTTTTCCGTATAACTATCCAAGACACGGACAACTTCATGCTGAATCTCAGCAGGAGGAACTGGCAAAGTGATATTCGCCAACGCATCCGGTGTCACTTCGATAACCTTTGTTCCATGCGCCAGCTTGCGCTTTTGTGCAAAAAACATCTGCGAATGGAAGTAGTAAACCAGATATTTGGCATTCTGATTGTGATGGATAATCGCCGAGTGTCCGCTAACGGCCACAGGCTCGTCACCCAGCCATGCAAGACATTTACAAACATCTTCAATGTTTTCGCTTGTAACTGCCATGACAATATCATTGGGCTGCGCCATCTTCTGTTTTATCGCACATTCTTCGCTTATAAAGGTAAATGTTTTGTCTGCAAACAGACCATATTTTGTATAAATCTGGCCGTAATGGATGCACGGCACGCCCTCTGTAAGAAAATCTTTCTTTTGAAAGTTTCCTCCACGAGAAATCGTTGCGATTTCACCCAGTTTCTTGTATTCCACACCATCCGGGCAAAGTTCCCGGAGCAGTTCATCTAACTTAGACACCTTATACATTCTCCTTATATATCAATTCTAATCTGATGCTTTCTCTTTTCAGCAAAATACTCCTGATATTCCATTCTTTCTTTTGCAGCAACTATATCCCTGTTCTCTCTATTGTCCGGGTATCTTGCATAGTTTCTAATTGCCCATTGTATTTTAGGAATGATGTCTTTTATCTTTGCCGAGTCAAACTTTCTTCGATGGTCGTTACAAATTCTATGACTCACTCCATTTAATCGAGACACCGCTCCTACTCTTTTCATTTCTGCATAAGAAAAATTCAAATCCCGAAATGTATAGTTCTTTATTAGATATTCTTCAAATGGAATATCATATAATCTGTAACTTTCCGGGTAAACATCTTCCACCCTTATTCCACTATAATGCGGATAACCTTTGGGCGTAAGATAATAGATTGTTCCTGTTCCATCAGACATTAGCATTCCATTATGATGTTCTCCTTCAACATCATAATTTGCCCTACAAAAATCGCACTCAACCTCAATCGGGCCATCTTCCCACCGATTCCAGTCATCCATATAACTAGCTTGCGAAATCGTTCCTCTTCCACAGGGGCATTTAATGCGCTTTCTCGACATTTCTTCCCAACTCATATCTATGTCCTCTCTACCCTCTCAGGTGTTTCCGGATTCTTCCAAATACCTGTCAAAATCGCTCTGGTACAGCCGATCCTGCACCACACGGTACTTTTCAAACTCCGTTTCGGCGTGCATCTTTGCAAGCTGCGCCGAGATTTTGCCTGCATCCTTCAGCACTTCCAGATCATCTGCCTGCAAATAGATGTCCAACCGCTTGGCCCAGTCCTCCATGGTCATGGGGATATGACGGCGGGCGCGGTTTTCCGCCAAATCGAGGTATGCCGAAACGATCAGCTCCATGGATTTCATTTCATCCTCAGTCAGGTAGTTTTTCGCCACCGAAACATCGCTCTTTTTGATTTTGCCGTTGGGAGCGTCCTTCCATGTGTGAAGCCCCATGTGCGGCTTTTCGGCATCGGCACGCTCATAGATCAGTTCTGCCGCCGTATGGCGATGCACGGCATAGTGCATCTTGTTCTGCACCTTTGCAAAAAACTCTTTTGTGGTCAGCGCGTTGCGGTCATAATCCAGCGAAGTAGCGTAAATGTCAGTGAGTTTCTGGTAGAAGTTGCGCTCCGAAATGCGAATCTCCCGGATACGCTCCAACTGCTCTTCAAAGTATTTCTTGGTCAGGACTGTGCCGCCGTTTTTCAGGCGTTCCTCGTCCATTGCCCATCCCTTGATGGTGTACTGCTCCACGATCTGATTTGCCCAGACACGGAACCGCACCGCCCGCTGGTTGTTCACCTTGAAGCCGACCGCAATAATCATTTGCAGATTATAGTGGTTCACGCTGCGAGTAACCTGTCGGCCACCCTCATTTTGAACTATTCGGAATTTCCGAATAGTTGCCGCCTCTGCCAGCTCACCGTCAGCATAAATCTTTTTGATATGCTCATTGATGGTCGGAAGCCCCACATCGTAAAGGGTCGCCATCATCTTTTGCGTCAGCCAGATGTTTTCATCCTCGTAGCGCATCTCAATGCTGTCCTTGTCCTCGCCCGTAGAGGCAACAAAGGTCAGGTATTCCGCCGCAGAAGAACGTACCAATGCAGAATCTTTCTTTTCGTTTTCCATTTCAGCCCTCGATTTCTGCCACGATCTGGTCAATGGCGGCTCCGCAGTTCGTTCTCTCGTGCTACGATTTGTGCAATTTCAGCGTTCAGCTTCACAATGTCGATCTTCTCACGGGTGTCCTTGGCCTCCACATAAGTGGAAACCGACAGATTATAGTCATTCTCCTGCACCTCGGAATACTCCGCCAGATGGGAGAAGTGTGCTTTTTCTGCCCGCTGTGCAAAGGTGTCCACTATTTTATTAATGTTTTCCGGCGTGAGCTTGTTGTTGTTCGTCACCTTGACGCACTCGGAAGAAGCATCAATGAACAGCACCTTATTGTCCGTTTTACCCTTTTTCAGCACCATGATGCAGGTGGCAATACTGGTGCCGAAGAACAGATTGCTCGGCAACTGGATGATGCAGTCAATGAAGTTGTTGTCCACCAGATACTTGCGGATCTTCTGCTCTGCGCCGCCACGGTACATGATGCCGGGAAAACAGACGATTGCAGCCGTACCGTTGGAAGCCAGCCATGCCAGCGAGTGCATAATAAAGGCCAAGTCTGCCTTGCTCTTCGGAGCCAGCACACCAGCCGGAGCAAAACGTGGGTCATTGATGAGCAGCGGATTCTCGTCACCTGCCCACTTGATGGAGTACGGCGGATTCGATACGATCAGCTCAAAGGGTTCATCATCCCAGTGCTGCGGATTTGTCAGCGTATCCTCACAGGCAATGTCGAATTTGTCAAACTCAATGTCGTGCAGGAACATATTGATGCGGCACAGGTTGTACGTTGTGATGTTGATTTCTTGTCCAAAGAAGCCGTTGCGCACGGCATCCCGTCCCAGCACCTTTTCTGCCTTCAGCAGCAGCGAACCGGAACCGCAGGCCGGGTCATATACCTTGTTGATTTCCTTCTTGCCTACCGTACCCAGCCGGGTCAGCAGCTCCGAAACATCGGCAGGCGTAAAGAACTCGCCGCCGGACTTGCCCGCATTGCTGGCGTACATGGTCATCAGGTATTCATAGGCATCGCCAAAGGCATCAATGTCATGCTCTTTCACATCGCCAAGGTTCATATCTGCCACGCCGTTCAGCAGCTTCACGAGCTTTTCATTGCGTTTGGCAACGGTCGCGCCCAGCTTGTTGCTGTTCACATCGTAATCATCAAACAGCCCTGCAAACTGTCCCTCAGAGGAGCTGCCCTTTGCGGATTCCTCAATGTGTCGGAAGACTGTTTCCAGCGTTTCGTTGAGGTTTTCATCGCTGGCCGCTTTTGCTCGTACATTGCAGAACAACTCACTGGGTAGAATGAAGAACCCTTTTTCCTGTACCAGCCCTTCCCGTGCCTGCTCTGCCTCTGCATCAGACATATCCTCATAGCGGAAGTCCGGGTTGCCTGCATCAATTTCGCCCTGATTGATATAGCTGGCAATGTTCTCCGAAATATAACGGTAGAACATCGTACCGAGAACGTAGCTCTTGAAATCCCATCCGTCCACTGCGCCGCGCAGGTCATCCGCAATCGCCCAGATTGCACGGTGCAGTTCTTCGCGTTCCTGCTCTTTTTTGGTGTCTACCATTTTTATTTCCTCCATCAAATGCGGATTTCCGCATTGTTTTCTTTCATTTTAACATAGTAAATGTACCACTATTGGTACATCATGGTGTTTTTTCTGAAAAGGATATACTTTCCCTTTATACTATCCTAGTAAAGCGTACCACAGCTTTTCCGTGATTGCAAGCCGATAAAAATTTCTATTGCATTTTTCAGCGAGATAGTGTACACTTTTTTCAATCTTGTCCACTGTCTGTATCTCGGACGGAGTTTCGTATCGTCAAACACCTGTGAACTGAGAGGAAAGCCAATGAAAGCGAAAAAGACCAAACTGCCCGAAAATCTGTATCATTACACCAGCCTCATCAAGTATCGGATGATTCTTGCAACTGGGAAACTGCTTCTGACACCTTCCAATCTGAAATATGACAACGCCACGCTCCATGACGAACCACTCTTTTTTAATGGGCAGAAAATTGGTTATAAATCCGTTGACAAATATGAAAACTATCACCCTGTCGTCTGGCTGACTGCCAATGACCATGCTGGTGCTAAAAATACCGGCCTGTCCAACGACAAAATCATGTGCCGCATTACCATCAGGACCAATGGTAAAATCTGGCGGCATCTGCCTTGGCGCACTTTCTGCGACAAGTACAACGCTGACCGCAGCGTTGCCTCAACCCTCAAACAAACCGCTAATGACTACCTGAACTGGTATGTCTGTGAATCTGAGATTCCAGTTGCGGACTTTGCAAAGGTCGAGTTTCTGGCTGAAGATGGCACCTACAAAGACGAGAAAGACATTCCCGGATTTGCTCTGACGGATATTGCCCCGGAGCTTTTTGAGTAAAGTATCACTTATATGTACAGACCCCCGCCAACATCCGCTGGCGGGGGTCTGCTATGCTTACAGCTCTATGCTGTTCTGCCTGTTCTTCTTCTGGCTTCTATCCGCAGTCTGCTCCCGCTCCCTCATAAGTCCAATGACCTGCTGCATCTTTTCGGCACCGAAATAGTTCCATACTCGCCTGAAATCACGTTTCATCGCATAGAGCTGCAAATTCTCAGCTTTTACCTGTTCCAGCTGCTGGCTCAAATGGCGGGTAGCTTTCTTCTCGTCCTGATAGAAATACTGGTACTTATCCCTCTCGTTCTTAACCTCCCAGTACTTCCGATGGAGAGCAAAGAGTACCTTCACCAGCTTCTGGATCAGCGGCATGGCCTTCTTCTCCCGATAGCTCTTGGCGGTCTCAAACGTGGCTGCTTCCGGCACCCATTCTTCTGGCCGCTGGGAGTACTGCGCTGACAGGTTTTCCAAACCTTCCATGATGGGAGCCAGCTTGTTCAGCTTCTGGCTCTGCTTCTGGTAGGTCTGCTCCACTTTCTGCATCCGCTGCTCGGCAGCGTCTACGGCTGTCTGCGCTGTTTCCAGTTGCTCCTGCATCTCGATCAGGTCGGTCTGGCGCTCCTGCTTGGCAGCTTCCAGAGCCGCTACCTCTTTACTACGCTCCTGCTTTTTGAAGTCCAGCACAGACAGGTGCTCTTCGTGGGTGCCTTTCTGTTCCCACTCGATGCCGTGCCGCTCCATCACGGCGGCAAGCTGCTCTTTCTCGGCGTTGATCCACTGGTTCAGCTCGGATTCTCGCTTGGAGCCGCCTGCAAAGCCCAAGGCCTTCAGAGCCTGCTTCAGGGAAACCTTGGTGTCCAGTCCTTTGCCTTTCCAGCCGGACACATACGGCACGAAGTCGATGTGCAGATGGGGCGTAGCTTCATCCATGTGGAGGAATGCTCCGAACACCCGCAGTGTCGGGTTACGTTCTTGGAAGCCCTGCATATACTCGTCCAGCAGTTCCTTTGCCAGTGCGCCGTTCTCGGCCAAGACACCCATATCATCTTTGTTGCCGATCTGGACGATCAACTCATGGAAGAGCTTTTCCTGCTTGCCTGTCCGCAGGTGCTCATAGTAGTCGTTGATACAGCGGTCTTTGCGCTTCTGCTTGGCATTGTAACGGTCCACCGCCTTGTCAAACAGTTCGTGGTACACTTTCTGAATCGGCTCATCCCGGTATATGACATTCAGGCTGCTGCGCTCCGGGTCTACGTTTTCAGCGGTGAAACTTCTCCGGTTATGGTTGAGGGAGCCGGGGCCCCGCATTGCGGAAATGGTTCTTTTCAATCGCACGTCCTTTCTCTGTGGAAGTAACTGGTGCCGGACACGGCAAAGGCTTTGTTACTTTCGTCGAAAGTAACGCAAAAGCACTTTTGACAGACGTTCCGTCCATCAAAAGATGCCTTTGCGCCCTGCCGGGGGCTCCGTCTGCGGACGGGGCTTCGCTGCACCTCGCCGCTGCCCGGTCCAACACCACCTTCCTGCGTGATTGCATTCACAGGAGCGTGTCACGCTCCTGTCCTCTGCCAATAGAGGGACTCACCAGCGGAAGCTTTCTGGCACGTCTCGTCTGTCCAGATACTCCTGCCGAGCCTGCTCCCGCTGTTCCTCGGTGGGTGCTGTCTTGTACTGGGCATACAGCTCATGCCGCAGCATCGCATCCAGTTTTTGCTCCAAACCCTGCTCAATGACTTCTTCGTACTCATTTTCGCCGCTCAAATGATAATGCAGCAAGGCAACGAAAAGTTCCTGCGAAATCTGCACATTTTTCATCATTATCACCATCCCGTGTCGGTTGTGTCGATTGTGACGATATTTTATATAGTAGCAAAAATACCGTCACAACCGTCACGAATCGTCACGCCCCAGAATTTTCCAGTGTCAATTTGACCTCCTGCCCTCATGGGTACGCCTGCTTTCGTACCGAATCCCATAGTCGTTGTAGAGCCTGTCGGCACTCACATTCAGCTTCCGGGTCAGGATGTTTGCCTGTATGCCTACACCCGGCAGACGTTCCAGCAGCTCCGTGGGTGCACCGCTCCACTCCGGCTGTTCCGGGGTAAGCACCTTTGCCACCGCTTCCAGAAGCGGGTCGGGCGGCAGTTCCAAAGTTCCGTTTCGGCTCCTTGGAACTCCCACACGCAGCGTTCCCGGTCAAACTCCAACGTCAGCTCCTGATCCGGCTGGTCACGTCCCACAATGTCCAGCAGTGCGGTGTTGTCCGTGCGCCGCTTCTTCTGCATGATGAACGCGCCATCCGCTGCACCCAACAGACCGTTGGTACCGGAGATCATATCAAAGCTGTCCTCGGCTTCCATCTTCCGGGTGTGGTGAACCACCAGCAGACAGATGCCGTACCTGTCGCTGAAAGTTTTCAGTTTGGTCACGATCTCATAGTCGCTGGCATAGCTGTATCGGTCACCGCCGATCTCCCGCACCTTCTGCAGGGTGTCGATGATGATGAGCCGTACATCCGGGTGCTCCCGGATGAATCCTTCCAACTGCTGGTCAAGTCCCTCGCTCACAGACTTGGCCTGCGTTGCGAAGTAGAGATTGCTGGTCTCCTCTACCCCGAACATCCGGGAGAGCCGCCGCTGCAGCCGGGCGTAATCGTCCTCCAATGCCAGGTAGAGGACGGTGCCTTGATGCACCTCGTACTCCCACAGTGGAAGCCCCATCGCCACATGATAGGCAAGCTGCCCCATGAAGAAGGACTTACCCACCTTGGGCGCTCCTACAAAGAGGTAGGTGCCACTGTACAGCAGGTCGTTCACAATGGGCCTCCGGGGTGGATATACTGTGTCGTACAGTTCAGTCATTGATACCGTGTTCAGCCCGAAATTGTTTGACTTTTTCGCGGCTTGCAGATTGATTTGCTTGTCAGAATTTGTTATAATATTGGTGGTAATTTTTCAGGACGACTGTACCGCATCTGCGCCAACAGATGCACACGGTACGGTCGTTTTTCTATTGTCCGTCATTCGCATTCCTCCTTAAGTCCGTTCAACGTCAGAGCTACCATTTGCAAGGTCTCCAGCAAGTCCGGCGGGACTTCTTCATCCACGGCCAGCCGCTGTAATTCCTGATGGATCAGCTCCATCTGGCCTCGCAGGGCTTTGTAGACCCTTGGGTTGCCTACCACGGTGATCTCCCGATCGGTCAGGCGGCGGATGATATACTCCTGTTTGGTCAGCCCGGAGAGCTTTACTTTGGCTTCCAGAACCTTGTCCTCTTCCGGGGACATTCGGAAGGCTATTACCTTGTTCCGCCAGCGGCCTTGCCTGTCGAGCACTCGTTCCATTTTCATTCCTCCCTTCGCTCCATGTCCAGCTTCTGCGCCATCTCCTGCTGCTTTGAGGGGAAGAGGTGGGCGTACTTATAGGTGATGTCCACACTCTCATGTCCTACCCGGTCTGCAATTGCCAAAGCCGAGAAGCCCATTTCAATCAACAGTGACACATGGGAGTGCCGCAGGTCGTGGATTCGTATCCGCTTTACTCCGGCCTCCTTGGCTCCCCTGTCCATCTCATGGTGCAGGTAGCTCTTGGTCACCTCAAAGATCCGCTGGTCTGGCTGGACTTTGTAGAGGGATTTCAGGTAATCTCTGATCTCGTCCGTCAGAAACTGTGGCATCTGGATGACCCGGACGCTCTTGGGTGTTTTCGGGTCAGTGATCACATCCCGGCCTTTCAGCCTTTGATAGGATTTGGTGATGGAGAGCAGCCCCTTGTCCAAGTCGAAGTCTGCCGGGGTCAGAGCCAGCAATTCGCCCTCCCGGATGCCACACCAGTAAAGGACCTCAAAAGCGTAATAGGATTGCGGCTTGTCCATCATGACTTCTGCGAATTTGAGGTACTCTTCCTTCGTCCAAAAGAGCATTTCCTTGTGCTTTTCTGACCCCATGCACCCGGCTGTGGCTGCTGCGTTTGATTTCAGCCCGTAGAACCGGACGGCGTGATTCAGAATGGCACTGAGTTGTCCATGCAGCGTCTTGAGGTAGGTCGGCGAGTAGGCCTTGCCGTTTTTGTCCCGGTAGTTCAGCATCTCGTTCTGCCATGCGATCACATCCCGTGGCTTGATCTCGCTGAGCCGCTTTTCTTTGAAATACGGTAAGATTTTCGTTCGGATGATGTGCTCTTTGGTAGACCAGGTGTTTTCCCGGAGTCGCTTTTTCTTGTCCGTGATATAAATTTCCACGAAGGCTTCAAAGTCATGGTCAGGTCTGCTGCCTGCTGAAGAAGGAACTCCCGCTCCCACGCCAGAGCGTCCTTCTTGGTGGCAAACCCCCGTTTCAGCTTCTTCTGCTTCACACCTTGCCAGTTTTCAAAGTAGAAGGAAGCGTACCATGTCCCCTGTTTGCTGTCCTTGTAGGCTGGCATCCTATCACTCCTCCCCTGCCCCGTAGATTTTCTCCTGATAGTACCTCCTGCTTACACGGCCTCCTACGGTCGTGTAGCCCTTGGCTCTCAGTTCCTCGTTCCACTGGGCAATCATTTTGTACGCCAGACCTTGCGAGATGTCCAACTCCTTTGCCAGCTCGTCTGCCTTGATAAAAATGCTGTTTGCCATTTTTTGTCCTTTCTTGTCGGTTTCATTTCGGTGCCGCTTCATCCTCGCTGACTTCCGGCAGGCATATCCCCTTTGCGGTGCTGTGCCGTCCCCTTACGGAGCGCTCGCTTCCTTTCGGAAGGTCTTGGCGGTTTGGATCAGTTTGGCGGTCATTCAATTTTACTAAGCATTTTTGTTTATCTTTTTGTGCTCTCATTATACTAAACACATTCCGTTAAGTCAAGAGGTTTTCGGGTATAATCTTAAACTTTTTTGTTTATTTTCTATTGCACCTCCTATTTTTCTGTGCTATACTAGGTTCAACAAATATGTTTAAGTCAGGAGGCAATCGCATGGCAGTCGGTGACCGCATCAAACGTGCCCGCAACCTCCGAGGTATGACCCAGAAAGAACTGGGCATCGCCATCGGGTTTGAGGAGAAGAGCGCAGACATCCGCATCGCACAATACGAAAGCAACACCCGCACTCCCAAGGAAGAGCTGCTCCGCAAGATTGCGGAGGTACTGGATGTGAACTACCGTTCCCTCTATGAGCCGACCTTGTACGCCGCAGAGGATGTGATGTACACCCTGTTCGAACTGGACGAGCACTATCCCGGCATCCGGCTCTACGAGGTCACAGACACCACCGACCCGGATTTCCCTGAAAAGCACATGGCAGTCAGTTTCCGGTATCGCCTGCTGGATGAGTTCTTAAAGGAGTGGCAGCTCCGTAAGAAGCAGCTCCGAGAGGGCGAGATCACCAAGGAAGAGTATCTGGAATGGAAGCTCAACTGGCCTCAAACCGCCGACGGCTGCGGACACTACGAGCCGAAGAAAAAGTGGCGCAAAGAATAAAAGACACAAAAATGCCCTCTGAAAAACTTACCGTTTCTCAGAGGGCATTCTCATGTCTCTCTTTATGAATAATCGCCTGATAGTATCAAAGCAGTATCGCAGAGCCTTTTGACTCTCAAAATATTGCATTGCATCAATACTTTTCAGGTTTGCAGATTACTCAAGCTCAATCGTGGCCGGCGGTTACCGGTGCAATCATAGAACACGCGGTTCACGTGCTTGACCTCATTGACGATGCGGCTGGTCACGGTGCCCAGAACATCCCAGGGCACATTGTAGCTCTCTGCCGTCATAAAGTCGGTGGTGGTGACGGCACGCAGGGCCACGCGTAGTCATAGGTACGCTCGTCACCCATCACGCCAACGCTGTGCATATTGGTCAGAGCGGCATAGTACTGATTGATTTCCTTGTCGAGGCCAGCCTTGTGATTTCCTCGCGCCAGATGGCATCAGCGTCCTGCACGATAGCAACCTTTTCGGGGGTCACTTCGCCGATGATGCGGATGCCCAGACCCGGGCCGGGGAACGGCTGGCGGCTCACCAGGTACTCGGGCAGGCCCAGTTCACGGCCCACCTGACGGACTTCGTCCTTGAACAGGTTCCGCAGGGGCTCCACCAGCTCCTTAAAGTCAACGGTATCCGGCAGACCGCCCACATTGTGGTGGCTCTTGATCACGGCAGATTCGCCGCCCAAACCGCTCTCGACCACGTCGGGATAGATGGTGCCCTGCGCCAGGAAATCCACCTGACCGATCTGCTTTGCCTCTCCTCGAAGACGCGGATGAACTCCTCGCCAATGATCTTCCGCTTGCGCTCGGGCTCAGTAACGCCTGCCAGCTTGCTGAAATAGCGCTCACGGGCATCCACGCAGATGAAGTTGATATCAAAGCCGTTGGCGTTGCCCGGGCCAAAGACAGAGCAGACCTCTTCTTTTCGTTCTTGCGGAGCAGGCCGTGGTCCACAAACACGCAGGTCAGCTGCTTTCCGATAGCCTTGGCCAGCATTGCAGCCAGCACAGAGGAGTCCACGCCGCCGGACAGGGCGCACAGCACCTTGCCATCGCCAATGCGCTCCCGGAGAGCCTGGACGTTGTTCTCCACGAAAGAGTCCATCTTCCAGTCACCGGAGCAGCCACAGACGTTATACACAAAGTTGCGCAGCATCTTCTTGCCCTCAGCGGTGTGGAGCACTTCCGGGTGGAACTGAACAGCATACAGGCCCTTGGCCTCGTTCTCTGCGCAGCTGCAGGGGCAGTTCACAGTGTGCGCGGTGACCTTGAAGTCCGGGGGCTGCCTGCTCGATGTAGTCGTTGTGGCTCATCCAGCAGATGGTGGAAGGCTGAACGTCCGCAAACATCTTGCTGCTGTTGTCTACAAAGACTTCCGTCTTGCCGTACTCACGCTCAGGAGCGCGGCAGACATGACCGCCCAGCAGGTGCATCATGAGCTGGCTGCCGTAGCAGATTCCCAGCACCGGGATGCCCCAGGAGAAGATCTCGGGGTCGATGGTGGGCGAATCCTCCAGATACACGCTGTTGGGTCCGCCCGTGAGGATGATGCCCTTGGGATTCTTCGCCTTGATGGTGGCCAGGTCAGTCTTGTAGGAATAGATTTCACAGTAGACATTGTTCTCGCGGACACGGCGCGCGATCAGCTGATTGTACTGGCCGCCAAAGTCCAGCACGATCACGGTTTCATGCTGCATGTGAAAGCCTTGATTTGCGGCAAAGAATTTTTTATACTTTGAATCAGAATCTCAACACACGGGGCCGCGTCCAAAAGTGAGGAGCAATATCATGGAACAATTTTTCAGCCTGCTGACCCTGCAGGCACAGCTTGCACTGCTGATGATCATTGGCATCTGGTTTTCCAAAAAGGCATCATCAACGATCAGGGTCGCAAATGCCTGACCGATCTGGTCATTGACATCATCCTGCCCTGCAATATTCTCCAGTCGTTCCGCATTGATCTCACGCTGGACATGCTGCGCAGTGCACTGTCCATCCTGATCGTCTCCATTGTGCTGCAGCTGTTTTACGGCGTGTTCTGCGCGGCAGCCTATAATCACTACTCCTGCACCCGCAAGGCCGTGCTCCAGTATGGCACGGTCTGCACCAACGCCGCTTTCCTGGGCAACGCCATCACGGAGGGCATCTTTGGTGCTGAGGGCCTGATGCTCACCTCCATCTTCCTCATCCCCCAGCGGATGGCCATGTGGTCAGTGGGCGTGAGCTACTTTATGCATGGTGCCGGGGCTGCCCCCACCACTCCGGAAGAAAAGCGTGCTCACCGGAAAGCCGTTATCCTCAAGACCATCCGGCATCCCTGCATCGTGGCCGTTGTGTTGGGCATGGTGCTGCTGCTCACCCAGTGCCCGCTGCCCACATTCCTGGGCAACACCATCAAGAGCGTCAGCGTCTGCAACACCGGTATGTCCATGATTCTGATTGGCGCCATCATCGGCAGCAGCGACATCAACCTCCGGAACCTGCTGGACCGCGACACCGTCCTCTACTGCCTCATCCGGCTGGGCATCATTCCTCTGCTGGTACTGCTGGCCTGCCATGTGGCGCGTGTGAATGATTTTGTCACCATCATCTCGGTGATCCTGTCCGGAATGCCCATGGGCGGCACCACCGCCATCCTGGCCGAAAAAATACAACGGCGACTCCGCCTTTGCCAGCAAGTGTGTGGCCGTTTCCACGGCGCTCTCCCTCATCACCACCCCGCTGTGGTGCCTGGTAGCATAAAACAATCTTTTAAAAGGCTCTTTCTGCCGCGGCAGAGAGAGCCTTTTCGTTTACCCTTGTTGAATCTTCTTTACCAGTTCGAGATACGGCCCGGCGTATTTTTCATACAGCGGCTGAACCAGCTCGCGGAAGCGTTCCTTTTCCTCGTCCGAGAGCTGAATTTCCCGGCAGCCCGCGGCCAGTACCGTCTTGCGGGCGGCGGCCTCCTGCTGGGTCCAGAGTTCCCGCTCATACCGGGCGGACTCCCGGGCACACTCCCGGAGGACACTGCGGTATTCATCCGGCAGCTTTGCACAGGTCTTGCCGCTGGCCAGCTGAATTTCCGGCACACGGCTGTGCTCGTCCACCAGATAATACCGGGCCACTTTGTAGTGTTCCATGGCCAGGTAGGCAGGCCAGTTGTTCTCGGCCGCATCAATTTTATCCGTTTCAAAGGCGGCATAGACGTCACTGTAGGCCAGTGTCACGGGGTCACCGCCCAGCAGCTTGACCATATCAATGACCACATTGGCGTCCTGCACCCGGATGGTCATGCCCTGCAGGTCTTCCAGGCTGCGGAGAGACTTGTCGGAGTAGAACGAGCGAGCACCCGCGTCGTACCAGCTCAGGCCCACCATATCCCGCTCTGCAAACACCCGCAGGAACTCTTCCCCAATGGGCCCGTCCAGCACCCGCCACATGTGGGCGGCATCCTCATAAAGGCAGGGCAGCTGGAGCACGTTCAGCTTGGGCAGGTCAGCTGCCAGCACCGAGAGGGAGAGCCGGGCAAAATCAATGCCGCCAATGGACAGCTGCTGCCAGACTTCCTGCTCCTTGCCGTATTCCCCGCCGGACTTGACCTGAATGACCACCTTGCCCCCGGTGCGCTCTTTGACCAGCGCCGCAAACCGCTCCGCGCCCTGGGTGGTGGGGTAATCAGCGGGCTGGTTGTCCGCATAGGTCAGCACAAAATCCGGCGTGACGGTCTGTTCTTTGCTCCCGCAGCCCGCCAGCAGGCAGACCAGCAGGCAGACCGCCGCCAGCAGCCAGAATTTCCTGCGCATGGTTATCACCTCAAGAGTAGTATAGCGCATCCGGGCCGGGCTGTGCAAGCCTGATTCTGCGGCTTGAAGATCTCCCGTCCCCGGTACACCTCCCGGATGCGAACCGAACGCTCTCCCAGCAATATCGCTTTTATGCACTGCGAGAAAAGAAAAAAATCAACGTATATTCGTCTATATAAAATGTTCTGCCAGCCCAATGGACTTTCCTGACTGTAAGTACGACCACCAAGCCTCTGATTTTCAGGATGAAGCGATTTGGGAGGTAATATAGTTGGCGGACAAGTGAGCTACAGGCCTTTGAGATGTAACTCATCTAGGGTTCAGATGTATCCGCATCCCAATTTACAATAAAATACGATGTACCGTAAAAGCGCAACTTCTACTCGGAAAGAATGAAAGCTGCGATTTTTACATTTGGCATCAAGTTATAGATTGACAAGAGGACGCATACACGATAAACTTTATATAGTATCATGCGGATTAAAAGGAGGCCAAGACCATGAGCGCCAAGCACACTACCCCTGCCCAGCACAAGAGCAACCTCCGCAATGTGTATGGAACCTTTGCCATTGAGGGCATGACCATCAGCAAAGATACACGCAGCAACCTTGACCGCATTGGCAGCGGTCAGGTCAGCTATCAGCAAATCGTGAATGAACTGCGCGCAAAGTACGCGAAGAAGGGCTGATTATGTTCTCAAAGTATGATGTCTACACCACAGTGCAGTCCATGTACTGCTATTTTCCCTTGCGCTTTTGCTGGAAAACAGGTATAATATTCTCTGGATAAAAGGGAGTAAGGGGCGTACTTTAGTTGAAAAACGGGTGCGCTGTGCTGCAGCGACACCCCCGGTAGAAATGCCCGATGCAGTACCGGATGCTTGAGACTTTTATCACATTTTCCCGTTTTGGGCTGGATGTGATAAAGGTCTTTTTTTGTGCCTCTGCCGCTATTATTAAAAAGGAGAAATATTATGCTGATCCCTGTTCTGTTATTTATCGTGGGTCTGCTGTGCCTGATCAAGGGCGGCGACTGGTTTGTGGACGGTGCCACCGGCATCGCCCGCCGCTTCCATGTGCCGGAGCTGCTCATCGGTGCCACGGTGGTGTCCATCGGTACCACACTGCCGGAGGTCATGGTGTCCACCACCTCTGCCCTCACCGGTCACGGCGAGATCGCCTACGGCAACGCCATCGGCTCGGTCATCTGCAACGCTGCACTGATCGCCGCCATCACCATTGCGGTGCGCCCGGGCAAGGTTGACCCCAAGAGCCTACGCACCCCGGTGGCCTTCTTCTTTGTGGCTGCCGCTTTCTATGCCGGTGTGGCCTACACCACCGGCTCCTTCCACCCGCCCGGTGGGCCTGATCCTGCTGGCCATGTTCGTGGCTTACATCGTGTGCAACGTGCTGGCTATGAAAAATACCCCCGCCCCGGAAGAGGAAGAGCAGGCTGAGGAAGGCTCCTTTGCCAAGGAGTTGGGGCTGCTGGCCATCGGCGCAGTGCTCATTGCTGTGGGCGCTGACCTGCTGGTGGACAACGGCACCCTCATCGCACAGGCGCTGGGCGTGCCGGAGTCGGTCATTGCGCTGACCTTTGTGGCACTGGGCACCTCGCTGCCGGAGCTGGTCACCGCCATCACCTCGCTGGCCAAGGGTCACGGCGCGCTGTCGCTGGGCAACGTCATCGGTGCAAACGTGTTCAATCTCGTGCTGGTCAGCGGCGTGTCTGTCACGCTGGCACCCTTCAGCATCCCGCAGAACTCCACCATCGCAGGCATGAACGCCTCGCTGGTGATGGATATCCCGGTCATGTTTGCCGTGATGCTGCTGCTCACCCTGCCCGCTCTGATCAAGGGCAAGCTGAGCCGCCCGCAGGGCATTGCACTGTTGTGCATCTATGCCGTCTTCTGCGCCGTGCAGTTCAGCATCTGATCTGTTGTAAACGTAAAATATTTAAGGCTGCTGCACAGGGTTTTGTGCAGCAGCCTTTTTATGTGGGATGATTTTGAATGCGCTCCGCGACATCTTCCCCGGAGCGGGTGGAAGTCTTTCCTCAAAGGGAGAGCCAAGAGCACTGCCGAAAGTCTCCTCATGCTGCCTAATACTTTAGCAATGGGCTTTAAACCTTGGCTACCCCTTCGGGGGAGCTGGTGCTGCCCTCATCCGGCGCCCCGCGACATCTTCCCCCGGTGGGTGAAGGCTTAAGCGGTGGCGGTACAGTTCCCGGCTGACCCGTAAAGTTTCCGGGCGTGTCCGCTCTCCCAAGGGGAGAGCGGACACGGGAGCGCCTGAGGGGCGAGGCAAAACCCTGACGGCTTTGCCTGAGAGGGTAAAAAAAAGTGGGTCAGAAGCGCCCACAGGTGTTTCTGACGCACAAATAGAACGATATTTTTGTTTTACAGCTGGCAGGCGGTATCGTAGCCGGTGCGGATGGCGTTGGAGATATCCGCAGCCTTGCCGGCGGCATCGCCAATGGAATACACCGGGATGCCGGCAGCTTCCAGCACAGCAGCGTCAAATTCGTTGGAGCGTGCGCCCATAGCCAGCACGATGTAATCGCAGGGGATGGTCACCTCTGCGCCGTCCTTGTTCTCGCAGACGACGGCGTCCATGCGGAACTCCTTGACCTTGTGGCTGGGGTACTGCTCCACGCCGTAGGTCTTATAGTTTTCCAGTAGGGTGGGCAGAATGGTGGTGCTCTCGCCTGCGGCGATCTTGTCCATCATCTCGATAACGGACACCTTGCAGCCGCGGGCAGCCAGATACTCTGCGGTCTCGCAGCCCACCATGCCGCCGCCGATGACGGCAACCGTGCCGTACACCTGCTGCTCACCGGCCAGCACCCTCCAAGCGTCGGCAACGTTCACGCTGTCGATGCCGGGAATGCGGGGTGCAGCGCTGTGTGCGCCCACAGCGTTGATGACGGCCTCGAAACCGGCATCCTTCAGCTGCTCGGCGGTGCGGGTCTGACCCATGCACAGGTGCACACCGGCGTTGCAGACCGCGTGGATCAGGTCCTGTGCGGCGCGGCGCATCTCCTCCTTGCGGGGAGGTACGCAGGCAATGTTCAGCTGGCCGCCCAGAGTGGTGGTCTTTTCAAACAGGGTCACGTCATGGCCGCGCAGCGCTGCCACACGGGCGGCTTCCAGACCGGCAGGGCCGCCGCCGAGGACGGCGATCTTCTTTTTCTGCGCTGCGGGCTGGATGCTGCGGGTGTTTTCGTAGCCGTTCTCCGCGTTCAGCACGCAGGAGAGGAACTGGCGGTTCTGGATGGCATCGGTGCAGCCCTTGTTGCAGCTGATGCAGCGGCGGATATCGCAGGCCTTCCCGGCAGCGATCTTGGTGCCCCAGTCGGGGTCTGCCAGCAGCGGGCGCCCCATGGCAACCATGTCGGCCATACCGCTCTCGATGACGCGTGCAGCCATGTCGGCGTCCACGATACGACCCACGGCGCTGACCGGCACATTGACGGCCTTTTTGATGTCCCCGGCGATCTTGACGAAGAAGCCGTAGGGCTGTACGCCCATGGGAGGAATGGTGTCGGCCATGTTGCCGGTGTGGTTGGCCTGCGCAACGTGGAACATATCCACGCCGTCCTCTACCAGCCACTGGGCAAACTGCACGGCGTCGGCTTCGTCAATGCCGCCCTTGCCGCGCTGCGGGGTGACGATGGACAGCTTGTAGTCGATGACCATATCCGGCACAGCCTTGCGGATGGCGCGGGTCAGCATACGGGCAAAGCGGACGCGGTTCTCCAGACTGCCGCCGAACTTATCGGTGCGGTGGTTCATGCGGGTGGAGCAAAGGCAGCCGTTCAGGCGGTCGCCGTGGATCTGGATGACGTCCACACCGGCCTTCTGGGCACGCACTGCGCAGGCGCACATCTTATCGATGATGGCCATGAGCATCTCCTCGCTGACCTCATCGGTGAAGAACATCATGTCGTGATGCAGGCGCTGACGCATCTCGTCAAACTTCTTCTGCATGAACAGGCTGTTGATGGCATCCACATCGTACTCCGGGTGGAAGAGCTGGACGCCCAGCTTGGTGCCGTAGGCGTGTACGCTGTCGGCCAGTGCCTTGAAGGCAGGGATCTGGCTGTCGTCAAACAGCTTGGGGGTGGGAGAAAAGCTGTTGATGGGTGCCACATCGCCCATAACGATGTAGCCCACGCCGCCCTTTGCCAGACGGGTGTAGAAGCCCATGTCCTGCTCACTGATCATGCCGTTTTTCTCGTAGCCGGTGGTCAGCGGGGGAACATGATGCGGTTTTTAAAGGTCTGTCCGCCCACCTCAATGGGCTGCAGAATCACGTTTTGCATATAAAAGCCTCCTTGCAGATATGCTTTGCTTTACAGATTTGCTTTGATGAATGCTGCGGTCTTTTCCTCCACGGCGGCACGGGCTGCCAGCGTGGCAAAGTTGTGGCCGCCGCCTGCAATGGTGTCCACCTCGGGTGCGGTGTACACCTGTGCGTAACGGTTGCAGGTGCCCTCGTCCACCAGACGGTCATCGTCGGCGCGCAGCAGCAGCACCGGGCCGTTGTAGCCCTTGGCCTCGGTAAAGGGGGGTCGGGGTGCTTTGGCCATCTCGTAGTTAAAGGCCATCTTGTAGCACAGACCCTCCATGTCGGCGTAGTCCTTGCCGGTCTGCACAACGCCGTCGGCGCGCTGGGCGCAGCCGAACCACATCCCAGCGCCCGGGCACAGCAAAATCAGGCCGTGGGGCTGGATGACCGGTGCGCAGGAGGCGGCGATGTAGCCGCCCATACTCTGGCCGGAGAGGAACAGCTTTTCGCTGTCCACATAGGGCTGTTCAGCGGCCCATGCAAAGATATCCTGTGCATCGGTGTGCAGGCCGTCGAAGCTCATATCCTCGAACTCGCCGTCGCTCTCGCCGTTGCCGTAGAAATCGAACCGGGCGCTGCCGATGCCCTGCGCTGCCAGAGCGCGGGACAGATGGGTGTACATGGACTTGTAGCCGCTGCAGCTGCCGGCAAAGCCGTGCAGATGCACCACAAAGGGTACCTTGCCCTCGGTGTCGGGCAGGGTCACGATGCCGCGCAGGGTGTGGCCATTGCGGTTTTTAAACTGAACCTGTAAGATCTTCATGGTTTACTTGCTCTCCTTTGCGGCGCGGCGAGCCTTCAGCTCGGTCAGCATCTCAGCAGTCTTCTGCTTGGTCAGGGGGTAGACGAAGAACAGGATGGCAACTGCAATGCCGTAGCCCAGGAAGTAGATGCCGGTGTAGCTCTTCCAGATGGCGTTCACAACGCCTGCGGTCTGCACAGCGCCTGCGGTAACGTTGTAGCCGATGGCACCCAGCACAAAGCTGGACAGGCTGCCGGAAATGGCGCTTGCAAGCTTGCGGAAGAAGGAGTAGGTGGAGTAGACGATGCCCTCGTTGCGCTCGCCGGTCTGCAGCTCGTGGTAGTCGATGGCGTCGTTGACCATAGCCCAGATCAGCACCTGCATACCGGAAGCGCCCAGATAGCAGATACCGTTGATGACGATGAAGGCCACGGGGTTGTGGACGGGGAAGAAGAACAGGATGCCGAACACGATGGCGGCAAAGCCGGCGCCCATGCAGCACCACTCCTTCTTGCCGAACTTGTTGGCAAGAGGCTGGGTGATGGCAAAGGACAGCACAGCGTACAGCACGCTCAGCATGCCGGAGACAGCCTGAATTTTAACGTTGCCGAAGAAGTCCTTATACAGGTAGGTGTTCAGACCGTTGACCACGGAAGCACCGATCATGCCGGTCAGGCTGAAGAACATAACGCCCAGCAGAGCCTTATTGTGAGAGATCTCCTTGAGCACGTGCAGGTAGTTCAGCTTTTCGCCCTGCGGACGCTCAGGCACTTCCACGCGCTCCTTGCACCACACGCAGGTGATCTGCAGGCACAGCAGGCCCAGCATAGCGCAGATGCAGGCCAGCATCAGGAAGCGGCCAGCCACGGGCTGGTTGTCCACATACAGGAACAGGGGGCCGACCATGACCATAACGGTCATGAAGATGGTGCCGCCAAGGCTGCGGTAGCGGGACAGTGCGGTGCGCTGGCTGACATCATCGGTCATCACGCTGGACAGAGTACCGAAGGGCACGTTGACGCAGGTGTACAGCGCCTCGTACAGAACGTAGGTGACGAACATGTAGGCCAGACGCAGGCCGTAGTTGATATTGCCTACATTGACAAAGCCAAGTATGCACAGCACTGCCATGGGGAAAGAGAAGGCGCGGATCCACGGGATGAACTTGCCGCCCTTGGTGGCCTTGCGGGAGTCCACCATGGCACCGATGATGGGGTCATTCACGGCGTCCCAGATCTTGGTGATCAGCAGCAGGATACCCACGTGGAAGGGGTTGACCTGCAGGATCAGGGTGTAGAAGATCGACAGATACATGGCACGGTACTGCTCGGTGAAACAGCAGCCCAGATCGCCCAGCGTATAACCGATCTTGTCCCTCATGGAGAAGGGTCGGATGGTCTTTTTCTGGTCCATTGTGTTTTATCCTCCTTAAAAACAGTGAAACCACGAGACTTTTCGCACAAGTCTCTTTTCTACGTTTGCATTATACGTTAATTTTTCATCAATACATATCCAAAAAATGATTGAAAACTATCGCAAATTGATGTATTATGCAATTATAACAGTTGTACTTTTCTGTTGTGTACAACAATCTGTTGCACATGACAGTTTCATGGAGGACTTTTTGGTGAATCATACAGCCAAGCGTTATCTTTTTTGAGCAGAGCGCCGTCCGGGAATTTTATTCCGGCGCGTATTATGATTTGTTTCTGGTCATGCGGGGCAGCGGTGTGTTCCGGTGCAGCGAGGTGGTGCTGCCCGCACAGCAGCAGAATCTCATCATCTTCAAGCCCGGTCAGGGCGGCAGACTGGAATACGCCGGTGCTTACGGCCCGCTGGAACTTATTCGGGTGCAGCTGTCCCCCAGACGCTGGCGCAGCTTTCGGACGCAGATACCGACCTTGAAAAAAGCTTCAACGTGGTGCCATTCCGGCAGGTGGCTGTCCGCCCGGACAGCCAGATCTATATGCTGCTGAAAAACCTTGCCCGGAAGCTGCTGATGCTCCCGCAGGAGCACACCCAGTTCGGCGCAGCGGTGTTCGAGCACGGTATTCTGCAGATGTTCGTGGTGCTGGCGCTGCGTGCCTGCATCCATGCGGAGTTCCACACCGCATCGGTCAGCCGCCACCACCTGATGCTGGACGAGGTGTTCCTGTTTATTCAGGCGCATCTTACCGAGGAGCTAACGCTGGAACGGCTGGAGAAGGAGTTCTTCGTCTCCCGGGAGCATATTGCCCGGGAATTCAAACGCCAGACCGGGCAGACGGTACACCGCTATATCGTAAAGGCGCGGTTAGACCGCTGCTGCACCCTCATCGAGCAGGGGCTGCCCATCACCGAGGTGTACAAGACCAGCGGCTTTGGCGGTTACAACCACTTTTTCCGCGCGCTTCAAAAAGGAGTACGGCATGACCCCCAAGGAGTACTTCCACACCACCCGGCAGGACGCCCAGGGATGAATCCGGCAAAAGCGGCGCCGTCTGCGCCTGTGAAAAAAGCCGCCCGGTTCGCATCCGACTTCAGTGTTCGGAACCCGGCACAGTCTGCCAAAGGTTTTTGGACATAAAAAATGCCGCATCGTACAAAACAATGCGGCAAAAACTAAAGTCTCCTCGGTAGATATTCCTACTGATTGGGACCCGCGCACGAAGCAACAGCGACGAGTTGCGTTAGCTGATTTTTCCGCAGCCCCTTGGCGGGGCTTTGAAAAATCAGAACGCGGCCCCAACAGCTCCTCCCTGTTTCAGCCACTGGCTGCGGTCGTCGCCGTTGCACTGGGCTGGTTGCTTGCCCTGCCTGCGGCAGGGCCGTGCTGTTCGAATCCCTCTAGGTCCCAAAGCCAGCGTGTGACCTATGCACATGCAAAAGAAAAGCAGCAGCGTTAAAATTACGCTGCTGCTAAAAGTGGACCTAGAGGGATTCGAACCCTTGACCTCTCGGATGCGAACCGAACGCTCTCCCAACTGAGCTATAGGCCCATAGCAACAATCCGAACCGCTCCCCTTGCGAGAAACCGTTCGGATCGTTTTTATTTGGTCCGAGTGGCGAGAATCGAACTCACGGCCTCTTGAACCCCATTCAAGCGCGCTACCAAAACTGCGCTACACCCGGATATCGCGCTCCGCTTCCCTACCGAAGCGTGGCGACATGAGATATTATACGCATGGAGCGGCCTTTTGTCAACCACTTTCCCAAATTTTTTCTCCCACTTTTTTTGCAAAAGTATGGTTTTTGGCGTTTGTGCGCGCAATTATTTTTCTGCTTCTGCGGCACGGAGCTGTTTGTCTTTTTCCAGCAGCGGTTTCAGGTACTGGCCGGTAAAGCTCTCTGGCACTGCAGCCACCTCTTCCGGGGTGCCCTCGGCCACGATGAGGCCGCCGGCACTGCCGCCCTCTGGGCCCAGGTCGATGATATGGTCGGCGCATTTGATGAGGTCGAGGTTGTGTTCGATGACGATGACGGTGTTGCCTGCATCCACCAGCTTCTGCAGCACCTCGATGAGGCGGTGGACATCAGCCATGTGGAGGCCGGTAGTCGGCTCGTCAAGGATATAGACTGTCTTTCCGGTGCTGCGGCGGGCCAGCTCATTGGCCAGCTTGACACGCTGCGCCTCGCCGCCAGAGAGAGTGGTAGCGCTCTGGCCCAGGGTCACATAACCAAGGCCCACGTCCAACAGAGTCTGTAATTTCCGGGCGATCTTGGGCTGGTTGGCAAAGAAGACCACAGCCTCCTCCACCGTCATGTTCAGCACGTCAGAGATGGTCTTTTCCTTATACTTTACTTCCAGCGTCTCGCGGTTGTAGCGGGCGCCCTTGCAGACCTCACAGGGAACGTAGACGTCTGGCAGGAAGTGCATCTCGATCTGCAGGATACCGTTGCCCTCACAGGCCTCACACCGTCCGCCCTTCACATTGAAGCTGAACCGGCCCGGGCCATAGCCCCGCATCTTGGCGTCCTGCGTCTGGGAAAAGACCGTGCGGATATCGTTGAAGACGCCCGTGTAGGTTGCCGGGTTAGAGCGGGGCGTGCGGCCGATGGGCTGCTGGTCGATGCCAATGACCTTATCGACAAACTCCAGCCCCTCTACCCCATCGCACTTTCCGGCCCGGCTGCGGGCTCCGTTCAGCTCACAGGCCAGCGTCTTGTACAGAATCTCGTTGATGAGGCTGGATTTGCCTGAGCCGGAAATGCCGGTGACGCAGATGAACTCGCCCAGCGGGAACTTCACGTCAATGTTGCGCAGGTTGTTCTCCCGTGCACCTTTCACCGTGAGGAAGTTGCCGTTTCCGGTGCGGCGGGTCTCCGGGACCGCAATGCGCTTACGGCCCGAGAGATAGTCGCCGGTAATGCTCCGCTTGGCCTTGCAGATGTCTTTCACACTGCCAGCCGCCACGATCTCGCCGCCGTGGACGCCCGCGCCGGGGCCCACATCCACAATATAATCCGCACTGCGCATGGTATCCTCGTCGTGTTCCACCACGATGACCGTATTGCCCAGGTCCCGCAGGTTTTTCAGGGTGGCAATGAGCTTGTTGTTGTCCCGCTGATGGAGGCCGATGGAGGGCTCGTCCAGCACATAGAGCACACCGGAAAGGGCGCTGCCGATCTGGGTCGTCAGGCGGATGCGCTGGCTCTCGCCGCCGGACAGAGTGCCTGCCGCGCGGGCCAGGGTGAGATAATCCAGACCGACGCTCTGCAAAAACTGCAGCCGGTTTTTGATTTCTTTGAGAATCTGGCCGCCGATCTGCTTCTGCTTCTCCGTCAGGTTCGGTTCATTTTCCGCAATGAAGTTCAGCTCATCCCGGATGGACATTTCGCAGAAATCGCTGATGTTCTTGCCACCGATGGTCACCGCCAGCACGATGGGCTTGAGGCGCTTGCCGTGGCAGTCCGGGCACTCCACACCGGACATGAAGCTGCCGATCTCCTCTTTCATCCACTCGCTGTTGGTCTCCCGGAAGCGGCGTTCCAGGTTCTCCACGATGCCCTCAAACGTATTATGGTAGACGCCGCTGCCAAACTCATTGGTGCGGTGCATTTCGATTTTTTCGCCGTTGGTGCCGTAGAGCAGTGCGTTGATCGCCTCGGTGCTCATCTCCTTGATGGGCGTGTCCAGCGTGAAACCGTACTTTTGCCAAGGCCCAGATAATACATCTCAGCCACGGAGCCCTCGGCATAGTACCAGCCGCTGGCCTTAATGGCTCCCTCCCGGATGGAGAGATTGCGGTTGGGCAGGATGCGTTCCTCATCCACCCGCATGAAAGTGCCCAGACCTGTACACTTCTCGCAGGCACCCAGCGGGTTGTTGAACGAAAACAGGCGGGGCGAAAGGTCGCTGATGGAAATGCCGTGCTCCGGGCAGGCAAAGTTCTGGCTGAACGTCATGCACTCGCCGCCGATGACATCCACCTCGGCGATGCCGCCCGTCAGCGCCAGAGCTGTCTCCAGCGAGTCCGCCAGACGACCCCGGATGCCCTTGCGGATGGCAAGACGGTCCACCACGATCTCCACGGTGTGCTTGACGTTCTTTTCCAGGCTGATCTCCTCGTCCAGATCATAGAGGTTGCCGTCGATCCGGACGCGAGAATAGCCGCCCCGCCGGGCGGCGTCCAGCTCTTTCTGCTGGGTGCCCTTGCGCTGACGGACGACCGGAGCCAGCACCTGGAACTTTGTCCCCTCTTCCAGCTTGAGCACGGCGTCCACCATCTCGTCCACGGTCTGCTGGCTGATCACCCGGCCACACACCGGGCAATGCGGAATGCCGATGCGCGCGTACAGCAGGCGGAGATAGTCATAGATCTCCGTCACCGTGCCCACCGTGGAGCGGGGTTGTGGCTGGTGGTTTTCTGGTCAATGGAAATAGCCGGTGAAAGGCCGGTGATCTCGTCCACATCGGGCTTATCCATCCGGCCCAGGAACATCCGGGCATAGCTGGAAAGGCTCTCGACATAGCGGCGCTGGCCGTCGGCGTAAATGGTATCAAAAGCCAGGCTGGATTTGCCCGAGCCGGACAGGCCGGTCATAACCACCAGCTTATCCCGCGGAATGGTCAGACTGACATTTTTCAGGTTGTGTTCCCGGGCCCCTTTGATGATGATTTTATCGTTTGCCAAGGTATTTTCTCCCTCTTCTCTGTGTCTGTGCGTGGTTCTGCTTCCGCTCCTGTTCGGCGGACGAATCTGCCGTGGGGTTCTCGCCCCGGCGCAGGCGGTCGATCTGGTCACGCAGGAACGCCGCGTGCTCAAACTCCAACAACTTGGCCGCCTCTTTCATCTCCCGGGTCAGGCGGTCAATGGCGGCCTCCCGCTCCAGCTTGCCCATCCGGCGGGTATTCATTTTGGCGTTCTCGGCCTTATCGCTGATCTCAATGCTGTCCGGGATGGCCTTGACGATGGTTTTGGGCACGATGCCGTGTTCCTTGTTATAGGCCATCTGGATGGCGCGGCGGCGCTCTGTCTCGGTAATGGCGCGGTCCATGCTGTCGGTGATCTCGTCCGCGTACATAATGACAAGGCCCTCGGCGTTGCGGGCCGCGCGGCCAATGGTCTGAATCAGGCTGGTCTCGCTGCGGAGAAATCCCTCTTTGTCCGCGTCAAGGATGGCAACCAGGCTCACCTCGGGCAGATCCAGACCCTCACGCAGGAGGTTGATGCCCACCACCACGTCGATGGAGCCAAGGCGCAGGTCTTTGATGATCTCCATTCGCTCAAAAGTATCCACCTCGTGGTGCATATATTTGACTTTGATGCCCTGCTCGGTGAAGTAATCCGTCAGGTCCTCGGCCATCTTCTTGGTCAGGGTGGTCACAAGCACCCGCTCCTGGCGCTCGGTCCGGGCATTGATCTCACCCAGCAGGTCGGTCACCTGCCCCTCCACCGGGCGCACCGAGATGACCGGGTCCAGCAGACCGGTGGGCCGGATGACCTGCTGGGCCACCTGGGTGCTGTTCTGGCGCTCATACTCGCCCGGGGTGGCCGAGACAAAGATCATCTGGTTGAGCTTGGACTCCACTTCCTCAAACTTCAGCGGGCGGTTGTCGAACGCCGAGGGCAGGCGGAAGCCATACTCCACCAGCGTTTTCTTGCGGGCGTAGTCTCCGCCGTACATGGCCCGCACCTGTGGCAGGGGTGACATGGCTCTCATCCACAAACAGCAGAAAATCCTCCGGGAAATAATCCAGCAGGGTCGTGGGCATACTGCCCGGGGCACGGCCTGAGAGGACCGCCGAGTAGTTCTCGATGCCCTTGCAGATACCCACTTCCGTCAGCATCTCAATGTCGTAATTCGTCCGCTGCTGGATGCGCTGGGCCTCAATGAGTTTGCCCTCCGCCGTGAATTGCTTGACCTGGGCATCGCACTCCGCGCGGATCTTCTCAATGGCGGCAGCCTTTTTCTCGGCGCTGACGATGTAGTGGCTGGCCGGGAAGATGGCCACATGCTTGACCACGTTCTGTTTGGCACCTGTCACCGGGTTGAATTCGAGGATGCGGTCGACCTCATCCCCAAAGAACTCCACCCGGATGGCCAGGTCGCTCATATAGGCCAGGTAGATATCCACCGTGTCGCCGTGGACGCGGAATTTGTTGCGGATAAAGTTGATGTCGTTCCGCTCATATTGCAGGTTGACCAGCCGCCGACAGAGCTCGTCCCGCTCCAGCTCCATGCCGGGGCGGAGGCTGATGACCATACTGCGGTAGTCGATGGGGTCGCCCAGAGACTAGATGCAGGACACCGACGCCACAATGATGACATCCCTCCGCTCCGACAGCGCCGCCGTGGCCGAGAGGCGCAGGCGGTCGATCTCGTCGTTGATGGCGCTGTCCTTCTCGATATAGGTATCCGTGCTGGGGATATAGGCCTCCGGCTGGTAGTAGTCGTAGTAGGAGACAAAATACTCCACCGCGTTTTCCGGGAAAAACGAGCGGAACTCGGTGCACAGCTGGGCCGCCAGTGTTTTGTTGTGGGCCAGCACCAGCGTGGGGCGGTTGAGTTGGGCAATGACGTTGGCCATGGTGAAGGTCTTGCCGCTTCCGGTCACGCCCAGAAGGGTCTGGCAGCGGTCTCCCCTGCTCCACGCCCTCCACCAGCCGCGCGATGGCCTGGGGCTGATCACCCGTGGGCTGATAATTGGACACCAGCTGAAACGTCTGCTCTGCCACGGCCCTCTCTCCTCTCTAAAACCACAATTAGTTGTTTTCTTCTCCGTGATTATACCACAATTATTTTATAAAGTAAACCATTTGTTCAGTAAGGACGGAGCATCTGCCCGCTCTCAAAATCATAAAACGGCAGACGGCCCTCCTCCCGCATGGAAAAATATTCTGTTTCCGTCAGGATCAGATGATCCCGCAGCTGGATCTTGACCAGCCCCAGCGCCCGGACGATGTTCTCCGTGGCCTGCAGGTCTTCCCGGGAAGGCATCGCCATCCCGTTGGGGTGGTTGTGGCAGAGCACCACGCTGTCGGTGCCGCCCTTAAGAGCCGCCGCCACTACGTCCTTGATCTCAAAGCTGACCTTGCTGCTGGTGCCCTCCCGCAGCCAGTACGCGCCCCGCACCCGGCTGCGGCTGTCCAGCGCCATCAGCAGGGCCCGTTCCCGGTCTGCCCCCAGGAATTTGCTCTTTAAGAACTCTGCCAGCTGCTCAGTAGTGCGCAGGCAGTTTTCCTCACTGGCGCGGCAGCGGGTATAGTATTTGCAGATTTCGGGCATGAGATGCAGCATCCGGGCCGTGGCAGGCCCCACGCCCTCCACTTTGCACAGCTCCTCTTCCTCCGCGTCCAGCACCCGGGAGAAACTGCCGAACCGCTTGAGCAGGGCGTGGGCCATGACATTGGTGTTCTTGCGGGGGTTCGTCAGGTAAAGGAGAACTTCCAGTGCCTCGTGGTCGGCCAGGCTCTCAAAGCCCTGCTGGGCAATGCGCTCCCGCATCCGTTCGCGGTGCCCCTGATGGAGGTTGTTTTCTGCAGCCATGGTTCGTTCTCCTTTTCTCTGGATTGCTGCTTCTATCGTACCGCATTTTCGGCAAAAGACAAGCCTTACCCGCAAAATTTCCTTGCCAGAGCCCGCCGGGCGTTGTATTATAGTTGTATAAAAATCAAAAGTACCATTTCATCTCTGAAAATAAAGGAACCAAATTCATGAAACAATACACTGCCACCGCCAACGATGAGGGCGTCCGCCTCTCCCGCTTTGTCCAGAGCGTGACCCGCGATCTCCCCACCAGCCTGCTCTACAAGAGCTTCCGCAACAAGCGGATCAAGGTCAACGGCAAAAAAGGCGCCCCGGAAGACCGCATCCAGGCCGGAGACCTCATTGAGCTGTACATCAACGATGAGTTTTTCCCGCCGGAGGGGGCCAAGCCCGCCGCAAAGAAGCCGCCCAAAAAGCAGCAGAACCAGCCCAAAGTGACCGTCATCTATGAGGATGAGAACATTGCGGTGCTGTACAAGCCCACTCACCTGCTGTGCCACAGCGACCGCACTGGTGACGCGAACCTTGTGGATGCCTTTACCCAGTATCTGGCCGAAAAAGGTGAATACGACCCCCACGGCGAAAACCGCTTCAAGCCCGGCATCTGCAACAGGCTGGACCGCGGCACCGAAGGTCTGGTGCTGGCCGCCAAGAACTACGCCGCCCTGCGGGACATGAACGAGATCATCCGCACGGACCTGCTCAAGAAAGAGTACTATACCATCACGTTGGGCATCCCCCAGAGCGGGCGTTTCACCGCATGGTGGGAGCACGACGAAAAGAACAACAAGGTGAGCATCCACGCCCACCAGTCGCAGGACGAGCGCCGGAAGCAGATCATCACGGATGTGGATGTGCTGCGCACCGCCGGGCCGTTTGCGCTGTGCAAGATCGGGCTCATCACGGGCCGGACGCACCAGATCCGCGCCCATCTCGCCTACCTTGGCAAACCGGTGCTGGGTGACATCAAGTACGGCAACCGGAAGATGAACGAGCGTACCGGGGCAAAAACGCAGGCTTTGTGCGCCGTGCGGATCAGCTTCCTCGATATTCCGGAGGAAAACACCCTGCACTACCTTTCCGGCAAGGTCATCAAACTGAAAGACCCGCAGATCGTCAAGCAGTTTGATGCGCTGGACAAGGCAAAGCCGGAAGCCCCCTCCACGGAAAGGAGTCATTGACATGAACCTGAACCCCTATTTTAAAAGCGTCCTCGATCAGGACAGAGCTTCCATTGTCCTTTGCGGTCTGGACCATACCATCCTCTACATGAACCCTGCCGCCATCCGCAGCTATGCCAAGCACGGCGGGGCCGCACTGGTAGGCCGGAGCCTTGCCAACTGTCACAACGCCCACTCCAACGAGATGATCCAAACGGTCGTGGACTGGTTTGCCGCCAGCCCGGAGCACAATCTCATCTATACCTACCACAACGTGAAACAGAACAAGGACGTCTACATGGTCGCCCTGCGGGACGAGGACGGAACGCTCATCGGCTACTACGAGAAGCACGAGTACCGTGACCCGGAGACCCTGCCGCGGTATGATTTCACCTGAGGCGTTTTTATCAGCATTTCCGGACAAAGCGCACTACAAACCAGCATAACGAAAACATTTACGAAGTCGTTGACAAGGCACCGTGAGTGAGTGCCTTTTTCATAGCTTCCGTTTTATTTGTTCTCTTGTGATTTCTGTTGTTCGCGCAGCTTCTTGATCCGCTTTTTCTCGCTTTCCACGCGGGGCCAGGGCCAGGAGAAGCCCTCGTTGGCCTTGCACCAGCGGGTAAGCGGGTAAAACGCAAACGCCAGCCCAAAAACGTACAGCAGCAGGTACAGCAGTGCACTCAGGGTGAACAGTGCGTCCAGCGCCCCGATCAGGGCCATGAGGAAGCCCGCCTTCAGAAAGAAAAGACCGTTCTGACGACAGTACTCGGGAAAATTTTCAGCCTTGACGGCCTGACGGCCCTGATCGCCCCAGACCCGGGGATTTTTCATGACCGAATACCCGTAAAAGACCAGCATCAGGCCACAGGTGAGCTGAAAACCAAAGAACATGTTGTACCTCGCTGTTTTGTGTGATTTTAGTCCTCAAACAGAGACTTCATGGCGGGCAGGAAATCCAGCGTTGCAAAGTAGTCACGCGGGGTCTCAGCGCGGCGGATGAGGCGGTGAGAGCCGTCCTCGCAGAGCAGGACCTCGGCGCTGCGCAGCTTGCCGTTGTAATTGTAGCCCATGGCAGAGCCGTGCGCACCGGTGTCGTGGATGTAGATGATATCTCCGACGTCGATCTTGGGCAGCATGCGGTCAACGGCGAACTTGTCGTTGTTCTCGCACAGGCCGCCCACCACATCGTACTTGTGGTCGCAGGGTGCGTCTTCCTTGCCCAGCACGGTGATGTGATGGTATGCGCCATACATGGCGGGACGCATCAGATTGGCCGCGCAGGCGTCCAGACCGATGTATTCCTTATAGATGTGCTTCTCGTGGATGGCCGCGGCCACCAGGGCGCCGTAGGGGCCGGTGGTAAAGCGGCCCATCTCGGTAAAGATGGCCACATCGCCCATGCCGGCGGGGACGAGGATCTCTTCAAACTTCTTCCGGACGCCCTCGCCGATGGCCATGATGTCATTCTCGGTCTGGTCGGGGCGGTACGGGATGCCCACGCCGCCGGAGAGGTTGATATAGGCAATGTGGACGCCGGTGGCTTTCTGCACCCGGACCGCCAGCTGGAACAGGATGGCGGCCAGCTCAGGATAGTATTCATCCGAAATGGTATTGGAGGCGAGGAATGCATGGATGCCGAAGTTCTTGGCACCCTTGGCGGCCAGCTTCTTATAGCTGTCGATCATCTGCTCCTCGGTCATGCCATACTTGGCGTCGCCGGGCTTGTCCATGACCTGGAAGCCCTCTTTGCTCTCGCCCAGACTGAAAGGTGCCGCCCGGATTGTAGCGGCAGAAGATATTCTCCGGCACACCGGCCACGCGGTCGAGGAAGTCCACCATCGTGGCGTCATCGAGGTTGATATAAGCGCCCAGCTCGTAAGCCTTCTTCATGTCGTCCACAGGAGTCTGGTTGGAGGAGAACATGATGTCGCTGCCGGTAAAACCGCAAGCCTCGCTGAGCATCAGCTCGGTCAGGGAGGAGCAGTCCACACCGCAGCCCTCTTCCTTTAAAATCTGCAGAATGACCGGGTTGGGCAGAGCCTTGACGGCGAAATACTCCCGGAAACCCTTGTTCCAGCTGAACGCCTTGTTGATGCGGCGGGCATTCTCACGGATGCCTCTTTCATCGTAGACATGGAACGGCGTGGGCACGTCCTGGATGATCTCCTGGGCCATGGCCTCGGTCAGAAACGGTTTCTTTTCCATAATATACATCCCTCTCATTTTATGGGTAACAGCGGGCCCAATGCCCGTGTTTCAGCATTTTTACAGCTTGAGGTTTTCCCGCGTCGGGGTAAACGTGGGGATCATCTTGGCCAGCTGTTTCACCACGCCCTCGTCGTTGTGCTCGGCCGCAGCTTCCAGCTCCTGCAGCTGGCCGTAGAACTGGGCCAGATCGATGTTGCGGGGCGAGGCTACAAAAATTTTGTTGTGCTGGGTGCGGCGCATTTTGTCCTGCTCCTCATCCATCATCAGCTCTTCGTAGAGCTTTTCGCCCGGGCGGAGGCCAACGATCTTGATGTCCATGTTCACGCCCGGTTCATAGCCATAGAACCGGATCAGCTGCTTGGCAAGGTCCATGATCTTGACGGGTTCGCCCATGTCCAGCACATAGATGCTGCCGCTCTCGGCCAGTGCCCCCGCCTGCAGCACCAGCTGGGCTGCCTCGGGGATGGTCATAAAGTAGCGCTCGATGTTGGGGTCGGTCAGGGTGACGGGGCCGCCCTTTTTTTGATCTGTGCCTCAAACAGCGGGATGACGCTGCCATGGCTGCCCAGCACATTGCCAAAGCGGACGGCCACACACTTCATGTCGGTGTTGCCCGCAAAGGTCTGGATGAGCATTTCGCAGATGCGCTTGGTGCAGCCCATGACGCTGGTGGGGTTGACCGCTTTGTCGGTGGAGAGCTGCACCAAGCGCTCCACGCCGTGCTCGCTGGCACTCACCAGCAGGTTCTTGGTGCCCAGCACGTTGTTCTTGACGGCTTCCGCCGGGCTGACCTCCATCAGCGGCACATGCTTGTGGGCTGCCGCGTGGAAGACCACCGTGGGGTGGTAGGTCTCAAACACCTCGTCCAGCCGCTTTTTGTCCCGGATGGAGCCCACCAGCACGGTCACGGGGATGTCCCGGCCATACTTCTGCTGGAGCTCCATCTGGAGCTCGTAGGCACAGTTCTCATAGATATCAAAGATGAGCAGCTTGCCCGGGTGGAATTTCATCACCTGGCGGCAAAGCTCGCTGCCGATGGAACCGCCGCCGCCGGTCACCAGCACGGTCTTGCCCGTGAGGTAGCCGGAAATTTTGGCGGTGTCCAGCGTGACCTCCTCGCGGGAGAGGAAATCCGCCGTGTTCAGCTCACGGAACGCCCCCTGCCCCGGCGCGTTGGCTCCCACCAGCTGCGGGTCGCTCAGGATCTGCACGGCACAGTGGGTGGAAACGCAGAGGTCGATGACATGGTTCAGGCGGCTGCCTTTCAGGGTGGGGATAGCAATGATGATGCCCTGGATGTTGTACTTCTCGCACAGGGCGGGAATCTCTTCCAGCGTGCCCTTGACCGGCACGCCGTGGATGGTCTGGTTGAGCTTGGCGGGGTCATCGTCCACCGCCACCACCGGGTGACCGTAGAGGTCGTTGGTCTTGCAGACATTGATGGCCCAGTTGCCGGCCTCGCCCGCGCCCACGATCATCACCGGGCGGTTGGGGTCCTTGTTGGTGTTGCCGCGCAGCCGCTCCCCCAGCGGGTGGTTCAGGAAGAGCCGCCATGCCAGGCGGCTGCCGCCCACCAGCAAAAAAGATGAAGACGGCGGCCATGACATTGGCCGAATTGAAGAGCACGCCATGGATGAGGGTGCGGTTGACCAGATAGACGATGACGGTGGGCACGGCGATCATCCCGGCCAGACGGATGAGGTCACGCTCCCCGGCGTACTTCCAAAGGATGGAGTAGAGCCCCCCTGCCAGAAAGCAGACGAGGTACACGGCCACGATCCAGGGCAGGTTGTGGTAGAGCAAGGCTCGGTTATGGGGCCACCAGGTGGCTTCCACGGCACCATCCGCCCGCAGGAGCAGGGCAAAGTAAAAGCTGAACGTCACGATGACAGCATCCACTAAGAACAGGAACGCGCGCCGGGCAAACACTTTCGGCGGCTGTTTTTTTTTCTTTCTTTCACAGATAAATCCTCTTTTGTATCAGTGCAGAGCCTCCGCACCGTTTTTCTTCCGGGAACTTCCACAAAAGGCACTGGGCCTCCATGGTATCCATTGTATTATACTCGTTTCCCGCCCCGGTGTCCAGAAAATTTCCATTTCCGCTCTGTTTTTCCGGCACTCAGTGCTTTTTTGCCAGCGCGGCCCGCACCTCTTCTCCCAGGCCCAGCGGCCAGGCTGCCACGAGATAGACAGCGCTCATCCCGCCTGCGCAGAGAGCCAGCGCTCCCAGCCGCGGCAAAAGCGCTCCGGCAAACCACCCGGCCAGCCCCTGCCGCAGGGCCACACCCACGGCTGCAGCCCCTGCAGAAGCCAGCATCGGGGCCCCCAGCCAGCGCCAGAGCCGGAGCTTTGTCTCACTGCTGGCAAGCAGCCGCCCGGTGTTGGCAAGGCAGGTGTAGCAGCTGGACACCAGGATCACAAACAGGAAACCCGGCATCCCATACCGAGGCAGCAGAAGCACCACGCCCACGATCCGCAAGATCGAGTCCCACACGCTGTAGCGGAACGCCGCTTTCTGCTCCCCCATCCCTTTCATAGCACCGTCTACCATGCTCTCAAAATAGAGCAGCGGCATGGCCGGGCCAAGCACCTCAAATAGAAGCCCGCCTCCGGGCTGTGGTAGAGCGTCCGGGCCAGCGGACAGCCCAGCACCCAGAACACCGCCCCGGCCAGGGCGGAGAAATACCCGGTCAGCCGCAGCATCCGGTCAATGAGGGCCTGCAGGCGGGCCGTCTCGCCCCCGGATGTGGGCCTGCGTGATCTCCGGCATCAGCAGGACGGAGAGGCTGCCCAGCAGGCCAAACGGAAACGTCAGCAGGGGCAGCGCCATCCCTTTCAGGCTGCCATACTGGGCCACGGCGGCGTCGCGTCCGCCCTCAGCCCCCAGTGCAAGGGCAAGGCAGGCGGGCACCAGCATGTTCTCCGCCGTGTGCAGAGCGCTGGCAAGGCACCTCCCGCCCTCCACCGGCCACAGGATGTCCCAGAGCCGTCGGGCCGGGTCACGGGGCGCCGGGCCTTTTCCCTGGCAAAGCAGCGCCGGGCCTCCCGGTGGTAGAACAGGAGCATCATACAGGCCGAGACTGCCTCGCTCAGGGCCGTGGCCGCCAGCACCGCGGTGCACTTTCGGCCGTTCTCCCAGCCCCGTAAGATCCCCTGCTCCAACACCACATAGACGACCCCGATGCGGACGGTCTGTTCCGCCAGCTGGCTGAGCACGTTGGGCTCCACCCGCCGCCGGGCGATGAAGAACCCCCGCAGCACCGCCGAGACGGCCATCCAGGGCATCCCGAATGCTGCCGCCCGCAGAGCGCCCGCGGCCCGGGCATCTCCCAGCCACCAGGCAGCTGCCAATCCTGCCAGCCCGAGCTGCGCCACCATGGCAAAGGCCCCCAGCCCAAGGCCCGCTGCCAGCAGCCGCGCCAGCATTCCCCGAGCTTCGGCCCTGCCGCGGCTCAACTCCTCGGCCATGAGGCGGGTAGCCGCCACCGAGACGCCCGCCGTGGCCAGCGTAACGAACAGGGCGTACACCGCCAGCACCAGCTGGTACAGGCCCATTCCCTCACCGCCCAGGGCATTGGCCAGATAAATGCGCAGCCCCATGCCTGCCAGCCGGAGCAGGACATCCGCCCCGGTCATCAGGGCCGCATTCTTCAGGTAGCTCTGCCGCATGGCGCGCCTCCTTTCCCCGCCAATGCACAAACGGGGAGGTTTTGTTTACTGTATGCGGCAAAACAGCCCGTTTATGCGCTTTGCAAAAGATGAGCGGCGTCGTGGGTTGTTTCTCTCCCACTTTTATGGTATGATATGTGTTGGTCACACAAGGGCGGTTTGCGCCCTTTGATACAAAATGCAAGGAGGAAGCGCATTCCCCTACGGCAACGCCGCCGGAGTGCGCAACGAGAGAATGAGCGAAGAATGCACCCATGACTGCTCCAGCTGCGGAGCAGCATGTTCTTCCCGCAATGCCGCGCCTCAGCACGACGCACCCAACCCCAACAGCAGCGTCAAAAAGGTCATCGGCGTTGTATCCGGCAAGGGCGGCGTTGGCAAGAGCATGACCAGTGCCCTGCTGGCCTGCGCCATGGCCCGCCGCGGCTACCACTGCGGCGTTCTGGACGCCGACATCACCGGCCCGTCCATCCCCAAGCTGTTCGGCATCCATGGCCGTGCCATGGCCGACGCGCAGGGCTGCTGGCCCATCCAGAGCCGGATGGGCATTGACGTCATGAGCATCAACCTGCTGTTGGAGAACGAGGACGACCCCGTTGTCTGGCGCGGCCCCGTCATTGCAGGGGCGGTGAAGCAGTTCTGGACCGATGTGGTCTGGAAAGACGTCGATTTCCTGTTTGTGGACATGCCTCCGGGAACCGGCGATGTGCCCTTGACCGTGTTCCAGACCCTGCCTGTGGATGGCATTCTGGTGGTAACCAGCCCGCAGGAACTGGTGAGCATGATCGTTGCCAAGGCTGTTAAAATGGCCGAGATGATGAACGTGCCCATCCTGGGCGTGGTGGAAAACATGAGTTATGTGCTCTGCCCCGACTGCGGCAAGCACATCAATGTGTTTGGCGACAGCCATGTGGACGAGGTGGCCGCCAAGCACGGCCTGCCCGTGCTGGCCAAGTGCCCCATCGACCCCGAGTTGGCGCGCCTCTCTGACGCCGGCCTCATTGAGACCTACGGCGGCCAGTATCTGGAGGGGGTGCCGCGGACGCCTGCGAGAAGCTGCTCAAGAAGTAAATTTCATATTCCCGCTGTTCTGCCCCGTGCAGGATGGCGGGATTTTGTTATTTTTCGGGCGGATTTGTCCATAAAAGTCTTTCTTTTGCAGCCTCCGCCAACTTTAGAAAAGAAGATTTTTTGCCTGTTTCCGCACAGTTTTTCTTTTTTGTGAAGCGTGTTCATCTTTTATCCTGTTTTTTTGAAAGATTTTCGCAAAATATTCGCACAGCTTCTATTGTAAATTGCCCCGCAAAGCTTTATAATAACAAAGTGCTCTGCGGCAGATGTGTGCCGCAGAGGGGAAAAAAAAAGCCTGCACAGGGCGAATGTGCATTTGGCCCTGTACTGCTGCAATATAGAGGAAAAGGAGTATTCTGTTATGTTGACGAATGAATACCTGAAGCGCGTTTACGATGGCCTTGCACAGCGCAATGCCAATGAGCCTGAGTTTCTGCAGGCAGTCCGCGAGGTTCTGGAGAGCATCCAGCCCGTGGTGGAGAAGCACCCCGAGTACGAGAAAGCCGGCCTGATCGAGCGTCTGGTCGAGCCCGAGCGCGTCATCAGCTTCCGTGTGCCCTGGGTCGATGATCAGGGCAAGGTGCAGGTCAACCGCGGCTACCGCGTGCAGTTCAACAGCGCGATTGGCCCGTACAAGGGCGGTCTGCGCCTGCATCCCTGCGTCAACCAGGCGATTTTGAAGTTCCTTGGCTTTGAGCAGATTTTGAAGAACAGCCTGACCGGTCTGCCCATCGGCGGCGGCAAGGGCGGCTCCGACTTTGACCCCAAGGGCAAGAGCGACAACGAGGTGCAGCGCTTCTGCCAGTCCTTCATGACCGAACTGTACCGCCACATCGGCCAGTTCGTGGACTGCCCCGCCGGTGATATCGGTGTCGGCGGCCGCGAGGTCGGCTACATGTTTGGCCAGTACAAGCGCCTGACCAACAGCTTCCAGGGCGGTATGCTCACCGGCAAGGGCCTGACCTTTGGTGGTTCTCTGGCCCGCACCGAGGCTACCGGCTACGGCCTGTGCTACTTCACCGCTGAGGCGCTGAAGTGCATGCGCAACGACAGCTTCAAGGGTAAGACCGTGGTCATCTCCGGTTCCGGCAATGTTGCCATCTACGCCTGCGAGAAGGCTACCGAGCTGGGCGGCAAGGTCGTGACCATGTCCGACTCCAACGGCTATGTCTATGACCCCAACGGCATTGATCTGGCTTACGTCAAGGATCTGAAAGAAGTCCGCCGCGGCCGCATCAAGGAGTATGCCGAGACCCACAAAGACGCAACTTACGTTGCAGACTGCACCAAGGTCTGGACTGTCCCCTGCGACATCGCCCTGCCCTGCGCAACCCAGAACGAGATCAACAAGGAGTCCGCTGAGGCTCTGGTCAAGAACGGCTGCACCGTGGTCTGCGAGGGCGCAAACATGCCCAGCACTCCGGACGCCATCGAGGTCTATCTGGCAAACGGTGTCCTGTACGGACCCGCAAAGGCTGCCAACGCCGGCGGCGTGGCTACCTCCGGCCTGGAGATGAGCCAGAACTCCGAGCGCCTGAGCTGGACCTTTGAAGAAGTCGATGCAAAGCTCAAGGGCATCATGGAGGGTATCTTCCATGCCAGCTATGACGCTTCTGTTGCCGCTGGTTCCGAGGGCAACCTGATGGTGGGCGCAAACTGCGCTGGCTTCCTGAAAGTTGCTACCGCCATGATGGCTCAGGGCATCACCTACTAATTCTCCTCGCATTTTTGAGAGCTGCACCCCGCCGGGTGCGGCTCTTTGTTTGTGCGGTTTCGTCCGTTTGGGGAGCTTTCTCTTCGGACACGAGGACGAGTTGCGGCTCCCAGCATCCGCTTCGCTTGCGCTTGCGTTTTGCTGGCCGCGGCCCCAACAACAATTCCCTGATTCCGCCACTGGCGGCGGTCATTGTTGTTGCAGGCCATTCCATCGCCCGCTCGATTGCCTGCGGCAACAGGGTCCCACCCCAGCGGACGGTCCTCAGAGAAACTCCCCGCACTGACATGCATAGCGGGATGCAGTTTTGTCCATACTCTTTTTATCACAAAAAGAGAGGTTTTACCAATGGACGAGAAGATGTTCTGTTTCCAGTGCGAGCAGGCGGCCAATGGCTGTGCCTGCGTGGGCAATGCGGGTGTGTGCGGCAAATCGGCGGAGACGGCGGACGCACAGGATGCACTCACCGGGGCGCTCATCGGGTTTGCAGAGCTGCTGGTGGAGCTGGGCCAGCCCATCCAGCCGCCGCAGGCACTGCTGTTATTGAGGGATTATTCACCACCATCACGAATGTGAACTTTGCCCCCGAGACGGTCCGCCAGCTGACGGAAAAGGTCTGGGAGGCAAAGAACGCTGCCTTTGCCACAGCCTGTCCTGCTCCGGCCCCGGTGGGCGATTACGACATGAAACAGCTGTGGCAGGAGCCGGATGAGGACATCCGCAGCCTGAAATCCACGGTGCTGTTCGGCCTGCGGGGCATGGCGGCCTACACCTACCATGCCCGGGTGCTGGGGTACACGGACGGCGAGATCGACACGTTTTTCTGCACCGCCCTCTCCACGCTGGCCCACGAGCAGGACAAGGAAAAGCTGTTCCAGCTGGTACAGGAGACTGGCCTGATGGCCTACCGGGTGATGGAGCTTCTGGACAAGGCCAACACCACCACGTTCGGCGACCCGGAGCCTGTGGAAGTGCCCCTGACCATCCAAAAAGGGCCATTCATCGTCATCTCCGGCCATGACCTCTATGATATGAAATGCCTGCTGGAACAGACAGCGGGCAAGGGCATCAGCATCTACACCCACTCGGAAATGCTGCCCGCCCACGGCTACCCGGAGCTCAAGCAGAAATACCCCCACCTCAAGGGCAACTTTGGCACGGCGTGGCAGAACCAGCAGCGGGAGTTTGAGGACATCCCCGCGCCCATCCTCTTCACCACCAACTGCATCATGCCCCTGCGGCCCAGCTATGCGGACCGGGTGTTCACCACCTCGGTCGTCTCCTACCCCGGCATTGTGCACATCGGGGAAAGCAGGGATTTCTCCCCCGTCATTGCCAAAGCGCTGGAGCTGGGCGGCTATGAGAAAGACACCCTCGTCCCTGGCATGAACGGCGGAAGCACCGTTGCCACCGGGTTTGCCCGGGATGCAGTCCTGCACCACGCGGGCGAGATCGTGGAAGCCGTCAAGGCCGGGAAGATCCGGCACTTCTTCCTGGTGGGCGGCTGCGACGGCACCCGCCCCAGCCGCCGCTACTACACCGAGTTTGCCAAGCTCACCCCGCCGGACACCGTGCTGCTGACCCTGGCCTGCGGCAAATTCCGGCTCAACGACCTGCCGCTGGGCACGGTGCCCGGCACCGGCCTGCCCCGCATCCTGGACGTGGGCCAGTGCAACGACGCCTACAGCGCCATCCAGATCGCGCTGGCGCTGGCGGACGCCTTTGGCTGCTCGGTCAACGAACTGCCCCTCTCCATCATCCTGTGCTGGTTTGAGCAGAAAGCCGTCTGCGTGCTGCTGGCGTTGCTGGCGCTGGGCATCCGGGGCATCCGCCTTGGCCCTACCCTGCCGGCTTTCCTCTCCCCGGGTGTCGCTGCCGCTTTGCAGCAGAAATACGATCTGAAGCCCATCACCACCCCGGAGGCCGATCTGGCCGCCTGCCTGGGCAGTCACGCCGCAGACTGAGGCGGGGAAAAGTCACCCTTTTCCCACTGGGCCTATCTGTTTTTCACAAGAAGAAACGCCAATGGTGCACCAATGTTTGTTGCACCTCACACTTGAACAATCTTCACGAACCAGTATAATAGTTCTATCGGAACAACGGCGTTCCAGCAGGGTCTCCCCGACTCTGTTGGAGCGCCGTTTCTTTTTTTTCCGGTTGTGCTGCGGAGTGTGCCGCAGTGCCATAGAGAGGATTTTTCAAGAAAAAAGGATGGGAAAGGCAATGGATAATTTTACCGAGCGGACCTCGCCCCTCGGCCTGTACGATCCCCAGTTTGAGCACGATGCCTGTGGCATTGGCGCTGTGGTGGATATCAAGGGCCGCAAAAGCCACCAGACTGTCAGCGACGCGCTCTGCATCGTGGAACAGCTGGAGCACCGCGCCGGCAAGGATGCAGAGGGCAAGACCGGCGACGGCGTGGGGATCATGCTCCAGATCAGCCACAAGTTCTTCTCCAAAATCGCCGACGAGATGAACGTCTCCCTCGGCAACGAGCGGGAATACGGCGTGGGTATGTTTTTCTTCCCGCAGGACGAGCACCTGCGGGCACAGGCCATGAAGCTGTTTGAGCTGGTGACCCGCAAAGAGGGCCTCGAATTTCTGGCATGGCGCAAGGTGCCCGTCAACCCGGACGCCGTGGGCCAGAAGGCCCGCGACTGTATGCCCGCCATCTGGCAGTGCTTCATCAAAAAGCCGGCCAAGGTAAGCAAGGGCATTGATTTTGACCGCAAGCTGTACATTGTGCGGCGGGTGTTTGAGCAGGCCAGCAACGGCACCTATGTGCCCAGCCTGTCCAGCCGCACCATCGTATACAAAGGCATGTTCCTGGTGCACGACCTGCGGCTGTTCTACGCCGACCTGCAAGACCCGGATTATGAATCCGCCATCGGCATGGTGCACAGCCGTTTCTCCACCAACACCAACCCCAGCTGGATGCGTGCCCACCCCAATCGCTTTATCCTGCACAACGGCGAGATCAACACCATCAAGGGCAACACGGACGCCATGCTGGCCCGTGAGGAGACCATTTCCTCCTCCATCATGCGGGACGATATGAACAAGATCCTGCCCATCATCAATACTTCCGGCTCTGCCTCCGCCATGCTGGACAACGCGCTGGAGTTTATGGTGATGAACGGCATGGACCTGCCGCTGGCTGTGATGATCACGATTCCCGAGCCCTGGGAAAACAACAAGAACATCAGCCAGAAAAAGCGCGATTTTTACCAGTATTACGCCACCATGCTGGAGCCTTGGGACGGCCCTGCCGCCATTCTCTTCTCGGACGGCGACGTGGTGGGTGCCGTGCTGGACCGCAATGGCCTGCGCCCCAGCCGCTATTACATCACCAAGGACGGCCGGATGATCCTTTCCTCCGAGGTGGGCGTGCTGCCCTGCGACCCCGAGAACATCCTGGTCAAAGACCGTCTCCGCCCCGGCAAGATGCTGCTGGTGGATACCATCAAGGGCGAAGTGGTGGACGATGAGAAGCTGAAAGAATACTACGCCAGCCGCGAGCCCTACGGTGAGTGGATTGACCGCAACCTGGTGGATCTGAAAAATCTCAAGATCCCCAACACCAAAGTCCCCAGCTACACCGGCGAGGAGCTGACCCGCCTGCAGAAAGTGTTCGGCTACAAGTATGAGGAGATCAACTCCCTCATCCTGCCCATGGCCCGGCTGGGTGCCGAGCCCTCGGGTGCCATGGGTACGGATACCCCGCTGGCCGTCCTCAGCGAGCAGCATCCCCCGCTGTTCAACTACTTCAAGCAGCGGTTTGCCCAGGTGACCAACCCTCCCATTGACGCGATCCGCGAAAAAGTGGTCACTTCCACCAGCGTCTATGTGGGCACCCACGGCAATCTGCTGGAGGACAAGCCTGAAAACTGCAAGGTGCTGAAAGTCCACAACCCCATTCTGACTTCCACCGACCTGCTCAAGATCAAGTACATGAACGTGCCGGGCTTCAAAGTGGCCACGGTGTCCATCAACTACTACAAGAACACCAGTCTGGAAAAGGCCATTGACCGGGTCTTCCTGGAAGTGGACCGCGCCTACAAGGATGGTGCCAATATCATCATCCTCTCGGATCGCGACATTGATGAGTATCATGTGGCCATCCCCAGCCTGCTGGCGGTCTCCGCGGTGTCTCAGTACCTCATCCGCACCAAGAAGAGCACGGCACTGGCCCTGATCCTCGAGAGCGCCGAGCCCCACGAGGTGCACCATTTTGCCACCCTGCTGGGTTACGGTGCCTGCGCCGTCAACCCCTACCTGGACCACGAGACCATCGGCCAGCTCATCGACGAGGGCCTGCTGGACAAAGACTACTACGCTGCCGTGGACGACTACGACAAGGCCATCCTGAACGGCATCGTCAAGATTGCCTCCAAGATGGGCATTTCCACCATCCAGAGCTACCAGAGCAGCCAGATCTTTGAGGCAGTGGGCATCTCGAAAGAGGTCATCGACAAGTACTTCACCGGCACGGTGAGCCGTGTGGGCGGCATCGAGCTGGAAGACATTCAGGCCGATGTGGAGGCCCAGCACAACGCCGCCTTCGACCCGCTGGGCCTGGACATCAACATGGAGCTGGAGGACGGCGGTGCCCACAAGTTCCGCAGCGGCAAAGAAGAGCATCTGTTCAATCCCCAGACCATCCACCTGTTCCAGAAAGCCTGCTGGACCAACGATTACGGCACGTTCAAGCAGTTTACCAGTGCTGTGGACAGCATGGGCAAAGAGGGCGTGCACCTGCGCAGCCTGCTGGACTTCAACTTTGACCCCAACGGCGGCATCCCGCTGGAAGAGGTGGAACCGGTGGAGTCCATCGTCAAGCGGTTCAAGGCCGCTGCCATGAGCTACGGTGCCCTGAGCAGCGAAGCCCATGAGACCATTGCCATCGCCCTGAACCGTCTGGGCGGCCGGAGCAACACCGGCGAGGGCGGCGAGCCGGAAAAGCGCTACCACAGCGAGAGCAATTCCAAGATCAAGCAGGTGGCCCGCCCGTTTCGGCGTCACCAGCAAGTATCTGGTCTCCGCGGAAGAGATCCAGATCAAGCTGGCACAGGGCGCAAAGCCCGGCGAGGGCGGCAACCTGCCCGGTGCCAAGGTGTACCCCTGGATTGCCAAGACCCGCCACAGCACCACCGGCGTGGGCCTCATCTCTCCCCCGCCCCACCACGACATCTACTCCATCGAGGATCTGGCCGAGCTCATCTATGACCTGAAGAACGCCAACCGCCACGCCAACATCAACGTCAAGCTGGTCAGCGAGGCAGGTGTTGGCACCATTGCCGCCGGCGTTGCCAAGGGTGGCGCACAGGTCATTCTGGTCTCCGGCTACGACGGCGGCACCGGCGCGGCACCCCGTACCTCCATCAAGAACGCGGGCCTGCCCTGGGAGCTGGGCATCGCCGAGACCCACCAGACCCTGATTTTGAACGGCCTGCGCACCCGCGTCCGCATTGAGAGCGATTCCAAACTGCTCTCCGGCCGTGATGTGGCCATCAGCTGTATGCTGGGCGCTGAGGAATTCGGCTTTGGTACCTCCCTGCTGATGTGCGAGGGCTGCGTGATGATGCGTGTCTGCAATCTGGACACCTGCCCCATGGGCATCTGCACCCAGAATCCCGAGCTGCGCAAGAATTTCAAAGGCAAACCGGAGTATATCATCCACTACCTGACCTTTGTGGCGCAGGAGCTGCGGGAGTACATGGCCAAGCTGGGCGTCCGCACCATCGACGAGCTGGTGGGCCGTACGGATCTGCTCCATGTCAAGCCCAGCGCGCCGGGCAGCCGTTCCGCCAAGATGAACCTGGACTGCATCCTGCACAACCCGGCCATCGTCAACAGCAACGTCCACTTTGTCAAGGAGGACACCTACGACTTCCATCTGGAAGATACCCTTGACATGAAAGTGCTGATGAAGAAGTTCAAGCTGAACAGCAAGAACCCCCAGAGCGCGGCCCTCAATGTCAGCAACACCGACCGCGCTTTTGGTGCCATCTTTGGCAGCGAGATCACCCGCAAATACGGCAGTGACCTGCCGGACGATGTGTACACCGTCCGCTGCAACGGAGCCGGCGGCCAGAGCTTTGGCGCGTTCATTCCCAAGGGCCTGACCCTGCGGCTGACCGGCGACTGCAACGACTACATGGGCAAAGGCCTTTCCGGCGGCAAGATCATTGTCCGCCCGCCGGAAAACGTGACCTACAAGCCCGAGGAGAACATCATCACCGGCAACGTGGCCCTCTACGGTGCCACCTCCGGTAAGGTGTTCGTCTCCGGTGTGGCCGGCGAGCGCTTCTGCGTCCGCAACTCCGGCGCTACCGCAGTGGTAGAGGGCGTGGGAGATCACGGATGCGAATACATGACGGGCGGCACCGTGGTGGTGCTGGGCCAGACCGGCAAAAACTTTGCAGCCGGCATGACCGGCGGCATCGCCTATGTGCTGGATGAGAACTGGGATTTCTACCAGCGGGTCAACAAGGAGACCGCCTGGAGCCTGTGGAGCACAAGTATGATGTAGCCACCCTGAAAGAGCTGATCCGGGAGCATGTGGAAGAGACCGGCTCCCCCCCGCGGCAAAGAGATCCTGGACAACTTCAGCGAGTTCCTGCCCAAGTTCAAGAAGGTTCTCCCCTACGATTATGACCGGATGCTCCGGGTGATCGCCTCGATGGAAGAGCGCGGTCTGGACGGAGACCAGGCACAAATCGAAGCATTCTATGCCGTGCAGAAGAAGTAAGGAGGGGAAACCATATGGGCAAGATCACAGGATTTATGGATTACAAGCGCAAGACCAGTGCGGACATCCCGCCGCTGGAGCGCATGGATAACTTTAACGAATTTCACATCTGGCTCTCCCGGGAGGAGCAGCAGACCCAGGCTGCTCGCTGCATGGACTGCGGCGTGCCGTTCTGCCAGGCGGGTATGATGATCGGCGGCATGGCCTCCGGCTGCCCGCTGAACAACCTCATCCCCGAGTGGAACGATTTGGTCTATCAGGGCAAATGGGAGCTGGCACTCCGCCGCCTTGAAAGCCACCAACCGTTTCCCGGAGTTCACGAGCCGGGTCTGCCCCGCCCTGCCCTGTGCGAGGCGGCCTGCACCTGCGGCGATGTGACCGGCAGCAGCGTTACCGTCCGGGAAAACGAGCACGCCATTGTGGAAACGGCTTACGCCAAGGGCTGGATGAAAGTCACCCCGCCCCCGGCCCGCACGGGCAAGACCGTGGCGGTCATCGGCAGCGGCCCCTCCGGCCTCTCGGTGGCCGAGTACCTGAACATCCGAGGCCACGCCGTGACCGTGTTTGAGCGGGCTGACCGCATTGGCGGCCTGCTGATGTACGGCATCCCCAATATGAAGCTGGAAAAAACGTCATCATCGAACGCCGCCTGAAGATCATGCAGGCGGAGGGCATTGAGTTCCGCACCAATATGGATGTGGGCGGGGCGGTCTCGGCGGAAGAGATTTTGAACCGCTATGACGCGGTCGTCCTCTGCTGCGGTGCCAAAAAGGCCCGCGACCTGAATGTCCCAGGCCGGGACGCCAATGGTGTCCACTTTGCGGTGGACTACCTCACCAGCGTGACCAAGAGCCTGCTGGACTCCGACTTTGCCGACGGCAGGGCCATCAACGCGGCAGGCAGGAATGTCCTCGTCATCGGCGGCGGCGACACCGGCAACGACTGTCAGGGTACCGCCCTGCGGCAGGGCTGCACCGACCTCGTGGCACTGGAAATGATGCCTCAGCCCCCAAAGAACGGGCCGCGAATAACCCCTGGCCCGAGTGGCCCAAGGTGCTGAAGGTAGACTACGGCCAGACCGAGTGCCTCGCCAAGTTCGGCAAAGACCCCCGCGTCTACCAGACCACCGTCAAAGAGTTTTTGAAGGACGACGCGGGCAACCTGACCGGCGCGGTCATCTCCTATCTCAAGCCCCAGCGAGACCCTGACACCGGCCGTACCAGCATGGTACCCACCGGCGAAGACTTCACCTTTACGACTGCCAGCTGGCCTTTATCGCAGCAGGTTTCGTGGGCTGCGAGAGCTATGTGGCCGATGCCTTTGGCGTCAGCCTGACAAATCGCGGCTGCGTGGACACCGACCACTTTCAAGACCAATGTGGACAAAGTATTTTTTGCCTGCGGCGATATGCGCCGGGGCCAGAGCCTCGTGGTCTGGGGCCTGCGGGAGGGCCGTGACTGCGCGGCCGAGGTAGACCGCTACCTGATGGGCTACACCAACCTGTAACCCCCTCCCCCTATTTTTCAAGCCATTCTCTTTCCTATCCTAAACAAGCAGCAGTGAGGAACCTCGCATGGGGTTCCCGCTGCTGCTTTTCTGTTTTTATGGGCACATTTTCACAAAGCTTTCACATTTGCAACTTAATTCCTACTTGTCTTATAGGACAAGCTGTGCTAGAATCATCTCGCGAGGATAGAAAGATACCCCCACGGGGTAATTCTTCAAACCAGAAAGGAGCGAGATACGATGTCGGAACCATCGGAGCACATGGAGCACACTTTCCCGCCTGCCCGCACTGTGCGGCAGCGGCTGAGGCTGCCACACCGGAACCTGCGGAAATGGCGGCAGAATGCCGCGCCGCGCCGGAACCGCCAGAGGCAGAAACGGAAGCCGCTCCCTATTCCTGCTGCTGCCGCCACAAAGTGCGCACACCGGAGGAGCACAAAGCCCTGCTCAACCGCCTGAACCGCATTGAAGGGCAGATCAGAGGCATCCGGGGCATGGTGGAGAAAGACGTCTACTGCGCCGATATTCTGGTACAGGTGGCCGCGGCCAACTCGGCGCTGAACAGCTTCACCCGGGAATTGCTGGCGCAGCACATCGGCAGATGCGTGGCGGACGACCTGCGTGCCGGGCAGGACGAAAAGCTGGAAGAATTGCTCCGGCTGCTGCCCAAGCTGATGAAATAAGCCCCGCCGGGGCATCCTAGTTCCAAGCGACAGGAGGAACCAACACAATGGAACAGTATAACGTTACGGGCATGAGCTGCGCGGCCTGCTCCGCCCGGGTGGAAAAGGCCGTGAAGACTGTGCCCGGCGTCACCAGCTGCTCGGTAAGCCTGCTGACCAACTCCATGGGCGTGGAGGGCACCGCCAGCGAGGCGGCCATCCTCAAAGCCGTGCAGGATGCCGGTTACGGTGCCAGCCTCAAGGGGTGCGGCCAGCAACGCTGCCCACAGCACCAGCGCCGATCTGGACGCACTGGCCGACCATGAGACGCCGAAGCTCAAGCGCCGCCTCATCGCCTCGCTGGGCTTCCTGCTGGTTCTGATGTACTTCTCCATGGGCCACATGATGTGGGGCTGGCCCCTCCCCCACTGGTTCGACGGCAACCACGTCGCCATGGGTCTTGTCCAGCTGCTGCTGGCCGGGATCGTCATGGTCATCAACCAGAAGTTCTTCCTCAACGGCTTCAAGGGCCTCATCCACGGCGCACCCAACATGGACACGCTGGTGGCCCTCGGCTCCATGGCAAGCTTCGTGTGGAGCACTTACGCCCTCTTCGCCATGACCCGTGCTCAGGTCGATGGCAATCACGAACTCGTCATGCACTATATGATGGAGTTCTATTTTGAGTCTGCCGCCATGATCCTCACACTCATCACCGTCGGCAAGATGCTTGAGGCGCACTCCAAGGGTAAAACCACGGACGCTCTCAAGAGCCTGATGAAGCTGGCCCCCAAAACCGCCACGCTGGTGCGGGACGGCGCGGAAGTGGTCGTCCCTGTTGAGCAGGTGCAGAAGGGCGACATCTTCGTCGTCCGCCCCGGCGGGACTATCCCTGTGGATGGCGTAGTGCTGGAAGGTGTCAGTGCAGTCAACGAGAGCGCTCCTGACCGGCGAGAGCATCCCGGTGGACAAGGCCGTCGGCGACAAGGTCAGCGCCGCTACTACCAATCAGTCGGGCTTCCTGCTGTGCGAGGCTACCCGCGTGGGCGAGGACACTACCCTGTCCCAGATCATCAAGATGGTCAGCGATGCCGCCGCCACCAAAGCTCCTATCGCCAAAATCGCCGATACCGTGTCGGGCTTCTTCGTCCCGGCGGTCATCTCCATCGCCGTCGTCACCACCATCGTCTGGCTGCTGCTGGGCCGTGAGCTGGGCTATGCGCTGGCACGGGGCATCTCCGTTCTGGTCATCAGCTGCCCCTGCGCCCTGGGTCTGGCGACCCCCGTGGCCATTATGGTGGGCAGCGGCCTCGGTGCAAAGAACGGCATCCTCTTCAAAACCGCCGCCTCGCTGGAAGCGGCTGGCCGTACCCAGATCGTGGCGCTGGATAAGACCGGCACCATCACCAGCGGTGAGCCCAAGGTCACCGACATCCTCCCCGCGGAGGGCGTGACCGAGAGCGAGCTGCTGACCCTGGCTGCCTCGCTGGAGCAGAAGAGCGAGCACCCGCTGGCCAAGGCCGTGCTGGCCTATGCCGAGACCGAGACCATCGCATGCCCCGACGTCACCGACTTTACCGCCCTGCCCGGCAACGGCCTTTCCGCCAAGCTGGACGGCATGGAGATCTTTGGCGGCAGCGCCAGCTTCATTGCCACGAAGGTAGAGGTGCCCGAGGCGCTGCAGAATGACGCCGCCGCCCTTTCCGCGCAGGGGGCAAAACGCCCCTCTTCTTTGGCGGGGCGGGCAGGCTGATGGGCGTCATCGCCGTGGCCGACACCATCAAAGAGGACAGCCCCCGGGCCATCCAGGAGCTGCAGAACATGGGCATCCGGGTGGTGATGCTGACGGGCGACAACCAGCGCACCGCCGATGCCATTGGCAGGCAGGCAGGCGTGGATGAAGTGATCGCCGGGGTCCTGCCCGACGGCAAGGAAGCCGTCATCCGCAGACTGCAGCAGTCCGGCAAGGTGGCCATGGTGGGCGACGGCATCAACGATGCCCCGGCCCTGACCCGGGCCGACACCGGCATCGCCATCGGTGCGGGAGCCGACGTGGCCATCGACGCGGCCGACGTGGTGCTGATGAACTCCAGCCTGGCGGACGTGCCCGCGGCCATCCGCCTGAGCCGCGCCACCCTGCGCAACATCCACGAGAATCTGTTCTGGGCGTTCATTTACAACGTCATCGGCATCCCCCTGGCCGCCGGTGTCTTCATCCCGCTGGGCCTGACGCTCAACCCGATGTTTGGTGCCGCCGCCATGAGCCTTTCCAGCTTCTGTGTGGTCACCAATGCCCTGCGGCTGAACCTGTTTGACGTCCACAGCACCAAGCACGACCGCAAGGTCAACCCCGTTTCGGCTCCCGCCGCCTCCTCTGCCCCCGTGGCTGAGGCTCCGGCTGAAGATAAAGAGAGTAATTTGAATCAGGAGGATCCCACCATGAAAAAAAGACTCTGCATGTTGAGGGCATGATGTGCGGCCACTGCGAGGCCCGTGTCAAGAAAGCACTGGAAGCCCTGCCTGAAGTCAGCGAGGCGGTCGTCAGCCACACTGCCGGTACCGCCATCGTCACCCTGTCCGCTGAGGTCTCCAACGAGACCCTGAAAAAGGCCGTGGAAGACCAGGACTACCAAGTGACCGGCATCGAATAAGCCTGCCAAGACGCAAAAAAAAACACCGCTGAGATTTTGTCCTCAGCGGTGTTTTTCATTTTATGACTGCGACGTTTGCAACGCCGTAGCGCTTCATCAGCGTAACGGCCTCTCTGCTGACCATTTCCCCGCTGACCACGATGGGGATGGCGGGCGGGCAGGAGACGGTGGGCATGGCGCAGACACGGCCCAGGGCTTCCTCTGCCGGGACGACCTCCTGCGGGGCAAGGATGGCTTCCCGGATGGTGCACCGGGGGTCCTTTTCCGCCAGTTCCCGGGCCAGGGCCGCAAAGTTCCCGGCAGTGTCTTCTTCCGCCGGGGCACTGCCCAGCGGGCGGGCCGTACAGCAGGCGGTGATGGCCTCCCGCAGGCGGTCATAATCCTGCGGCGGGTTCTCCGGCGTGAACATCAGCACGAGGTAGCGCGGGTCGGCATACTCGCACTCGATGCCATGCTGGCGCAGCACCTCGGCCAGTGCCTGACCGGAACAGCCCAGCGCGGCGGCATCCAGCGTCAGCTTGAGGGGCTCCCGGTCCGGGGGATCTCCGGGTAACGCCAGCGGGAGCACAGCCCCGTGGGCTGCAGCTGTCTCATTCAGGGCTTTGCGCAGAGCTTCCAGCGCTGCACAGCACCCGGCCAGCCGGGCCCGGTAATCCCCGGCCAGCACCGCATTGCACTGGTCCAGCGACTGCAAAATGAGGTAAGACGGGCTGGTGGAGCCAAAGAGGTTGAGGGTATTGCGGACGGTTGCCTCGTCCTGCACAGGGGGCATCCGGGCCCAGATGCAGGTAGGCCCCGCCTGTCAGGACCGGCAGAGTCTTGTGGCCGGAATCGCAGCACATAGCCGCCCCCAGGGCAATGGGGTGGTGGCTGTCTCCTGGCAGAAAGTGCAGGTAGGCCCCGTGGGCGTTGTCCACCAGCAGGGGCACGCCCCGCGCCTTGCAGACGGCTGCCAGCCCGGCGATATCCTGCACGCTGCCCAGATAATCCGGGCTGGTGACGTAGACGCCAAAGGGCCGTGTCCCCTGCTCTGCCAGCGCTTCCAGCGCCTTGCGCAGGGCCTCCGGCGTCACCGGGCAGCTGCACAGCGCCCCGGATGCTTCCGGGGCCGGCCAGAGCCACTGGATGTCGAAATCCAGCAGGGCGGCGGCATAAAGCAGGGCCTTGTGGGCGTTGCGGGCCGCCAGCAGCACCGGACGCTTCCCTGTTTTGGGAGCCCCCGCAGCGCCAGCGCCAGCATGGCCCGGATGCACTGGGACGAGCCCTCCGTGCTGTAATAAGTGCGCGCCGTGCCGAAAAGGGCCGTGGCGTTGGCTTCGCTCCGGGCAATGATGCCCTCGGCCTCATACAGCTCATCGGCCCCTTTGATCTCGGTGATGTCCCAGGCCTCACAGCCCAGAAACGGCTGGCCTTTATGGCCGGGCATGTGCAGGCGGCTGGTGCCGGACCGCGCATACTGCCGCACAAAAAAATCCACGATGGGGGTGGTCATGGAGCTCATTCGCAGGCTTCGCCGGTGGCGCAGGCATTGCACTGGCCGCCGATCTCAATGGGCACCTCGATGCCCTGGGCAGCCAGCTCCTGGTTTTCGGCCACCTTGATCATGATGGCGCACTCCATCCGCTTGCGGAACAGCTCACAGCCGTATTCATACACGCCCTTGATGCTGCCCGTGGCGTGGTAGCCGTTGGCCGCACAGCCGCCGGAGCAGTAGAGCTTGGCCCAGCAATCCTTGCACTCCTTGCGGGCATAGGCGTTGCAGTGCTTGAACTCATCCCGGATCTCGGTATTGGTGACACCTTTCCAGATATCGCCCATGAGGTACTTGGGGTCGCCGACAAACTGGTGGCAGGGGTACAGGTCGCCCCAGGGGGTCACGGCCATGTACTCGGTGCCGGAACCGCAGCCCGAAATGCGCTTGTAGATGCAGGGGCCCGGTCAGGTCGATCATGTAGTGGTAGAACGTGAAGCCGCGGCCCTCGCGGTCCCGCTTGATCATCTCTTTGGCCAGGATCTCATACTGCTCCTTGAGGATGGGCAGATCTTCCGCGGTCAGGGCGCTGGGATCGTCCGGCTTGCAGACCACAGGCTCCATGCTCAGCTCGGTAAAGCCGAGGTCGGCCATGTGGAAGATGTCGTTGGTAAAGTCGGTGTTGAAATGGGTGTAAGTGCCGCGCATGTAGTAGTTCTTATCACCGCGCTTCTTGACGAACTCCTGGAACTTGGGCACGATGGTATCATAGCTGCCGCGGCCCGCGTAATCCTTGCGGAAACGGTCGTGGACTTCCTTGCGGCCGTCCAGGCTCAGAACGACATTGTGGCACTCCTTGTTGCAGAAGTCGATGACATCGTCGTCGATCAGCAGGCCGTTGGTCGTCAGGGTGAAGCGGAAATTCTTGTTGTGGATCTTCTCCTGCTCACGGCAGTAGGCCACCAGCTTTTTGACCATATCGAAATTCATCAGCGGCTCACCGCCAAAGAAATCGACTTCGAGGTTGCGGCGGGTGCCGCTGTTCTCAATAAGGAAATCCATGGCGCGCTTGCCCACCTCAAAGCTCATGAGGGCACGCTCGCCCTCATAACGGCCCCCTGGGAAGCAAAGCAGTAGGAGCAGTTCAGGTTACAGGTGTGGGCCACATGCAGGCAGAGAGCTTTGACCACGGTGTTGCGGTTCTTAAAGTCAAACGCCATATCCTCGTAGACATCCGGGCTCCACAGCTTGCCAGCCTCTTTCAGGGCGGTGACATCATCGATGCACTGGCGCAGGTCTTCCTCGGTGACGTCGGGCCGGTCGCCATATTTTTCCATCATGGCAGACACGATCTCGTCCGGGGTGTGGTCTGCATACAGGGCGATCACATCATACGCCACATCGTCCACCACATGTACGGAACCGCTGCAGGTATCCAGCACGATGTTATATCCATTCAATTGATACTGATGTACCATTTTTACCTCCATACCATAAAAAAATGCCGCCCGGCAAAGGCGGCATAAGGTTTGCAAAAATTACTTATTGCTGTTCTCGCACTGCTGGTTGGCCACGCCGCAGGAGGTCTTTGCAAGCGGACTGGCAGGAAGTCTGGCACTCGCCGCAGCCGCCGGTCTTAACGCTCTTAGTCAGGTCACGAGTAGCGATAGTCTTAATACGTTCCATAATAGAAAACCTCTCTAGCTCCATAGTTTCGTGCACGGAACCACCCGCACACCATGTTATCTTTATGTATGATAACACGCACGGGGGCTGATGTCAAGATTTTTAGGGGCTTTTATCACCATCACCGCTTGGGAAAGCTCCCCAAGCTTCTGTCACGCTTCACCTTGCAATCGAGCAGGCCATCCGGTGGTAAGTGTGCCGCACGCCCCGCACCGCGATGGAGTAGGCCATGATATTCTCCGGCAGGGCCATCCCGAAGTAACCGGTATCGCCCAGGTGGTGGATATCGGTGCCCGCCATCTTGCACATGAGGGCAATGCGCTTTATCGTGTCGGTGTCAGCGCCCTCCTGCGAGGTTCCGATGGAAGTAATGGTCAGTGCGCCGTGCTGGTGGGCGCATGTGATCAGGCGTTGGGCGTACTCCTGCGTGATTCCGGGCACAGTGCCGGGGGCAGGCAGGAGGATGATGTCGGCTCCGGCCTCCACAAAGGAAGCAATGTCCTGCTCTGTCACAATGTTTTCCGCCGCCTCCGAAAGGATCCCCGCCGCGTGCATCTTGCCTGCCGCCAGGACGATGCTGTCCCCGACGGCTTCTTTGAAACGGCGGAGCGTCTGCTCAATGGCTGTATTGGTGACACCGACGCCGGGGTTGCCCGTGAGCAGGACAAAATCAATGCCCAGCTTCTTGGCCCGCAGAGCGTTCTCCACCGTAGCACGACGCCCGGCGGACATGGCCCACATGGGGTCCGTCTCGATCTCCGCGTCATCCGCCACGGGTTCCAGATTGATGCCGACGGGCCGCCCGGTGAGCTTTTTCAGCAGGCGGATGGTCTCCCCCGGTTCCACCGGCGGCAGACCGTGGATGACGGGCTGCTGCACGTCAAACAGATTCAGCAGCAGGATATCCGCCCCCATGGAGGCCGCAAACTCCGCGTTGGTCACATTGCCCAGCAGCGGCTGCACCGAACCGATGGTCTCGCAGGCAATGACCCGGCCCTCGCTCTTCTGGATGGACTCCAGCAGGTCAGCCTTGGTGAACTGCGCAAAATCCGAAGCGCAGCAATCCAGCATTCGTTTTGCCATAGTGGGTTCTCCCTTTTTGTTTTTCTTTTTTATTATACGACAGGGCAGGGGGCTTTTACAAGACAAACAAAAAAACCACCCGATTATTACCGGATGGCCAGACTGGTTGGGGATGAGAGAATCGAACTCCCACAAGTAGAGTCAGAGTCTACCGCACTACCACTATGCAAATCCCCAATATTCTGTTTTGTTTTTGCGGGGTGAGCCGCTCAACGTGTGCTATTATACGGAAAACGCACGTCTTTGTCAAGCGGTTTTTGAAAAAATTTGCACTTTTTGAAAAATCAACGCGGAGCCGTGCACAGTGCCCTGAAATGTCATCCTTTTTGTGCCCGCTGCATATACTGGAAACCAGCAGATGCAAAAACAAAAAGAGGACATCCTATGGTACAAGCCGCACAAAAGCCGCAGACCCTGCTTTCCAGCCGCATCCCGCGGGACACGGAGCACGAGCGTTACCACCCGGAGCTGGAGGAGGAACTGAAAGAGTGCCTGTTCTGTCTGCGCCGCAACGAGATGATGTTTGATCTGGAAACGGACACAGACCTCATCGAGCAGCGCATCTACGAGCGGCAGGCCCTGCTGGCCCGCTACCGTTACTTACTTTCCCGCGCCCGGGAACTAGGGCTCCACACGATCTTGCAGAAGTATCAGCCACTGGGTTGATGTTCCTCATGGGAAATCAGCCTAAAATGACTGCAGCCCCCGACGGAACTCCCGCCGGGGGCTGTTTTTGTTTAAAGTAAGATGCAGATGAGGCCGGTGCAGCCCTCGTTGATGACCTGCTCCAACGTTTCCTGCATTTTGGTGCGGGCTTCCTGCGGCATGTGCAAGAGCTTGTTCTGCAGCCCGTCGTTGACCAGCTCGTGCAGACTTTTGCCAAAGATATTGGACTCCCACAGCTTGACGGGGTCGCTCTCAAAATCCTGCAAAAGGCTCTGGACTAAATCTTCGCTCTGCTTCTCGGTGCCCACGATGGGGCTGATCTCGGTATGGATGGTGGCTTTCATCATCTGGATGGAGGGGGCGCTGGCTTCCAGCCGGACGCCGTACCGCCCGCCCTGCTGGACGATCTCAGGCTGTTCCAGCGAGAGCTCGTCAATGGTGGGCATGACGATGCCATACCCGGTGGCCTCCACCTGCTCGAGGGCGGAACGAATTTTCTCGTACTCCCGGCTGGCCTTTGCCAGCGAGAGGATGCAGGGCATCAGCCCGGCCTCGTCGCCGATCTCCAGCCCGGTCTGCTCGCTGAGCACCTGATAGAAGACTTCCGGCTTCAGGATCACCGTCACCCGGACGATGCCGTCAGAGAGGTTCATCCCGCTGAGAGCGGTCTGCTGGACGGCGTCACAGGCCAGCGCGGCCCCGCCGGAGGCAGAGAGGTCTTTCATCCGGGTCACCTGCTCGGAAAAGGCCATGGCGGCAGAGTACACTTCCGTCTGGAGCCAGTGGCCTTTGTCCAGCATGGTCACCCAGCGGGCAGGGCGAAATCCAGCTCCCGCACCGGGAACTCATACAGCACCTTTTGCAGGATGGTGTTCAGTGCGGCGGCATCCAGGTCCAGACAGCTGACGGCCAGCACGCCGCGGCCATAGCTCTGCTCCAACTCGGCCGCCAGGGCCCGGGTCTCCGGGGCGTCCGGGTGGGTGCTGTTGAGGAGGATGACAAAAGGCTTGCCCAGCGCTTCCAGCTCCTGCACCACCCGCTGCTCCGCCGGGAGGTAGCTTTCCCGGGGATCTCGCTGATGGAGCCATCCGTCGTGACCACGATGCCGATGGTGGAGTGGTCGGTGATGACCTTGCGGGTACCCGTTTCTGCCGCCAGGTCAAAGGGGATCTCCTCCTCAAACCAGGGGGTTATTACCATACGGGGCTGGTCATTTTCCTCATGGCCCATGGCCCCCTCCACCATGTAGCCCACACAGTCGATGAGCCGCACCCTGCACTCGCCGCCGCCCTCCAATTGCAGGGGCACGGCTGTTTCCGGGATGAATTTCGGCTCGGTGGTCATGATGGTACGCCCCGCCGCCGACTGGGGCAGCTCATCCCGGGCGCGGAGGCGGGCGGCCTCCGGCCCCATGGCAGGCAGCACCAGCTGCTCCATAAACCGCTTGATGAATGTACTCTTCCCTGTCCGCACCGGCCCCACCACCCCGATGAGGATGTCGCCGCCCGTCCGTGCACCGATCTCCCGGCAGACCGCGTTCTGCTCCAGCATTTCCTGCTTTTCCAAAGTGCTCTCCCCTCTCGTCCTGTTTTAGCAAAGTTTATGCGGCTATCTTTCAAAAAATAACTGCTGCTTCCCGCTTTGCCAAGGCCTCTCCCTTTGGGAGAGGTGTCACCGCAGGTGACGGAGAGGGCTAGGATGCTGTCAAAAAGCAAAAACACAGCGATACGCTGCCTCTGACAAACAGAGTGCGTATCGCTGTGTTTGCGTGTTTTTCTTTGCCAGGCTCGCCCTCTCAGGCGCTAACGCGCCAGCTCTCCCAAAGAGAGAGCCTCTGGCGAGGAGGAAAATTTTACAATAAAGTCGGCACCAGCTCTGCCAGCTTTTCCGCCAGCTGAGCGTGGCCATGGCGGGTCAGGTGCATGAAATCGATCTGATTGAACTCGCAGCCCTCGGCGTCCATAAAGTGCACGCCCTGCCGCTCGGCGATGACGCGGAACTGCTCCGCCACACCGGCGGATCTCTCCACACAGCCCTCGCCCATGACGGGGTCGTGGAAGCCCTCTTTGATCCGGGGCGGGGCCACCACCAGAATGTTGGGGGCCTTGGCACCCCAGCAGTCCACGCTCTTGCACTTGAGGATGAGCCGTTCCAGACCCGCGGCGATACAGGCAGCGTTGGCTCCAAAGCGCTCCTTGACGTCGTTGGTCCCCAGCATGATGATGAGCAGGTCGATGACCTCATGGCTATTGAGGAGGGCGTAGGCGGCGCTCAGGGCGTCCATAGATTCGTGGATTGGGTCTACAAAGACGGTCGTCCGGCCGGAGAGGCCCTCTTCGGTGACGAGATAGTCGCTGCCCAGCGCGGTCTGCAGGCGGCAGGTCCAGCGTTCCTCCTCATTGAAGCGGATCCCGCCGTCGGCACAGTCCGTCGGGTCGGCACAGTAGCCGTGGGTGTTGCTGTCACCCAGGCAGAGAACATGTTTTTTCATGGTCGTTCCTCCTGTTCAGGTGTTTTCCATGGTCTGGCGGAAATAATACACAGCGCCTACCATTCCGGCGTCGTTGTGGAGCTGAGCCGCCCGGATCTCCAGCCCCTCGGCAAAGGCGGGCATGATGGAGCGCCGGACCTTTGCGGCCACCGGCTCGATGAGGAATTTTTCCTGCGCGCTGACGCCGCCGCCGATCAGGATGAGCTGCGGATTGAAGATGTGCACCATGCCCGCCAGCCCCTGCGCAATCTCGTCCGTCCAGCGGTCGATGAGATCGAGCACCAGCGGGTTTCCTGCCTCGGCCGCCGCAAAGATGGCCCGGCCATCTTTCAGGTTGGGGTCAATGGCGTGGGCTCCCCGCACCAGAGCCGTGGTGGAGGCGTACTGCTCCCAGCAGCCCACCGCCCCGCAGGTGCAAAGCAGGCCGTGCTGGGCGTGGGTACGGTAGTGGCCCATCTCGCCGCCCAGGCCCCGGGCACCCTCCAGCAGGCGGCCCCCGGTCAGGATGCCGCCGCCGACGCCAGTGCCCAGCGTGACACCGATGACGTCGGTATAGCCCTTTGCCCCGCCGACCCAGACTTCCCCAGGCACATGCAGTTGGCGTCGTTGGCCACGGTGACGGGCCGGTGGAATTTGGCTTCCAGCTGCTCCTTGATGGGGCTGCCGATGTAGTTGGGCAGGTTGCCGCAGGTGCCCGCCACCACGCCGGTATGGCTGTTGATCTGGCCGGTGGCGGAAACGCCGATGCCTTCCAGCGCCCGCGGGTCTTCCCCCGCGCGGTGAGGAACCGCTCGGCAGCGGCCAGCACCGTGGTCAGGATGGGAGTCTGCCAGCCGTCAAAGCTGACGCTCTCCTCGGCTTTGGCAAGGATGCCGCCCGTTTCGTCCACAAGGCCCAGCTTGACGCTGGTGCCGCCGATGTCAATGGCAAGATACTGTTTCATCCAGCATTCCCTTTCCTTTTGTTGTCATTTGTTCATGGCGTGGATGGCACCGGTAAAGCGGGCCGTGATCTCGGCCGGGCGGGTAATGGCACCGCCCACCACCAGCGCAAAGGCACCGGCTTCCAGCGCCTTGACGGCCTGCTCCGGGTAGTGGATGTGGCCCTCGGCGATGACTTTGGCCGGGCACTGGGTGGCCAGGGTATGGACGAAATCAAAATCAATGTCGTTGATGCCGGTGGTCTCGGGGTGTAGCCCCGCATGGTGGTGCCCACGAAATCCGCGCCGGCAGCGGCACAGGCCATGGCGTTTTCCACGTTATCGCAGTCGGCCATGAGCAGCTGGTCCGGATATTTCTCTTTGATGGCCTTGATGAACTCCGGGAGGTCATGCCGTTGGGGCGCAGGGCGCCGGTGCCCTGCACAGCCAGGATATCCACACCGCAGGCCACCAGCTCGTCCACCTCTTTCATAGTGACGGTGATGTACATGGGCGTGCCGGGGTAGTCCTTTTGATGATGCCAATAACGGGCAGGTCCACCACCTGCTTGATCTGGGTGATGTCCCGCACGGTGTTGGCCCGGATGCCCACGGCCCCGCTCATGGCGGCGGCTTTGGCCATCAGAGGCATCACACCGCCTTCCTTGGTGTACAGGGGCTCGGTCTCCAATGCCTGGCAGGAGACGATGAGGCCGCCCTTGATCTGTGCAAACAGTTTTTCTTTGTCCATCATGCTTTGTCCTCCATTCTGATCTTGACGACGGCTTTGCGCACTTTCGTGCACTCCGGGCGGGCCACGCCGGGCTTGTGCAGCTCTCCGGGGAAGAACAGGACGAACCGCCCCTCCCCCAGCGAACCCGTGACGGCGTCCGGGCTGTTCTGGAACCCGATGTCCCCGTGAACGTCCCGACTTCCTCGCCGGGAGCCGTGGCGTAGCCCCAGCCCTCGCCGCCGGTGATGTCGATTTGCAGGTCCGCATAGCGGCGGTGGTACTCAGGGTTTGCCCCCTCGCCCGGTTTCAGGTCGGCCTCCATCACATTGATGAAGACGTTCTCCCCGTCCACCTCGGTGCGGCCCAGTGGCAGGTCGGCCAGGGTGTGGCCCACAGTAGGCGGTGAGGTAATCAATGGCAGTATCGAGGTTTTCGTGGAAGCCCCGGTAGCGGTTCAGGTGTTCCAGCGTATCGCAGATCATGATGTTTTCTCCGTTTTTGTGTTGTGATAAAACCAGAAACAGCGCCTGCCCTCTCCCCTCAAAAATGAGACGGAGAGGGGGCGCGGTTTCCGGGAACAGGGTTTACAGTTTTGCGATGGCGGCCTCGATCATGGCCTGTGCCTGCGCGACGATCTTCTCATCCTCGCAGGCCAGGTTGGGCATGGGAGCGCGGACGCCGCCCAGCTCCAGGCCGTACATCCGGCGCAGGATCTCTTTCATGACCGCGTACAGGTTGCCCTTGGCCTCGCACATCTTATAAATGATGCGGTCGGCATCGTACTGGATGGCGCGGGCCTTTTCGATCTCGCCCTTGTTGATGTGGTCGTTCATGGCCAGATACAACTCGGGCATAACGGCGTAAGTGCCGCCGATGCCGCCGTCGGCACCGATGACGCGGCCGGAGACGAACTGCTCGTCGGGACCGTTGAACACGGCAAAGCCATCCTCGCCGCGGGCCTGGATGCCGGCATCCTTGAACAGCTGGATATCCTGGGTGGGCATGGAGCTGTTCTTGACGGCGACGACGTTGGGGTTCTTGAGCATCTCATGCAGCAGGCTCATGGTCAGGCCGGTGCCTGCCAGCTGGGGAATGTTATAGATGACGAAATCCGTGTTGGGGGCGGCAGCGGAGATATCGTTCCAATACTTGGCGATATCCTTTTCAGGCAGGTGGAAGTAGATGGGCGGGATGGAGGCGATGGCGTCCACGCCCACGCTCTCGGCATGGCCTGCCAGCTCCACGCTGTCGGCGGTATTGTTGCAGCCGACATGGGCAATGACGGTGATCTTGCCTTTGGCCTCGCTCATGACAGCTTCCAGAAGCTTCTTGCGCTCATCGGGGTGCTGGTAGATGCACTCGCCGGAGGAGCCGCCGACGTACACGCCCTTGACGCCCTTGGCGATCAGGTGGCGGGTCAGGGCTTTCGCGCCCTCCGTGGAAATATTGCCCTCTGCATCATAGCAGGCATAGAACGCGGGGATGACGCCGCAGTATTTGGTTAAGTCTTTCATACTATTCGCTCCTTAAAGCTTCAAACGTTTCTCATTTGGTTAACGGTTTCAGCGCCCTCTTGCGGTGCCCTGCGTCTGCTTCGGCCCTTGAATGGGCCTTGCATCCTGCAGACCGCGGCGCCAAAAGTTGCTCCCTGTTTCTGCCGCTGGCAGTGGTCGCAACTTTAGCCCTTAACGGCACCCATTGCGATGCCCTTGGTAAAGTATTTCTGGAAGATGAGGAAGATGATGATGATGGGCACAGCGGCCAGCGCGGCACCGGCCATGATCAGGCCGAAGTCGGTGCTGTTTTCCGCCTGCAGCTTGGCAATGCCCAACGAGATGGTCAGGTTGCTGGTGCTGGACAGCATGATCAGCTGCATGAAGTAGTCGTTCCAGCTGTTGATGAACGTGAAGATGGCCAGCGCGCCGATGCCCGGCTTGATCATGGGCAGCGCGATGCGGATAAAGGTCGTGGCCTCGCTGGCACCGTCGATGCGGGCGGCCTCCAGCATCTCACCGGGGATGCCCTCACTGAACTGCTTCATCAGGAATACGCCGAACGGCCAGCCGACGATGGGGAAGATGACCGCCCAGATCGTGTTGTACAGGTTCAGGCTGCTCATCTCGCGCAGCAGGGGGATCAGGATGACCTGCTTGGGCAGCGCCATGGCGCAGACGATGAGGGTAAACAGCAGCTTGCGGCCCACGAAGCGCTTCTTGGCCAGTGCATAGCCTGCCATGGCAGCCGTTGCACAGGTGAGGATCATGGAGACGACCGCCATGAAGACGGTGTTGACCATCCAGCGGATGGCCGCCGGGACGGTGGGGCCGACCGAGAAGTAGATGGGCTCGCCGTCGGCGCTGAAACGGCTGCCGAACGGCACGGCCAGCTGCCACAGCGGAGCGCTTTTGCCCGCAAACAGTTTCTGGTAGTTGGTGAGCACCCACTCACTGGGCCACCACTCCGGGGTGGTGGAGTTGATGGCCGCGCCCGTTTTGAACGAGCCGGTGATGATCCAGTACAGCGGGAACGCGAACAGAACCGCCATGATGCTGATGAGGATGATGGCAAGGATCATGTAGGCGCTCATCCGCTTGAGTTTGCTGGGGTGACGCTTTAAGGGCTTTTGCTTTTTGCAGTTGCACTCATTTCCGGCACCTCCTTTAATTATCCTGGTTGCCCAGCTTGAACTGGACCGCCGACAGGATGGCAATGATGACCGCCAGCACCACGCCCATGGCGTTGCCGTAGCCGTAGCGGTAGAGCTTGAACGCAGTGTAGTAGATGTAGTACATGATGGTATCGGTGCTGTGATTGGGGCCGCCGGACGTCAGCAGCTGGATCAGCGCAAAGCACTGGAACGAGTTGATGGTGGTGATGACCAGGATGTACAGGTGGTGGGCATGATGGCGGGCCACTTGATCTTCCAGAATGCCTGGAAATCGTTCGCGCCGTCCACCTGGGCCGCCTCCACCAGGGACTGATCCACGTTGCCCAGGGCGGAGACGTAGAGGACGATGGGCTGGCCCACCGAGGTGGTGAGCAGGATGAGGATGATGCAGCCCAGGGCGTATTTTTCATCGCCCAGCCAGTTGATGTTCTTATCAATGAGGCCGACGGCGTTGCCCAGGTAGTTGAAGATGCCGTAGTAGTTGTTGTACATCCACTTCCACACCACGGTAACGGCCACGGAGCCGGTGACCACCGGCAGGTAGAACACGCAGCGGAAGAGGCTGGTGGCCCACTCCGGCAGGTCTACGATGGCGGAGGACACCCACAGCGAGAACGCGCAGGTGACGGGCACCGAGACGATGACGATGATGAACGTATTTTTGAGCGCGCCAATGAAGATGGGGTCACTGAACAGTTCTTTATAGTTTGCCAGGCCCACAAACATCGGCACGGTTCATGGTGGAGTCAAAGAAGCTCGTGACCACGCAGAGCACCATGGGATAGATGACGAACCCCAGGAAGAAGATCAGGCTGGGCAACAGGAACAGGTAGGAGGCAATGGTCTCCTGCCGGACCAGTGCGCTGCTGCGTTTTGGCTCTTCGATCTTTACAGTCTTTGCTGCCAAAAAAATCACCAAACCTTTCTTTCCGGCATGTGCACCGGTTTCTTACACAAAATGCCCCTCCCTCGCCGGGATGTTCGAGGGAGGGGCACAAAGTTTACCTTGATCTGCCCTCAGGCAGGCTCGTTATGCCTCGGCAGCAGCGGCTGCATTGGCGTTGTCGCAGAACGTCTTGACGGCAGTGGTCACATCCTCACCGGTGCCAACACGCTGGAGCATGTTCCACCACTCGGTACGGGCGGTTGCCCAGCCCGGGGTGATCTGGTAGTAATCGCCCAGGTAGTTCATGAACTTGCTATACTCGCTCATGATCTCGTTGTCGGCGTAGATGTCGCCCACGCTTGCACGGACCGGGAAGTAAGTGGAAGCCAGAACGCTTGCACCCACCTGATCGGGGTCGGCCGCGATGAAGTCGATAAAGGTCTTGGCTGCTTCGATCTTGGCGTCATCGCCGTTATTGAAGATGCCAAAGCCCCAGATACCGCCGCAGAGCTTCGGGTCGCCGCTTGCGGTGGGGAATGCCATGGGGAAGATCTCGTCGCCGCTGTTGGTCAGGCCGGCGTCGTTGTTGTCGCTGTTCAGCTGCTGGGCAATGTTCCAGCAGAATGCCATCTGCAGGGTGCCGTTGCGGAAGAGAGTGATCTCCTCGCCGCCGTTGATGGAAGCGTCAAAGTTGATGCCTTCGGTGTCGTGCAGAGTCTGGATGGCCTTGATGTTCTCAGCGGAATCCGCAGTGTACTTGGTGTGGGCCGCATCGGTAAAGGTGCCGCCGTACATGTTGTTGATGATGGCGCGGGTGCCCTGGTCGCCGCCCTGGCCGCTGCAGTAGATGGCTGCCACGTTCTCGTAGCCGCCCTTGTACAGGGCATCCACGGTAGCCAGGAAGTCATCGGTGCTCCAGGTGTGGGTATCGGTGTTGATGTACTTGTCCGCACCCACTTCCTTCACTTTGGTCATGTTGACAGCCATGCAGTGTGCGGTCATGCACAGGGGATACTCGTAGTAATCACCGGCGTCGTTCTTGCAGGCGGATTCCACAGACTCATAGATGTCTTTCTTGGCATCGTCGGTCCACAGGTCGTTCAGCGGAGCCATGACGCCCTTTGGCACCCCAGTTGGCCACCAGACGCTCGGGGCGCTTCCATGATGAGGTCGGGTGCGCTGCCGCCCTCGATGGCGGTGTTGACCTGGTCGTCGCCGTTGGTGTAATCCAGATACTCCACGGTGACCTTGATGTCGGGGTACTTGGCGTTGAAGCTGGCGATGATTTCCTGAACGGTCTCATCCTTGCCCCAGCCGCCGATGGGGTATGTCCACAGCTTGATGCTGGCGGCGGCGCTGCCGGAAGCCTCGGCAGAGGCAGCCGGGGCAGCGGAAGAAGCGGTGGAAGCAGCTGTGCTGGCAGAAGAACCGCCGCATGCGGCCAGAGCGCCTGCCGCGCTGAGCGCGCCAACGGCTTTCAGGAAAGAGCGGCGAGAGATACTTTTTTTCATAACAGTTTCTCCTTATTTTATCACGGTGCGGCCCCTCGTGCGGCGGGCCGTTGTTCATTGGCCTTATTATAGAAAATAATTTTCATTTTGTCCATTAGCCGCTTGTCTAATTAAAAATTATTTTCTTGTGCATCTCGCACAACTTTCTGGGATACATCCTGTTTTTTAGCATTTTGTCCAGTTTTGTCCCCAATTGTTTTTATTTTGTAACCATTTCAGTTTCATCTCGTTCACGGGGTATGAAAATTATTTTTCAGTCAATTTGAAAGACTTTTTCAGGAATAAGTATCACTTTTCACAAATTTTTGGATGCTCTGCACAGAAAACCGGGCACATTTGTGGGCAAAGCCCCACTTGTAAACCGGGCGGAATTCTTTTTATACTTTTTATGGAACAGGTGTAAGAACAGTGCAGCGGGAGCCCGGCTCCCCTGCTTTATAAGGAGTAATCAAATCATGTCGATCAACTTTTGGGATCTGCTGCACCAGCGGCAGGACGAGCTGACCAAGTCCGGCCGGGCGGTAGCGGATTATCTGCTCCAGCACGCCGACGAAGCGCAGTACCTCTCCATCTCTTCCCTCGCCAAGGAGTGCAATGTGGCCGAGGCCACGGTCTTCCGCTTCTGCCGGGCACTGGGCTTTGAGGGCTACCACGAGATGCGCATTGCTCTGGCCCAGGCCAACGCCACTGGCAGCATGGTCAACCATCAGGAGCTGCAGCCCGGGGCCACCACGGCCACCCTCTGCGACCATGCCCACGCCCTTTTTTATGACAGCCATCAACGGCACCCAGAACGCCCTTTCCACCGAGGCTGTGGACGAAGCAGGCCAACCTGATGCGGACGGCAAAGCAGGTATTCTGTTTAGGGCAGGGCGGCAGCATGTTACTGGCCAACGACATCTGCGCCCGCTTTTCCAGCCTTTCCACCAAGTTCCGGACGGCGGGCGACAGTCATTTGCAATTACTGACAGCCAGCCTGATGGGCCCGGAGGACGTGGTGCTCTTTGTTTCCTACCCGGTGCCACCCGCGACATGATGGAGACCTTTGCGCACGGCCAAGGACGCCGGAGCCAAAATCATTTTACTGACCCACTACGAGGACTCCCCGGCGCGGCATTGGCGGATGTAGTGCTGCTGTGCGGGGCGCAGGAGAGCCCGCTGGACTCCGGCAGCATCCCCATCAAGGTGGCGGTGCTCTACGTCGGCGAGGTGCTGCTGCTGCGCTACATGATGGACGACCCCGAGACCGCCAACACGGCACAGGACCGCACCAGTGAAGCCGTGGCGATGAAATTGTTGTAAATCGCACTTAGGGAGCTTTCTCTCGGACACGAGACGGGCCATTCCATCGCCCGCCCTATTGCCTGCGGCAACAGGGTCCCACCCCAGCGGACGGTCCTCAGAGAAACTCCCCGCGTGCTCCTGAACTTTCCCTCTTTGCCAAGGGCTCCCCTGCCAGGGGAGCTGTCGCCGCAGGCGACTGAGAGGTTTCCCCTTACGAAAAAAACTTCCGAATGCCGGAACGTGACCGTTCCAGTTCGGAAGTTTTTTTCTTTTTATGATACCGCGTAAAAATCAAATGTAATCCGAAATATACGGAATTTTGTGGAAGAGCACGTCGTCCAGGCGCTCGGCGGCCTCTTCCCTGCCCTCGATGCGCTCCAGCTCATAGAGACGAGCGGCGGTCTTATAACCCAGCAACAGGGTGGAGAGGGTACCGATGCCCATTTTCAGCTTATACTCCGCCGGGGCATTCACTACCTTGCAGTGACCATCGGCAAAGCGGACGGTGAACGTCCGGTTATTCCAGGGCAGCAGGGTGTCTCGATTTCCAGGTCGATGCAGAGCTCGCCGCCATCGGGGTCGCAGGGGTAATCTTCCAAAAAGCTCTCCACATCCACGATGCGGCCCATCGCATAGGGGCGGATGCTCTCCTTGATGTCGCCATCGTCCATCTCGAAGGCGATGGGTTCACTAAAGTAAGTATTGCCATGCACCTCGTCGATCATGGAGTCGTGGGCGTGGATGTACTCCCACAGCCCCTCATGCGCCTCACGGTTGATGTAGACCATTTCCTTGATGTGCATGATATCGTCCTTGATGAGGTAGACCATGTAGCCGCAGGGCTTATCTTTCATGTTGTAGTAGATGGCCACGTTGGTGTCGTCCTCATCCCAGCGCCAGTATTCCTCCCAGGCCAGGTTATTGCGGAACAGGCACCCGTGGGTGACGGAGGCAAAGTGGGAATGGAGCTCATGGAAATCGGTGTTATCCCACGCTACCCGGCGGACATAGCCCGGGGCCTGGACTTTGGTGGGGATCTGCCGGTCCTTGATGTTGAACGAAATTTTATTGGAGACGATTTCCCACCCGAGGTGATGATACAGCGGGATGGAGTAGGGGTACAGGAACGCAAAGCTCTTGCCCTCCTCGTGCATCTGGGTCAGGCCCTGGATCATCAACTTTTTCATGATGCCCTGCCCGGTGTACTCCGGGTAGGTGCAGACACTGGTGACGAAGCCGACGTGGTAGACTTCATCGTAGATGTTCATTTTCAGCGGGTAGACCGCGAACTGGGAGACGAGGGTTTCGCCGTCAAAGCAGCCCAGCACATCGGCGCGTTCCAGCACAGGAAACTTGGACTGCTTGATCTCGTCGTCCTTCCAGCCGGTGGCGGTAAGCTCTTCCTCGGTCACCTGAAAGGTGTAGCGGAGCAGGGCGTTATACTGATCCAGGTCGTCCGTTTCCAGATAGCGCGTGGTGTAATGCTCTGCGGAGTTCATGGAATGATTGCCTCTTTTCGCTCTTTCACTTTTCCGTATTTACTCAGTCCGTGTCGTATTCCATGGAGTCGGCGGGGCTGCCCCGCTGCCGTCGGCGGTGTCGGTGTTACCGGAGGCTGCGGGCTGCTCCGGGGTGGCCGGGACATTCTCCACGCTGGGGTCCGCGGCAATATACACCACGATGACGCTCCCGGCCTCCACGCTGGTACCCGCTTCGGCGCTGCAGGAAACGACGCATCCCGACGCATAGGAGCCGTCGTTGACCACCATGAAGCAGCTGGGCACCAGGCCCCTGCTCTCCAGCTCTTTCACGGCTCCCTCCTGGGTAAAGCCGATGACGTTGGGCATCTCGATCATCTCGGGGCCCTTGCTTACCACCAGGCTGATGGTGCCGCCCTCTTCCAGCAGCTCCCCTGCCGCGGGCTCCTGCCGGATGATCTTGCCCTCGGCCACGGTGTCGCTGTATTCCAGCGTAACATAGAAGAGATAATCGCCCACATAGCTGCGGTTGTTCCGCACCTGAGCGTCATAATCCAGCCCACGAAATCGGGCACCAGATTGGCGGGCTCGGTGATGCTGGGCTCCTCCGGCACGCTCTCGGGCGTGGTGACGGACGAAGCCCCCTGTTCCGGCAGGTGGGTACTCACAAAGCCCCAGACCGCGAGCAGGGTGAGCACAGCCAGCAAAATCAGGATGGCCGCCAACAGGTTGCGCAGGCTGAGCAGGTGGGTGTCATCCCCGGGGTCTTTTGCCGCCGGGGCGGTCTCGGGCTTCATAGTACGGGCCAGCTCCTGAGTGTACTCCTGGGAGGACAGGGCCTTGAACAGCTGAGGCACGGTCTGGATGCGCTCCACCGGCTTGAGCCGCAGGCCGTACTGCAAAACGTCCGAGAGGTAGGCCGGCAGGGCCGGGTTGACGGTGCGGGCTTTGGGGTTGGAGTCCGACACCAGCCGCTGGGCGGCGGGCACCGGGCTCAGGCCGCAGACCATCCGATAAAAAGACAGCGGCAAGGCTGTATTCATCGGTATAGCGGCCCTCAAACTCGGCGGTGGAGTATTGCTCCGGGGCCGAGAAGCCCTCGTACAGCTGCTCGTGGAGGCCGCTTCCGGCCGTGCGCAGGCCCACGGTGGCGTAGCCCGTCAGCCGGGCCCGGCCATTGTCCAGCACCCGGATGTTGGCCGGACAGATGCCCCGGTGCACCAGCCCCACCTCGTGCATGGCCGCCACGCCCTCAAACACGGGCTGCAGCATGGCACAGGCGGCAGCAGGCTCCACGGGGCCGGGGTGATCTTCCAGCCATTTCTGCAGGGGCCGTCCGCCGGGGTTCTCCATCACGGCGTAGACGGTATTGTTCTCTTCAAACACGTCCAGCACGGCTTCCAGGCCGTTGGCCGGGGTAATGCGCTGGATGGCGTGGTAGAGGTCCGCAAAATCCATCCGGGTGGTCTTGAACAGCACCTCGCTGCCGGGTTTGGGGCGTAAATGGCAGTCCCGGCCCCGCTCGGCGGCCAACGTCAGTGGCATATACTCCTTGACGGTGACCCGGAAGCGGCCCTTGTTCTCCACGCCCCGGTAAAGGATGCCCTCGCCGTCGATGCTCTGGATCTCGCCCACGGTGTACCGGCCTGCCAGCACGGTGCCCACCGGGAGGCTGCCCGACGGGTTGCGTCCGGTCAGGCTCCGCCCGCAGTGAGGGCAGACCGGTTCCGGTGCGTCCAGCTCCTGCATACAGTACGGGCATATCCGTTTTGCGTCCATGGTGGTTCCCCCTTGCGGCGTGTTGTAGTGCCTTTTATTGTAGCATATCGCGGATGGGAAATCAAATGAGCACCGCCCGGCCATTGCGGATTTTGGTCTTCATGGCGAAGCGGACGGCGTCGCGGCCGGTCATGGGGTCCACGATGCCGAGGGTGAGCCTCTGGCCGCCGTTTTTCCCGGAGAGGGAGAGCCGCACCCCCTCCAGCGTGACAGAGACCGTCTGCTCCTGCCCGGGCAGAAGTTCCGGCAGGCTCAGACCCAGCGGGAGGGTGCGCAGGGTATTCCCTGCCGCGTCTTCCAGATACAGGTTCGTGCTCCAGTCCCAGTAGAACGGCGCGTTTCCGTCATTTCGGATCGTCAAAGTGACCGTGGTGCCGCCCGGGCCCGGGGTGAGGGTGAGCTGAGTGACCCGGAGGCGGTAGCCCAGGTTTTTGAGCACCGCATGGTATCCGCCGCGGTACGTTTCCTCCGCCACCTTGGGGCCGAGGAAGCTCATGTGGGACTGCTGCACCAGCTCCACGGTCTGGGAGAGCTGGCTGCGGAGCATCGTCTTCATGGGGATGGAGCTGGTGAACTCGCCGCCCACGGGGGCGCTTTGTCCAGAACGCGGGCATGGGGGCCAGGGCGTTGGGCTCCTCGCCGTACCAGCCGCCGTTCTGCAGCCAGCCCAGCCACTCGGCGGTGTCTTTCTCGTGGCCGGTCATATCGTTGTAAACGCCCAGGCCGTGGTCCGCCGTGATGTTGAATGGCCGCCGCATGAGCAGCTTTGCCCTGGGGAACGCGGCCTCATAGTCTGCGACGTATTCGTCCCGGATGGCCTCGCCGGGCATGGGGACCAGCCCCTCCCCGGTCTTGATGTGCCACTCGCCCCAGTGGCCCAGGCTCCCCAGCTCCACATAAGTGACAAAGCCGTCGGTGCCAAAGTGCTCGCCCAGGGCGGCAAGCACCCGGCGGTGGGCGGCCCGGAACGTGGCATTGCTGTAATCCGGGGAATAGCCCTTGCCGTAATCGGTGCTGTACCAGCTGCCATCGCCGGTCTGGGCGTAGAGCCAGTCCGGGATGTCCATGTGGCTCTCCTGCCCCGGCACATCGCAGACAAAGCGGACCACCAGATGGATGCCCCGGGCCCGCAGGTCACGGAAGCCGTATTGGGCGTCCAGAGCATCCCAGGCGTAAACGCCCTCCTGGGGCTCCACCTCCCGCCAGCGCAGCTCCACATACCGCAGGAGGGAATCCTGGGCATAGGCGCTGTCGGTCATGGGGGCATAGCCGATCTGCGCGTTGGGGAACGCGCTTTCGTCCGGCGTGTAAATCCTGGTCTGCTGTGTCGCGGCGTTTTTCAGCATGGAGCCTCCCATTCCCAGCAGGAAGAGCCCTGCGGCCAGCAGGCTGGCCAATTCAGCCATGATACTCCCCGTTATACTGGATGAGTGTGACATCCTGCACTCCTTCCCCACCGCCCGGACGCGGTCTGCAAACTCCACGTTGGGGTCATTGCAGAAGACCTCTACGGCCATCTCGGTGTTCTCGCCCCGCATGGTCTTGGATTTGACGACGAACTTGATGCGGCCCAGCGCCCGGACGATGTTGTCCCCGGCCTCCGTGCCCGCATAGTGGATCACGGCGATGTACACCCGGCCTTTGGCCTGCCAGTGGGAGAAGAGGTAGATCATGCCGATCATGACACCCGCCGTGACCAGCCCCAGCGCGTACATGCCCGCGCCCGCCGTGATGCCCGTGGTGATCGACCAGAACAGATACAACAGATCCAGCGGGTCCTTGACTGCGGTGCGGAAGCGGACGATAGACAATGCGCCCACCATACCAAGGGAGATGACCACGTTGGTGCTGATGGCCAGCGTGACCATGCAGGTAAGCACGCACATGCCCACCAGCGTGACTGCAAAGCTGCGGGAGTAGACCACGCCCGTGTAGAACTTGTGGTAGACCAGATAGATGAGGATGCCCAGCGCCAGCGCCGCCAGCAGCGCCACGGCCAGCTTGGGCGCGTCGTACTGGGTAAAGGCGTTCAGGACGGATTTCTTGATAAAGTCTTTTGTGCTCATAAAGCGATTCGATTCCTTTCCCTCAGGGTTCGTTCCAGTAGGTAAAGCCATGCTGGTAGGCAGTTTTATCGCAGCACAGCACATATTTGGAGACGGCGGTCAGCTCCTGCGCCCGGGGCGGGAGGAGATCCCGCACGAGCTGGGGCAGAAACTCGGTGAACTTGACTTCCAGCACCAGCTTGCCCGGCTCCAGCACCGGCAGGGTGGGCAGCGGGGTCAAAGATGTCCCAGCTGCCCACGGCGGCCCGGACGCCCATGTCGAACGTGACCCGCACGGTGCCGGCATCTAAAATCCAGGGTTCCCGGTCGTAATCCACGATGACCCGGGGCCGGAGGACATTGCTGACACACTCGGTATAGAACTCCTGACACAGGCGGTGGGGGCTGTGGAGCAAAAAGTCATAGTCCCCGGCCAGGATCCGCTCAAACTCCGCCCGGGTCAGGGGGGCGGCTTCTTTGTAGATCCAGCTGCCGAACTTTTTCTTCCGCTCCAGCTTGATGCTCCTGTCGCTGCAATTGTAGATGCGGACGCGGTACTTCTTGCGCAGGAGGACGCCCGCGTCTTTCTCCGCGTAGGCGGTGTTCCAGTAATCGTCAAAGTAGAGGCTGCGGATGAAGTACCCGCCCTGCTTCGCGTGAGGGTCCAGGTGGAGCACCGGGGCCATCCGCACGGCCAGCTCGGCCTTGTCGGCGTAGGAGATGAGATACTTCAGCTCGTGGCGGTAAGCCTCGGCATGGCTGCGGGGCGGCGGGGCCAGCAGCTCTTTGCCCCACTCCATGCCCCGCTGCCAGAGTGCGGCATCATTCTTCATAGGTATCCTCCACCACGGTACCGTCCGGCTGGATGTAGAAGCACTTGACGCCATACACCTTGCCGCTGTCGATGACATAATAATCAAAGGCGTCCTGGGTGTAGCCGGAGGCGTTAGTGGCCCGCACCCGGATGAAATACTGGCCCGCGGCGGGGCGGCCGTCTGGGTCATGGGCAGGACGACGTGTTCTTCCCGGTAGACCATCTGCCGGAACTGATAATCCCGGGCCAGCTCCACGGTGTAGGAGATGTCCTCGGCATTGAAATCATAAGAGGTGTCCCAGCTGAGTTGGAGCACTCCATTCTGAAGAGAAGGCGTGCCGATATAGAACGGCATGGGGTTGTGGTAGCTCTCCCAGTAATAATCGTAGTCTTCGTCGATCTCGGGCCAGATGCTTTCCAGCACCTCCTCATATTGCTCATGGGTGATGGGAACATAGAGTCGATCCGGCATCCGCCAGACATATTCCTCGGTAACGCTGCGGTAGTGCGCCAGCATGGACTCAATGCGGTCCTGGTTCATGTAGGCATAGAGCTCGTCCATGGCGGTGTCCAGCAGCTGGCGGAAGCTCTCGGTCTGGAGGCAGCGGCGGAACAGCACATTGCCCCAGTAATTGCTCACGCCCCGCTCCCAGCTCTCGGAATCCGAGAACTGGATGATCTCCCGCTCCTTGCGGCGGAGCATACCGTCGTTGTCCCAGTCCAGCAGATACCAGCAGTCGGAGTTCTGGGGACTGTAGAGGTAAACATTCCGGCTCTGGGTATCGGTGTTGCCCGTCAACAGTTGGAACGCCAGCCAGTAGGCAATATTCTCGGGGTCAAAATACCGGGCAAACACTTCCTCCTCCATGGAGGAAGATTCATCGTTGAGGACGTCCAGCATCTCAATGAGCTTGGAGTGTCGCTGTTGCCCTTGATCTCCATGAGCTGCTCAAAGGCCGTCTGGTCATAGGCAGGGTCCGTCGTGAGGCGGATAATATCTTCATTCCGGTGGAACTCAAAGGAGTTGATCTTGTACAGCTGGCCCGTGGAGTCCAGCCCGTGGGCTTTCAGGGCCGTTTTATTCAGCTGCTCCACCTGGGTGTACAGGCCGTAGTCCACAAAGGCACCGGTATCGCTGTCGGTGAGGTCCTTGACATAGAGGTGGACGAACTGGGTCCGCAGTCCCATCATCTGGTCGATGCCCTTGATGAGGTCGTAGGCCATTTTGTTGCGGAAACGCAGGCCCTCGCCCATGTGCTTGTTGAGGGCGATGGTGCGCTGGCCCCGCCAGCTTCCCTTGTTCTTTTTGAGCTCGATCTTATAGTTTTTCTGGGCGTTCCGGCTGGAGGTCTGGCCGCGGATCTGCACCGTGGCGTTGGGGGCCTCTACCCCATAGCCCAGCTCCCCGGGCAGGGGGCCGTTCTCGTCGCCCACCTGCAAAAGGGCGTTGACCTGATAGCGGGGCACGCCCATGGCCGCGTAATCGTAGGCGGAGTAGTGGTTGATCTGGGCCCAGCTGTGGTTGGTGTTCTCGCTGTCGTTGCCCCGGCTCACGGTGAGGTACATGGTCACCACGCCGCTGTCGTCGTAAACGGTGTAGAGCTCCGGGTTGTCCCGCAGGTGGACGCCGTTGAGCTCGGTCCGCGGTGCCTTTTCCTCAGCGCCGGTGCTGGCACTGGCAGAAGCCGCCCCGGAGCGGGCGGCGCTCTCTGCACTGCCGGCATCGGGCAGCACGGCGCAGCCCGCACAGAGCCCGGCCAGCGCCACACCCAGCCCCAGCACTTTGCGCCGGGGGATCAAAGCATTTTTATTCATCTTCCCTCTCCTCTCCGGCGGCGTGTTTTGCACGCGCTGCCGATCTGGTTTCAGAAACAGGCCCAGCCGGGTGAACCGCCCGGCCCTGGTCTCGGCCACGATGGGCTGCTGGCCCAGGACCCGATAGGGCAGGTTGGACGTAAAGGCGTCCAGCCGGAGCAGCGTGACCAGATAGAACAGCGCAGCCCCGATGAGGAAGCCGAAGCCGTAGAACGCGGTGTTGAACGCCATGGACAGGGCCGTGAATCCGCTGGCGGACACCGCAAACACGGCGGCGGCCGTGACCGCGCCGCGGTAGTCCGTGAAGTAGAGCAAAATCATCAGGACGGTGTTGCCCACGGCGTAGAGGCCGTACCCCACGCAGAGGGTGCGGAAATAGCCGTGCATCAGGTCGTTGAAGCCCAGGGGCAGCAGGTCCAGCAGCGTCCCCTCCAGCGAGAGGACCGCCGCCGTGACAAAGAGCTGCTTGAGGGCCGTGAACCGGAGCTCCCGGTTGAGGACGGCCAGCATCTCCTCCTCGGCGGTGACGATGTCGCCCACGACGCCGCCATCGTTGAAGAGGCTGTAGTAATCCCGGTACTTGGGGTAGAAGTTGACCTCCACGACACCACAAAGTTGATGCTGGTGATGAGGATGGTCAAAAAGGCGATGAGGGCCGGGACATCGTAATAGGGTGCCCCGTAGAACAGGCCCTTGACCTGCACGCCCACCGGCCCCACCCAGCAGATGACGAGGTGGGCAAACAGACCAATGTTGGTGCACAGGCCGGTGAACGCCAGAGGCAGGAATTCATCCACCCATTTCAGAAACGTCCAAGGGCTTTCATCGCTCTGCGGGAAATACCGGTAGAGCAGCACCACGTCCCAGACCATCATCAGGCCGTAGCCCATGGCCACGGCAAAGAGCATCCCCTCCGGCACCGGGAAGCCCAGCAGGACCACCAGTACCAGCCCCAGCCCGAACGCCAGCCCGATGGCCGCTAAAAATGAGCAGAGGATGCCCCGGTAATCCTTGATGGCCGTGAGGTAGCTCATGCCGTTCCAGTTCACGATCATCTCCGCGAAGAGCCACAGGCAGAGCAGCCCCTGCAGCAGGGTGGCCCCGGAGACAAGGAGGAACAGCCCGTACAGGCTGCACCCCAGCACCAGCATCAGGCTGGAAGAGCCCCAGAACGAGGGCAGGATAGCCTGCTCCCGCTCCTCGTAGAGCATATCGGCCAGGTAGCGCGTCACCGGCATGGAGAAAAAGCTGGTGACGGTAAGGGAGAACAGCAGCGTATAGGTGATCATGCAGACGAGTAAGTCCTGCTGGGCCCGCTCGGCCCCCCACCCAGCCGCAGAGCAGCAGGATGCCCATCTGGAGCGCCACGCCCAGCAGCATGGGCCCGGTGCAGATGATGCCCGCGTACCCGTAGGCCCGCAGGGAGGCAAACAGGCCTTTGCGGCGGAACAGCTTTTTCAGTTCAAATCCAATTCCTGCCATGTGTTACTCCAAGTGATATTCTTTTGCGGTTTCGTCGTACATTTTCTGGTAGTTGGCCAGCATCTGCTCGTGGTGGAAGTAGGCGTCCACTCGTCTCTGTCCAATGCGGCCCATCTCCTCCCGGCGGGCACGGCTGGCGCACATCTTTTCCATGGCGTCGGCCAGGCCCTGGCGGTACATGGGCGGCACGCAGTAGCCCGCAATGCCAAAGGTGTCCCCGGGAGCACCCCTCCAGCAGCTCCCGGCAGCAGCCTACCTCGGTGGTCACGCAGGGGCGGCGGGCCGCCATGGATTCCAGCACCGAGAGTGGCTGCCCCTCCGAGATGCTGGTGAGGATGGTGAAATCCAGTTTCTGCATATACTGCACCACGTCCACACGGCCGGTGAAGAGCAGATTTTTGATCTGCAATTGCTCCACCAGCGCATAGCACTCGTTGGCGTAACCCTCATCGTCCACGCCGCCCATGATGTGGAGACGGACGTTGGGTACCCGGGAGGCCAGCTCAAAGAAGGCGTAGATCATGGTCTTGACGTCCTTGATGGGGGCCAGACGCACCACAGCGCCGATGTCCACCCAGCCGTCCTCTTCTTTCAGCGGGATATCGCAGAACCGCTGGTACTGGACGCCGTTGGGGATGACGATGCACTTGGCCCCGTCGCAGCCCATCTCGATCTGGGTGCGGCGGGCGTTGTAGAACAGGCTGCTGACCCGGAACGCCCGCCGGTAAATTTCTTCCGATAACATATAGAAGAACCGGATCCAGCGGCTCTTGAACGAGGGCACCACCCACTCGGCCCGGATGATCTCCTCCTCCCGCTCCCGGGTGTAGATGCCGTGCTCGGTGAGGAGGACGGGGGCGTGATTTAAACTGCCGCCCAGGCAGGCCAGCAGGCCGCCGTAGCCCGTGGAGATGGCGTGGTAGACATCCGCTTTGGGCACCCGGCCCGTGAGCAGGTAGAGCACCGGCAGCAGCATGGAGCGCATGGTGTGGAACGCGTCGGCGTAGGCTACATAGGGGTACTCCTTGAGGCAGATATCGGTGAACAGCTCCATGAAATCCCTACTCTGCAAAAAGGAGAGCGGGTGGACGCCTTTTTCCTGAAACAGGCGGAACAGCACATCCCAGTCCGGGTGGCCCAGCCGCACCAGCTCCCGCAGGGCGGCGCGCTCGGCCTCATGAAAGAGGACCGGCTGCTGCTCGCCGTGGAGGCGGAGGGCGTCGTCCAGAAAGACTTCCTCCACCTCTTTCACGTTGGGAGGCAGCTCATACACGAACTTGCCCCGGTCTTCCGCCTTGGCCCCGATGACCCAGAGGGAGAACTCCTGCCGGGGCATGGCCTGGATATAGGCGTGCATCCAGGTGGACACGCCGCCGTGGACATAGGGGTAGGAGCCCTCCAGCACCAGACAAATGCGCATGGTCTCACGCCCCTTTCTTTTCAATGTGGATGGTGTCGGCGTTGGCTTTGAGCAGGTAGAGGTTCCCCGTCAGGTTGGTGAGCTCGCCGCCCGTCACCCGGCCGGGGGTGCGCTTCATTGGCCCGGAAGAACAGCCACCCCTCGTCCACAAAATTGCCGAGGGTAAGCGTCCACTCCGTGGGGGTGCTCTCGGTGGTGACGGTGAGCTGGCTGTACCGCTGGACCGCACCGGCACACTCGGTGCCGGTCTGCTTGCGCAGGTCGGGGGCAGCGGCGGAGAGCCATTTGAGGTAATCCTCAAAGCCGCCCTTGTACCGCTCCCAGCCCTCTTCCGCGCCGCGGTCCACGTCCAGCAGGTCGTCCGGGTGCATGAAGTGGGTGCTGACGTAGTGCATGTTCAGCTCGCTCATGGCAGCCAGCCGCATGTAGGTATCCCCCACCATGCCGCCAGAGACGATGCGGGGCTGTTCCACCATGCCGTCGCTGGCCACACCAAACTCCTGCACATAGGGCAGGTCCGTGCCATCCTCAAAATAGGTGCTGGCAATGGTGCGGATCTGCGGCACTTTGCTGCCCAGCACCTGCCGCCCGGCAGCCGAGAGAATGTTGGAGGGCGGCACATAAACGCTGCCATTCGTATGGGGCAGCACGGTCTTCTGGAACGCGATCAGCTCGTCCATAGCGGCCACAATGGCGTCCTCGCCGGGCCACTGGCGGTAGCTGTAGAGGTCTTTATAATCGGTATCGGGCAGCACCAGCGGCTGGTGGTTGTAGCCGTGGTAGCCCACTTCCCCGCCCTGCCGCAGCAGCAGGCTGCCAAAATAGCGGAACTGCTGGGTGTCCGGCTGGCGGGTGGGGGCATCCACCGTGTCATCCTCGTAGTTTTCGATCATGACGCCGGTAAAGCGGATGGAGTATTTCTGGGCCAGCTTCATCAGGTCCGGCCACCAGACTTTGGAGTAAAAATCCGCAATGCTCATGCTGTAATCCCGGCGGATATAGGTGCCATCGCCGCCCGGCACCGGGGAGGGAAAATCGTCCAGGTAGAACACCGCCCCGTTGATGACGGGGTAGGCCGTGGCGTCGCACAGCAGACTGTAGGAGGCCGCGTACACGCCCCGCAGCACCTTATTATAAATGCCGATGTTATCCACCACCACCCGGCCGGAGCCGCTGGAATGCTCCCACACCAGCGGGACGCCCTCCCCCGGTGCGGGCATACACGGTGGCATCCTCCCGGAGGCTGACACTGAGGGCAGACTCGAACGGGTCACTGAGCTCATACCGCTGCCCGCCGCCCAGCATAAAGTCTTCCGATGGGACGATGCTTTCCACCATCTTATACTTCCATGCAGAGGACTGGACACCCAGCTTTTGTGAAATTGCATCGAAATATGTCGTTGTGTCCGGTGCCATGGCGAAGAGCACGCTTCCACCGTTCTGCACCCAGTTCATCAGGTCGATGAGGCGCTTGCCCAGGGCGTCCAGGTTGCTCATGAGGACCACCACGGTCTGATACTGGCTGAACTCCGGCAGGCTGGTCAGGGCCGTGGTGTGCACATCTACCGCCTGGGTACCCACTTTCATGTCCAGCAGGATCTGGTCGAACTGCTCCTTGACCTGGTCGGTACCCTCCTGCCCGGAGTCGTAGAGCAGCAGGCAGGTGACGGGTTGGCCGAACATGGCGATGGAGGCGGGCTTGACCTCCGTGCGGGGGAGATAATCAATTTTAAATTGGGTGGAGGCGTACCGGATGCCGCTGCGCTCCGCAAACAGGATGGCCGCCATGGCCAGGAACACGGCCCAGATGAGGAGCAGTTTCCGCCAGCGGAACGCATCCAGCCAGGAATGCAATTTGTGTTTCATCACGCGTTCTTCCCCTGCCAGAACCGCACCGTCTCGCGGCCCTTTGCGCTGAGGTAGACCTCCTTTTCCTCGATGTCATGCAGTGTTTTCTGGATGGCCGCACCATCCCGCAGGGCAGCCGCCATCCGCAGGTGGAGCAGCCAGGGTGTTTCCCGCTGGGGCCAGCGGGCCGTCAGCGCGTCCAGCGTGGCCTCGGCCCGGTCGTACTCGGCAAGGGGCCAGCTGGGCTGCTGCCAGCTTGCATTCCAGCGTGTAGCTGCGGCGTCCCAGGGCATCCAGCCGCTTTTTGAGCAGCTGCTCCAGCTGGTGGCGCTGAATCTCCGCCGCCTTGCCCTGCACAAAGCCGCCGTCCAGATAGCTTTCCAGATAATCGCAGTATTCTTCCAGCACCTTGGCGTCGCCGGGGGCGGCGGCATAGCGCTGCTCCTGCTGCTGGAGCTTCAGGTCGGCCTCTTTGGAAATTTGCGCCAGTGCAGTGGAGGCATAGTGTACCACCTCGCTGTCGTTATCCATGCGGGCCTGCTGCAGCAGGTCGTAGTAACCTGCGGGGTCGTCCGTGAGCACCGAGAGGATGAGCTTCCGCTTCTGGGCGGGGCTGTTCACCAGCAGGGCCTCTTCCAGCGGGACGACGGTATCTTTCTCCTCGTTTTCCGCCACGAGGATATTTTTGTAGATTTCTTCGTTGATGCGCAGTTTCTCCAATGTCCGGTCGAGCAGCCGCCCGTCCGTGAGCCGGTGGGAAGTGTGGAGCAGCACCACGCACAAAGGCCCCCACACCGGCACCAGCAGCGCCACCGGGAGGAAATACCCCTCCACTTCCAGCGCCCGGGAGCGGGCCAGCAGCCAGAGGGCCCCGCACAGAGCCAGATGCAGCACCAAAAACAGCAGACCAAACCAGAATCCGCTCCCCATCTCACTACACCTCCTGTTTGGCGGCGCTCACCAGCCGCAGCTGCTCGTCCAGCGGCACGGAGATGACATGCAGACCTTTCTCTCCCATGCGCTTGGTCAGCAGGGGCAGGTTTGCTTCCTCCGCCTGATTCATCAGCAGGTAGATCGCGTTGTCCGAGCCCACGCCGGCCACATCGGTGCTGCGGATGGAGCGCTCCACCCGGGCGTTGAGGTCGGCCTGGTTCTTGAACTCGCCCGTCACCCGCAGCAGCAGGTGGTGGGCCATTTTATCTTCCTGCAAGGTGCAGGCGGATTCCAGCTTCTGCGCAAACACGGAAGGCCGCAGCAGGCAGGTACCGGGCAGATACCAGCTCTCCCGCACGGCGTTCTCGTACTCAAAGGCACGCACCAGCGCTGTTTCCACCAGCCCGCAGAGGATGCGGAAAAGGTTCTGGTAATAGAGAGTCATCTGCTCCTCGGTGGCCGTCCGCAGACCAATGAGCACCACGAGGGTGCCGTTCTGCCGCACGCCTGCCGCGTACATGGGCAGGCCGGGCCTGAGCTCCCGGTTCACCCACAGACCCTCCTGCTCAATGCCCCGGAGAACATCCAGCCGCTGGGCCACCTCGATGGAATGGGCCGGGGCAGGCTCCAGCCCGGCGCTGGCGGCGGTCAGGCGGGCAAAGGTGTGGTTTTGTTCCAGCCGGTAGATGGTCAGGCTGTGGTTTTCCAGCACGTCCTCCATCACCTGAACGGTCTTGCGGTAAATTTCCTGCGGCTGCAGCATATCCAGCTGCTGGGTCACGGTATAAATTTTGCCAAAACTGTCCCGGCGGCCTAAGATCTGGCGGCGGAACATCTGTTTGTCTTCCAAAGTATCCTGATACAGCCGCTGGGTGAACCGGAGCCGGTCGCGCAGGAGGTTGTTTTCCTCCCGCACAAAGCGGGCGGCCTCGGTGTTGCGCAGCTGCACATAGCCGCACACGGCGCCCACCACAAAGTACGCAATAAACGGCAGCCAGTTGGACGGCTCGTAGAACAGCAGCATCAGGGTTGTCCCCTGCCGCAGATACCCTGCCGCCAGCGAGACGGAGGCCAGCACGGCAGCCAGCACACCCGCGTTGAGGCCGTACACCGTGCCGATGAGCATGACGAACATCAGCCGGAAATCGATCATCTGGAACTGGGCGTCGGTGCCGGTGGCCCGTACCAACACTTCCGAGAGGAGCCATGCGGCTAATATCTCCACGATGCGGAGCAGCCGGGTGCTCTGGCGGAGTTTGTCCATGGCACGGTGGACGACGCTCTTTTTTTCGGTCTGGCGGGCCTGCCAAAGCTTGTAGATGGCGGGCAGGTCGTCCAGCAGACTGTACCGCTGGAACCAGCCGTACCGGCGGCGGACCGTGTGGTCGTCGGTGGGGTACGTCTGGAGGGTGTCGGCGCCGTAGCACACTTCCAGCCCGGGCTGCAGCTTTTGCAGCACCTCCCCCCCCTGCCGCTGGGTGGCGTCGAACACCTGCGGCAGCAGGAACCGCTCCGGCTCCGGCGTCCAGGTATCAAACACCCGGGCGGTCAGGTCGGCCAGTTCCTCCATGCAGAGGGCAAGCAGGGGCTGGGCCGCCTGCTCATCCATCTGCACCGTGCCGGTGGGCATCTGCTCAAACAGGCGGGCAAACTGCTCCGTGCCGCTCTCTGAGACGGCGTAGAGATAAGGCAGCCGGAACACCTTGACCTGAATTTTGCTGGTCTTGGCATAATGGAAGCAGAGCTCCTCCGCCGCGTTTGCCAGCAGCGATTTGCCGGAGGGGGCGTCAGAGCGGCCATCGGGCCCGAAAAGTACAGCAGCTGCACTTCCCGCTCACGGCAGGCCTGCAGCACCCAGCGCAGCCGGTCCAGCTCGCCCTCCTGCTCGCCGTGGGGCAGCAGGTACTCTGAAAAAATAGACGATGCGGTCAAACTGGTAGGTCTCGTTGATCTGGGCCAGCAGCTGCTTGCCGTCCAGGGTGACGGTCTTCACCCGGGTGTCCAGCAGTGCTTTGCTCTTGGTGTGGGTGGTCAGCACATGGTCGTCAGGGAACGCCGTCTCGATCCACTCCTGGGTCAGAAACGCCGTATAGCCTGTCAATAATATCTCCATCTTCTCTTCTCCTCGTCCGCTGTGTGGAGAGCGGGCTGTTCAAAGACAAAAGTTTGTTTCTTGCAAAAAGCTTATTAAAAGAATTTTACCACTGCGGCAGTGGGATTTCAACTGCCAAACCCGGGCAGCCGGGCAGATTTTCCCCGTTGGCCGCCAAATGAAAAAATCCCCTGAGCAAATGCTCAGAGGGATTTTTTCATTTGGTGGAGGCGATGGGAGTCGAACCCATGTCCGAAAAGAGTTCAGCGCAGGTGTCTCCGGGTGCAGGCGATCTACAACATTCCCGCCGCGTCACGCCGATCGTCAGGCTAACGCTTTGGTAGCTTCATGAGTTCCTGCCGGTCCGCAAAGCTTAAGTCCGTTCAGGTGCTGTGTCTAAAGGACGCCCCGGCCCCACACGACACAAGAGTGGGCGGAACGCGCAGCACTCAGGCTGCGAGCAACTGATAATTATTGTTGTCAGTTAATTTTTTGGAGGAGTTATAGAGCAGTTCCCCCGCTGCTACCCGCTGCCCAGGCCTCCCTCCCCCCGTCGAAACCTTTACGCCCCCATAAAAGCACACCTTGCGGCGTGCTGGTAAGCGAATGTTCCTGGCAGGAAAAGCTGCCTGAAAAAGTTTAGTAATACTGGCCGTTGGATTTGACCGCCCGGTCAATGGAACGCTTGGCGTCCCGCTGGGCGGCGTCGTCGCGCTTATCGTAGAGCTTTTTGCCCTTGCACAGGCCCACTTCCATCTTCACGCGGCCATGCTTGAAGTAAAGCGAGAGCGGTACCAGGGTGTACCCCTGCAGCTTGCACTGCTGGTGCAGCCGCCGGATCTCGTTCTTGTGCGCCAGCAGACGCCGCACCCGCAGCGGGTCCTGATTGAAGATGTTGCCGTGGTCGTAGGGAGTGATGTGCATTCCCTTGACCAGCAGCTCGCCGTCTTCGATATCGACCCAGCTGTCTTTCAGGTTGACGCCTCCGGCCCGTAAGCTCTTGACCTCGGTACCCTTGAGCTCCACGCCGGTCTCCAGCGCTTCCATCACAAAATACTCGTGGCGCGCCTCACGGTTGGTGGCAATGGTCTTGGTTGCCGGACGTTCTTTCGTCGGTGCCATGGGTGCGCCTCCTTTCTTCTGGTCTGGCTTCGTTTTTGTAGTATATCATATTCCCACGGTTTTGCAAGGGTGGATTTTGAAGAAAGTGTAACACTTTCCCAAATTTTCCGTGCCTTACAGCTCCCCGCGGCCAGAGAGGGCCCGGTACAGGGTGGTCTCATCGGTGTACTCCAGGCTGGCACCCACCGGCAGGTCGTAGGCCAGGCGAGTGGTCTTGATGCCCATGGGCTTGATGAGCTTGGCCAGGTACATGGCGGTGGCCTCGCCCTCCACGGTGGGGTTCATGGCCATGATGACCTCTTTCACCGTGCCGTCGCCCAGGCGGGCCAGCAGCTCCTTGACGCTGAGCTGCTCCACGCCGATGCCGTCCATGGGGCTGATGAGGCCGTGCAGGACATGATACAGGCCGTGGTATTCCCGGGTGCGCTCAAAGGCCTGCACGTCCCGGGGGTCTCCACCACGCAGATGACCGAGCGGTCCCGCTTGGCGCTGGCGCAGATGGGGCAGAGCTCTGCCTCGGTGTAGTTCTGGCAGACGCGGCAGCGATGGAGCTTGGTGTGGGCGTTCTGGATGGCACCCGCCAGGGCGGCGGCGTCCGCATCCGACATGCTCAGCACCTGATAGGCCATCCGGGTAGCACCCTTGCGGCCAATCCCCGGGAACTTGCTGAACTCTTCGATCAGCTTTTCCAGCGGGGCTGCATTGTAACCCATTGCGTTCCCTCCCGGATCAGAGGCCGGGGATGTTCATGCCGCCGGTCAGCTTGCCCATCTCGGCTTCCGCGGTCTCGTCCACCTGCTTGACCGTGGCGTTGATGGCAGCCGCCACCAGGTCTTCCAGCATCTCAATGTCGTCCGGATCCACGGCCTCGGGCTTGATCTTGATGGACAGAACCTCGTGCTTGCCATTCATCTTGACGGTGACCATCTCACCGGAGGCGCTGCCGGTGTACTCGGTAGCTTCCAGCTCGGCCTGCTTGGCCTTGACTTCTTCCTGCATTTTCTGGGCCTGACGCATCAGTGCGTTCACATCGGGGCGGCCGAAGCCCTGGGGCATTCTTGCTTTCATGATAATTTCTCCTTTAAAATGTTATTTTATGCTTTTTTTTCTTGCGATCGGTGTCCTCAATGGAGACATCGAGCCCCAACTGCTCCAGCTTGTGCAGGGACTCCTCCGCATTGGAGGCGGTCTTCCCTGCCGCTTTGGGCTCATAGGGGCCGATGGGCACTGCCACACCGGACACCTGGGCGATCAGCTTTTTGATGAGCTTCTGGCTGTCCTTGTTGGCCCGGATGAAATCGCGGAACGTCTTACCGCCGTCGATCAGCACCCGGGTACCATCAAAGTAAGCCTTGGATTTTTTCAGGTAGGTATAGAGCATGGGCTCTTTTTCCTGTAACAGATGGATGACCTCGCTCCATTTGTCAAAGGGATTGATGCCGGCAGCCGCCACCTTGCGGGGCCGGTCAAGGGCGGGATCTGCCGCGCAGTCCGCTTTCGGCTGCTGCGGCATGGGAGCCGGGGCAGGCGTTGCGGGCGGTTCCGGAACGGGTTCGGCCAGCGGCATGGGCGGGGCGGGCTCTTCCCACGGGAGGGGGGCGGCGCTCTCCTGCACCGGCGGCTCTTCGGGGATGGGGGGAGCTTCCTCCTGTACGGCAGGGGCCGGGGCAGGCTCCTGCGGGGCGGCGGGGGCAGGAACCACCGGGGCCGGGGCGACCGGAGTCTGCTGCACCGGGGCCGCAGGGGCGCTCACAAAGGGCTGCGGCTGGGCCTGTGCGGCCGCAAAGGGCCGGGGGGCTTCCGGAGCAGGGGCGGCAGAGGCACGGGCCGGAACGGCCTGTATCGGCTGCGCCACGGGCTGCAGCGGCTCTGCCAGATTGACCAGTGCCAGTTCCAGCTCAATGCGCTGGTCGCTGCCGCCGGGCCATGTGCTCCAGCGCGTTGCCCAGCAGCCGGATGGCCCGGATGGGTTCCCGCTGGCCCAGCGCCGGGCCTTTTTGCAGATAGAGGGCTTCTTCCTCAGGCGAGACACCGGTCAGCAGCGCCTGCCCGCCGGGCAGGGCCGCCAGCATCAGGGCCCGGTAGTGGGCAATGAGCTCATCCGTCAGCCGCTTGATGTCCACCGAGTCCTGCTGCCGCAGCTGGGCCAGACAGGCCAGCGCCGTGGCGCCATCCTGGGCGGCAATGGCGTCCGAGATGCGGAACAGGTCGCGCCTGTCGGTCACGCCCACCATCTTGCGGACAACGCTGGCGTCGATCTGGGAGGTCACACCCGCGCAGGTGTCCAGGATGGACAGCGCATCGCGCATGGCACCATCCGCCAGGCGGGAGATGGGCTCCGCACCCTCGGTGGTCAGCTGCAGGTGCTCCTCCCCGGCGATGTACTCCACCCGCCGGGCAATATCCTCCGGGACGATGCGGGCAAAATCATACCGCTGGCAGCGGGAGAGGATGGTCTCCGGCACTTTCTGGATCTCGGTCGTGGCCAGGATGAAGATGACGTGGGCGGGCGGCTCCTCCAGCGTTTTGAGCAGGGCGTTGAACGCCGCCGTCGAGAGCATGTGCACCTCGTCGATGATATATACTTTATACCGGCACTCGCTGGGGGTGTAGGCCGTCTCATCCCGCAGGCCGCGGATATCGTCCACGCCGTTGTTGGAGGCCGCGTCCATCTCCACCACGTCCAGGATGCTGCCGTCGTCGATGCCGGCAGATGGAGCACTGGCAGCAGGGGTCGCCGTCGTGGGGGTTGAGGCAGTTGACCGCCTTGGCAAAGATCTTGGCGCAGGTGGTCTTGCCCGTGCCGCGCACGCCTGTAAACAGGTAGGCGTGGCCAACGCGCCCGGCGGCCACCTGGTTGCGCAGCGCGGTCACCGTGCCGTGCTGGGCCACCACATCCTCAAACCGCTGGGGTCTCCACTTGCGGTACAACGCGCGATACATCCGGCTCTCCTCCTTTGACAATAAAAAATCGGACAGCGCTGACGGGGTTTGACCCCCGCCTTGCGTAACTCGGCATACGGATGCAGGCTGACTGAAACGCACGGGGCGCGCCGCTTAAGGCTGCTTGGTTCCCCACCTGACCTGGTTCACAGCGGCCCCATCGTACAGGGCCCGCATCCGTATGCCGAACCACGCAGCAGGCGCTGTCCGACATGACACATCTTTGATGTGCTTGGTTATTGTATCATACTTTGGGGCAGATTGCAAGAGGGCAGCAAAAAGAGCCCCGCCGGAAAAAAACTCCGGCGGGGCTCTGATATCCGTCTAGCAGGTAATCAATCAGGACTGGCAGGCAGTGATCAGGCTCATCTTGTAGACCTCCTCGGCGTTGCAACCGCGGGACAGGTCGTTGATGGGGGCGTTCAGGCCCTGCAGGATGGGGCCGTAAGCCTCAAAGCCGCCCAGACGCTGTGCGATCTTATAGCCGATGTTGCCGGCCTCGATGTCGGGGAAGATGAAGGTGTTGGCCTGGCCAGCGACCTTGCTGCCCTTGCACTTGACCTGAGCGACCTCGGGAGCAACGGCAGCGTCAAACTGCAGCTCGCCGTCCACAGCCAGCTCGGGGTCCATCTCCTGAGCCTTGATGACTGCATCGTGGCTCAGAGCAACGGTGCCGCCCTTGCCGGAGCCCTTGGTGGAGAAGCTCAGGACAGCCACTTTCGGATCGATGCCGAACAGCTTTGCGGTCTTGGCGGTCTCGATGGCCACCTCAGCCAGCTTTGCGGAAGCAGAGACCTTGACCTCGCCGGTAACCTTGTCCACGGTATCGGTGTAGTCGATGTTGACAGCGCAGTCGCCCATGGCAATGCGCTTCAGGCCCTCTTCGCCGCAGTCGCGGTCCAGGATGAAGCAGGAGCTCACCAGATGCGCGCCTTTCTTGGTCTTGACCAGCTGCAGAGCGGGGCGGATGGTATCAGCGGTGGAGTAGGTAGCGCCGCCCAGCAGGCAGTCAGCCTTGCCCTGCTTGACCAGCATGGTGCCGAAGTAGTTGGACTTCTTCAGCAGAGCAGTGCACTCCTCAGCGGACTGCTTGCCCTTGCGCAGCTCGACCATGTTGGCGACCATCTCATCAAAGCCCTCGTAGTTGGCAGGGTCGATGATCTCGGCAGCGGAAATATCATAGTTGCCAGCAGCAGCGGCAGCCTTGCACTCTGCCTCATTGCCGACCATAACCACTTTCAGCACGCCCTCAGCCAGCAGCTTGCTTGCGGCCTCCAGGATGCGGGGGTCATTGCCCTCGGTAAAAACGATCGTCTTGGGGTTCGCTTTCAGCTGGGCTACCAGCGGTGCAAACATATCAGCCATTGTGATTACCTCCGAAATAACTTTTGCAATTTTTCCTGGGCGCACAGGAGCGCCCTCCTTTTTATTCTAGCACAGAGTCAGAAAACTTCAAGACAAAACCGCAATTTTGTGGTATATTAATTCCAGAAATTCATCACAGGTTTGTGAAATGTTTGTCATTTAATTTGTTAAGAAACAGACGATACTTCCCCCGTCGAACTGTTTTACGGGCTATACCCTCTTTCTTTTTTTCCGTTCTATATTTTGCATGCACATCATGCGCATAACATGTTGACATTTCTCTCAAATATGCTATATTGATCATAGAATACTTGTATGGAGGTTTTCGATATGGCAAGAACAAGCACCAATATCAGTCTTGACCCGGAGCTCAAGCGTTCCAGTCAGGAATTGTTTGCCGACCTCGGCATTGACCTTTCCACCGCGATCACTTTTTTCTCAAGCAGTCTCTCCGTGTCCAGGGCCTTCCCTTTGCTGTCACTCGGGAGAATCCCAATGCAGAAACGGCAGCCGCGCTGAACGAGTATGTCGAGATGAAAGCACGCCCAGAAAGTATAAGCGCTACGCTTCTTTTCAGGATGCCATGAATGAGGTACTCTCGGATGCTTGATGTCGTTCTTTCCAACCGCTTCAAGAAAGACCTCAAGCTCGCTGCCAAACGCGGCCTTGATCTGGATGCGCTCAACGCCATCGTCGATCAGCTTGCCGCCGGGCAGCCTCTGCCGGACAAAAACCGTGACCATGCCCTGACCGGTGATTATATCGGCTTTCGCGAATGTCATATCCGGCCGGACTGGCTTCTCGTTTATCGTGTCGATGGGGAAGACTTGATCCTCTTTCTTTTCCGCACCGGCAGCCACACCGATCTATTCGATTGAACCGACAGCAGGCAGTTCCCGGACTGTCTGCTTTTTGTCATTTTATAAAGAGTAAGGAACGAAGCTATGGATCTTGAAACGTTACGCACCCAATGCCTCTCCTGCACCCGTTGCCCGCTGCACACCACCCGCACCAACGTGGTGTTCGGGCAGGGCGTACCCACGGCCGAAGTGCTGTTTGTGGGCGAGGGTCCCGGCCAGAGCGAGGATGAGCAGGGCCTGCCTTTTTGTGGGCCGCAGCGGCCAGCTGCTGGATAAATACCTGTTTGCCATCGACCTGGACCGGAACCAGAACTGCTACATCGCCAACATCGTCAAGTGCCGCCCGCCCCAGAACCGCGACCCGCTCCCGGCCGAGAGCGAGGCCTGTATGCCCTGGCTGCGGGAGCAGTTCCGCATCTTGCAGCCCAAGATCGTGGTCTGCCTGGGCCGCATTGCCGCCCAGCGGATGATCCGGCGGATTTCTCCGTGACCAAAGAGCACGGCACCTTTATTGAAAAAAGGCGGCATCTGGTTCATGGGCACGTTCCACCCCGCCGCCCTGCTCCGCCAGAAGCAGAATAAACCGGACGCCTTTGCGGATTTCCTGGCCCTGCGGGAGAAGATCGGGCAGGTGTGCGAGCACACTTACTGATCCATGGAGGAAACACAATCCGCCCCGCTTTTGCATAGCTTTATAGCAAAAGCGAGGTGTTCTCATGATGCAGACCACGAGCAAAACCGTTGATTTCTTCCTCGGAGCCACCACGCCCGCCGGGTTCAAAGGCTATTTTGAGCCCCTGCGGCGGGAGCCGGGGATGCAGATGTATCTCATCAAAAGCGGGCCAGGCTGCGGCAAATCCACCCTGATGAAGCAGCTGGCCCAAAAGGCCGAGCAGCAGGGCCAGTCCATTGAGCGGGTGCACTGCGCCAGTGACCCGGACAGTCTGGCCGGGGTGGTGTTTCTGGGGCCGCGGGCCGCCATCGTGGACGCCACCGCGCCCCATGTATTGGAACCGGACGCCCCGGGGGCCGACGAGATCGTTGTCAGCCTCTATCACACCATCCGGGCCGAGGCCCTGGCTCCCCACCGCGAGGAAGTCAAAGCCCTGTTCCGGCGCAACGCGCAGCTGCGGGCCCGGGCCGCGCGATATGTAGCCTCCGCCGGGAGTTTGCTGCTGGACAGCCGCCGGGCCGAGGCCTGCAGTACCAACTTTGAAAAAGTCCGCCGTTATGTCAAGCGGCTCTGCACCCGGGTGCTGCCCCGGTGCCCGGACGACTGCTCTCCCAGCGAGGAGCTGCGTCTGCTCTCGGCCATCACCCCCAAGGGGATGGTCTTTTACAAGGGCACCGTGCAGGCTCTGGCCGACCGCTGCATCGTCTTCCGGGACGATTACGGGGCCGTCTCCCGGCTGCTGCTGGAACTCATCCGGGCCGAAGCGCTGGCCCGGGGGTATCACATCATCACCTGCCCCTGTGCCATGCACCCGGAGGATAAGATCGACCACATTCTCATCCCTTCCCTGCGGCTGGCGTTCCTCACGGACAACAGCTGGCACCCGGTGCAGCTGCCCGGCGTGCAGGCCGTGCGGTGCACCCGCTTCCTGGACCGGGAGAATCTGGCCCGGTGCCGGGCCCGGCTGCGGTTCAACGAGCGGGCCGCCAACGAGCTGCTGGAACAGGCCGTTGCCCTGATGGCACGGGCCAAAAGCTGCCACGATGAGCTGGAAACCTACTACCGCGCGGCGGTGGATTTTGAGGCCGTCAATGCAGAGGTGCAGAAATGCGCTGAGATGCTGCAACTATGAGGATATGTTCTCTTTTGTCCCCAAAAGAGAACCAGAAAAAAAGGCCGCTAGTTTCGAGGCGCGGGGCACGAATCAGGGGCTGCTCGCCCCTAATAACCCCATTTATGTTTGCTACACTGAAAAATTTGGGAGATTCACGCATTCGCGTGAAGATCTCTGTCCAAATTTTCCAGCTTCGCTGATTTGCTGCTTTGCAGCAGATGTTATGTTGTTGTAAGAGGAAAACAGGATGGCTGAAGTAAAGCTCTCAGTGCGGGAGCTGGTAGAGTTTTTATTACGGACGGGCAGCATCGACAGCCGCTTTGCGGGGTTCGACCGGGCCAACGAGGGGGCCCGCATCCACCGCAAGCTTCAAAAGGCCGCCGGGGAGGGCTATCAGGCGGAAGTCTTCCTCTCCGAAACCCGGGAGGGGGACGGCATCCCGTTCACCATCGAGGGCCGGGCCGACGGCATTTTCCAGGGCGAGGACGGCGTGACCGTCATCGACGAGATCAAAACCACCGCCATCCCCACGGACGAAATTCAGGAGGACGGCAACCCCTGCCACTGGGCACAGGGGATGGTCTACGGGGCCATCTATGCCAAACAGCAGGGCCTGCCCCGGCTGGATGTCCGGCTGACCTATTACCAGATCGACACCGACGAGATCATCCGGTTTCCCCGACATTTCACGCAGGAAGAACTGGACGCGTTCTTCGAGGATCTGCTGCGGCAGGTTGCCCCCTGGGCCCGGCGCCAGCTGGACTGGGACACCCGCCGGGCTGCCAGTCTGAACGCCCTGCGCTTCCCTTTTGAAACGTACCGGCCCGGGCAGCGGGCTCTTGCTGGGGAAATCTACCGGGCCTGCAAGGCGGGCGGCAAAGGCGGGGCCCGGCTCTTCTGCCAGGCTCCCACCGGCATCGGCAAGACCATGAGCGCCCTCTTCCCGGCCCTGAAAGCCATGGGCGAGGGCCACGGCGAAAAGCTCTTTTTACCTCACGGCCCGCAACACCACCCAGGCCGCTGCCGAGGACGCCCTTGCCCGGCTGCGGGCCTCGGCCCCGGAGCTGGCCCTGCGCAGCGTGACTCTGACGGCCAAGGAGAAAGCCTGTCTGTGCAGGGACGCCGAGGGCCGCCCCGCCTGTCTGCCGGAGCTCTGCCCCTACGCCAACGGCTATTACGACCGCCTCAAAACGGCCCTCTCTGCCGCTTCTGGACGGCGGCAGCGGCTGTTTTGACCGGACCGTTCTGGCCGAAACGGGCCGGAAATTCTCGGTCTGCCCTTTTGAGCTGGGGCTGGACCTGAGCGAGTGGTGCGACGTGGTCATCGGGGATTACAACTATCTGTTTGACCCGGTGGTAAGGCTCCGCCGCTTCTTCGATGCCTCCGGTGACTGGCTCTTCCTCATCGACGAAGCCCACAATCTGCCCGACCGGGCCCGGGCCATGTACTCCGCCAGCTTTTCCAAGGCCAGCCTCACCGAGGCCAAGCGCTCTCTGGGCCCGGGCAAAGCGCCCTCAAAACGGCCCTGCGCAAGGCTGACAAGGCCTTTCTGGAAGCGCGGCGGGCTGTGGCGGAGCTGGCCCCCGGCACGGCGCCCTGCCCGCGGAAGCTGCCCCCGCCGAGGCCAAACAGACCAGCCTGCTGGACGCCCCGGAGGCGGAAACCGCATTCGCGCTGCCGGAGCCGCTTTTTGCGGAGGACGGCACGGTCTTTTTTCGGGAGCTGCCCGCCGGGCTGTTAAAAGCCCCTGCAGGCCCTGACAGCTCCCCTGCAGGACTGGCTGGCAGCACCCGGACGCCGAGGCCCACACAGCCTTGCTCGACCTTTATTTTAAGGTACAGGACATTCTGCGGGCGGCAGAACGGTACGACGAGCACTTTACCGCCCAGCTGACGGCCTATGGCAGCGCGCTGGATCTCCACATCCTCTGCCTGGACCCGGCCCCCTTTGTGGACGCCAGCCTCAGCGGCGGACGGGCCGCCGCCCTGTTCAGCGCAACGCTGACCCCGCCGGGCTACTACCGGAATGTGTTGGGCTGCCCGGACGCCCGGGCCGTGGCGCTGGAAAGCCCGTTCCCGCCCCAGCACCTGGGGCTCTACTGCCTGCCCTCCATCTCCACCCGGTATCGGGACCGGGAGGCCAGCATCCGCCCCCTCTCCGACGCGCTGGCGGCCATGGCAAAAAGGCAAAGTGGGCAACTATCTGGCGTTTTTCCCCAGTTACGCCTACCTGCGGCAGGTGTACGAGGATTTCACGGCCCGCTACCCGGACATCCCCACGCTGGCACAGGAGAGCGGACTGGACGACGCCGGGCGGGCGGCATTTCTGGCCCGGTTTGCGCCCCACCCGGAAAAGACTCTGCTAGGCTTCGGGGTGCTGGGCGGCATCTTCGGGGAGGGGGTCGATTTAGCGGGGGACCGCCTCATCGGGTGCGCCATCGTGGGGGTGGGCCTGCCCCAGGTGAACCCCGGCAGGAGATGCTCCGCCGCTATTACGACGCGGCCCCCGGCGGCACCGGCTTTGACTACGCCTACCGCTGCCCGGGCATGAACAAGGTCTTACAGGCGGCAGGGCGGGTCATCCGCACCAGCGAAGATAAAGGCGTGGTTCTTTTGCTGGATGACCGCTTTGCCCGCAGCGAGTACACCCGGCTGTTCCCCCGTCACTGGGGGCACCTGCAATATCTGCAAAGCACTCAGGCCCTCTCGGAAGCATTGAACGCTTTCTGGAAGCAGCCTTGATTTTCCCGGCATCGGTACCGACGAGAAATCGGTCACGGTGTCGGGATTTTTTCTGTCTGATTTTTCCAATTTCATCCGTGAAAAGTAACAAAATGGTACGGTTCTCCCGGAGTTTTTGATGATTCCCGGAAATTACCGGGAACATTCTTCAGTTTTGCTTTCCCGGCAGATCAACCTGCACAAAGACGGGTTGATCTGTTAGACAAAATTGCCAAAAGTGATTCCGACCGATTGATTTTTTGTGCGGATTGTGCCATACTATAGCCACTGGAAACGTTCCCGACACCGTTCCCGAAGATTTTCCAAAAAACGAGGTGCTTCTCCCCATGCCGAATCTGACGATCAAAGATATCGCCCGCATCAGCGGCTGCTCGGTCAGCACCATCTCCCGCGTCATCAATGACCGCCCCGACGTGCGGCCCGAGACCAAGGAGCACGTTTTAAAAGTCATGCGGGAAGCCGGGTTCGTCCCCAACACCAACGCCCGCCAGCTCAAGATCCAGCAGTCGCGGAGCGTGGTCTTTGTGGTCAAGGGCACCCGCAACCTCTTCTTCTCGGACTTCCTGGTCCAGCTGCAGCGGGCGGCCACCCTGTACGGCTACAACGGCATCATCTCCTACATCGACGAAAACGCCAACGAGATCGACGCGGCCGAAAAGATCCTGCGGGAGATCAAGCCCAAGGGCATCATCTTTCTGGGCGGCAGCGTAGCCAATTTCCAGAATGGCTTTTCCAGCATCTCCGTCCCCGCGGTGCTGGCCACTCTCGTCTCGGACGAGCTCCACTTCCCCAACCTTTCCATGGTGGGCGTGGATGACCGGGCGGCGGCCAATACCGCCGTGGCCCACCTCATCGCACAGGGGCACAGCAAGATCGCGGTGTTGGGCGGCCCCGCCACCAGTTTTCCCAGCCGGATGCGCCGCCTGGGCGCGCAGGATGCCATGGAGCAGGCGGGCCTCATCTTTGATGACCGGCTCTACGGCCTCTCCAACTACGATTTTGAATCCGCCTACCACGCCATGAACAGCCTGTTGGCACGGGGCCGAGTTTACCGCCCTGTTTGCCATGAGCGATGTCATCGCGTTTGGTGCCATCCGGGCGCTGGTCAGCGCCGGGTTCCGGGTGCCGCAGGACGTCTCCGTCATCGGCTTTGACGGGATCACGATGTCCCGCTACTGTGTCCCGGTCATGACCACCATCGTCCAGCCCAGCGAGCAGATCGCGCTCCAGAGCATCGAGCTTCTGATCAATCAGATCGAGCACGGGGCCCCAGCCCAGACCATCACCCTGCAGCCCGAGCTGCAGCAGGGCGAAAGCGTCTGCCCCTGCCGCCACCCGCTCTAATATTTCTTTTGATTTCCTGCCGCTCCCTGTGGGCGGCAAGGAAAATAGCACCTCATAATTTTTCAATAATGAAGAAGGAGAATAATTATGAAAAAGATGATCTCTCGTCGTAACTTCCTGAAAGCCGCCGGTGTTTCCGCTGCTGCTCTGGGTCTGGCTGCCTGCGGCGGCTCTTCCAGCAGCTCCACCGCTGCTTCCACGGCCACTTCTACCAGCGCTTCCAGCACCGCTGCTGCTTCCGGCGCTTCCGGTAAGGTCTACTACCTGAACTTCAAGCCCGAGCAAGATCAGGATTGGCAGGATCTGGCCGCTGAGTACACCAAGGAGACCGGCGTGCCTGTCACCGTCGTGACCGCCGCTTCCGGCCAGTATGAGACTACCCTGATGAGCGAGATGGAGAAGAGCGAGGCTCCTACCCTGTTCCAGGTCAACGGCCCTGTGGGTCTGGCAAACTGGAAAGATTACTGCCTGGACCTGTCCGACAGCAAGCTCTACGGCGAGCTGACCAGTGACTCCTTTGCCCTGAAAGACGGCGACGCCGTTACCAGTATCGCATACGTCATCGAGACTTACGGCATCATCTACAACAAAGAGCTGCTGAGCGCCGCCGGTTACACCCAGGACGACATCAAGGGCTTTGATGACCTGAAGAAGAAGTCGCTGATGACATCCAGGCACGCAAGGCCGAGCTGGGCGTGGACGGTGCTTTCACCTCCGCCGGCATGGATGGCTCCTCCGACTGGCGCTTCAAGACCCACCTGGCCAACCGGCCCATCTACTATGAGTACAAGGCAGACGGCATTGGTTCCACCGACGCCATCAAGGGAACCTATCTGGACAACTACAAACAGATCTTCGATCTTTACATCACAGATTCTACCTGTGATCCCACTCTGCTGTCCACCAAGACTGGCGACGATGCCGTGGCTGATTTTGTGGGCAAGAAGGCTGTGTTCTACCAGAACGGCACTTGGGCTTACAATGACGTGAAGGATCTGGGTGACGACAACCTGGGTATGCTGCCCATCTACATCGGTGTGGACGGCGAGGAGAATCAGGGCCTGTGCACCGGTTCCGAGAACTTCTGGTGTGTGAACAACACCTCTTCGTACGAAGACATCCAGGCGACTCTGGACTTCCTGTACTGGTGTGTCACCTCTGAGGCCGGCACCAGCGCGATGGCTGACAAGATGGGCTTCGTCATCCCCTTCAAGAAGGCTAAGGACTCCACCAACCCCTGATCACCATTGCAAACGACTACGTTGCTGCGGGCAAGACCAGTGTGGACTGGTGCTTCTCCACCATGCCTTCCGAGGAGTGGAAGAACGGCGTGGGCAGCGCGCTGACCGCTTATGCCGCAGGTACCGGCGATTGGAATGCCGTCACCACCGCCTTTGTGGACGGCTGGGCCAAGGAGTACAAGCTGGCCAACGGCTAAGCTCCCCCATCGTTTCTAACACCTAACTTGCAGAGGGAGGCGGGCGAATGGTTCGCCCGCCTCCCTCTTTTTTGGAGGTATATCATGCAAAAGGCCATCAGCAAATATTGGCCGGTGTTCGTGCTGCCTACCCTGATCGCGTTCATCATCGGCTTTATCTGGCCCTTTATCTGGGGCATTTATCTGTCGTTCCAGCGGTTCACCACCGTCAGCAAGACCACGTTCGTGGGCATCCAGAACTACATCAGCGTGTTCCAGGATTCCACGTTCCTCCATGCGTTCGGCTTCACGGCGGCGTTCACCGTGGTGTCCACCGTCCTCATCAACGTCTGCGCCTTTGCCATCGCGCTGGTGCTCACGCGGGGCATCAAGGGCACCAACGTCTTCCGCACCGTGTTCTTTATGCCGAACCTGATCGGCGGCATCCTGCTGGGCTACATCTGGCAGATCCTGCTCAACGGCGTGCTGGCCAACCTGCAAAAGCCCCTGCTGGCCCTGGATTCCAGATACGGCTTCATCGGTCTGGTCATCCTGATGTGCTGGCAGCAGATCGGCTACATGATGATCATTTATGTGGCCGGCCTGCAGAGCGTCCCCGGCGACCTCATCGAAGCCGCCAAGATCGACGGTGCCAACGACCGGGAGATCCTGTTCAAGATCAAGATCCCCATGGTCATGCCCAGCGTTACCATCTGCACGTTCCTCACCCTGACCAACAGCTTCAAGCTGTTTGACCAGAACGTTGCCCTGACGGGCGGCGAGCCCGCCAACATGAGCGAGATGCTGGCTCTGAACATCTACAACACGTTCTATGGCCGCTCCGGCGCCCAGTGGAAAGGCATTGGCCAGGCAAAGGCCGCGGTCTTCTTCCTCATCGTCGTCGTCATCTCGCTGGCCCAGCTTCATTTCACCCGCTCTAAGGAGGTGCAGCAGTAATGTCCAAACAGCGTAAAGCCTGGGATACCGTCCTTGCAGTGGTCATGATCCTGCTCTGCCTGCTCTGGGTCTACCCCATCGTTCTGATCTTAATTAACAGTCTCAAGGTGGAGGGCACGTTCACCACCTCCACCGTCTTCCAGCTGCCCACCAAAGAGACGTTTGCGGGCCTGTCCAACTACGTCTACGGCGTCTTCAAGATGAACTTCCTCTCCAGCCTGGGCTACAGCCTGCTCATCACGGTGTCCAGCGTGGTGCTCATCCTGCTGTGCTGCTCCATGACGGGCTGGTACCTCACCCGTGTCAACAACAAGCTCAGCAAGTTCATGAACCTGCTCATCGTCTTCTCCATGGTCGTGCCATTCCAGATGGTCATGTTCACCCTGTCCAAAACGGCGGACACCCTCAAGCTGAACACCCCGTGGAACATCTGCATCATCTATCTTGGCTTCGACGCGGGCCTGGCCGTCTTCATGTTCACCGGCTTCATGAAGAGCGTCCCCATTGAGATCGAGGAGGCCGCCATGATCGACGGCTGCAACCCTCTCCAGATCTTCTTCAAGGTCGTTTTCCCCATCCTCAAGCCGACCATGATCTCCACCGCCATTCTGGAGACCATGTGGGTCTGGAACGACTACCTCCTGCCCACGCTGGTGCTGGACATCAAGAAATACCGCACCATCCCCATGGCCATCCAGTACTTCCGCGGCGGCTATGGCCGCGTGGAGCTGGCCCCCATGATGGCCTGCATCATCATTGCCATCATCCCCATCATCATCCTGTACATGACCTGCCAGAAGTACATCATCGAGGGCGTCGTGGCAGGCGCTGTCAAGGGTTAATCTCAACACGACAAGGAGGGTTCCAAAATGCATGCATGCGGCATCCTGATGCCCGTGTTCAGCCTGCCAGGCCCCTTTGGCATTGGCACACTGGGCAAAGAAGCGTTCGCGTTTGTGGATTTTCTGGCCGGAGCGAAGCAGACCTATTGGCAGATCCTGCCCATTGGCCCGACCGGCTACGGAGACAGCCCTTACCAGAGCTTTTCCGCTTTCGCAGGCAACCCCTATTTCATTGATTACCGGCTGCTGGTCGAGCAGGGTTTCCTGACCCAGGCCGAGCTGCCCGCCCCCCAGCCTGTGGGTGCCATTGATTATGGTGCCCTCTACCGCGAGCGCCCGCTGGTGCTGAAAAAGGCCGCCGACCGGCTGCTGGCCTCCCCCACGGAGGCCTACCACACGTTCTGCACCATGCAGGACTTCTGGCTGGAGGATTACGCCCTGTTCATGGCCGTCAAGGCCGAGCAACATCAGGCAGGCCTCGCCGACTGGCAGGATGCTCTGCGCACCCGTCAGCCGGAAGCACTGGCCGCCGCCCGGCCCGGCTGGCGGAGCAGGTGGATTATCACAAGGCCGTGCAGTTCTTCTTCTACACCCAGTGGAACGCCCTCAAGGCCTATGCCAATGCAAAAGGCGTGCAGCTGGTGGGTGACATTCCCATCTATGTCAGCCCGGATTCCAGCGACCTGTGGACCCACCCGGAGCTCTTCCAGACCGATGGGCAGGTCCACCTGACCCAGGTGGCCGGCTGCCCGCCAGACGCCTTTGCAGCAGACGGCCAGCTGTGGGGCAACCCCCTGTATGACTGGCCCACGCACAAAGCCACCGGCTTTGCCTGGTGGAAACGCCGGATGCAGCACGCCACCTCCATTTACGATGTGGTGCGCATCGACCATTTCCGCGGTTTTGAGAGCTACTACTCCATCCCCGCCGGAAACAAGACCGCAGCGGGCGGCCACTGGGAAAAGGGCCCGGACCGTGCGTCATCCAGGCCATACACGAGTGTCTGGGCGAGGGCGGCATCATTGCCGAGGACCTGGGCTACCTGACCCCGGAGGTCAAAGCCATGCTGGCCGCCAGCGGCTACCCGGGCATGAAGATCTTGCAATTTGCCTTTGACCGCCGGGAGCCGGGCAACTACCTGCCCTACACCTACCCTGCCAACAGCGTGGTCTACACCGGCACGCACGATAACGTCACCACCGAGGGCTGGCAGCAGACTGCCGCCCCCGAGGATGTGGCCTACGCCTGCCGTTACCTGCGCTGCACGCCGGGCACCCTCACTGAGGCCATGATCTCCGCCTGCCTCGCCAGTGCTTCGGATATGGCAATCATCCCTTTCGCAGACTGGCTTCATCTGGGCGCGGAGGCCCGCATCAACACCCCCAGCACCCAGGGTGCCAACTGGCAGTGGCGGCTGGCCCAGCCCTTTCCTGACGGCCTGGACGGCCATATTGCAGAGCTGACCCGGCTCTACGACCGTGCTCCCGCCTGACGGGAACGTTCCAAAACGCTATTTCTTCATTTTCTCCCCATAAAACCGCCGCGTTGCCCGCTCTGTTCTCAGAGCCGGGAGTGGCGGTTTTTCTGTTCTATCACAATTTTCATAAATAGTGCCTATCAAAGCGGCATATTTGCGATATGCAGTTTGCGGATGTTGCTTGTGCGTTAAAAACGCAAACTGCTATAAAATGCATCCAACGCAAATTTTACACAACATTTTTTCACCATCCTCTTGCAGAGCATTTTCCACTATTTTTCGTTTTTTCGTTTCTTTTTCCAATTTTTCCGTTCAAAGTCCTTGAAATTCGTCTAAATTTATCTTTCAGCGCTCTCTTGTTGTTTTTTTCCGCAGTTATGCTATAATCCTGATAAGTGATTCTCCGCCCCTGTGCGGACGTACGAGCGAAAGGAGTTTTCCCATGATGGAACTTACATATCAGAACCAGATGTTGTTGCCCGCATCCTACACGGTTCTCTCGAAGAGGAAATGACTTATATTGAGGGCGGTGCCATCACAGCCAGTGATGCTACAGCTGCTGTGCTGAATTTTGCGATCAACTTTGCTGTGAATACCATCAAGACCCTGGGCCAGGGTGCCTTTAATGCTGCTTGGAATGGTATGAAAGAAATGCATGATGATGGCCTGTCCATTACAGGCTCGGTCAAACATTACTGGGGCCGTCAAACTCCTGCTGGCAAGGCAGGTACGGTTGTGATCGGCAGTTTTGCCGCTTTCTATGCTTATGCACAGACCATGCAGATCATCAACACGGCCGTTGCGATTTATAAGGATATCAAGGCCATCTATGAGCAGACCAAAGCTGACAAGGCTGCCAAAGAGGCTGCCGCTGCTGCCATCCCGAACAACACGCTGGCCGTGGCCTGACCGTGTCCTGTGTAATTTGAGTTGAAAGGAGTTCTTTGTGATGAAACACCTTTGTTTTCCCGCTTCGTACGCGCGTCTTTCTGAGGAGGAGCAGTGCGAGACCATCGGCGGAGGCGATCTGCGCAGCGCATGGAGCACCTTTACCGACAACCTCCACTTTGGTGATTTTTCCATGGGCAGCGGATTGCTGACATTCTCCATCTCCTTTGTGCCCATGCTGCTGTTTAACGTCATCCGCACCGGATACCGGGCCGCGGAAACGATCTACAACAAGCTGAGCGCCCGGTACGGCTATCAGGACGAGACCCTGACGGCTTTCCAGCAGTATACCGACGAGATGCGCAATAAGCACCAGAAAAACAACGCTTAAAGTCTTAAAAACAAGCAGCGGCAGGCACTCCCAAAAGGTGGGGGTGCCTGCCGCTCTGTCAATACCACAAAGGGGATGGAGCTGACGGTCCACCCCAGAAACAGAGAGTTCATGAAAAAGGAGCCTTTATGAACGCTGAACTGCAATTTCTCACTGCCCTGCAAGGCCTGCACACTCCTGCCCCCGGGATGCCGTCATGCTCTTCTTCACCCGGCTGGGCAATGCCGGGTTTGTCTGGATTGCGCTGGCGGCTATCCTGCTGCTCTTCCGCCGCACCCGCCGGGCCGGGTGCATTCTGGCGCTGGCCCTTGTGTGCGACCTTGTACTCTGCAACTTCATCCTCAAGCCGCTGGTGCACCGTGTCCGCCCCTGTGACCTGTTGCCCGAGGCAGTCCTCCTCATCCCCCACCCCAGCGATTACTCATTCCCCTCCGGGCACACGGCGGCCTCCTTTGCCGCCGTGGCTGCCCCTCTGGCTGGCCGGGAAGAAACGGCTGGCCGGTGCCGCCCTTTGTGCTGGGCGTCTTCATCGCCTTTTCCCGCCTCTACCTCTGCGTCCACTTCCCCACCGATATCCTCGGCGGCGTGCTGGTGGGGCTCGCCTGCGGCTGGCTGGGAAAATGGCTGTGGGAATCTTTCGCTCAAAAACAAGCATGAGAAAAGAAAAGCCCTGCGGCTCGGTTGTTGAGCCGCAGGGCTTTGTTGTTTGGTTCAGGGGAGAACAAGCCGTACTTATTCCGGCAGGTCCTCTTCGTTCTCCAGGCTGTGCCAGACGTTCTGGACATCGTCGTTGTCCTCGAGGGCGTCCAGCAGCTTGCCCATCAGCTTGAGCTGATCGGGGTCGGTCAGGCGGGTGGTGGTCATGGGGACCATGGCCAGATCATCGCTCAGGATCTCGTAGCCTTTCTCCTCCATTGCCTTGACGACAGCGGAGTAGTTCTCGGGATCAGTGGTGATCTCTGCGGCCTCTTCGCCTGCATCGAAATCCTCAGCACCGGCATCCAGAGCATCCATCATGGCCTCGTCGGCATCCTTGTCCTCGAGGGAGATGTCGATGACGCCTTTCTGGCTGAACAGGAAGCCCACGCAGCCCATAGCACCCAGGTTGCCGCCGTTCTTATCAAAGTAGTGGCGCAGGTCCGCAGCGGTACGGTTGCGGTTGTCGGTCAGGGTCTCGACCATGACCGCCACGCCGCCGGGGCCGTAACCCTCGTAGGTGATTGCCTCGTACTCGGTCTTATCGCCGCCCTCGGCTTTCTTGATGATGCGCTGGATGTTATCGTTGGGCACGCTCATACGCTTTGCCTTGAGATCAGGTCAGCCAGCTTGCTGTTGGAAGCGGGGTTGGGGCCGCCGGTACGGACAGCCACGCTGATCTCGCGGCCGATCTTGGTAAAGACTTTCGCCTTTGCGCCGTCGGTCTTTTCCTTTTTGCGCTTAATATTGTTCCATTTGCTATGTCCAGACATGGGAAAGAGCCTCCTAAATATTCTCAGTGATCTCCGCCTGCGGGCAGACGGGCTGTGGTCGCCCGCATGTGGCAGCACACAAAATCTAACTGTTTAATTTTATCACAATCAGTGCACGCGTTCAAGCCTTATCCGGCCTGTTTTTGTCAAAAAAGAGCGTTACAACAGGCGCAGCGCCTTGGGGTAGTGGTTTTTCACCCGCCCGCCGGACACTTTGCCGCCGCCCAGGGGCCAGCCATCCACGGTCCCGCAGCACCAGCCGTCGGCGGCGGCGCGGGCCTCGATCTCCCGGCCCGAGAGATATTCCACGGTGCGGGGGTCAGTCAGCGTCAGCTCCTCCCGGTGGGTGCACTGGGCGCCGAACGCTGTAAAGAGGTGGTGCTCCGGCACAAAACGGCCTTTCTGCACGCTGCCCACGAACACCCCCGCCCGCAGCACATGGAGCGTGGTCTGGGGAACGGCACAGGCAGCAGCACCCCGCCGCCATGCACCACCGCCGGGCGCTGGGCCAGCGCCGGGAAGTACCGGGCCGCAAACTCCTGCCAGGCTGCCAGACTCTGGGCCGGGGTGGCTTCCCCTGCCCCGGCGTCCCGAGTGCGGGTATTCCGGCCCTGCACGGCCTCGTAGCAGCTGCGGGAAGCTTCCCGCCGGGCACTGCGGGCATCGGCCTTGTCAAAACCCTTTGTGGGCTTTCCCTTGCCTTTGCCGGCCTTTTTGCCCGCCTGGGCGGCCGCCTCCAGCCAGAGCTGCTCTTCGGGGCTGTACTCGCCGGGAGCCGGCAGGGTGCGGGGCGTGCCCGCCTTGACCAGCCGGGCCATGAAATGCCCCTCACCGCCCTGACAGGGCCAGACACGGCGCACTCTGGTCACGTCCAGCGGCAGGCCGCCGGTGCGGTTGGCCTCGCCCTCGCTGCCAAAGGTGTAGTCCACATTGCCCAGGGCGTCCGCCAGCGTGAATTCCGGGTGGCGCTGCAAAAAGGCCGCCACCTGGCCCTCATCCTCTTCCGGGGCGAACGTACAGGTGGAATAGACCAGCTGCCCGCCGGGGCCAGCACCGCCGCCGCGCAGTCCAAAATCTGCGCACCCAGCTCGGCGCACTGCTTCACCAGCGCCTCGCTGTGCTGGGTGACCGCCACGGCCTCCTTGCGGAACATTCCCTCGCCGGAACAGGGGGCGTCCACCAGCACCCGGTCAAAAAACTCCGGCAGAGCCTCCGCAATGCGGGCCGGGGCCTCGTTCAGGATGACCGCATTGGGCACGCCCATCCGCTCCAGATTGCTCTTGAGAATGTCGGCCCGGGCAGCCACATACTCATTGCTGACAAGCAGCCCCTGCCCCTGCAGCGCCGCCGCCAGCTGGCTGCTCTTGCCGCCGGGAGCCGCGCACAGGTCCAGCACCCGCATCCCGGGCTTCACGCCCAGCAGCGGGGCCGCCGACGCCGCCGAGGGCTCCTGCGAGTAAAACACGCCCGCATGGTGGTAGGGGTGCCGCCCGGGCTTGAACGTTTCTTCCCGCACCACGAACGCCGCCTTGCAGAACGGCGAGGGTTCCAGCGCCATGTCCACTTTGGCTGCAAACGTCCCCGGCGTGGTGCGCAGGGCCGAGACGGTCACACCCCGGGCCGCGCTGTCACTGGGGGCGGCATAGAGCGTCTCATACCGCTGCCCCAGCAGGGCCCGCTCCCGGGCTTCAAAATATTCGGTGGGCATCCCACAGACCTCCTTTTTGGTGTTTTTGTTTTTTCAAAGCCGGGTGCATAAAGCCGCCCCGCCCGGCCACACTAGAGGCAGAGCCAGCGGCCAGTCCGCTTCCTCTTTTTTGAATCGGAAAGGAGCAACCAACCATGGAAAACCGCAGCAATAACTGCAAGAATCAGAGCCAGAACAAATCGACCAACCAGACCAACGACCAGGCCAATAACCGCACGACCAACCGGACCACCAACAGCGCCACCAACGAGCACAAGCACCCCAACCAGTACACCAAGGGTGCCGACGACGAGGGTGCCAAGAACAGCACCCGCAGCTCTGCCCGCAACAGCCGCTAAGCGTTCCTGAGCATTCCGCGGCAAAAAGCCCGCTGCTTTCCCCTGCACTGTTTTCCAGTGCGGAAAGCAGCGGGCTTTCGCATTGCTTATTTCTCGTTGGGGTCAAACGACTGCCAGAGCGTTTCAAACAGCTCGTGCACCCGGGCCAGCTGGCCGTTGAGGTAGAGCCAGCCCAGCAGGCACTCAAAGCCGGTGGAAGCACGGTACTCCTCCGGGGAGGCGTGCTTGGCCACGCTGGCCTTGCTGGCGTTGCGGCCCCGCTTGAAGACCGCCAGCTCGTCCTCGGTGAAGAGCGGTTCCAGCAGCTGCTCCTCCCGGAACTGCGCCCGGGCCGAGACATACTTGACCTTTTCCGCGTTCAGCCTGCCCGCCGAGAGCCGGTGGTGCTCCACCAGCCGCTGACGCACCAGAAGCTCCAGCACGCTGTCGCCCACAAAGGCCAGTGCCAGCGGGCTGAGCTCGCGGGGGTCAATCTTTTCTGGTTCCTGCATAAAAACCTCTTAGAAAATATAATCGAACTGATAATCGCCGATGAGGATGGTGTCGTTCTCCTGCACGCCCTTTTTCCACCAGAGCAGCCAGAATGCCGCTCTCGTCCAGCTGGCGCTGGAAATACTGCAGGCTCTCGTAGTCATCCACATTGCTGCCGGCCAGGATATACTCCAGCCAGGGCGCGTTGACGCTCCACACATGAGCCTCCATCCGCATGATGGAGAACTCGCGGCCGCCGGCCTTGGGCTCGGGTTTCTTGTACTCGGGCGCAAAGACAGGGATGGCCGGGATGTCTTTCAGGCGGTTGTACACCAGGCCCGGCAGCTCCCGCACGCCCTGCATGGTGGCGGCAGAAATGGGCACGAAGGTCAGGCCCTTCTCCTCCACATACCTGCGGAAGGTGTCGATCTGCTCCTCGGTGGCGAGGTCACACTTGTTGCCCACCACGATCTGGGGACGCTCGGCCAGCGCAGGGCTGGACTTTGCCCGCTCCTCGTTGATTTTCTCAAAGTCCTCGATGGGGTCACGGCACTCGCTGCCGGAGACATCCACCACATGCAGCAGCAGGCGGCAGCGCTCCACATGGCGGAGGAAATCGTGGCCCAGGCCGATGCCCTCACTGGCACCCTCGATCAGGCCGGGGATGTCGGCGCAGACAAAGCTGGCACCCTCTCCCACCGAGACGACGCCCAGCGTGGGCACCAACGTGGTGAAGTGATAGTTCGCGATCTTGGGCTTGGCCGCGCTGATGGTGGAGATGAGGGTGGATTTGCCCACGTTGGGGAAACCAATGAGTCCCACATCCGCGATCAGCTTCAGCTCCAGCGTGACCTGAATGTCCTCGCCGGGCATACCGGGCTTTGCAAACTTGGGGATCTGGCGGGTAGGCGTTGCAAAATGCGCGTTGCCATAGCCGCCGCGGCCGCCCCCCTGGCGATGGTCACCGGGGTGTGGTCGGACAGATCCGCGATCACAAGGCCGCTCTCGGCGTCCTTGATGACAGTGCCCAGAGGCACCTTGATGATGAGGTTCTCGGCATTTTTGCCGTGGCAGAGGCTTGCCCCGCCCTTGCCGCCCTCATCGGCGGTGTATTTGCGCTTGTAGCGGAAATCCATCAGGGTGGTGAGGTGGTCGTCCACGACGAAGATGATATCACCGCCGCGGCCGCCATCGCCGCCGTCCGGGCCGCCCGCGGCCACGAATTTTTCACGATGGAAGCTGACCGCGCCGTCGCCGCCCTTGCCCGCATGGAGCCAGATGGTGGCGATGTCGATAAAGTTGGTTTGTGCTGCCATACAGCCCCTCCTGTTCTCAAAAAAGGCCTTTTCCTCCTCGATTTGGCTCCCCTATCAGGGGAGCTGGACGCGCCAGAGCGCGGCCTGAGAGGTTTTATTTCCCAATCAGAAAAGGCCGTCTTCATCAAAAAGAGCCGGGCCCTAAAGGTCCGGCTCTATGGGTTGCAGATTTTAGAAAGAAGTTACTGCTTCACGCTGCACTTCTTGCCGCTCTTGCCCACGCGCTCGAAACGGACGGTGCCGTCAACCAGAGCAAACAGGGTATCATCGCTGCCCTTGCCAACGTTCTCACCCGGCATAATGTGGGTGCCACGCTGACGAACCAGGATGTTGCCGGCCAGAACGAACTGACCATCTGCACGCTTAGCGCCCAGACGCTGTGCTGCGGAATCGCGGCCGTTCTTGGTGCTGCCTACGCCCTTTTATGTGCCATTGTAATTTACCTCCTTAGCCGTTGATCGCAGTGATCTCAACCTTGGTGAAAGGCTGACGATGGCCCATGCGGCGAGCACTGTGCTTCTTTGCGCGATAGGTGATGATGTTCAGCTTCTTGCCCTTGCCATTCTTGATGACCTTGGCAGAGACGGAAGCGCCCTCAACAACGGGAGCGCCAACCTTGACAGAACCCTCCTCGCCGATAGCGAGAACCTGATCAAACTTCACTTCGGAGTCGGCCTCAACGTCCAGCTTTTCAATGTAGACGATGTCGCCCTGCTCCACGCGGTACTGCTTACCGCCGGTAACAATGATTGCGTACATTTATTTCATTCCTTTTCGTTGTACTCGCTGGTCGTAAAGGCAGGCCCTCACAGGGGCCATTTGAAGCGCCCACACCAAGCGGCTAGAATAGTATAGCAAAAAATGCCGGGATTGCAAGGGCTTTTTTGCGCTTTGGGGCAAATATTTTTTGTTTACCGTTCTTTTGCTGCCGGGCCAGGTTCTCGTCCAGGATCTCCCCCCTCCTCTTTGTTCCACGCGGCGGTCTTTTCTCAAAAATTCCGTGCGGGAGGCGGAAACGGGGCAGGCTGCTTTCCGGGCCAAAGAACGCGATCGGCCCGTCCAGCTTCTTTTTCTTGGCGCGGTTGTCCGCGTTCAGGGCCAGCGGCACCATGAGCGGTTTGTCCTTATCCTTGCGGGTCAGGTAAATTTCCAGCGCGAGACCAACGATTACGGCCAACCCTGCAACGAGCTGGGACACCCGCAGGCCGATGGAGGGCACCAGCATCAGGCTGTCCGTGCGGAGAGCCTCGATCCAGAAACGGCCCGCGCCGTACCAGATGAGGTACCGCAGGGTGATATCCCCGTTGAACTTCCGCTTTTTCCGGTAGAAGTACAGCAGCGCAAAGCCCACAAAGCACCAGATGCTCTCATAGAGGAACGTGGGGTGGACGGGCAGGTTCGGGTCAATGACAACGCCTTTCTGGGCCGTGACCGTGCTGCCCATGAGGTAGTTGCGGGTGGCCTCGCTGTACATGCCCCAGGGCAGGGTGGTATTGCAGCCAAAAGCCTCCTGATTGAAGAAGTTGCCCCAGCGGCCGCAGCCCTGCCCGATGAGGAAGCCCATGGCCGTCAGGTCAAACATGGGCAGCACGGGCACGCCCCCGCCATTTGCAGGCCAGTCCGCCGAACAAAAAGCCGCCGATGATGCCGCCGTAGATGGCAAGGCCGCCGTCCCGGATGGCAAGCATCTCCCAGATGCTTTCATACTCAAAAGGGAGCCATGGCAACGTAATAAGCCCGGGCGCTGGCAATGCCCAGCACCACGCCGATGAGGATCACATCCACCATGGCGTCCGGGTCCACGCCGAATTCCTGACAGTGCCGGAACGCAAACACCAGCGCCAGACACAGGCCCACCGCAATGCAGACACCGTACCAGTAAATGTGGATGCTTCGCCGATGGAGAACGCCACCCGGTTGATCGTGAATTCCAGCCCCAGCCCGGGGAATTGTACCAGATTCGTTAAACTTGTCATGCTTCTTCCTCCTCCCCATCGTCCTCCGGCAGGACAGCGGTGCCGTCCGGCTGGATGTACATGGTTGCCATCCGCTCTTCGCAGAGGATCTGCTGGAGAGCCGCGTCGGCATCTTCCGCCTTCAGGCCCGCCAGCGTGGTGATCTGCTGGGCCACGGTCTGGCCTGCCAATGCAAAATCCGCCATCTGGCTGGCCGAGTCCTCCACGTTTTCCAGATTCTCAATGAGCTGGCCGTATTTTTCATTCTTGCAGAGGGTGAAAATTTCACGGTCCACGCCCTCAGCCCGCACCCGGGCGATCTCGTCCAGCAGCAGCTGCCGGACGGTATCCGGCGCGTCGCTTTCGCCCGTGAAGAGGATGCAGCAGCAGCCATCCACCCGGAGTACCTCGCCGCCAAAGCCGGGGTTGGTCAGCCCCTCGTCGTAAAGGCGGCGGTAGAGTTTGGACATCCCGCCGCAGATGCAGCAGAGGATCAGATCATACAGCATCTCGCTCCGCAGGTCGCCGGAGGGCAGCGGCTCCTCCTTGAAACCCAGGCCAAAGCAGGGCTTGGCCACCGGCATCCGGAGTGGTCTTTTCTTTGGCCGCCAGCGTCATGGGCTCGTCCCGCCACAGGCGCTGAACCCGTTCTGCAGGGCGGGGCTCCATCAGGCCGTTCCGCTCACAGGCGGCCAGGATCTGCTCCATGGTGGTGTTTCCGGCTGCCGCCAGCACCATGTTGTTGGGGGCGTAGAACGCCTTGCAGCAGTCGTACAGCATCTCGGGCGTGATGGTGGCAATGCTCTCACAGGTACCCGCAATGTCGCTGCGGATGGGGTGACTGTGGTACAGGCACTCGCACAGGCCGGTGATGAGCCGCCAGTCCGCGCTGTCGTCGTACATCTTGATCTCCTGCCCGATGATGCCCTGTTCCTTATCAATGGTCTGCTGGGTAAAGTAGGGCTTGCCCACCATTTCCAGCAGCACGTCCAGGCTCTCGTCCAGCTGTTCCGTCGCCGTAAAGAGATAGCAGGTGCGGTCAAAGGCGGTGAACGCGTTGGCGTTGGCCCCGGTCTTGGCAAACTTGGCAAAGGCGTCTCCGTCCTGGTCCTCAAACATCTTGTGCTCCAAGAAGATGGGCCACGCCCGCCGGGAGATGTACCTCTTTGTCGTCCAGCCGGAAGTCCCGGTCAATGGAGCCAAAGCGGGTGGCATAGATCACGTGGGTGCCGGAGTAGCCCGGCATGGGCCGGACGAATCACCGTCAGGCCCGGAGGGCAGCACCTTCCACTGGTCGGCGGCGGTCTGCTCCAGAACGCTCTGTTTTTGCAGGCATGGGTGCTCCCCCCTCTCGGGTCAGGCAGTAGCTGACGGACAGGGTCAGCGCCCGCAGAATGGCCCGGACATCCTCTTTGGTCACGGCACAAAGGGCCGACGTGCGTGCTTCGTCCGGGCTCTGGATGGGCCCGCCCCGGCGCAGCACTTCCATGTAATACCAGGTCTCAATGCCGCCGAGGGTATCTTCCAGCCCGGTCATCCCGCTCAGGAGGGAGCGGCGGCAGTCCTCCAGTTCCTCGTCGGTAATGGGCCCGTCGCACAGGTCGGCCAGCTCTTTCAAAACAGCTTGCTCTCGGCGGGCCGCGTCGGCATGCTCCACGCCGCTGTTCACGGCCATGCTGCCCGTAAAGCTCTGGAACGAGGACGAGCAGTAATAGCACAGGTGATCCCGCTCTCGGACATTCAAAACAGGCGGCTGGTCACGCTGCCGCCGTAGAGGGCCATGGCAAGCCGCACGGCTGCCAGCTGCTGGGGCTGCATGGGCTGCCCCAGTGTGAACAGCATACAGAGCTTGGCCTGCACCATATCGTAGTTTTCGGTCTTGTGCACCGGTGCAATGGCGGGCATGGCCATGTTTTCCACCAGCGGCAGCGGGGCGCGGTCGATGCAGGCAAGCTCTGCCAGCAAAGCGTCCCGGATGGCAGCAGTCTGGGCGGCATCGCAGCCCAGCACCAGCAGCTCGATGTTGGCGGTGCGCAGCATCTGCCGGTAGGCGGCGGTCAGCATGGCGGGCAGTAAGACCGTCCACCTCTTCCAGATAACCCTCCTGCCGCACGCCCGCCGGGCTGTCGCCAAAGATTCCCGGTTGGCCTGATGCAGGCAGTAGATGCGTTTATCGTTGATCTTCGTCCTCAAGGCCTTTTTTCAGCATCTGCTTTTCAATGCTGACGGCCTGCGGGTCAAAGCAGCCGTCCACAAGATAAGGATGGAACGCCGCCCCAGCGCGATTTTGCGTATACTCGGCGGTCAGCGCCTCGCCCTCCAGCGCAAAGGCGTCTTTGATGCCGGTCACGCTGACGCAGAGGTTGTGGTTGCAGCCCATGGGGCGGGCGTCCACGGTCAGGTCTGCACCCGTAGAGGCTTTGCCAGCTTTTTGGTCAGCCGGGTCATATCCGGGCAGTCCGCATAGCCGCGCTCCATCACCAGCGGCAACAGGGCATGGGCAGTGGCGGTTTCACGCTTTGCCGGGAAGGCAAAGTGGATGCTGACGCGGCAGCGGTTGAATTTATGAAGCCGGGTCGCAGGAAAGATGCACGCCCGGTGCAATGAGAGTACGTTCAATGATAGTCCTTCTCTCTGCGCCGCAGCACAGAGCGTTTGATTCAGTCTGCCCGTTGCAGGGCGATGAACTCTTCCAAGCTCAGGCCGCCGGCACGGATGGCAAGGGCGTTTTCCACCCCCACATAGCGCCAGTGCCACGGCTCGAACACGATGCCGGTGGCGGCCTGCCTGTCCTGCGGGTAGCGCAGGATAAAGCCGTATTCCGCCGCGTAGGCCGTAAGCCACTCGTAGGCGCGGGTCTCGGCAAAGCTGGTATTCTGCTGCGGGTCGTCCGCGCTGAGGATATCTGCCGCGTAGCCGGTGCCGTGCTCGTTGGCGTTGGCAGCGGGCTGGATGGTAGCCGCCAGACGGGCGGCTTCCTCTTCGCTCTTGCGCTTATCGCGGTAGGTCTGCACCCGGGCTTCATAGGCATCCTGCCGGGTGTCGGCGTCCTGATAACCGGCCACAAGGGTCAGGCTGACGCCGTCCGCCTGCGCGGCGGCGGCCATGCTGCGGTACTGCATGGCGGCTTCGGCTTCCAGCTGCTGGCCGGTGGTCTCGTCGGCAATATCCAGCAGCGGGGTCGGCTCGGCGGTATAGGGCAGATTGGCATTTACCAGCGTAAGCCGCGTGTCTGCGGCGTTGAACACATAGTCTGCGCCGTTGTACACGCTGGCTGCAAATACCTTTGGCCCGGCCAGCAGGCTGTGCACCTTGGGCAGCAGCCACAGGATGCCGCCGGTCAGCAGCGCCACCACTGCCGCGCAGCCGGCCAGAAACAGTACCCAGTTGCGGGCCAGCCGCAGCATTTTGCGGCGCTTCCATTGTTGATAGGTCAGGCGCTTATCAGCAGGCGCTCTGGAGGGTACGGGTGGGTTCACTCATGCGGCGGGGCTCCTTTTCGGCATAGTTGCAGCGCCGGTGCGCCGCACAGATTCAAACTATATTATACACCCCTTTGCAATTTGTGTAAACGCCGCCGTGTGTAAAAAAATTATGACCCGCCCGCCCCCGGCAGGGAGCAGACAGGCCACAATCAAAAATTTTACGCAGATCAGTCAAACAGCATATCATGGATGGCGCTGACAGCCTTGTCGGCGTCGTCACGGTTGATGATGCAGGAGATCTTGATCTCGCTGGTGGAGATCATCTTGATGTTGATATTGTTGTTGGACATTGCCTCGAACATCTTGGAGGCAACGCCGCTGTGGCTCTGCATACCGGCACCCACGATGGAGACCTTGGCGCAGGTGGTGTCCACACTGACATTGCTGAAGTGTGCGCTGTCCTTCAGCACACGCATGGCCACCTCGGCTTCGCCTTCGGCGCAGGTAAAGCTGATGTCCTTCTTGCCGTCACGGCCGGTGGACTGCAGGATGATGTCCACGTTGATGTTCTTCTGTGCCAGCAGACCAAAGATCTTAAAGCTCATGCCCGGCTCGTCGGGAACGTTGAGAATCGTGATAACAGCAACATCGGTGTCCTTGGCAACGCCCTTGATCAGCATACCTTCCATGTCCTTTGTAACCTCCTTGACTACCGTACCCGGGATGGGGTTCAGGCTGGAGAGCACCTCCAGCTCCACATTGTACTTTTTTTTGGCCAGCTCCACGCTGCGGTTGTTCAGCACCTGTGCGCCCAGAGATGCCAGCTCCAGCATCTCGTCAAAGGTGATTTCCTCCAGCTTGCGGGTGTTGCGCACCTTGCGCGGATCTGCGGTGTAGACGCCCTCCACATCGGTAAAGATCTGGCAGCGGTCGGCGTGCAGGGCAGCGGCAATGGCCACAGCACTGGTGTCGGAGCCGCCGCGTCCCAGCGTGGTGATATCGTCCAGCTTGTTCAGACCCTGGAAACCTGCCACCACCACCACACGGTTGCGCTCCAGCTCCGAGGAGATCCGCTCGGTCTCCAGCCGGGTGATGCGCGCCTTGGTGTAGGCACGGTCGGTGCGGAAGCCAGCCTGCCAGCCGGTCAGGCTGATGGCATGGCAGCCCAGCTCGTTCAGCGCCATGGCCAGCAGTGCGATGCTGATCTGCTCGCCGGAGGCCAGCAGCATATCCATCTCACGCGCCGAGGGGTTATGGGTGATCTCCCCCTGCCTTGGCGATCAGGTCATCGGTGGTGTCGCCCTGTGCGGAAACTACCACCACTACGTCATTGCCCGCGTTGTGGGTGTTGGCCACGATCCGCGCAACGTTGAAGATACGGTCACGGTCCTTTACGGAGGAACCGCCGAATTTCTGTACGATCAACGCCATATCTTGTCACTCTCCTCTTTACGCCCCGCGCTTGCGGGGGCTTACCGGGCGGAAGCGTTCTTGCACTTCCCTTACCCGTTTATCATTCCACAGTCGCGCCGGTGTTATCGGCATCCAGCTGCAACAGTGTAAATGCTTCACATCCGTCCAGACCTTCCAGCAGCTCCAGACCTTTTTCCAGCTTGGAATAGAACTTTTCGGCTTCGGCCTTTTCCGCCACTGCCATGACCGTGCTGCCTGCACCGGAGACATACACGGCCTTTGCGCCGCACAGCCGCGCCATATCGAACACCTCGCGGGAGCCGGGCATCAGGGGCATCCGGTACTGCTGGTGCAGCTTATCCTCAGTGGCAATGGCCAGCAGGTCGTGCCGTCCCTCGCAGAAAGCTGCGGGCACCAGCGCCGCACGGGACAGGTTATACACCGCATCCTTATGGGATACCTCCTTGGGCAGGGCAGCGCGGGCTGCTTCGGTCAGCAGCTTGTAGTCCGGCACGATGGCGGCAAAGCAGAGACTTTCGTCCACATTCCGCTTGACCGAATACACCTTGCCGTCCTCGAACACGCTGCTGGTCAGACCGCCCAGCAGGGCCGGGGCCACGTTATCGGGGTGTCCCTCAATGGCAGTTGCCAGCGTGAGCAGCTCCTGTGTGTTGAGCACATCGCCCAGCATCCGGTTTGCGCCCAGCAGACCTGCGATGATGCAGGCCGAAGAAGAGCCCAGACCGCGTGCCATGGGGATGGGGTTCGTCTGGGATCTTGAGGGGCGGGATCTGCTTGCCCACTTTTTTCGAACAGACCCTTGGCGGAGCGGTACACGAGATTCGACTCGCCCCGGGGGATGCGGGTGCCGTCCGATGCTGAGATCTCCAGCACCTCGCTGTCCTCAAAGGTGACTGTGTTGTACAACGTAACTGCCAGACCCAGCGCATCGAAGCCGGAGCCTACGTTGGCGCTGGTGGCAGGAACCGAAACCTTGATCTTCATTGCCGCAGTTCCTTTCCGTTACACTTCTTCGGGCAGACGCTTGAGCACCAGCTTCACGCTGCCGCCCACGGCCTCCACCTTGCGCGCGGCTTCTGCCAGCGCACGCTCATCGGCGCGCTCCACAAAGTAGGCGCAGCCCTCGTACCGCTCATCCACCACCTTGCCGTAGCCGTAGATGGCTTCCACCACAGCGGGTGCAATGCCCGCTACACGCACATAATATGCAGCGGGAGCCGGGTCGGTGAGCATTCCGTCCACCGGGTCTGCGGGCTGCCAGAACAGGCTGTCGTGCACCTGTGCGCCGTTTTTCAGGGCATCCACCACGTCTGCCACCACAGCGCTGGCGGTGGGCAGCTTGCCAGCGCCCTTGCCGTAGAACACCACATCGCCCAGCATATCGCCCTTGACCAGCACCGCGTTGAACACATCGTCCACGCTGGCCAGCTGGTTTGCCTTGGGCACCAGACACGGCTCTACACCGGCGGCCACGCTGCCGTCCTTGCCAAGCTTCATCCATGCAATCAGCTTGATAACGCAGCCCAGCTTTTCGGCGCTGGACACATCGGCGGCGGTAATGGCGCGGATGCCCCGGGTGGGAATGTTCTGGGGGTAGATCTGGTGGCCGCACACCATGGAGGACAGAATGGCGATCTTGCGGCAGGCGTCGCGGCCGTCCACGTCATCGCTGGGGTCCTTGGTCTCGGCGTAGCCCAGCTCCTGCGCAATGTGCAGCGCATCCTCAAAGTCAAGGCCCTCCTGCACCATCTTGGTGAGCATGAAGTTGGTGGTGCCGTTCACGATGCCCTCCACCTCGGTGATGACGTTAGCCGCCAGGCACTGGTGCATGGGGGTGATGATGGGCGTACCGCCGCCCACAGAAGCCTCGAACAGGAAGGCACAGTCGTGCTCCTTGGCCAGCGCCAGCAGCTCTGCGCCGTAGGTAGCCACCATCTCCTTGTTGGAGGTGCACACGCTGCGGCCGCTCTCCAGACACGCCTTGACATAGGGGTAAGCAAAGCGGGTGCCGCCGATGGTCTCCACCACCACCCGGATCTCCGGGTCCTGCAGGATCACATCAATGCTTTTGACCACCAAAGGCTCCACCGGGTTGCCTGTAAAGTCCTTCGGGTCCAGAATGTACTTTACCTCCACCGGTTCGCCAGCCCGGCGGGAGACGCTTGCGGCATTGCGGCGCAGCACCTCGTACACGCCGCTGCCCACCGTGCCAAAGCCCAGAATTGCAATTTTAGCCATACTCTCTTTCCCTCGTTTCCTGTTTTGTTACAGGTTATACCCACAGCGCACACCCACGACCATGCGCTGGCGCGAAAGCTTTTCGGTCAGTTCCTCCGGGGACATCTGCATGGTGTCGGTGCGGATGGTGACCGCCACCAGCGCAGCTCCGTTTTCGGGGGTGGCCTGGTTGATGGTCACAATGCTGGCACCTGCGGCGCTGATGCCTGCCAGAAGGCTTTGCAGCGCACCGGTCTCGTCCCGCAGGGTGGCCATGACCGTGATGACCTCACGGCCGTTCTCGGAATCAAAGATACAATCCTTATACTTATAAAATGCGCTGCGCGAAAGCTCTACCGCACGGGTCGCAGCTGAAATACTGCGGGCTTCTCCGCTGGCCAGCAGCTCCTTGGCGCGCACCACCTTGAGAAAACCTCCGGCAGCACCTGCGCATCCACCAGATAAAAACGGCGTTCCAACTTGTTCACCTCTCAAACACAAGTGTTCTTGCAGAAAATATAATAGCATCCGAACCCCTGCAATGCAAGAGCCCGGATGCTATTTTGTCACTTTGTCCAGTTTTGTCTTGTAAAGTGCGTCCTGTCCTTGCCGGATTTTTTTTTCAGCAAAGGGGCGAAAAAGTACGATTTTTGCCCTTATTCCGTATCCAGCGCACTGGTGTCGGTGGGGATGACCGGCTGGGTGGGCACAGCACCATCTGTGTTCTCGGTAGGGGCAGCAGCAGCCTGCGGGGCTGCGTGGGAGTAGGTGCAGGTATCGGGCAGGTCATCGGCACGGTAGTAGCCCACAGCAGTGCTCGGGCAGCCTGCACCGGCCAGAAGGCCGCTCTGGGTGCAGTAGCGGCGCTCCACCACGCCTGCGGAGGTGGGAAATGCCTTATAGGGCAGGTCTGCCTGTGCCTGCTCCATCAGCGCCTTCCACGCGGTCACACAGGTGCGGGTCTTGGCCTGCTGCTTGGACAGGGTCTTGGTCATATCGTAGGGTGCATCGTAGCCCCACCACACAGCGGTGACATAGTAGGGCGTGCCGCCCACAAACCACAGATCCTTTTCGTCGCTGGCAGTACCAGTCTTACCAAAGGCTTCCATGCCGTTGGAGTTGGGGTAGCGGCCGCTGGCAGTACCCACGCTGGAGAACAGAACGTTCTTCAGCAGGCGGTTCATGACATAGGCGGTATCGGGGGTCAGTGCCTGATAGCTGGTGGCGTTGTTTTCCAGATAGATGTTGCCGTCCCGGTCCAGCACACGGGTATACAGGTGCGGGGTGGTGTACTCGCCGTCATAGAAGATCTGGAAGGCTGCGGCCAGCGCCATGGGCGTAACGCCCTTGGTCTGGCTGCCCATAACCATCTGCGCCAGACCCACGTCGTTGGTGGGGTCCAGCGTGTTCAGCTGCAGGGTGTTATAGACGAAGTTGAAGATATTGCTTGCGCCCACAAGGTCGCCCACGCGGATCGCGATGGTGTTCAGCGAGCGGGCAAGGCCATTCCACAGCGGGAGATCGCTGCCGTCGCCGTAGTTGCCGCCGTAGTTGCGCGGCCAGCTGCGCCATGCGTTGGGGTAAGCGCGGAGCTGCTTATCGGAAAGGCCCATCAGGCCGTTCTTGCGGCAGTAGTCCTCGTCCCGGATGATCATATCCTGCTTCTGGTACAGGGGGGAGTTGTTGAGCATGGTAGACCAGTTCACCAGACCATATTCAATGCCCAGCGCATACGCGCCAATGGGCTTGATGGTAGAACCCGTCTGCCGCTCCACGTTGTAGGCGCGGTTCAGGGAAAGGCTCTTGGTCTTTTCGCCTAAGCCGCCCGCAATAGCCAGCACATTGCCGTCATAGTCCAGCGTAACCATGGCTGCCTGCGTGCGCACGTTGCGGTAATAGTAGACGGTGCCGTCCTCGCCGGTGCGGGTCTTGGGGGTGCCGTCCTCGTTGAACACCTGCACATCATCGTCCGAAATGGAGGTGACCTCTTCCTCATGCCAGCCCGCCGGGAAGTAGGCATCGTCGGTGTTCAGCATCAGGTTTTCCATCTGGGACTGCAGCTTGGTGTTGACAGTGGCTTCGATGGTAAAGCCGCCGGTGTAGAGCAGCTTCTGCGCCTCGGACTCGCTGATGCCCTCCTTGGCCATAATGTCCTGCACGACCTCGTTGAACAGTGCATCGGTGAAGTAGGAGGTGACGGTGCTGGGCTTTTTGCCGCTGTCCTCTTCGGCCAGCACAAGGGGCTGCGCAGCGCCGTTGCGGTAGTCCTCCTCGCTGATCACGCCCTGCTGCCACATATTGTACATGATGAAGTTGCGGCGGTTGATCAGGTTTTCGGGGTTCGTATAGGGGTTATAGTTGGTGGGGTTTTTGGTAATGGATGCAATGGTGGCGCACTCCCACAGGCTCAGCTGGCTGACATCCTTGTTGAAGTACTCGTTGGCAGCCGTCTGCACACCCTGAATGGTGCCGGTAAAGCTGATGGTGTTCAGATAAGCTTCCAGAATGGTTTCTTTCGAGTAGCTGCGGCTCAGGCAGAGGGCGCGGTAGATCTCGCGCACCTTGCGCAGTGCACCATCGATGCCGCTGGCACTGTTGTCATCGGTCAGGTTCTTGATGAGCTGCTGCTCCAGCGTGGATGCGCCCTGCTTGGAACTGTAAATAGGCAGCAGATACTCGTTGATCATTGCGCCGATGGTGCGCTTGAAGTTGACGCCGGGCTCTGAGTAGAAGTCCTTATCCTCGGTGCAGATGAACGCATACTGCAAGTTGGAAGGGATCTGCTCAAGGTCTGCCCACACGCGGTGGCTGTTGGAAGAGCGCAGGGTGGCATACTCCACCTGTGCGCCGGTATCCGGGTCGGTAGCCACCACCATACTGGACTGGCTCAACTGGATGTTGTCCAAGTCCAGCAGGTCGCCGTCGTTGGCAGTAGCCTGCACCACATAGAACACCATGCCCACGGCCACCACGCTGCCCAGCATGATGCCAAGGCAGAGCACCGTAGCGATGGTGCGGCCGATGAACCGCAGAAGGGGGTGTTTGCTCTTTTCCTTCGGCGGCTTGGGAGTTTTGGGTGCTTTGGGTACGCGGGTACGGTTTTCCGCTGCGGAGTGTACCTCGCGGCGGCTCTGGGAAACATTGACCTTACGTCCCACCGGGCGGGCAGGCTGCTCCTCGCCGCCCCGATGGATCTTTCTCATCTCATTGTTGGAGATAGGGATCGCCTCCTGACATTTCAAGACTGTTGCCGGGCATTGCTGCGCCGGGCTTTATCCACATCGTTTGTGACACGAAACTTCAAACTGCAATACCATATTATAGCACGCACGCCCCAGCCGGGCAAGAACCAATCTTTGCGCGCTGAGCAGATATAAATAGTATAGCACACTCCGCCACGGAAAGTACAGTGCCCGTGTGTGAAAATTGTCTGCCATCCGCCCAAATGGGGCATACTTACCGGGGAAGGGAGTGTTTTTTATGCGCAAGCTGTCTGTCTGCCTGTTCTACGGGCTTTGCGTATTCACCATTGTATTCAGTCTGTTCTGGATGGCGCTGCCAAAGCTGCCGCTGTCCCAAAGCCCCGCCGGATCCGAGACCGAGCCCGCCTCTCCCCTGAGCCTTGCCGCGCAGGCTGCGCCCCAGACGGACGCTGCCCGCTACTGCCTGCGGGACAGCGGCGGGCGGGTGGCAGTGTACACCTGCCGCGCCGACGGCACCCCGGGCACTTTGATCCGCGTGACCGGCATCTACACCAATCTTCTGCCGGAAAACGACGCTTTGCGCATCAAGCGCGGGCTTGTGGTCAACAGCCCCCGGGAGCTGGACCTGCTGCTGGAGGATCTGGGGGGAATAAATGCAATAGGCCGCTGCACGATGCAGCGGCCTATTGCATTTATAGGATTCAGGCTTCCATTTCTTCCAGCGGCACAAGGTATTCCTTGCGGCACTGCTCGTATTCCAGCATATAGTCCTTGCTGGGGTTGTGGTGCATAATGCTTTTCAGGGTGTGGGAGTCGTAATCATCGCCGGCCTCCATGCCCACCATGCGCACCGCAATGTTGGAGCACTGGTCGGCGATACGCTCGGCGTTGTTCAGCACATCTAGGAACACCACGCCGGTGTCGATGGAGCAAATGCCGTCCTTCAGGCGGCGGATGTGCTGGTCGCGCAGACGCTCCACCAGAATGTCAATGATCTCCTCCAGCGGCTCTACCTGTGCAGCCTTCTGGGTATCATCGTTTTCAAAGGCCTCGTCCGTCAGAACCAGAATGCGCTCCAATGCGGCATCCAGCAATTGCAGTTCCTTTTTGGCGCTCTCGCTGAAGCTGGCTTCCTTGTCGTACAGCTCCTCGGCCTTTTCCATGATGTTCACGGCATAGTCGCCGATGCGCTCAAACTCGGTGACAAAGTTCAGCAGCTCGGTCACTTCGTGGCTCTCGTCGTCGTTCAGCTCCTGATCGGTCATCTTGATCAGGTAGTTGGTGATCTCCACCTCCATACGGTCGATCAGATTCTCGCGCACCTTGATGGCGCTCACGGTTTCCTCGTCCATCTTCAAAAGCAGCGGCGCAGCCAGACCCACGTTGCGGGCGGCGCGGCGGGACATCTTGATCACCGCGTTCTTAGCCTGCTGCAGAGCCACAGCCGGGCTCTTGTACAGACGCTCGTCCAGCACCGGCATACTCAGTTCCTGTGCTTCCTCCACGCTGCTGGGCACTGTGAGCATCGCCAAGCGGCTCAGCACCCCGCTGCAAGGCAGGAACAGCAGCATAGCGCATACACTGGACATGGTATGGATGTTTGCAATGGAGCTCTTGTTCATCACATCGCCCCACATGGGGATGCCGATGGTGAACTGCACCGCATAGATCAGTGCCAGCAGAATCACGCTGCCGATGACGTTGAAGTACAGGTGGATGAGCGCTGCCCGCTTACCATCCTTGGAGGAGCCGCCGATGGTGAGCAGCGGGGTGAACGCCGTACCGATATGCGCGCCCAGAATGATAGGAATGGCAGAGCTGAAGGTGACAAGCCCTGTGCTGGACAGTGCCTGCAAAATACCCACGGAGGCGGAGGAGGACTGGATGATCACGGTGACCACCACGCCCACCAGAACACCCAGAATGGGGTTGGTCATGGTGACGAACAGATTCTGAAAGACTGCGCTCTCCCGCAGGGGTGCCACGCCGGTATCCATCAGGCTCATGCCGGTAAACAGGATACCGAAGCCCAGCATGATCTGGCCGATGTTCTTCTTTTTTGGCATTGCGGAGGAACACATAAAAAATGCAGCCAATAAACGCCACCACGGGGGCAAAGGTCTTGGGCTGGATCAAGGTCAGCCACAGGCTGTCGCCTGAGATATCCGCCATGCGGATCAACTGACCTGTTACCGTAGTACCAATATTTGCACCCATGATCACGCCTACCGACTGCGTCAGTGTCATGATACCGGAGTTGACCAGACCAACACAAATAACCACCGTACCAGCCGACGACTGGATGACGCCGGTGATCAGTGTGCCGAAGATCACGCCCTTAATGGTAGAGGAGGTAAGCTTTTGCAATACGCCCTGCATCTTGCCGCCTGCCAGTTTTTCCAGGCCGGCGCCCATGATCGACATGCCATACAAAAACAACGCAATGCCGCCCAGCAGAGAGGTAATGTGTGTGATATCCATAGCGATACTCCTAATATGAAACTTCCCTTTTTATCCTTTACAGCACACAGCTGCCAAAACCTTGCACGTGCACAGCACTTGCCCTGTTCCGGCAGCCGCTTATTTTTTATTATACCATCAAAGGGGGCGTCTCAACAAGGTTTATTTTACACGAAAATTACTTTTTTCACACATTCCGCAACATATTTCTGGGTGGCAAACAAAAAGCTTTCCGTTATTTTACATACATTTTACATTATACCATCTCGGATGCGGTATGCCTCCGCTTACCCGGCCAGCTCTTCCATGGCCTCGCGCACCGTATCGGCCGAAAACAGGAACACACCACTGCCGGTGTATACCTCCACATGACTGCCCACATAACGCAACTCAAAATCCTTCATGGTGTTTCCCTCCTGTGTGTCTGTTTTATTCCCGGACTTCCCCGGTGAACACAGTATCGCACAATAAGGATACTATAAAAAGGACTTTCAAATGTTTTTGCAGACTTTTTGCGCAAAAATCGGATGATTCCCCACGGTCTGCTCCCCCCTGTCCGCAGCCACCCCCCTTGGAAATCGGGTCTGTGGCAGTTCCCCTTTACAGCGCCGCATTTCCGCAGAAAACAGGCACCGGAGCTGCCGTTTTCCGTCACGACCCCCTCCCGTGAAAATGGGATAGCGGAGCGTCCGCAGACGCTCCGCTATCCCGAAATTATAAGTTTGCGTTTTTAATGCACAAGCAACATCCGCAAACTGCATATCGCAAAGCTGCCGTTTTGATTGGCACTATTTTTGAAAATTGCGATAAAAATATATTTTCCGCTGATCATGCCCAAAGCACACGCGGCGGGCATTCCAAATCGTCCTGCCCCGCAAAGATGGCATCACTCTGCCGCATCCGTCACCCGGACGGGGTAGCCCGTCCGCACACAGCGCACCGCATACCGGGCGTTGCCGCCGGAGGTGCAGGTGAACAGGGTCAGATCCCAGCTGTCTGTCTCGGTGGCGGTGGTCATCTCCTCGATCTGGGTGGGGTGCAAAGTCTCCACGCTCTCCACCTCGTAGCTCCAGCGCAGACCATCCGCATCCGTAAAGTAGACCGGACTGCCGATCGCCAGCCACTTGATGGAGCTGAAATGCTTTGCATAGTTGTGGCCGCAGAGCACCAGATCATCGGCATAGGTAGTGCCGCTGTACCGTCCGGGGGCGACCTTCAGCCCGGCGTAGCTCCACTGCGCCATCACCGGCAGTTCCAGCCCTGCCGCCGGGATGGAAAGCACCCCGATGTAGTCATGCCCCTCCACCTCTACGGTGGTCATCTCCTGCGCCGGGTCCAGCACCGGCTGCGGGGCTGCGGTCTCGTTTTCCTGCCGGTGCTCCGTAATGGTCTTTTGCATGGTCTGCTCCAGCTCGCCCAATACTTCCTGCGAAGCCTTTTTCTGCCCGGGCGGCATCCCACCGGTTGTAACCCAGCAGCCCGGCGGCGCTCAAGATCAGCACCGCACCCAGCACCATGCACAGCCTGCCGATTTTCCGTTTCATTGCATTCCATCCTTTATATAATAGTATCCGTCTGCTTCAGTATACCATTCCCCGCTCCGGTTTACAACCGTTCTTTCGGGCGATTTTTATCGGGCAGCAGCGCGCAGACCAGCCGCACCATCTGCCCGGTCAGGGGCAGCCAGACCAGCGCACACAGCCCGTTGAACAGGGTGTGGGCGTTAGCGATCTGCCGGGCGATCACGGCACACTCTGCCCCCGTGGGCGAGCACAGCTGCACCAGCGCCGCAAAGGGCTGCAGCAGTGCGCAGCACACCGCCGCGCCGCTCAGGTTGAAGATGGCGTGGGCTGCCGCCACCCGCTTGGCGTCTCTTCCCTGCCCGATGGCGGCAAGCACTGCCGTAACGGTGGTGCCGATGTTATCCCCCAGCAGAATGGGAATGGCAGCGGTCAGCCCCAGCAGGCTGTGCACGCCGTCCGCCCCGGGCTGCGCCGCCATGCTTTGCAGCAGCGCCACCGTGGCAGAGCTGCTCTGCACCGTCAAGGTCATGCAGACGCCCGTCAGCAGCCCATGCAAGGGGCTTTGCTGCACCCGGGCAAGCTCCAGCCGGAGCAGCGGGCTTTGCAGCAGCGGTTCCATGGCGCTGCGCATCACCGTGACGCCCTCGAACAGCAGCCCAAAGCCGAACACCGCCTCGCCCACGCAGCGGCCCCGCCAACCCTTGCAGGCCAGACAGAGCAGCACCCCCGCAAAACAGCAGCAGATACCGCCAGCTTTCCACCCGGAACGCCAGCAGCTGTGCTGTGACCGTTGTACCGATATTTGCCCCGAACACCACCGGCACCGCCTGCCGCAGCTGCAGCAGCCCCGCTGCCAGAAAAGCAATGACCATGACCGTGACCGCCGAGCTGCTTTGCAGCACCGCCGTGACCGCCGCCCCGGTCAGCAGCCCCGCCACCGGGTTTGCGGTGCACCGCGCCAGCAGGCTGCGCAGCCGCCTGCCCGCCCCCTGCTGTACTGCCCTGCACAGGCTGTCCGTCCCATATAAAAACAGCGCCAATCCGCCGAATACCTGTAACAACACTTGGAATCCCTGCTCCATCCGCACCCTCCGTTTCTGCCTGTCCTTTATTTTTATGCAGCGAGAGCCGGTTTGCGCATTGACAAAGCCTACAAGTTTTTTGTGAATTTTTGTTTAATATTTCCCTATTCTCTGCAATCCCGCTGCAAAAGGAATATTCTTATCAGGCGTTAATACTTAACAACTGTTAAGTATTTGAAAAAATGCAAACGAGGAGGAACTGTTATGTCCGAGCCAAGCACCCCCAGCTTTCAGGGGATGTGCCACTATATCGGGCAGCTGAGCAAGGCATCCAAGGCCGGGATACGGGCGGCGCTGGCTGATTGCCCCAAATGCCATTTTAATATGCTGGAAGGCCTGCTGCATTCCATCAACTGCCACGGCAAGGACGGCGCTATCTATGTCTCCGACCTTGCCCGAGAGATCCGTCAGCCGCTGCCGGCGGTCTCGCGCGGGCTGCGGCTGATGGAGCAGGACGGCACTGTGGTGCGGGAACCGGACCCCGCCGACCGCCGCAAAACGCTGGTGCGCGTCACCCCCAAAGGGTATGAGCTGTGCCACCAGTGTGAGCAGGCTCTGCGCAACTACTTTGCCAGCGTGCTGGCACGGTTAGAGACCGGAGCAGGCAGCCCAGATGGACGCGCTGCGCGGCGCGCTGATGGATGCCATTCTTGCGGAAAATGCCGCGCGCAACATTGACCCGAAGGGAGAAACGAACCATGACAAAGATCTTTAAGCAGCTGGCCCGGCACTGGGCGGTCTGCCTTGTGGTGTTCGCACTGCTGTTCGTGCAGGCGTACTGCGACCTTGCACTGCCGGACTACACCAGCAAGATCGTGGACACCGGCATCCAGCAGGGCGGCATTGAAAGCCCCCTGCCCCAGACGGTGCGCCAGAGTACGCTGGACGCGCTGAGCCTGCTGATGAGCGAGGAGGATGCGCAGAAGCTGCAAAACGCCTACCAGTACTACCTGCAGGACGATGGCGTATTGCAGCTGCGCTCCGACCTGACCGAGGACGAGCGCACCGCACTGGAAGAGGCCGTCACCGTCCCGGACATCGTGCTGTATATGGCTGCCGCACAGGCCGCCAACACCCCCGCCGGGCAGAACAGCATGGGCATGACCGGCCTTGCTTGCGAGACGCCCTCTGCCGCTGCGGACACCGACACCGAGACCATTACCCCCACGGCAGCGGATCTGGCCACCGGTTGCAGCCAGTTTGCCGCCATGAGCCAGATGCCCGGCTTTGACCGCAGTATGCTGCAAAAGCAGCTGGACGGTGCCATGAGCCAGCTGGACAGCACCCTGCTGGAAAACCTGAAAAGCCAGTCTTTGCTGCTGGTGCAGCTGGAATACGAGGCGCAGGGCGTTGCACGGAATGTGCAGATGCAGTACCTCTTCCGGGTGGGCGGCCAGATGCTTGCCCTTACTCTGCTGATGGTGGTCGTGGCTGTGGCCGTGGGCTTCCTTTGCCTCCCGGGTGTCCGCTGCCATCGGTCGTGACCTGCGCCGGGAGACCTTCTCCAGCGTCATCGGCTTTTCCAACGCAGAGATTGAGAACTTCTCCACCGCCTCCCTCATCACCCGCACCACCAACGATATCCAGCAGGTGCAGTTCGTCTGCGTCATCCTGCTGCGCATGGTGGCCTATGCGCCCATTCTGGGCATTGGCGGTGTGCTGCACGTTGTGGGCAGCAGCTCCGGCCTTTCCTGGATCGTGGTGCTGGACGTGGCCATCCTGCTGTTGCTCATCATTTTCCTGATGAGCGTTGCCATGCCCAAATTCAAGGTGATGCAGCAGCTGGTGGACCGGTTGAATCTGGTCAGCCGCGAAATTTTGACCGGCATCATGCCGGTGCGCGCCTTCAGCCGTGAAAAAGTTTGAGGAGCAGCGCTTTGACAAGGCCAACCGGGAGCTGATGGGCACCCAGCTGTTCACCAACCGCGCCATGGTGGCCATGATGCCCTTTATGACCCTGATCATGAACGGAACCAGCCTGCTCATCGTCTGGTTCGGCGGCAAAGCCATGGATGCCGGCACCATGCAGGTGGGCGAGATGATCGCCTTTATCACCTACACGATGCAGATCGTCATGTCGTTCCTCATGCTCTCGATGGTGTCCATCATGCTGCCCCGCGCCGATGTGGCTGCGGATCGTATCGACGAGGTCATCCGCACCAAAGCCACCATCCACGACCCGGATGAAGCCGCCGCAAAGGCCGCAAAGGCACACACCGACTGGCAGGGCGTGGTGCAGTTCGAGGATGTGAGCTTCCGCTACCCCGGTGCGGACAGCGATGCACTGGAACACATCAGCTTTACCGCAAAGCCCGGCGAGACTACCGCCATCATCGGCTCCACCGGCTGCGGCAAGTCCACCCTGCTCAACCTCATCCCCCCGCTTTTACGATGTGACCGGCGGCAAGGTGACTGTGGACGGCATTGACGTGCGCGAGATGCCGCAGGCACAGCTGCACGACCTGCTGGGCTATGTGCCCCAGAAGGGTGTGCTGTTCAGCGGCACCATCGACAGCAACCTGAAATTCGGCGGCGAAGATATCACCGATGCGCAGGTACAAAAAGCTGCTGCCATTGCGCAGGCCACTGATTTTATTGAAGCAAAGCCGGAGGGCTACCAAAGCCCCATCGCACAGGGCGGCTCCAACGTATCGGGCGGCCAGAAGCAGCGGCTTTCCATTGCCCGGGCAATTACCAAAAATCCCAAAGGTCTATCTGTTTGACGACAGCTTCTCGGCGCTGGACTACAAGACCGATGTAACGCTGCGCCGCGCCCTGAAGGCACAGACCGACAACGCCACTGTGATCATTGTGGCACAGCGCATCTCCACCGTGCTGCACGCGAACCAGATCCTTGTGCTGGACGAGGGCAGGCTGGTGGGCAAGGGCACCCACGCCCAGCTGATGGTCAGCTGCCCGGAATATCAGGAGATCGCCCGCAGCCAGCTGAGCCAGAAAGAGCTGGCGCTGGATACCTTGAATACGGAAAAGGAGGGTGAGTGATATGCCCAGACCCGGACGTCCCACCACCGAGCGCGCCAAGGACTTTAAAGGCACGCTGCGGCAGCTCATCCGCACCATGAGCCACTACAAGCTGCCCCTTGCGGCAGCCATGCTGTTGCTGTTCTGTCCACCATCTTCAACATTGCAGGCCCCAAGGTGCTGGCAAAGGCTACCACCGCCCTTGCCACCGGCTGGATCGCCCGGCTGCGCGGCACCGGCAGCATCGATTTTGTGTATATCGGCCGCATCCTGCTGTTTTTTGCTGGGGATGTACCTGCTGAGCAGCGCTTTCAGCTTTATTCAGGGCTGGCTGATGACCGGCCTTTCCCAGAAGGTCTGCTACGACTTCCGCCGCCAGATCAGCAAAAAAATCAACCGCCTGCCGCTGGCCTACTTTGAAAAGCGCACCGTTGGCGAGGTACTGTCCCGCATCACCAACGATGTGGACACGCTGGGCCAAAGCCTGAACCAGAGCGTGACCCAGCTGATCACCAGCGTGACCACCATGATCGGTGTGCTGGTGATGATGCTTTCCATCAGCCCCCGCATGACCCTGATCGCGCTGCTGATCCTGCCGGTGTCGCTGGCGCTGGTGCTGCTGGTCGTCAAATTCAGCCAAAAATACTTCAAGGCGCAGCAGGCAACGCTGGGCGTTGTCAACGGCCAGGTCGAGGAAGTCTACGCCGGCCACAACGTGGTCAAGGCCTTCAACCGCGAAGCCGTGGTGCTGGCAGACTTCAACGCCGCCAACGATAAGCTGTACGAATCCGCATGGAAGAGCCAGTTCCTCTCCGGCCTGATGATGCCCATCATGAACTTTGTGGGCAACCTGGGGCTATGTGGCAGTGGCCATCGTGGGCAGCATTTTTGCCGCAAACGGCGTTATCACCATCGGTGATATTCAGGCCTTTATCCAGTATGTCAAAAACTTTACCCAGCCCATCCAGCAGCTTTCGCAGGTGTCCAATATGCTGCAAAGCATGGCTGCTGCTGCCGAGCGCGTGTTCGAGTTTTTGAACGAGCCGGAGGAGGCGCAGTTGGCCGACCCTGCCCGCCGCGCCGACCCCGCCGACATTGACGGACAGGTCACCTTTGACCATGTGCGCTTCGGCTACACCCCGGACAAGACCGTCATCCACGACTTCAGCTGCACGGTGCAGCCCGGCCAGAAGGTAGCCATCGTAGGCCCCACCGGCGCGGGCAAGACCACCATGGTCAAGCTGCTGATGCGCTTTTTACGATGTGGATTCCGGTTCCATCACCCTGAACGGCCACGATGTGCGGGACTTTGACCGCAGCGCCCTGCGCGAAGGTTTTGGCATGGTGCTGCAGGACACGTGGCTGTTCAAGGGCACCATCATGGAGAACATCCGTTACGGCCGGCTGGACGCCACCGATGAAGAGGTGATTGCCGCCGCAAAGGCTGCCAACGCCGACCACTTTATCCGCACCCTGCCCGGCGGCTACCAGATGGAACTGAACGAGGACGCCTCCAACGTCAGTCAGGGGCAAAAGCAGCTCCTGACCATCGCCCGCACCATTCTGGCCGACAACCGGATTTTGGTGCTGGACGAGGCGACCAGCAGCGTGGATACCCGCACCGAACAGCGCATCCAGACCGCCATGGACCGCCTAATGGAGGGCCGTACCAGCTTTATGATCGCCCACCGTCTTTCCACCATCCGGGACGCCGACCTCATCCTTGTGATGCGAGACGGCGACATCGTGGAGCAGGGCACCCACGACCAGCTGATCGAAGCAGGCGGCTTCTACGCCGATCTGTACAACAGCCAGTTCGAGGACGTGGTGGATTAAAGCATCTGTTATCGCAATATAACTGCAAAAAAATAGCACCTGTCGCCTTTTTTAAGGCAGCAGGTGCTATTGCTTTTTTATTCCTCCACCGGTTCCAGCTTCAAGCCGAACAGCTTTTCCGAGAGGGACGGCAGCTGTTGCTGCAAGGCGCGGACATAGGCCATTACCACCGGATCCTCGCGCTTTTGCCCCAGCACGATGCCAAAGCGGTGTCCCCTGCCCCAGTCCAGCACCCGCACAAAGCTGAGATCCGGTCTGCGGTAGTAGAAAGGCGGGATCATCTTGAGTGCCGGGTCGCCGTAGGCTGCACTGCGGATACCGCCCACCGGCGTAAAGCTCACCCCGCGTTCCAGCCCCTCCTGCAGCAGACTTGTCTCGTAGACAGTCTGGTACATCTCCTTGATGGGCAGCCAGCGGTATTGCAGCGCCTGCTCCAAGGTCAGCCTGCCCACCGGCATATCGGCAGGCGGGTGGATGGGGATGCAAAGTTCCGGCATATAGAACAGCGGCACAAAGGTAAGCCCCTGCGCGTAGAACTCTGCACTTTCCAGCTGAAAGGAAAGATCCATCTCCCCTTTTTTTCAGGCTGCGCCAGATTTCGCTGCGGTTGGCGCACTTCCCCAGAATGGGGGGTATACCGCAGGCACAAGTCACTCGTCAGGGAAAACAGGTCGTATGCGAACATCCGCATCGCCTCGTGACAACCGGCGATCTGCAGATGCCTTTCCGGTGGGTTTGCCTGCTGCTGCACCGCACGGGCATGGCGCACCGCCTGCTGATACAGGGCTACCAGCTGCTTTGCCTTGGGGTAAAAATCCTGCCCCGCCGGAGTCAACACCACACGGCGCGGTACATGCTGGAACAGCTCGAACCGCAATTGCCCTTCCAGCGTGCGGATCTGCTGCGAAAGTGCCGACTGGGAAATATACAGTGCCTCTGCCGCCGCAGAAAAGCTGTTCATTTCCACGATCTTTACAAAGCCTTCCAGTGCGCTCTCGTTCATGCGTTTCTCCCTCCCGCAATACATTAGGTTAGCCTAAATTATAATATAAAAAATATGAATTGTAAACCGCACCCATCTACGCTACAATTGTTAAGGATTCAGCAAAGTACCTTTCACCTTGCTGCACGATAAGAAGGAACACAAAGAAGAACAAAAAGAAAGAGAGCGTACCTATGAACAAGATCTCCCGTAAGGGCTTTATCAAGATTGCCGCTGCCGCCGCCATGAGCGGTGTGACCGCCGGTGCTCTGGCTGCCTGCAATGCCGCCTCCGGCTCTGCTTCCGCTTCCACCTCCGGTGCTGCCGGTCAGTACATTCCCGGCACCTACGAAGGCACTGCCGCCGAGGGTATCTCCTCCACCGTCAACGTCACCATCACCTTCTCCGACACCGCTGTCACCGACGTGGTGGTGGACACCTCCGGCGAGACCGCTTCCTTCGGCGCTGCCGCTGCCGATGAGCTGCGCGAGCAGCTGATGGCTGCCGGTTCTGCCGAGATCGACGGCGTTTCCGGTTCTACCATCACCTCCGATGCCGTGATGAAGGCTGCCAAGAGCTGCTACGCACAGGCCAAGGGCGAGGCCGTGGTCTCCAGCGTGCAGCTGCCCACCGGCGATGCAAACGACTGGCTGGGCAAAGAGCCTGATATCGACGAGGCTGCCATCACCGAGACCGTGGACACCGACATCCTGATCGTGGGTGCAGGCAACGGCGGTATGTTCGCTGCCGCCTATGCTGCTGCCAACGGCCTGAACTTCCGTGTTATCGAGCAGAACGCCAACGTGCAGGACACCCGTCACTGGTACGGCGCTGTTGATTCTGCTGCCGCTAAGGAGGCTGGCGAACCCGCCACCGATAAGGCAAAGCTCTTGAGCGAGATCTCCCGCTATGCTTCCGGCAAGTGCGACCAGCGCGTCGTCAAGACCTGGATCAATGAGTCTGCTGCAATGCACGATTTCATGCGCAGCATTCTGGAAGATAAGTACGGCTGGGTATGCGATTTCACCTCCGGCAGCGAGGCTGCATGGCCTGCAGAAAATGCCGAGCACAACACCGACTACCTCTACCCTGTGCAGGAGCACAACTACATGGCCAGCGAGAGTGCTTCCGGCACACCCGCAACGAGCTGCTGCTGCAGTACATTCAGGAGCTGGGCTACGATGTAGACTTCAAGACCAGTCTGGCCAAGCTGGAAAAGAACAGCGATGGCCGCATTACCGGTATCATCGCCCAGAGCACCGAGGATGATCACTTCATCCGCTACAACGCCAATCAGGGCGTGCTGCTGGCCTGCGGCGGCTTCCCCGGCGACCCCTACATGATGGAGCAGCTGGACCCGCTGGGCACCAGCGTGACCACCGCCTGCTCCTACTCCCCCCCGCCGACAAGGGCTACGGTATCCGCGCCGCAGTGTGGGCAGGTGCTAATCTGGACAAGGAAGCCGCTCCCATGCTGTTTGACCGCGGCATTGTTGCCCCCGGTGTGGATGCCGGTTATGTGGACAGCGACTCCGCCTTTGGCGGCAAGGCTTTCCCCGGTAAGATCCGCCAGTATAATCCCGGCACCCAGCCCTTCCTGAAGGTGAACCGCAACGGCGAGCGTTTTGCCAACGAGAGCTGCCCCTACAACGATATCGTCTACGCTGCCGCCCACCAGCCGGGCCGCGTCTACGCAACAGATCTGCGATGCCAACATTTTGGAGGACGCAAAGCGTTTCCACACCATCGGCTGCTCTGCCCAGACCCGCAACGGCGGTGAGAAGTACATTCAGGGCAAGATGGACGAGGCTATCGAGGCCGGTGCACTGTTCAAGTGCGATACTCTGGACGAGCTGGCCGACAAGATGGGCTTTACCGGCGCTGCCAAGGATACCTTCCTTGCTACCGTGGAGCGCTACAATGAGCTGTACGATAAGCAGAACGATGAGGACTTCGGCAAGCCCGCTTACCGCCTGAGCGCCATTCGCACCGCGCCCTTCTACGGCTGCTGGCTGGGTGCTTCCCTGCTGACCACTGAGCAGGGCATCGCCATCAACGAAAAGGGGTCAGGCTCTGGACACCAACAACCAGCCCATGGAGGGTCTGTACATTACCGGCGATATGTCCGGCAGCTTCTTTGCCAACAACTACCCCTGCCTGATGGCCGGTGTGGCTATGGGCCGGACCCTGACCTACGCCATGAAGGCTGTCAAGCAGATGGCAGGTCTGGAGAACGCCTGATAAAGCACAGTTTTCCGGCATACTCTAAGCGTTTCTTCTTTTCTTCTTTTTTCATGTGAAGAGGGCGGTCCCATTTGGGGCTGCCCCCTTTGCGTTTTTTTGCCCCGCACGCCCCCTACACAAATGGCCGCGATTGTGCTATGATAAGGCTGAAAACCGGGCAGTTCATCCCACCCGGTCAGAGATCGAGGTGTTTGTACAAATGTCGGATATTCTGGATACCTTACGGCAGGAAGGGGTGGACCCCGCCCTGCTTACGGCGGTGCAGGAATACCGCGCCGCCCATCCGCTCAGCGAGACGCTGCGCCCGCGTATCCCTGCCCCTGCCTTTATCTACTACGGCAAAGAGGTGTGGGAGCAGGCGCTGGCGGCTATCCTCTGCGGCGAAAACCTGCTGCTGGCCGGCGGAAAGGCCACCGGCAAAAACGTGCTGGCGGAAAATCTGGCCGCCGCCTTCGGCCGCCCCGCGTGGGACATCTCCTTTCATGTAAACATGGACGCCGCCTCCCTCATCGGCATGGATACCTTTGCGGGCGGGCAGGTGGTGTTCCATCCCGGGCCGGTGTACCGCTGCGCACAGTGCGGCGGCTTTGGCGTGCTGGATGAGATCAACATGGCCAAAAACGAGGCGCTGGCGGTGCTGCACGCGGTGCTGGACTTCCGCCGCGCCATCGATGTACCCGGTTACGACCGCATCCCGCTGGCCGAGGAGACCCGCTTTATTGCCACCATGAACTACGGCTACGCGGGCACCCGGGAGCTGAACGAGGCGCTGACCTCCCGCTTTGCGGTGGTGCAGATGCCCACCATCACCCAAGATAATCTGGAAAAAAGCTGCTGCGGGCGCAGTTCCCGGATCTTTCGGCAAAATATGTGCACCAGTTTGCACTGCTGTTTCTAGACCTGCAGAAAAAATGCGACAGTGCCGAGATTTCCACCAAAGCGCTGGATCTGCGCGGTATGCTGGACGCGCTGCGGCTGATTCGGCGGGGCATCCCGCCGGGGCGGCGCTGGATATGGGCATCACCAACAAGGCCTTTGACTCCTACGAGCAGGGGCTGATTCGGGACGTGATCGCCGCACGCATCCCGGCCAAGTTGGATGCCGGAAAGCTGTTTGCCTGATGGACGCCCAGAGCTACACCGCACAGGAGCGGCGTGCGGCCAATCAGGTCTGGGCCGCTGCTGGTGCTTACGGCTTCGAGCCGCTGTTCCTCGCCCGCAACACCGACGGCACCATTGATTTTTACATGAACTGCGTCGTGGGGCTGGTCCACAAATACTACGGCGACGCGCTGATCCGGGACATTTTTTTCCGCATGGGAGGGCGACACGCGTCAGCCCATGCTGGACGATATGGCGTGGCTGTACTTAGAAAACGCCGCCTACCGGCTGGAGCTGCCCCGCCGCCCGGTGCTGGAAGCGCTGCGGTTTGCCCACGCGGACTACTTTTTGCCATTCAGTACAAGCTCTCGCGGCAGGAGTGGATGGCGAAAAACCAGCTGGTGTACACCATGCAGGCTGCACGCTGGCGCAAGGTGCTGGGACGCACCGCTCCGGTCATGACCCCTTACGAGAGCAGCCTTGCCGCTGCGCTGGAGCCGGAGACCGTACCGGAACCAGCACAGCTCAAAAACGACCTGCTGGCGCTGTTTGCAAAGTTCGCCCTGTTTGACGGCAAGGTGCGCCAAAGCCCGCGCTGCATCTGCGGCTGCAAGGCTTCTGGGCAAAGCTTGCCACCAAAACCATGCCCACCCAGATGATCAAGACCGACCGGGTGACGGTGGAGCATTCCGGCGCGGTGGATGCCACAGGCAGCGGGCTGGCGGTGGACAAGCGCCGGGCAAACATCACCCTGAAGCAGCGCGCCGCGCAGGACCGCGCCTACATTGAAAGCTGCTTCGGGCACTGCTTCTACCCGCCGGAGCAGCTGCGCAAGGCCGAACAGGAGTTGTGCACCGGGGTGCATCTGGGCTGTCATTTGTGGTTCAGCGCCGGTGTACCCAGCCCGGCGCAGGCACCCACCCCGGAAGCGCGGCAGCTGGCACAGCAGGCCGAATTGCAGGCCGAACGCAACCGCGCCTACTATGCCAAAAATCAGGAGCTGCACCGCAGCGTGGTGCTGCGCCTTACCGAGCAGATCCGCAACTGCATTCTGGTGCATCAGCAGCCCGACCAGCGGGTGGCACGCAGCGGCAACCTGTGCGCCGGGCGGGTGTGGCGTGCCCCTTACCTGAACGATGACCGGGTGTTTTTGTGCCCAGAGGAGGAGAACTGCCCCGCCTTTACAGTGGATCTGCTGCTGGATGCCTCCGCATCCCGCCTGCACTGTCAGGAGGTGATCGCGGCGCAGGGTGTTATTCTGGCCGAAAGTCTGGCCGACTGCGGCATTCCGGTGCGGGTAAGCGCCTTCAGCAGTCTGCGGGGCTACACGGTGCTGCGGGTGCTGAAAAGTTTTGCGGACAAAAACCGGCAGAACATTTTCCGCTATTTTGCCTCGGGCTGGAACCGGGACGGTCTGGCGCTGCGGGCGGCGGGCGACCTGATCCGGTACGCCCCCGGCCCTGCCCCGCGCCACCTGATGATCCTGCTGACCGATGCCAGCCCCAACGACAGCCGCCGCATTCCGCCCACAGCAGAGAACCCGCTGGGCTGCGCCTACGAGGACGCCGCCGGTGTAGCCGATACCGCCGCACAGGTGCGTACCTTACAGCGGCAAGGAGTGCGGGTGTCTGCTGTTTTTTATGGGCGAGGACAGCAGCGCCGGTGCCGCTGCGCAGATCTACGGCAAAAACATGGCACGCATCCGCGGCATGGATCAGCTTGCCCGCGCTGCCGGACGGCTGATCCAGAACGAGGTCCGGGAACTTGGCGACTGAAAAAATAAAACGACCCCTGTGGGAGCAGTTCCGGCCTTAGCCAGCATCTCCCGCAGGGGTCATTTTTTTACAACCGCACATCTCAGTGCACAACCATACTTTGAACTTTTTTGTTTGCAATGCGCTGTAGATTTTTGCAAAAATTTGTTGTTTTGAAAAACTTACAGTTGTTTTTCATCCAAAAGTATGCTATACTATGTTCAGAGAAGTTTTATGCAGCCTGACGGCCCGATCACCCGGCTGGCGCTTTTTACAACGTTTCGCTGTTTGCTTTTATTGCAAGGCAAGAAATTAGTGCAACATTCAAACAGCATATTTGCGATATGCAATTCAACGTTGTTGCTGTTGCATTAAAAAGTTGAATTGCTATAGGAAGGAGATCAATCATGGACGCTTCCCGTTATTTTGACGCCATGCACAACGCCATGTCCACCCTGCACGCCGGTGCACAGTTGCTGCTTACCGTCCGTTTGCAGGATACCTGCGGCAACGATGCCTATCTTGAAGTAAAACAGCTGCCCGGGGAGCAGAGCGCCCTTGTGTGCTACTCCACCATGGGGCGGCGCTGCCTGAATTTCCAGCTGTTCCGCAAGGGCTGGCAGCTGTGCCACAATGCGGATGGGCAGCTGACCGGGCGTTTTCCGTCCAGCGCCGACAGCCTGCTGAGCCAGACCGACTTCCGCGCCTACTGCCGGGAGGATCGGCTGGATGCTGCCCGCACCCAGCGCCTTATAGAGGAGCTGGGGCAGCGTGCCGGTACAAATTATATCGGTGCCATCCCGCAGAATGCCCGCACCGGCGCACAGATCACAGTGGAAAGTCACCTTGGCTGCGGCGCACGCTGGAGTTACTGGAATCAGGACGCTTCCCCCCCTGCCTGCCGCTGGGCGCAATTTTGTACTGGCTGGCTGATTTTCTGGCCGGGAACGAGCGCCGCGCCCTCCAGTCTGACCCGCAGGCTGCCGCACTGGCTGCGCAGTGGCTGGCAAAGGACACTGCTGTGTTCTTCTGCCCCTCCCCTGCCCTGACGGTATCCTCTGCGACCGGTCATAGTGCTCCTGCTGCACGGCGTACCCGCCCCGCCCCGGTGCCTGCTGCACGCAGCAAGAGCTGGCAGAGCGTTCTGGCTGCTATGGCTGCGGTGTAAGCTGGTACCTTTTCAATCTGGTTTACATATAAAGACGAGTGCTCGGCAAAACCGAGCACTCGTCTTTTTTTACAAAATAACAGCAAAAAAGCACCCCGCCAACCGTTTCTGGTAGGCGGGGTGCTTAGTGCTTATAGTTTACGGTTCAGCTTACACTGCACAGCACAGGGAGGAAATCACTCCTCGATGTAGCCGTACTGCAGGTACCAGTAGCCGTAGGGGCTGTGCCAGGTGCCCTTCAGAGAAGAGGTCTGCAGCCAGTAGTCGTTGTAGTAAGCGATGGGCAGGCAGCCGGTATCCTCCATGAGGATGTCCTCAGCCTTGTGCAACTGTGCAAAGTGCTCGGAGACATCAGCAACGCGGGAAGCCTCGATAGCAGCATCGAACTCGGGGTTGGAGTACTTGCCATCGTTGTTGCCGTTACCGGAGCAGAACAGATCCAGCATGTTGGAGGGATCGTTGTAGTCCATGACCCAGCCGTTACGGGCAACATCGTACTCGCCTGCACGACGAGCGGCGGTGAAGGAGGACCACTCCATCTTGCTGATGGTCAGGGTGATGCCCAGATCGCTCCAAGCCTGCTGCAGGTACTCTGCCAGAGGCACATGGTAGCCGGCATCGTTGGTGCTGTACTCCAGAGTGGGGTAGCCCTCACCATTGGGGTAGCCAGCATCAGCCAGCAGCTTCTTAGCCTCGGCCAGATTAGCCTCGTAGTCAGCAGAGATGTAGGGAGCATTGCCATTGTCGTGGAAGTAACCGTTCTCGTCCACGACGCCAGGGCCAACGATGCTGTCAGCAGTGGAGTAGGTACCCTGCATGATGGTGTTGGCAACGTAGTCACGGTCGATAGCCAGGCTCAGAGCTCTACGGACCTTGGCATCCTTGAAGGCATCGCGCTTCAGGTTCAGGCTGACATAGTAGGTGCCCAGAATGGTGTCAACGTAGAAGTCGCCGCCATCCTCTGCCTTGGTCAGGCTGGGGATCTCGTCGGTGGGCACATCCTTGATCAGCTGAGCCTCGCCGCTGTTATAAGCAGCGAAGGAAGCAGAGGAGTCCTCAAGCAGGAGCAGGGTGATGGTGTCGGAAACGATCTTGGAGGAATCCCAGCCGCCGACATAGTTCGGGTTCTTGGTCAGAACGATACGCTCGGAGGGAGTCCACTCGGTGATCATGAAGGGACCGTTGCACACATAGGTATCGGGAGAGGTGCACCATGCATCGCCGTTGGCCTCAACGGTAGCCTTCTGCACAGGGCTCATAGCAGCAAAGGCAACGATCTTATCAAAGTAAGAGCAGGGGTAAGCCAGAACGATGGTCAGGGTCTTGCCGTCATCGCTTGCCTTCACGTTCAGAGCATCGAGGTTGGGCTCCACGGTGGGGTTGCCGTCTGCATCGGGGGAAACCGGCAGCTTCTTCAAAGCCGTCGATCATGCCCAGGCAGGTCTCTGCGTAGGGAGCAGCGGTATCAGGATCAGCCATACGCTTGAAGCTGTACTCGAAGTCCTTAGCGTTCAGGTCGGTGCCATCGCTCCACTTCAGGCCGTCACGCATGGTGAAGGTCCAGGTCAGGCCGTCCTCGCTGGTGGTCCAGCTCTCAGCCTGACCAGGGACAGCCTCGTTGTTCTCGTTGATGATCAGCAGGGTCTCGAAGACGGTGATGATGGTGTTGCCGCCATCCACAGCGCTGTTCAGAGCGGGGTCCAGAGTCTCGGGGTTAGAACCGTACTGGACGGTAAAACCAGCGGTAGAGACACTGCCGGTAGAAGAACCAGCAGAAGAAGCAGTGCCGGAGGTTGCGGTAGAACCGGACTTGCTGCCGCCACAGGCTGCCAGACCCAGAGCAGCGGCACCCACGCCTGCAACCTTGAGGAAATTACGACGAGAAATGCGTTTCATAATAATATCCTTCCCTTGTATCAAATTTTGAGTGTGCCAGGTTCCCCAGCCGCCTCTATATTCGATCCGGTGCAAATGTACACCGGAGGAACACGAATGATTATAATGCGTTCTCATGCCGGTTACAAGTCCAAAACCTGGACTGTAACCATTTTGTGACAACATTTCAGCGCTAAGTTGAGTTACTTTCACCTTTTACTAGTGTGAAGTGTTCTCACTTCACGCGGTCAAGGTGATGGCAGGCTGCCCAGTGGCCGGTGGAGACCTCCTTGAACTCGGGCACCTCGTTGGCGCACTGCTCGTCTGCATAGGGGCAGCGGGTGCGGAAACGGCAGCCGGACGGCGGGTTCAGGGGCTGGGCACATCGCCCTGCAGCACGATACGCTTGGACTGGCGAGCCGTAATGGGGTCTGCCACCGGAATTGCGGAGATTAGGCTGCGGGTGTAGGGGTGGATGCTGTGGGTGATCAGCTCGTAGCTGTCGGCCAGCTCCACCATTCTTCCCAGATACATAACGCCGATCCGGTTGGAGATATGCTTCACAACGCTCAGGTCATGGGCAATAAACAGGTAAGTCAGCCCCATCTGCTCCTGCAGATCCTCAAACATATTGATGACCTGTGCCTGAATGGAAACATCCAGTGCAGAGACAGGCTCGTCACAAACGATGAACTCGGGGTTCACGGCCAGTGCACGGGCAATGCCCACGCGCTGACGCTGACCGCCGGAGAACTCGTGGCAGTAGCGGTTTGCGTGCTCGCTGTTCAGGCCAACGCGCTCCAGCAGAGCGATGATCTTATCGTGGCGGTCCTTTTCGTTCTCAGCCAGATGATGGATATCAATGCCCTCACCCACGATGTCGCCAATGGTCATGCGGGGATCCAGACTTGCGTAGGGATCCTGAAAAACGATCTGCATCCGGCGGCGATAGGGCAGCATATCCACTGCGATCTTGTTGTCCTTATCGAACAGCAGGTTGCCGTCGTAGTAGATCTTGCCGCCGGTGGGCTCGTACAGGCGCAGCAGGGTGCGGCCCGTCGTGGTCTTGCCGCAGCCAGACTCGCCCACCAGACCAAGGGTCTCGCCCTTGCGGATGGCAAAACGCTTACGTCATCCACAGCCTGAACATACTTGCGGTTCTTGCCCACACCGCCGGCGGGGAAATACTGCTGCAGGTGCTGGACTTCAACCAGCGTCTTGTGTTCACTCATTCTGCCTTTTCCCCTTTCTCAAATTCAGCCTTCTGCTGCAGCCAGCAGTAGGTATAGTGGGTATCGCTGAGCTCGGTGCGCGGAGGCATCTTGCTCAGACAGATCTTCATGCAGTTCTTGCAGCGGGGCGCAAAGGGGCAGCCGGCCGGCGGATTCAGCAGGTCCACAGGGGTACCCTCGATGGGCACAAGGCGCTCGTGCTCTGCGGTGTTCAGCTTGGGGATGGAGTTGATCAGGCCCTTGGTGTACTCGTGGCCCGGCTGATAGAAGATCTCGTCGGTAGTGCCGTACTCCACAATGTGGCCGGCGTACATGACGGCGATCTTCTCGCACATGGAAGCCACAACGCCCAGATCGTGGGTGATCATGATGATGCTCATGCCCAGCTTCTTGCGCAGATCCTGCATCAATTCAAGGATCTGTGCCTGAATGGTCACGTCCAGTGCGGTGGTGGGCTCGTCGGCGATCAGCAGCTTGGGCTCACAGGCCAGTGCAATGGCGATCATCACGCGCTGGCGCATACCGCCGGACAGCTCGTGGGGGTACTGCTTCAGGCGCTTTTCAGGCTCATTGATGCCGACCAGCTCCAGCAGTTCCTTGGCGCGTGCCCATGCATCGGCCTTATTCTTATCGGTGTGCAGGCGGATGACCTCCACGATCTGGTTGCCGATGGTGTACACCGGGTTCAGGCTCGTCATGGGGTCCTGGAAGATGATGGAGACCTCGTTGCCGCGGATCTTGCGGAAGTCCTTCTCCTTCATGTTCTCGATCTCGTGGCCGTTGAACCACACCTTACCGCCCACCAGCTTACCGGGGTAAGCGGTCAGGCCCATAACGGAGTAGGCGGTGACCGACTTACCGGAGCCAGACTCACCTACAACGCCCAGAACATCGCCCTGATTCATGCTGAAGGACACGCCGTTCAGCGCTTTGACTTCGCCCGCGGGGGTGAAGAAGGACAGGCGTTCGTCCTTGATTTCAAGAATTTTCTCGCTCATTTCTGTTCACCTCATCAATTCTTCAGCTTCGGGTCAAATGCGTCGCGCAGGCCATCGCCGAACAGGTTGAAAACCAGAATCATAACGCTGATCATCAGCGCGGGGGCAATCAGCAGATGGGGATAGGTGTTCATGCCCTTAACAGCATCGGTAGCCAGAGAACCCAGAGAGGGCAGCGGAGCTGCAACACCCAGACCGATGAAGCTCAGGTAGCTCTCGGTGAAGATGGAGGCCGGGATCTGCAGGGTGGTGGTAACAATCAGAGTACCAATGCAGTTGGTAAGCAGATGCTTTTTTTGATGATACGGCCGCTGGATGCGCCCAGTGCGCGGGCAGCGGTAACATACTCGCTCTCCTTCAGGATCAGGATCTGGCTGCGGACGATACGCGCCATGCCGACCCAGTACAGCAGCGCGAAGATGATGAAGATGGAGACCATGTTGGGGCCCAGCGTCTGCATCCACTTAAAGCCGGCTGTGTGGACAGCTTGTCCAGCGGGTCCTTCAGGGCCATGCCCAGCAGGATGATCAGCAGAATATCGGGGATGGTGTACAGAATATCGGTAATACGCATCATGATATTATCCACCCAGCCGCCCGCAAAGGCGGAAACTGCGCCGTAGGTAGCGCCGATGAGCAGCACCAGCACAGAGACGAGCAGGCCGACGGACAGTGAGACGCGGGTACCCATCATGACACGCACGGCAAAGTCACGGCCCATACGGTCGGTGCCCAGAATGTGCGGGAACACCTTTTCGCCGGCATCGATGCGGGCCTGCTCCGCGGCAGAATACTCAAACGGGGCCAGGTTGTTGCTGCCCTTCACCTGCTCGGAGTAGCTGTAGGGCCACACGGCGGGCAGAATGTAGGCAAAGATAGCAATGGCAATGATGAACACAAAGCTGACCATGGCGATCTTGTTTTTGCTTCAGGCGGCGCATGCCGTCCTTCCAGAAGTTGACGCTCTCACGCATGACCACCAGACTCTGCTTTTCCTCATTGCTGGCGGGCAGAAAATCCTCCGCATTGAGCTGCAGGCTGAGCGGATTCTTTTTAATGTTTTCCATGAAAATCGCTCCTCTCTTACTTCAGCTTGATGCGCGGGTCGATGATCTTGTACAGGATGTCAACGATGACGTTGGCAACAATGACGAGGGTCGCCAGCAGAATCGTGGTGCCCATGATCATCATGTAGTCACGGTTGGTGATGGCAGACACGAAGTCACGGCCCAGGCCGGGGATGGAGAAGATCTTTTCGACAACGAAGGAACCGGTCATCAGGCCGGCCAGCATGGGGCCGACATAGGTGACAACAGGCAGAATGGCGTTGCGCAGTGCGTGCTTGAACAGGATCATGAACTGGGAAACGCCCTTTGCGCGTGCGGTGCGCATATAGTCCTGACCCATAACGTCCAGCAGGCTGGAGCGCATCAGACGGGTGATATAAGCCGAGGGATAGATGGCCAGTGCGGTGACCGGCATGATATAGGCGGCTGCGCTGTTCAGACCAACGGTGGGCAGCACCTTCATGTTCATACCAAACTGGTACAAAAGCAGCACGCTGGAAATAAAGCTGGGGATCGCGATGCCACAGGTTGCAAACACGATAATGAGGTTATCCAGCCACTTACCACGGTTATAGGCCGAAATGCAGCCCAGCGGGATGCCCACGCACAGAGCCACCACCACGGCAATGCCTGCCAGACGGCAGGACACCGGCAGCTTGCTGGCGATAATCTGGTTCACGGTACGTCCGCGCTGACGCAGGCTCAGACCCAGATCGCCGTGCAGAAGGCCCTTCATATAGTTGACGTACTGCACACCCAGCGGCTTATCCAGGCCATACTTTTCGGCCAAAGCCTGCTGAGCAGCGGCACTGATGGACTTTTCTGCCACGAACGGGCCACCGGGGACCAGGTTCATGACAAAAAAAGGTAACCGTGGCCACAATGAAGATACTGAAGATACCCATTGCGACACGCTTGATGATGTACTTTGCCATCGTTTGATGCCACTCCAATCCTATCAATGAATTACTGTTTTTGCTCTCAGGCCGAGCCACACTTTCCCGCAGTCCGCCAGCCTCACACATAGCGGACGTCTGTCCTGGCACGCGGACAGAAAAGCGAATAATAAAACGATGGCATCTTGCGGTTGCATAAACACCATCGTCCATACCCGAGAAACACTCTATCTATTATAAAGACAACCTCGAATTTTGTCAATTTACATGAAAAAAATTCACTTCATTACAGCAGAGCATGAGTGAAATCTTATACTTTATACAAATTTTCTGTTTATTTGTAGGCAAAAGTGCTACTTTTTAGTTCTTTCGGGCAACTGTTCCGTTGACACGTACAATCTGTTCTCCCCTATCAGTACAAAAGGCAGCGTCTCCGCTCCTGAGCCATCCATCCATAAGGGTGCTATTTTTCTCTATATCACAAAGCAAAACAAACCACCCGCAGCTCCCTCTCCGGCACGGTCGGTGCCCGGGAGATATGCTGCGGGTGGTCATGGGTCGTTTTGCGGGTCAGGAGTACAGTTTTGCGGTCAGCTGGGAGTACATGGCGCTCTTCTGTGCCTTATAGGAAGCCATTGCCTGATCAGCCAAGGCAGTGCTCTGGCCGTTGGCGGTCAGCACAGTGCGCATCTGGCTGACGATGCTCTCCACTTCCTTATCGTAAGATGCCTGCATCGCATACAGTCTGCCGCTTCTCGCCAGTGCAATGGAGATTTTGCGCGCCTGTGTCTGCTGAGACTCCGGCAGTGCCTTGTATTCTGCCTTTGCCCCGGCAATGCAGCTGTTCAGCTCCGACTCAGCGCGCGCCTTGACACTGTACATCTGCTTCAGCAGCGCCTTGACCTCCGTCTCGTAGGCAGCTTCCTGTTTACCGGAAGAGGACGCCGGTTTTTCTGCGGCAGAAGCAGTGCTGGAGCCGGATGTGCCGGTAGTGTTCTCCTTCTTGCCGGAAGAGGACGCATTGCTGCTCTCCGTCTGGGAGCCAGAGCTCCCCGAGGAAGCGGCAGAACCTGCTTCCTCCTGCTGCGGAGCACTGGCCGCCGCCTCCTGTTCCCCCCGCCGCTGGATGCAGCAGCTTCGCCGGTCAGCTCCTCCAGCGTGATCTCACCGCTGAGCAGCTTATCGATCTCATCATCCGTCAGGGTGAACTGTGTGCTGTCCGCCGGGGCATCCGGCAGGGTTTCAGGAATACCGGCTGCCATACTGTGGAGGTAGAACAGCACGCCAAGAACAGCTGCTGCCAGCAGAGCCACCAGCGCGCCCAGCACGATCAACACGATTTTCAGGACCTTATTTTTTTTCTTCATATCAAAATCCGCTGCCCGGGCAGAGTATTCCTCCGCCCGGGCAGTTTTCTCCTTACTAATTGGATCAGACCCACATTCCCAAAAAACTTTTTGGGCTGATGCAGGATCGCAGCGTCCAGCTCCTGATCATGGAACAGTTCATCGCCGTTGCGCACGATGCGGGCAGCCGTCTCCTTGCCAAGCAGCTTTTCCAGCTGCTGCACTCCCTGTGCCATACGGGGCGGGCGCTTGTCCGGGGAATGGGTGTCGGTGGAGATGACATGAACCAATCCCCACTGGATGAACTTACACAACTTTTTGCACAGCTTAGGCTCCAGCAGTGCTCCTGCGTTGATCTGCGCATAAGCACCGGCGGCCACCCAGTCGTACAGCAGAGTGGGGTCCTCCAGCACATAGGGGTAGCGCTCGATATGCGCGATCAGCGGCACGATGCCCTGCTGCTGCAGCTGGTACAGCGTCTGCCGGATAAAGTGCGGCTTGTGGGTGGTGGGAAACTCCAGCAGCAGATAGGCGGTATCCCCCATACACAGCGCCCGGGTATCCAGCTCGCACAGACCGGGAGAGAAGAACACCTCTGCGCCCAGCTTGAAGTCAAACTGCATGGGCTGTCCCTCCAGTGCGGCGGTCAGCTGCTCAAAGGCAGCCTGCCGCTTTGCTGTAAAGGCTTCCACCGTGGTACGTTCGCTGTTGAAGTGGCTGGTGAAGGCGATATTGCGCACACCGTCCTCATATTCCCTGCGCAGCAGCTCCAGCGAGACCGCTGTATCCTTTGCGCCGTCATCAATGCCGGGCAAAATGTGACAATGCAGATCAGTCATAGCAGCGCTTCCATATTCAACAACATCAGCCTTCTGTTTTTCGTAGGCATAATTGTAATTATAGGCATAGCTGTATGCGTAGCTGGAGCCCTTGAGCGCCTTCTTCATGTCGTAGCGGGTCAGCACGCTGCCCAGCACCCGGACACCGGCATCATGCAGCTTCTTCACCGCGCCGCGCACTGCATCGGCGGGGGCGTAGTCCGAGCGCACAACGAAAACCGCGCCGTCCACATAGCGGCCGATGACGGCTGCATCGGTGACCACGGACACCGGGGTGCATCAAAGATGACCACATCGAACTTTTCCCGCAGGGTGTTGACCATGGCCTGCATCTGCGGCTGGCTCAGCATCTCGGAGGGGTTCGGCGGCGGGGTACCTGCGGGCAGGAAGGTCAAGTTCATTTCCTTCAACTCGTGCAGTGCCTCGTCCAGCGTGCACTGGTTGGACAACACATTGGAAACGCCCTTTACGTTGTGGCCTGCCTTCAGGTAGCGGTGCAGCACCGGCTTGCGCAGGTCGCAGTCCACCAGAGCTACCTTTTTGCCGCTTTCGGCCATCGTCATCGCCAGATTGACCGCCACATTGCTCTTGGATTCCTCCGGCACGGTACTGGTGATGACCAGTGTGTGCACGTCCATGGAGCCTGCCATAAAATCCAGATTGGTGCGCAGAGACTTGTAGGCCTCCACATAGCCAAAGGGCATCTTTTTATCGGTGATCAGCTGCAGGGTGCGGTGCTCGCCATCAGTTTTGTTCTTTTTTTGTTAAACAGCTTCCACATCGTCTTACACCTCCGGGATCAGGCCCAGCACGGGCAGGCCGAGCTTCTTCTGAACATCTTCATCGTCCACAACGGTATCGTGCAGCAGATGTGCCAGCACCAGAATGCCGCACACCAGAACAGCGCCCAGCAGACCGGCCATCACAACGTACTTCTTAGTCTGGGGAACACCTTGTTGGGGTTGATGCTCACATCGCTCACCGGCTTGCAGGAACCGGCTTCCACCTTTTCCACCAGCACATCGGGCACGATGTCCGCAATGGTCTGGGCGATCTCGCCTGCACGCTCTGCATCGGTATCAGTGACAGTGATCTGCATGATCTGGGTGGAGTCCACGCTGGTCACTTCCACCATCTTATACAGCTTGCCGTAGGTCATATCCAGATCCAGCGTGTCGATCACCTCGTTCAGCACGGTGTTGCCCTTGATGATGACCGCATAGGTGCTGATCAGGTTCTTGGCAGAGTTGAAGTTATCACTGGTAAAGGTAGAGGAATTATCCTGCCGGGTGTTCACGATCATATTGATAGAAGCCTGATACTTGGGTGTAAGCGCAAACATACACACCAGCAGGCAGATCAGCGCTGCCGCAACAGCTGCTGCCACGATCTGCACAATATGCGCCCACAGCAGGCGCGCCAGCTCCATCAGATCAATGGTCTCCTCGTCCTCCATGCTTCGGAGCGGCTGTCCCATAGTTGTTTTTTTCGTCCATAGTAGAGAAACTCACCTTTCTTGTTGTTCCGCAGTGCAGGAAACGTACACCGGGTTCCTATAGATACACATTCGTTTTTTAATGATAACATATCCCGGCGTATTTTACAAGCAGAAAATACCATTTTCTGCCGGCAAACAGATGAACAAAATTTGCCATTTCCCGTACAAAAAGGGCATCCGCAGCACTTTGATGGCTGCGGATGCCCTTTTTATGGATTTTTAGCGAAAGCGTTTAACGGGAGCCCTTGTCGTAGGGAATACCCTCGGCCTTGGGTGCCATGCTGTTCTTGGAAGTGAAGGCCAGAATGACCATGGATGCCACGAAGGGCATCATATTATAGATGTTGCTGGACCAGTGCAGCTGCGCCAGGAAGGTGGAGTCTGCAATGTTGGCAAGGCTCTTGAACACGGCAAAGAACATGGCAGCCCCAAAGATGTGGAAGGGCTTCCACTGGCCAAAGATCATAACGGCCAGGGCCAGGAAGCCTGCACCGGCAACACCCACCTCAAAGTTCCAGGTCTGCACCGGGGGCACGATATAAGCCAGACCGCCGATCGCGCCCAGCGCACCGGAAAGGATGACACCGGCGTAGCGCATCTTGTAAACGTTGATGCCCACCGAGTCCGCAGCCTGCGGATGCTCGCCGCAGGCCCGCAGACGCAGGCCGAAGCGGGTCTTGTACAGCACGATGTAGCTGACCACCAGCAAGATCAGCCCCAGCGGCACGAACACGCTGAGCTCCAGCCCGCCGATGCTGAACAGGAAGGGCTTATTGGCGTAGTTCAGCTTGGCGCTGCCGCTCTCGCTGAAGTACTTGGCGATGACCACGGCGATGGCGGTGGCCAGCAGGTTCAGAGCCGTGCCGACGAGAGTCTGGTCGGCCTTCAGGTTGATGGAGGCAAAGGCCAGCAGCAGGCTGTACACCATGCCAGCCAGGGCCGCCGCCAGAATGGTGAGCAGCACCACCAGGAAGGGAGACATGTTGGCGGGCAGCAGGGTCAGGGTAAGCACACCTGCCACACCGCCGATGACCATGATGCCTTCCAGCGCAATGTTGATGATGCCGGAGTGTTCGCTGAACATACCGCCCAGCGCCACCAGCATCAGCACGATGCCATACAGCAGGGTATATTTGATGAGAAGCAGCATATCACTTGCCCTCCTTTTTGGTCTTTTTCTGCGGCAGGCGCAGGCTCTGCGTTCACGTTGGTCTTTTCGGCATTCCTGAACAGCAGGCTCTGGATCTTGCCCCGGAACAACATGGAGAATGCGCACAGGTAGATGATGATGCCGCTGATCAGATCCGAGATCTCAGTGGGGTAGAATTTGGTGGACAGGAAGGAGCCGCCGACCGAGATATGGGAGATGAACAGCGCAGAGAACACGGTACCGATGGGGTTGGAGCTTGCCAGCAGTGCCACCGAGATACCGTTGAAGCCCATGCCCGGCAGGCTGGTGGAGTTCAGCGGGTTCCACTGGGACACGTTGGACAGGAAGTACAGGCCGGCGCCAAAGCCTGCCAGCGCACCAGCAATGGCCATGGAGAGGATGATGTTCTTCTTCTCGTTGATGCCGGCATAGCGGGCGGCGTTCTTGTTCAGGCCAACAGCCTTGAGCTCGTAGCCGAAAGTAGTCTTGTTCAGCACCACCCAGATCAGCACAGCCACCGCTGCCGCCAGGAAGATGGCAATGGTGGTGCTGTTGGTCTGGAACAGCTTATTCAGGCCAAAGTCCGGGATCAGGGACTGGGCAAAATCGGCGTTCTTACTCAGGTTCAAAGTACGGGTGTTGCGCACGTCGTACATAGGGCCTGTACCGTTCTGGTAGATGAGCTCATTCACCAGATACAGGCCGATCCAGTTGAACATGATGGAGGTAATGACCTCGTTGATGTTGAAGTAGGCCTTGAAGAAACCGGGGATCGCGCCCCACAGGCCGCCCAGCAGGGCTGCTACCAGCAGGCAGACGAACCAGGGCAGCTTGAGCATGATGGCGCAGTACAGCGCACCGTAAGCGCCCAGCGTATACTGACCGGCTGCACCAATGTTGAACAGGCCGGTCTTGAAAGCAAACGCCACGGACAAGCCGGTCATGATCAGGGGTGCGGCATTGGCAAGCTCTTTGCCCACGCCGTAGGGGGCATCGTGGAAGCCGCCCTTGATGATGCGCACAAAGCCATCGCCCCATGCGTGTGCGGGGTTGATGGCTACCAGCACCAGAAAGCCCACCAGCAAACCAATCAGGATGCACAGCAGTGCAGCCAGCACGCTGGTAACAGAGCTTTGCAGGCTGCTGCTGCGGGAAAGTTTTTTATTCATGTGTTACTGCTCCTCCTTTCCCTGCTTGCGGGCGCCTGCCATATACAGACCCAGCTCCTGCACGGTGGTGGTCTTGGGGTCAAACTCGCCCACGATCTCGCCCTCGTACATTACAAGGATGCGGTCAGAAAGGTTCATCACCTCGTCTAGCTCCAAGCTGACCAGCAGCACGGCCTTGCCCTTGTCGCGCTCGGCCACGATCTGGCGGTGAATGTACTCAATGGCACCCACGTCCAGACCACGGGTGGGCTGCACTGCCACCAGCAGCTTGGGGTCGCGATCGATCTCGCGGGCAATGATGGCCTTCTGCTGATTGCCGCCGGACATACTGCGCACGGTGGTCACACTGCCCTGGCCGCTGCGCACGTCGTACTGTGCGATCAGCCGGTCGGAGTACTCACGCACTTTATCCGAACGGATGAAGCCGCCCTTCTGGAACTCCGGCTGCCAGTAGCGCTGCAGCACCATGTTGTTTTCCAGACTGTAATCCAGCACCAGACCGTGCTTGTGGCGGTCCTCCGGGATGTGACCCATGCCGTCCTTGGAGCGCTGGCGGATGCTCTCGTGGGTGATATCCTTGCCGTCCAGCGTAAGCTTGCCGCCAGACAGCTTGCTCAGGCCGGTCAGGCCGTAGATGAACTCGGTCTGGCCGTTGCCCTCGATGCCCGCCAGACAGACGATCTCGCCTCCGTGCACCTTGAAGGATACGTCCTTTACCACGTCCTTCTTGCGCTGGTCGTTGTGGATGGTAACGTTCTCCACGTCCAGCACGGTCTCGCCGGGGTGCGCGGGCTGCTTTTCTACCTGCAACTGCACGTCACGGCCCACCATGCGGCGGGAAAGCTCTTCCTTGGTAGTGCCCTTGATATCCACCGTGCCGATATATTTGCCCTTGCGGAGCACCGTACACCGGTCGGCGACGGCCATGATCTCGTTGAGCTTGTGGGAGATGAACAGGATGGACTTGCCCTCCTTGGTGAGGCTGCGCATGATCTCCATCAGCTCGTCGATCTCCTGCGGGGTCAGCACAGCGGTGGGCTCGTCAAAGATCAGGATCTCGTTGTCACGGTACAGCATCTTCAAAATCTCTACGCGCTGCTGCATACCCACCGAGATATCGCTGACGAGTGCGTCCGGGTCTACCCGCAGACCGTACTTTTCGCTCAGCGCCATCACCTTTTTGCGTGCCTCGGCCTTCTGCAAAAAGCCCATCTTGTTGGGCTCCACGCCCAGAATGATGTTGTCCAGCACGCTGAAGCATTCCACCAGCTTGAAGTGCTGGTGAACCATGCCGATACCAAGCGCGTTGGCATCGTTGGGGTTGCGGATGGCAACCTCCTTGCCGTTTTTCAGGATCTTGCCCTGTTCCGGCTGATACAGGCCGAACAGCACGCTCATCAGCGTACTTTTTTGCCTGCACCGTTCTCGCCCAGAAGGGCGTGTACCTCGCCCTTGCGCAGCTGCAGGGTGATATCATCGTTTGCCTTGATACCGGGAATTCCTTGGTAATGTGGAGCATCTCGATCACATAATCCTCTGCCAATCTGCTCACTCTCCTTTCGTGCCGTAACGACACCTTTTCTATACTACAAACCATTATACCTGATTTTTTGCGTTTTGCACACGGCTTTTTGATTTTTTGTCAAAAAGCACAAGTAAAAAGTATTACTTTTGTACGGTCTGCACGATTTCCAATCTGATTCTCCCACGCAGGCATACAAAAAAGGGCGGGGTGCCCCTGCATGAGCACCCCGCCCCTATTACGGGAGTAATTCCGGGATAGCGATTACTGGATGTAGTTGACCTTGGTGAACTCGCTGACGGTGGGCTTGGTAGCGTCGTCGGAGCTGTTGTCCACAACGAGCTCGCCGGAAGCGATCTTGGTCTTCAGGGTCTCGTACTCGTCCTTGGTGAAGGTCTTGAAGTTCCAGCTGTCATCAGCAGTAGGCAGGCCAACGTAGTCGCCGTCCTCCAGACCAAAGTTGCCGTTGGTGGCAGCGATGTTGCTCCACTCGCCAGCCTCGATAGCGCCCAAAGCGGTGCTGACAGACTCAGACAGACCCTTCATGGCAGAGGTGATGAACGGGTTGTAAGCGTAGCCGTCCTTTGCCACGCCGTTGACACCGATGTAGTTCTGGTCAACGTCAACGCCCACAACGTAGCCGTTGTTCTTCAGGGCAGCCTCGACAGCGGAGGTGTAGATGCCGCCGCCGCAGGCAAAGACGATCTGGGTGCCGTTGGCATACCAGCCCTCCATACGGGAGGTGATGTTGGCATCGCCGTAGAACTGGCCGCCGTAGTAGTAGTTCATCTGAACGTTAATGCCCAGCTCCTGTGCTGCAGCATCAGCGCCCTGAACATAGCCGTAACCATAGCGGATAACGGCGGGCACCGCCATGCCGCCCAGGAAGCCCAGCTTGGTGAAGCCGTCCTTGACGACAGCGTAGCCAGCCAGATAGCCTGCCTGCTCCTCCTTGAAGGTGATGCAGTAGCAGTTTGCGGGGATGCTGTCGGTGCCGATATCGCCCTGAGTCACATCGATAGCGATGAACTTGATGTTGGGGTACTGCTCAGCAGCCCATGCCAGAGAGGCACCGTACAGGTAGCCCACGCAGACGATAACGTCAGCACCCTCGTTGACAGCCAGACGGATCATGGTCTCACGGTCCTCATCGGAAGCATCAGATTCGGGGATATAGTACTGGCAGTTTTTGCCCATGTAGCTGGAAACAGCAGCCCAGCAAGCCTGGTTGAAGCTCTCATCATCGATCGTGCCGGTATCGCAGGTCAAAGCGACCTTGGTGATCTTCTCAGCGCCGTCTGCTGCGCCGGAAGCGGCGGCAGAGCTGGCAGCTGCGGAAGAAGCAGTGCTGGTAGAAGAAGCGGAAGAGCCGCCGCAGGCGGTCAGAGCAGCGGCAGCGGCAGCAGCACCGGCCACAGCCAGAAAGTTACGACGAGAAATCTTCATAAGAAACTCTCCTTTTATTTTAAAAAATTGCGTCAAAAGAATGAAATGTGCGCTCTGGCACATTTACTGGCTCAAGTATAGCGGGTGGATATGACAGATGCAAGCAATTTCCGATTACAAATTCTTTACAAATCCCTTTGTATAATTTATAAAAAAGTAATGCTTATTCACCAATTTTCCCCTGCTTGCGCTGTTTTTTCAAAGAAGAACACTTACTCCCCTTCCACGGCGCTGTTGCCCGCCACGTTGGAGGGGCCAAAGCCGAAGGGCAGCAGCTCGTCCATGCTGCGCTCGATGAAATCCTCCGGGGTCTTTGCCATAATGACGTTCAGCTCCGGCCCGCCGAACTCGAACAATGCCTGACGGCACACCCCGCAGGGCGAGGTGATCTGCCGGTTCACTTCGCCCCGGCGGCTGCCCACCACGGCGATATCCGTAAACGCGGTCACGCCCTCCGCCACCGCCTTGAAGAAGGCGGTGCGCTCGGCGCAGCTGGTGGGGGTAAAGGACGCATTTTTCACGTTGCAGCCGGTGTAGACGCGTCCGTCCTTTGCGCGCAGGGCAGCACCCACCATAAAATCACTGTAAGGCGCATAGGCCTTTTCCCGTGCGGCCAGTGCCATGCGGATCAGCTGCTGTTTTTCTTCCATGGTCAGTTTTGTCATGCTGTCTCCTCCTTTTACGGGCAAAAACAGCGCGGCTGTGCCTTTTTGGGGCGGCAGCCGCGCTGGAAAATTATGCGATCAGTACTCTGCGCCCAGAGCCACCTTCATCATGTTGGTAAAGCTCGTCTGGCGCTGCTCGGCCGTGGTGATCTCCGGTGCCACAAAGCTGTCCGAGATGGTCAGCAGGCAGGCGGCGTTCTTGCCCAGCACCTGCGCGTTGGCAAACAGGGCAAAGCTTTCCATCTCCACGCACAGGCAGCCGTCCTCGTCCCGCAGCTTTTCCCAGTAGGTCGGCTTCGCGTCGCTGGGCTGGCGGTAGAACACATCCGAGGAGTGGATGTTGCCCTCGATCAGGGGGATACCCTGCTTTGCAGCGGAGGCACGCAGCTTTTCATTCAAAGCTGCGCTGGGCAGGGTGATGTTGCCGGTAAATCCGCTCTGTACCCGGGCGTAGTTGCTCTCGCTCACAGCACCGGTAGCCAACACGGTGTCAAACAGCTTAGCCTTTTCGGTATAGCTGCCGGCAGAACCGATGCGGATGATGTTCTCCACACCGTAGAAGCTGAACAGCTCGTAGGAGTAGATGCCGATGGAGGGCATTCCCATACCGCTGCCCATCACACTGATGGGACGGCCTTCGTAGGTGCCGGTAAAGCCCAGCATGCCGCGCACACCGGTCACCTGACGCACATCCTGCAAGAAGGTGTCGGCAATGAACTTGGCACGCAGGGGGTCACCCGGCATAAGGACTGTCTTGGCGAAATCGCCCATTTCTGCGCTGATGTGAGGGGTAGACATAGATGATCTCTCCTTTTTATTCATGATACAGCAGAGGGGCTTTCCCCTGTGGAAAAGCCCTTGCTGCTATTTACCGATATTTGCTGCGGTTGAACACGTTCTGCGGTGCGATGTAAGAGCCGTTGCGGCGGATCTCGAAGTGGCAGTGGTTGCCGCTGGAACGTCCGGTGCTGCCCACATGGCCGATCAGCTGGCCCTGCTTGACGGTCTGGCCTGCATGGACCACCAGCGACAGGCAGTGGGCGTACAAGGTGGTGTAGCCGTTGCCGTGGTTGATGATGATGGAGTTGCCGTAGCCGTTGCCCGCACCGGCCCGGTTGTAGCCGGCCTTGGTCACCGTACCGCCTGCCGAAGCATAGATAGGCGTACCGGCGGCGGCGCAGATATCCACGCCCTTGTGGCTGCCGCCGTACCAGCGGGAGCAGTTCCGATAGCCGGGCACCGGCCAGATAAACTGTCCTCTGCCGGTGATATAGGATGCACCGGAGGAAACCTTTTTGGTGCCCACCGTAACTTTTTTTTTCGTCACAGGCTCCTTGGTCACCACAGTGCTCAAAATCTGCTGGGAAAGCTGATTGCCGTTTGCATCGTACACCCGCTGTGCCGTCACGGTGCGGATGCCGTTCTCACCCTTCTGGGTAACGCGCTTGGTACCGGAGTTCAGCTCGTTGGACTTGGTGGTCTCGGTGGTGTAGGCGATCTCTTCCTCCCAGCTTTCCACCTTGGTGATGCGCACCTCCAGCGTCTCCTCCTCCCGCACCACGGTCAGTGCATCGCCGGGCAGGATCTTGGAGTTCTGGGTCAGGCCGTTTTCGCCGTTGGCGGTAAAGCCGGTGTTCATTTCGCACAGTTCCTTCACGGTCAGGCCGTTTTTCTGGGCAATGGACCAGATGGTATCGCCGTTCTGCACCGTGTAGGATTTTTCTGCCTGCTGCACGCCGGAGAGCAGCTGCTCCACCTCGGCTTCCTCCTGAAAGCTCTCGTTGAAGTAGATGCCGTTTTCCAGCGTGACATCCTTGTTGAAGCCCACAGTGGTGTTGGGGTCGTCCGGGTTCTCGTAGGGTTCCAGCAGGCTGCTGATGTATCGTTGCAGACCGGTGCCGTCCGCGCATACGGCGGTCAGCTCACCGTCCAGATACAAAGCCGTACCCTCGCTGATCTGGTCGCTGGAGGTCTTGAGGATAGCGTCAGCCACGTCATTTTCGTCCATCACGTCATGGGCGACGGTCACGGAATAAGTAGGCTCCACGGTAAAGCGCGCCTGCTCTGCGCCGGAATAATTGATACGCTGCTGCACAGCCTCCAGCGCAGAGTTGAACACCTCTTCGTTGGCCACATAGCCCACAGTTTTATCGTCCACCTGCACCTGCAAAGCGTAAGGGCTGACGGATGGTGGTCTGGAACACCGTCACCATAACAGCCAGTGCTGCCGCCGGCAGCACATACATAGCCATGCGGGGCACAAGGCGGATGTTATCGGCGATGCCCTCCGCAATGAAGTGCCCGCTTGCGCGCAACGCAGCGCCAAAGCCTTTTTGCTTGCGCACCCGGTGTGCGTGGCGCAGCAGCGCCCCGGTGCCCCGCAGGGCAAGCACTACCGGGCCGAACAGATCCCGCAGCAGCTGCGCCGCCCCGGGAAAGGCCATGGATGCGATATTTTTCAGCAGTTCTCTGACCGTTTGCAGCAGACGCTGCAGCCCATGCTGCAAAACGGCGCCCGGTACGGATGACCGCATACTCGGCGGAAAAGCCGATGGCGTACAGCGTCTCGCCCACCATAGGTGCTATGGGATTGTGCAGCAGCTTGTGCCACAGCTTTTCCCAGCGGTGCTGACGCTTGCGGCGAATCCTGTGCCGCCGCAGCACGCCCCGGCACTGGAACTGCGCCCACAGCGAGCGCAGCTTCTGGCGGCGGGGCTGCCGTACAGGCTGCGCAGCAGGCTGCTGCTCCTTTATTTTATCTTCAATCAACGGGATTTTCTCCTTCCTGCGCTGCTGCAGGGCATTTTTCCGGCCCGGAACACAACAGCTAGATGGTGTACGTTCCCCTGTTCAAAAGGCCAACAGGGCCTGTACACAATATGCTCTTTTTTTATTATACACTTTGCATGGTTTGAAACAAGCGCTTACATAAAATTTGGCTACTTTTTTCACGCAGTTTTCACGAAAAAAGCGCTTCCATATCCTGCGGCAGCGGGCTTTCCACGGTCACCGTGCGCAGCTGCAAGGGCATTTCCACCCGGATGCCATCCGGCAGCGGGTGTACACAGGCACCGCAAAGCTCTGCCGGGCGCAGTGCAGCGCCTGCCGGCCAATGCGCTCCCGGCGGCCGCCGTAGAGGTCATCCCCGGCCAGCGGATGGCCGATGGACGCAAAGTGCACCCGGATCTGGTGGGTGCGGCCGGTCACCGGCACGCAGGCGGCCAGGCTCAGGCCGTTCTGTACCTTTAATATGGTGTACTCGGTGCGGCTGGGCTTGCCCTCCGGGGTCACACACCGCCCGATGATGCTGTCGCCCCGGCGGCCGATGGGTGCATCGATGACCCCTTCCCCCCGGCGGCAGCGCGCCCTGCGCAATGGCATAGTACAGCTTTTGCCACCCCGCCCGCCAGCAGCGGTGCGGCGTAGGCGTTTTTTCGCCGCCAGCACAAGGCCGCTGGTGTCCTTGTCGATGCGGTTCACCGGGCGGAACACCGGGCTGCGGCCCTGCGCAGCCGCCCAGGCCGCATAGCCGTTGGCCAGCGTGCCGCCGGGGTAGTTCAGAGTGGGGTGCACCGCCAGATGGGGCGGCTTTTCCAGCACCAGAGCAAAGGCATCCTCGTAGACCGCCTGCACCGGGATCTCCGGCTGCGGGGTCACGCCATCCCCCTTCCGGCGGCAGGGCAAAGGAAAGCACCTGCCCGGGGAAGATGCGCCGGTTTGCCAGCACGGGCACACCGTCCGCAAAAAGCCGCCGCCCCGGAACTTGACCGCCCGGGCAAGGTCAGTAGAGACGGCACACTGGCGCAGAAAGCTGCGCACCAGCACCCCCTCGTGGGTGGTAGCCGTATCTGGCACGGAAATACAGCTGCATGGCCTGCCCCTCCCCTGCAAAATCCACAAAAAATACAAATGATATTATAACAAAAATCCGTTTCACTTGCAAATCTTACTTTTTATGGTATCATGAGGAACGGAAAACGAGTGGAACATACGGCGGCGGGGCGGCTTTGACCGCTCTGAGGAAAGTCCGGGCCTCACAGAGCACGGTAACTGCTAACGGCAGCCGAGGGTGACCTTAGGGAAAGTGCAACAGAAAACAAACCGCCGCAGCAATGCGGTAAGGATGAAACGGCGAGGTAAGAGCTCACCAGCGCATGGGTGACCATGTGGCTTTGTAAACCCTACCGGAAGCAACGCCTATATGGGACGTACAGCGCTGCTCGCGTGTCCCGAAGGCGGCACGAGCCTGTCAGCAATGGCAGGCCTAGACAGATCGTCGTTTAATACAGAACCCGGCTTACGGTCTATCTCGTTTTCCCTTTTGTGTTTTTGCGCTGTCTGCTGCTATGCAGGCAGCTTTTTGTTGCAGCAACGTAAAAAGGTCAACATCCTCGCCCTCTCCGTCTGCTCACTGCGTTCGCATCCACCTCTCCCAAAGGGAGAGGCCTTGGCATGACGGCAAAGTTTCTGTTCAAAGTGCAAAGTGCGTGGTTTCGCCAGAGGCTCTCCCTTTGAGGAAAGACTCCCCCCGCTCCGGGGGAAGATGTCGCGCAGCGACAAAAAAGGGAATCTGGCATCGCGTAGCGATGACTGAGAGGGCGAGCCCGCCAACAAAAAACACACTCACGTGATGTTTTATTACACGCAAAAAGAACCGTTGCACGCTATTTTGTGCAACGGTTCTTTTTTTAGATAGATCTCACTCAGTTCCCGCTGCCGCCAAGGATGGCGTCCAGCACGGTGGAGGCGGCGCTGTACAGCGAGCCTGCGGCCTGCTCCACCTGCTCCTGCGTGGGCAGGCTGACGGCGGGCGTCTCGGTGCTGCCGCCCTCGGCGGGGTCTCCGGCTGGGGCGTCTCGGTGGCAGCGGGCTGCTCGGCGGGCGTTTCCGCAGGCTGCTCTGCCGGCTGTTCGGCGGGCTGCTGCCCGCAGGCTGCTCACCAGACTGTTCGGGCACGCTTTCCACCGGTTCTTCCACGATCACGCTGTCGGCGGGCGTCTCAGGCACAGAGACAGCGGCATCGGGGTCGGCGGTGGGGGTGTACACGTCCGTCTTTTCCGGGGTCTGGGTGGTGGAGCTTACCGTGCCCTCGCCGCCCAGCACCGCCGCGATCATCTCCTTGGCCTTTGCCACGGAGTTTTCGTCCGGTTTCATGACATAGAGCTTCTGCCCCTTGGCAGAGTAGCACTTGGTGCTGCTGCCGGAGGAGCCGGTAACGGTGTAGCTTTCAATGTTCCACTCTGCAAAATCGCTCAGCTGCATCCGCACCAGTGCGCTGATCTGGTTCTGGGAAAGGCTGGTGACGAAACAATCGGCGGCAGAATCCATGATCTTGGAAAATCCCATCAGCAGCGCCGGAGACTTGATCTTGTTCAGCATGGCATCGATCACCTTCATCTGGTTGATGCCGCGCTGCACATCGCCGGTCTTAAAGGCGTGGCGCTCGCGGGCAAAGGCCAGCGCAGCTTTGCCGTCCAGATGGTTCCAGCCCTCGGCAAAGGTGGTGGGGTCGTAGTAGCCGGGGCTGCCCACCGAGGTGAACGCCTGATCGGAGTACACGTCCACGCCGCCCAGCGCATCAACGATGTTGATAAAGCCTGCAAAATTGATGCGGATGTAGTGCTGCACATCCACCCCGTAAAGGTTGCCAAGGGTGTCCATGCTGGTCTGCACGCCGTAAAGGCCGGCATGGGTCAGCTTATCCTTGCTGTTTGTTCCGGCAAGATCCACATAGTAATCGCGCGGGGTGTTGATCAGCACCACCTGCTTGGTCTCGGGGTTCACGGCGGCAAGGATATTCACATCGCTGCGTGCTTTTTCGGTCAGCTCGCCGCGGGTATCCACGCCGCTCAGGTACACCACAAAAAGGCTCTTTGGTGATCTTTTTTCGCCTCGGCATCGCTCAAAAAGCCGGTGGTCATATCGCCCAGCGCCGTCAGACCCTGCTGCGCCCACACGCAGCCCAGCGCCATGGCAGCACACAGCACCACCGAGAATGCCCGGGACACCGCGCCTGCAGTTTTGTACTCCTGACAGCGCTTGACCAGCAGCCACAGCAGTGCAAGCAGCGCCGCCAGCACCACCAGATACAGCACCGGCAGCATCTGGGTGCGCCACAGCTGCACCAGCGCCAGAACGCTTAAAATTGCCTGTACGATCAGCAAGATCTTCCCTCGTTTCGGGGGCTGGTATGCCCCATTTCCCCCGGACACCGTGGTGCGGGGGTGTTTTGCTGCGGGCGGCGGGGCGGCGGAGCAGATTGCTCCGGCGGCAGCTCCGAGAAAAAACGCGGCGCTGTCCACCTCCACGGTGGCGTCCTGCTGCTCAGTCTTGTGCAAAAGGCGGTGCAGGGAGCGGCCGTCCTCCTTGCGGGAATGCTCGTTTTCGTCCAACATGAGAATACTCCTTTTTTAGCCCACCGGAACGATGGTCAGCACAGCGCGGGCGGGCAGGCAGGTGGCGGTCTGATCCTCCGCCGACAGCCAGCCAAAGCCCTCGCAGATGTGATCCGGGCAGGGCGATTCAATAAACCGCGCGCTGCCGTCCTTTACCTCTATATGCACCGTATAATAACCGGTGTCCACACTGTAAGTCTCGTCCTTGTCCAGCGGAATGTCCAGCACGGCGTTGTTGTCGCCGTAGATCAGCTGGGCAGCCAGTTTTCCGCCGGTGGCGCTGTGGCTGCGCACAGCCAGCAGTACCGCTGCGATGGCCAGCATCACCGCTGCAAACAGGATATTGGTCAAAAAGCTTTTTGTTCTTCATAGCTTACTGCTCCCCGGGCTTGAGCTGCTCCAGCTCTGCCAGCCAAAGGGTGGCGCAGGCATCGCTGGGCATCCGCCAGTCGCCCCGGGGCGAAAGGGTCACGCTGCCCACCTTGGGGCCATCCGGCAGGCAGCTGCGTTTGAACTGCTGGGCAAAAAAGCGCCAGTAGAAGTTGCGCAGCCACTTGTACAGCACGGCGTCCGTGTACTCTGCCCTGCCCGCAAAGGCAGCCTTTGCCAGCCGGTAGATTTTCGCCGGGCCGAAGCCGAAGCGCAGTACGTAGTACAGGTAAAAATCGTGCAGCTCGTAGGGGCCCACCAGATCCTCGGTGATCTGTGCAATTTCGCCGTCCTTGGCGGGCAGCAGCTCCGGCGAGACCGGGGTAGCCAGAATATCCAGCAGCACATCGTGCAAAGCGGCGGTGGCGGCAGTCTCGGCTTCGTACTGCACCAGATAGCGCACCAGCGTTTTGGGCACACCGGCATTTACGCCGTACATACTCATGTGGTCCCCGTTATAGGTCGCCCAGCCCAGCGCCAGCTCCGAAAGGTCGCCCGTGCCCACCACCAGGCCGCCGGTGCGGTTGGCGAGGTCCATCAGCTCCAGCGTGCGCACCCGTGCCTGCCCGTTTTCAAACGTCACGTCCAGCACCTTTTCGTCCTGCCCGATATCCGCAAAGTGGCTGCGCACAGTGTTGGCAATGCGGATCTCCTGAAAGCTCACGCCCAGCTCCCCGCACAGAATTTCGGCGTTGCTGCGGGTGCGCTTGGTGGTGCCAAAGCAGGGCATGGTCACCGCCAGCACATCGGCGGCGGAGCGGTGCAGCTGCTTCATGGCGCGCACTGCCACCAGCAGCGCAAGGCAGCTGTCCAAGCCGCCGGAAATGCCAATGACCGCCGTTTTTGCGTGGGCGTGCTCCAGCCGCTTGGCCAGACCGTCGGCCTGCATTTTTAAAATCAGCTCGCACCGGGCGGCGCGGCGCTGCGGGTCGCCCGGCACAAAGGGCGCAGGGTCAATGCGGCGGGTGAGCACCGTTTCCTCCGGTGCAAGGTCAAATTCCACCGTGACGTAGCCCTCGGCGCTGGGCTCAAAGCTGGTGTTGCGGGCACGCTCGGCTTCCATGCGCTGGCAGTCCAGCTCGGTCTCGGCATGGTCGCCCGCAAAGGGCGCAGTCTCGGCAAGAATGCTGCCGTCCTCGGCGATGAGGTCGTGGCCGGCAAACACCATGTCGGTGGTGCTTTCGCCATGCCCTGCCGAGGCGTACAGGTATCCGCACAGCAGCCGGGCAGACTGGTTTGCCACCAGCGCGCGGCGGTACTCGGCTTTGCCCACGGTCTCGTCGCTGGCAGAAAGGTTTGCAATGACGGTAGCGCCCGCCAGCGCGTGGAAGGTGGAAGGCGGCAGCGCGCTCCACACGTCCTCGCACAGCTCCACGCCCAGCACAAAGCTGGGCATCTGGCGGCAGCGGAACAGCAGCGACGTGCCAAAAAGCACCTGCTGCCCGCAGACAGTCACCGTCTGCACCTCGGTGCTGCCGGGGGTGAACTGGCGCTTCTCGTAGAATTCACCGTAGTTGGGCAGGTAGGTCTTGGGCACAAGGCCCAGCAGCTGCCCGCGGCACAGCACGGCGGCGCAGTTGTACAGCTTGCCGTGTATCAGCAGCGGCAGGCCCACCAGCGCCACGGTATCCAGCGTGCGGGTCTGCGCAAGCAGCCATTCCAGCGCATCCAGTGCGCCCTGCTGCAAAGTGCGCTGCAAAAACAAATCGCCGCAGGTGTAGCCGGTAAGGCAAAACTCCGGGAAAACCGCCAGCTTTACCCCACGCTGCGCGGCAGCTTGCAGCTGCTCCAGAATCTGCTGCGCGTTATAGGTGCAGTCTGCCACCCGCAAGGCGGGCGAAAAAAGCAGCTGCCTTTAAAAACCATCTTTCATAAGAGGATTTCACATCCTGTCTGTTTCAGTGTAGCCATGGTGACCCATGTTGACCATAGTATACCACAAACAGCACAAAACGGAAAGTAACAGACTGGTAAAAGAAGTGTGAACACACCTCTCAGTCAAAGCCTGCGGCTTTATACCCTCTCAGTCATAGGCATCATCATAATGAATTACTCCCTTCAAAATGTAGAAAGATATTTTGTTCAAGACTCACTTTCGTGTGCTCACCAATCCTTAGCAGTTGCGCCGGGTTGCAACGTTCAGAGCGATGTTGCCAGCGCCCTTCAGGCCCCACTTGAACTTCTGGAAGCTAGGATGGCAATAATATACCACACTTTCCAGAAATGTTCAAGTACTTTTTTGCAAAAAGAAATGTAAAAAATGTGAAACAAGGTCTATAAAAAAAGTATTGCTTTTGTACAGTCCTGTTCATGCGGTTTTTCTGGTTCCGACAAGTTTTTTTAATTTTATGGAAAACTGGCTGAACCATAAGGGGTGCCTGCAATTGAAAACGTGATTTACCTGGACGAATTGCTGCTGACCAATTTTGTCGCAGCCGCTGCCCTGTTTCTCACCGCAGCCGGTCTGCTGTGCGCCACCGTGTGCACCGGGGTGCGGCTGTGCACCGGGGCGGCGCTGGCGGCAGTGCGGCAGCACCCGCTGGTACTGCTGGCCCCCGGAGCTGCCGGGAGCCGTGGCAGTTGGTTATAAAATTTTCACAGGTTGCGCGGTGGTGGCCGCCGCCTACGGCCTGCCCGGGCGCGGGGCGTTTTGCCCGGCTGTGCGCGTGGTATCTGCTGCTGAACCTGCTGCTGTGCGGGGCGGTGGTGCTGCCCGGCGTGCAGAGCCGCAACCTGAGCGTCAGCCTGCCGCTGTCACCGGGGCGGCTGCTGGCTCAGCTGTGCGGGGGTGTATGCCGTACTGCGGGCCCTGCTGTACTGTGTTTGGACGCCCGCAGCGGGGCTGCTTGCCGCCGTGCTGCATCTGGCAGGGGCGGCTGTGCCGGTGCAGGCTTACCACGACACCGGCTTTACCCTGCAAGAGCCGCTGAGCGGGCGGCCGTGGTGCTGCTGCATTACCCGCCGTTGCGCAGCCGGCTGCCCGCAGCCGCTGCAGGGAATCTCGATGGCTGGTTTGCCCCAGCACAGCCCCGCCCCGCCGGGCTGGGGGGTGCATCTGGTGCCCTGCCGCAGCATCCACCGGCCAGATGCATGCTGCCTGCCCTGCCCGCTGCCCTGCAGTTGGGCAAAGAGCCGCGCAGGCGGGCTGCTGGCGGCGTTCTGCTGCCCCACGCCCCCCTGCCGGCGCATGGACGCTGCTGCTGCGGGGGACGACAGCTGGAGGATTATTATAGGGGTAGGACTGCTCATGTTCCAAAGCCTTGCGGCAGCTCTGGCACCGCCTCGCCCTCTCGCGGCTGCGCGTTTTGCGGCGGCGAGCCCTTTGGCCGGCACCCCACCTTGCTCCATCTTTTTACAAGAGTTCTTCCCTTTGCAGAGAAAAAGCCTTTCAGATGGAACTATTGCATGGCCGCCGTAACCGGGCAGACGCCCGCGATGCGCTCATCCTGCACAATCTGCGGCTGGTGGCGACCATGCCCCCTATCATACATATAATAATTATTGCACGGTGTGCCCGCCGAGGACCTCCATGTTGCAGTTTTTCCGGGCAGATGTGGCAGCGGCTGTGGGGGCGTTTGCGTTACTGCGGCGCGGTGCATTATTCTGGCGGGCGGGCCCAGCCTGCCCCCGCCACGAGATCCTGACCCCCCTGAGCAGGAAAAAAAACCTGCTTGACCGCATGGCCGCCAGCCTTGACGAGCCGCTGCCCGCGACGGCGACGGCAACGAGCTGATCACCCACAACCTGCGGCTGGTGGTGTATCTTGGGCAAAAAAGTACGAAAACAGCGGCCGAGCGTGCCCTGCCGAGGACCTGGTAAGCATCGGCACCATCGGGCTGATCAAGGCCGTAAACACCTTCACCCCTGCCCGCAGCATCAAGCTTGCCACCTACGCCAGCCGCTGCATCGGCAACGAGATTCTGATGTACCTGCGCAAAAGCTCCAACCGCCGTCAGGAAGCCAGCATCGACGAACCGCTGAACGTGGATGGCGACGGCAACGAGCTGCTGCTTTCTGATATTCTGGGCAGTGATGAGAACCAGATCAGCCAGCGGCTGGAACAGGATGCGGAGCGTGCCGTGCTGCGCCGGGCCGTGGACAGCCTGTCCCCGCGGGAACGGCAGATCATGGAGCTGCGCTTTGGTCTGGCGGACGGCATTGAGCGCACCCAGAAGGAGGCCGCCGACGCACTGGGCATCAGCCAAAGCTACATTTCCCGGCTGGAAAAACGGATCATCCATACATTAAAAGTACAATTGGAAAACGAATAACGGCTCCCAGTTTTTCCCGTGCATAGTGCTTTGCCCGCAGGGCCATACTCCCGGTGAAGATCAAAACAGACCGGGGGCGTTTGGATGTACAACAAAGTGGAGCTGTGCGGCATGAACACTGCAAAGCTGCCTGTGCTGACCGAAACCGAAAAACGGGAGCTGCTGGCCCGCGCCCACGCCGGTGATGCGGCAGCCCGGGAACAAATGGTGGAAGGCAACCTGCGGCTGGTGCTCAGCGTGGTGCAGCGGTTCGCCCAGCGCGGCGAAAATCTGGACGACCTGTTTCAGGTGGGGTGCATCGGGCTTATCAAGGCCATCGATCATTTTGACCCCGCCCAGCCGGTGCGCTTCTCCACCTACGGCGTGCCCATGATCATTGGCGAGATCCGGCGTTTTCTGCGGGACAACAATGCCCTGCGGGTGAGCCGCAGCCTGCGGGATACCGCCTACCGGGCCATGCAGAGCCGCGAAGCGCTGGAAAAGCAGCTGGGCCGCGAGCCGACCATGGACGAGATCGCGCAGGCGGCGGGCCTTGCCCGGCGCGAAGTGGCCGCTGCGCTGGAATCGGTGATGGAGCCGATCAGTCTGGAAGAGCCGGTGTACACCGATGGCGGCGATGCGATGTATGTGATCGATCAGGTGCGGGACCCGGACGGCGAGGACAGCTGGATCAGCGGGCTGCAGTTCCGGCAGACCGTGGCCGGGCTGACCCCGCGGGAAAAGCGGATCATGGAGCTGCGCTACCTGCAGGGCAAGACCCAGATGGAGGTGGCGCGGGAGATCGGCATCAGTCAGGCACAGGTCAGCCGGTTGGAAAAAGGCGCACTGAGCCAGTTCCGCACCCGGGACTGAACCTAAAAAAACGGCACAGCTTCCGTTTTGTTCGGAAGTGTGCCGTCTTTTATCTGCGGCTGTATTTGCGCCGGGTGGCCGCACCGCCGCGCAGATGCCGCTCTGCCTTATTGCAGGCCAGAACCGCCCGCACCTGCCGGAACAGCTCCGGCTGCAGCGTCCGCAGCCGCACCGCAACATCCTTGTGCACGGTGGACTTGCTGCACCCGAACACCGCTGCCGCCGCACGCACTGTGGCCCGGTTGGCCGCGATATATTCGCCCAGCTGTACCGCCCTCTGTTCGGGGTCTCCCTTCATATTCAGACTCCTCCCATTGTGAACTTATGGTACAGCCTATGCACAGGCCGGGGCAGATATGTTCCGCCGGGGCTTGACTTTTGCGCCGGACGCGCTATACTTTTGCATGGACATAAAAACAGGGGTGCCGAAAGGCTGAGATCCGCGTTTTGCGGAGTACCCTTTTACCAGACCGGACAATGCCGGCGTGGGAGTTTGCAGAACTGTCCGTTCTTTCACAAACCCCGTGCGCCTGCTGGAAAGCGGGCGCATTTTGTTTTTGTGTACTATCGTTCTGAGAAGAGGAATCCCTATGACCAAAACCTATTCCAAGACCCGCATTCTGGTGGAGGGTGCGCTGATGATCGCCCTGTCCACCGTTTTGAGCATGATCCAGATCCCGCTCATGCCCCACGGCGGTTCCATCACCCTGTTCAGCATGGTGCCCATTCTGGTAATGAGCTACCGCCACGGCGCAAAGTGGGGCCTGTTCACCGGATTTGTCAACAGCCTGCCTCCAGATCCTGCTGGGCGGCGGTCTCTGGGCACCGCCCAGACCCTCACGGCTTATGCCGGCGGGCTGCGTGCTGCTGGACTACCTTCTGGCCTTCACGGTGCTGGGCTTTGCCTGCCTGATTGCAAAGCCCGCCCCTTCCAGAACCGCACCGTGTCGGCGTGGCTGTGGGCACTTTCTGGCTGGCTTCCTGCGGTTCTGTGCAGCTTCCTGTCCGGCGTGCTCATCTGGGGCAACCTGACGGACGGTCTGCCCGCCTGGACCTCAGCCTGGTGTACAACGGCAGCTATATGCTGCCGGAACACCATGGTGGCTGCTGCTGTTGTGCCGTGTGGCACCCCAGATCTTTGACCGCCAGAGCGCAAAGGCGAAGCCATCCTGACCACTTTCCTACATCCTTCCTGATCCCCCGTCGCAAAACCCAGCAGGGGATTTTGACCCGCAAAAACCTGTTGACAATCTTTTGGGCTGGTATAATTACCCGTCAGGAGCCGGCGGGGTTTTTCAACGCCGAAAATCCCAAAAAGCAAAATGGGGATTAATCAGGCTGGGAAAGCAGTGCGCTCACGCACCCCCACGACTGAACTTCATAAAGCGTTTCTTGTTTGAGGCATCTCTTTTCAGAGGTTTCTACTTCTGGGGAAAATTATGGGGATTAGCTCAGCTGGGAGAGCGCTTGCATGGCATGCAAGAGGTCACCGGTTCGATCCCGGTATTCTCCACTGTCAGCAAGCAAGTTCATCGCTATTCTCCAAATACTGTGCAAGATCAAAGTTGAAGTCCACATGGATTTGGTATCCGCGATAAACTTCTACCCTGCGGATAAGCTGGCTGACGATCATCTTTTTTGCTTCAAAGCTGGCACTATCGTACAGGTCTGCGTAAGAGATCAATTCTTCGTACAGCTGCGATACATTTGCCATCAATTCAGCGTTTCGCTCCAGTTCTGCACTGGCTTCTTCACACAGAGTGTCCAACTCCGTGTGCTTCTTTTCCTGTGCTGCGATCATCTCGGCAAGAGTGTCTTTCGGAAAAGCACTCTCCCCTTTGATTACAGCCAGAATCTCAGTTTTTAAGGCGAGCAAGTCTTTTTCGGCCTTGTCGCGTTCTGCTTGAAGGGCTTGCAGATGGTTCTTGCGCTCCGCAGTTTCCTTCGCATAGCGGCTGGTGATAAGCTGCTCTTTTGGGATACCTCTCAAGCGGGAGAAAATCTGGCGAACCATCTTGTCGATGATCTCATCCAGAATGTGCATAGTGTAGCCGGTCTGCCCGGTGCAATCCGTCTGCTTGCGGAGTTTTCCGTAGCAGGTGTAGCGAATGCGGAGCGTATCGTCCAGAGTACCATCGGAGAGCTTACGCCATTTCCGGCTGGTCGTCAGGGCGAGCCTTGCACCACAGTGGCCGCAGTAAACGTTATTGGAAAGCAATGCCTGTCCACGGGTACGAAGAGGAACATGGTGTTCGGCTTCTTCCGCTGCGTGGGCAGAGCGATCTTCCCGGATACGCTGTGCAGCTTCAAACTCCTCCTGCGGGATGATCTGGAGTTCGGGCATCAATTCGGAGCGGGCATCTCCGCAGCGGAGAACGCCCATGTAGGTCAGGTTGCCGACCATTCCTCGCAAGCTGCCCGGATGCCAGCACTTTCCAGAGCGGGCACGGTATCCAGCATTGTTCAGATAGGTGGCAATCCGCTGTGCGCCGTAACCCTCGTATACATATTTATCGAAGATCAGCCGAACGATTTCGGCTTCCTGCTCGTTGATATGCAGTTCGTAGAGTTCGTGCTTGCGCTTGTTGATGCGGCCACTTTTCACAAGGTCATAACCATACCGCGCACTGCCGCCCTTGAAGTGTCCTTCTTCCACAAGCTGCCGCAGGCTGGTACGGGTACGGACAGAAGTTTTTTCGCTTTCGCCGTCTGCCTGCCAGAAGCGGATATAGTTCAGCAATTTGTCAGTGTGGTTGTCGAATCGCTGCTCACCCTCTTGGGTACTCCATACCCGGATGCCGTTTCGTACAAACCATTCTACGACAAATGGCGTTTCATCTGCGATGCGTCCGATACGGTCGAACATGAACACCAGCAGAATATCAAATTTGCCCTTTCGGGCGTATTCCTTGATGATTTGCAGCTTGTCACGGGCTTCTGCGCGGACTTTGTGGCCAGACACGCCTTCTTCTTGTTCTTCATGGACGATGACCCAGCCCTTTGCTTCGGCAAATTTGTGACACGCCTTGCGCTGCATGGGAAGGTCTGCTTCATGGTTCGAGTTGAAATCCACCTGCTTATCGGTGGAAACACGGTACAGGCAGCAGACACGGTTTTTATTTTCAGTCATAGGGGTTCCTCACTTTCGCTATAAAAGCGAGGATGAACGATATTCGGTTATCAAAGAACGGTTGGTCGTGGTTCATGGATCGCTCCGAATACCACTGCCATCCTCAGTATAGCGCGTTCTTTTGTCCTCGTCCACGATGTCAGCTGGTCTTTTTGTATAGTATAGCTGGTGGCGAGCAGGATGTCACGGACACGCTCAAAGACACCCGGATTGGGTTCTTTTGCAAAATTGAGGACGACAGGATAGCCATTGATAACGGTATATCGGCGATTCGGGTCGTTATTGGTCACCGGAACGTTGCCAGCGACCTGCGAAAACTTATCGACCATTGTATCATCACTCCTATATATTGTAATTTTCAATATGGAACAAGGGACATCCGCAGCTTGCAGATGCCCCTTGGCAGAGAGAATATGTTTTAGAACTTCATCGGCAGAGCGTCCTTGCGGCCTTTGCCGTTGTAAGCCATGTAGATGGGAAAAACGTATTTCTTCCATCCGGGCAGCTTTGCAGGGTTATCCCTGCCAACACGGTAAATCTCCATGGGATGGACGTTGCCCAGCGCACGGATGAGCCGTTCCTCGCTGAACTCACCGTGATACAGTTCTACGAAGTGCATCACGCCCCGCAGGACAGATGCCCGGAATGAATCAGGCTTGCCATCCCACGCGGCGACGATCAGCCGCAGGGATTCGCAGTAGATTTTTTCGCCCATCTGGTTGTACAGCTTGAGAGCGGTGCCCACGCAGCTGATGCGGTAGTCGCTCAGCTGCAGGCTGTCATAGTTGAACGTCAGACCAACCCGGTTGGTGGCTGCGAGAAATGCTTTGGAAGGTGCATCGCCGCCCACGACCTTGGCGCGCAGCTTGATGCCAGCAGTAAGCGGTGCGGAGTGACCGTTCTGTTCAGCAAAGAACAGGGCTTCCTGCTCCATCGTCAGGCCGGTGTAGACCTTGCAGAGAATCGGCAAGGCTCTGCCGCCGTTACGAAGGATGCGCGCTTCGATGGTGTGCTGGCCATCCACCACATAATACTTGCCGTTGCGGAAGCTGATCTTCGGTTCATTCGCAACATATTCGTTGAAGTCAGCAGCAATCAGTTCCACCCGCTTGCGCTGCACACCCCGCTGATAAAGTTCACGGGGATAAATCAGCATCTTGCTGTGAATCACCCTCATTTGGTAAGGCGGGGTGATATTGAAAGAAGCGGCAAAATTTTCAGTGTCATTCTTCAGGCGCATCTGATTTCCTCCTTAATTCGCCAAATGTATTTTTCAGCTTCGGTCAGAATCTCACTCACTTGCTTCTTACGCTTCGGGCTGGTAAGCAAGCTGGGATTAAAGGTGAAGCTGTATTCAAGCCGCTGGATCATTGCATGAACAGCGGATTGCAGTTCGGTGTATAACATCATTTCTTCGACTGTTCCTGCATCCTCAAAATCGGATTTGATAGGCGTATAGGGATAGACAGGCGGCTTACCGTCAACTACTTCTGGCGGTGCGTAAGCCGCCGTAGAGCGGATGATAGGTTTGAGCTTCTGGATACTCCCCATCGGGTTCAGAGCTAGGCTGATTTTCACGGCATCATCGACCCGGCTCATTTCTTCCGGGGTGAGGTGCCCAACAAAATTCTGGACACGGCTTTTATCGATGGTGAAAATCTGTTCAGCCTGAACGATGGACGGCTCCAGCCCCTCCGGTTCCACCAGACAATGCGTTGGTTGCGTAGCTTTCTTCTCTGTCTTACTTGTCAAAGTCGCAACGATCAATGTCGGTGAGCAGGAGTTTCCCACATCGTTTTGCAGGATGACCGCAGGGCGGGTTCCGCTTTGTTCGGAACCCGTGCTGTTGTCCAG